>ERZ767114.104-NODE-104-length-65217-cov-18.595579_pt1 | contig 65217 bp, 47 predicted proteins | sample MGYA00374952_ERZ767114 | MGnify/ENA primary metagenome ERZ767114 (study PRJEB28939, sample SAMN06267156) | marine metagenome | isolation source: Columbia River Estuary | place: USA:Columbia River Estuary, USA | collected 2012-05-05 ... | reverse complement strand
AGATCGTATATCTCTTGGGCAAGGGCATGTTGTTTACGTTTAGCAAAACTCTTATCGTGTGTGCCTGTGGAGCGGCGTAAATCTCTTTGGTTTTTGAATAGATGCCGCAATTTCTGTTGGAGAAAAGCTCATTCCAGAAATATTATAAGCGGTTCTAACCTTGATATTATTAGCGGGTGCATGCATTAGTTCCATAGTAGCTCGAATAGCATCGGGCATATACATCATGGGTAAGTGAGTATTTTCTTTTAAAAAACAAGTGTACTTTTTTTCTTATATTTTAACTGCTTCTTTCAAATTCTCCCAGTACCAATAGGTAGCTTCTTGTAATCCCTGTTCTATAGAGAATTCAGGAGCATACCCTAATAAATTCTTTGCTTTATCAATAGATGCTAATGAATGTGGAATATCACCAGCTCTTGTTGGACCATACTTTATTTCAACATCCGCTATTTTTGAGTCGAATTTTGATAAACTGTCTCTTAAAGCAACTATAAGACTATTAAGAGTGGTACGTTCACCGAAAGCAGTATTATATACTTGATTTAATGCAGCTTCATTTGTAGTGCTAAGCGCCAATAAATTCATTTGAATGACATTATCTATATACGTGAAATCTCTCGAATACTCACCATCACCGTTAATTATAGGCGACTCATAGTTCATAAATTGCATCACAAATTTAGGTATCACAGCAGCATAAGCCCCATTTGGATCTTGTTTTCTTCCAAACACATTAAAATATCGTAAACCAATTGTATCTAAACCGTATGTTTTATAAAATATTTCAGCATACAATTCATTCACATATTTAGTTATCGCATATGGAGATAAAGGTTTCCCTATTACATCTTCTACTTTTGGTAATCCTTTTGAATCTCCATAGGTTGAAGAACTAGCAGCATAAACAAACCGTTTTACATTGGCATTTTTTGCAGCCACCAACATATTTACAAAACCGGAAATATTTACATTATTGGTAGTTGAAGGGTCTTCAATAGAACGTGGTACAGAACCTAAAGCCGCCTGGTGTAAAATATAGTCAACTCCCATACAAGCTTTATCGCAATCTTCTTGATTTCTAATGTCTCCACCAATTAATTTAAAATCTGGGTCTTTCATTAAATGTAAAATGTTCTCCATTTTACCAGTCGCAAAATTATCTAAACAAACTACTTTGTTATTCAAATTTAATAAAGCTTCACATAGGTTTGAGCCAATAAAACCTGCACCTCCTGTAACGAGTATGGTGCTATTTTGTATCATTTCAGTATTCATAGTGGGTAATTTTATTTTGTAATTAGATGTATCTTTTATACTTACTTAAAGTCATAAAAAATCCTGCCCATCAAAAAAAACAGGAGGATTTAACGGTTATAATTCTTTAAATGTTGATTTCGTGGGGTTAACAATTATAGTGCAATTAAAGTGTACTCATTTATTCATTATAACAACATAAAGCCCATCATGGCAAATGAAGAAAAAATCAGAAAAACAATGAACATAATAAATAAGGAAATTTTTAAATTTTTCATGATCTTTTTTAAATAATTCGACTAGAAATTATCCATTTAACCTTTTGTTTCAAAAAAGAAAATACTATAAAGCATTAAAAATGAGAACAGTACAATAAAAATGGTCAACGAATATATGTATTCTTATCAAAAAATTAGATGATAAATATCATTTTATTAATTATCACAGTGCTTATTTATAAAAATACATTCATTTTATATCCATTTTTAAACTTTCAACAAGCTTTTATTGAATTATTTGTATTTTTTTTAATTCAGTAAAAAACTACAAACTCTTCTACCCAATTTAATGTATCTCCTCTTTTGTTACTGTAATTTTCATACCTAAACTTTTTAATACCAGCTGTAAACGATTTGTACTTATTTCATTTACAATTCCTTCTTTTCCTTTAAAAGGCCCTTCAGGAATTAGATATGTGTCTCCAGGTTTTATATCTTCTATTTCAAGAGCTCCAACAGTTCCTTTTAAATAATCTCTAAGTATGGTAATTTCGTGATCTCTTACTTTTGCAGGTTCTCCTAAATAAAACAAGTATCTTACAACTCCTGGAACATGAAAAACATCATTTCTCTCTTTTTCTTCAACTTTTATAAAAATACAAGAGCTAATTAATGGGAGTTCAACCTTTTTTTTACGATCGGACCATTGTTTAATGGTTGTAATTAAAGGACAGTAAACATTAAACCCTAAATCTTCTAGTTGCTTAGCGACTTTTTTTTCGCTTTTTGGTTTTACATATAAAACGTACCAGAACATTATATAAAGTGCTTTTTTTTAGCGAGTTAACTCTTTTTTAAATTTAAAAAGTTTAGTTTTTTTAGTAACAAATTTACATGGCTTCGCCTTGGAAAGTCACATTAAATATGCTTACAAATACAGATATAAATTAATCTTTCGCAAAAATATCACTTTTAAATCAAAAGAAATAATTGTTACAGAAAAAATAATAACATATTTTTTGACAGAAAAAACTATTAAATTTAATTCTAATCTTTTTGTTTTAAAACAACTACTTTTTTTTAAGCTGTGCAATAATACATGAACATTTAAAAAAATATTGGCTCAAATAGTTAACGTAGCTTTATTTAAAGTAAACGTCGAAAAAAATAATAATTACCATTTAAAATTGAAATTTAAACGTTCTTGTTCCGAAAGTAATCGAAGATAAAAACAAATATTAAATTTTAAAATGCTTTAGCTCCAAAAGAATTTCCAAATGACCCTATCAATATTTTAATTTGAAACAAAAAGGTACATTTCTAGGTTCCTTTCAAAATGCAGATAGCCTTCAAAATTTCACAAAAACCATATAAAACTGGATTTAATTTTTAGAAGTTCTTAATACATCCTTTCCAATTTCGATAGAAAATAGCTATTAAACAACATTAAAACGCTTTATATCAACTATTTACAAATTGCAAAAACACTAAAAATTACGGATATCACTAAAAACTGTACCTCATCGAATTGCAAGAAACCCTTATTTTGCTGGATTGTTAATTATTCCACAGTTTTATCTTGCTCAAAAATCCACTTAAAAAAACAAGCAATAAATTCGCGAAAAAAGTGAGAACTTGACGATTGTAAGCAGAAAACCCCTATTTTATTGAGGAAAAAAGTTGTATATTTGGGTGAAATTACCGGGGAATTTACTACGATAGTTAAAATTTATCAACAAATCCCAATTTCCGTTCTAATTTCCGGAGGTTTTTGTACCTCATATTCCCACAAACCCCATAAATAAAGGGTTTTTAATTTCTGTATTGATATAAACTGCAACAAGGTTTTCAATAATTTTAAAGAATTGAAAATATTTCGTTTTCATTCATCCAGAGATTTTTTTTATTAGCAGTTTTTTATTACTTTTATATACTTACAACCCCTAAAACACAAGAGGAATGCCCCACAGTTCTCAAAACAACCTTTCCAAAATAGTAAAGATAGAATGGAGTGAAGCTATAAGTATCGATAATGCTAGAATAGATCATCAACATAAAAGATTAATAGCTATTACAAATAATTTAATTGAGCATTCCAACGCCAAGGCTAATTCTGAAATAATAAGTGAAACACTTCAAGAATTATTAAAATATACAAGAGAACACTTTCATGATGAAGAAGCCTTAATGGAATCTCTTCATTATCCTAAACTTGCTGAACATAAAAAAATACATGAAGCATTTGTTCAAAAAATGGCTGAATTTTGTTATCAAGTTACTGAAAATGAAAAGACTGTTACTGAAGAACTTCTAAATTTTCTTGTTAATTGGCTTTTAGTTCATACGCGTGAAGATGATCAGGATTACAAAAATTATATTTGAAAAACTCGGTAGTCCTAATTATCCAAAAAAATAATCTAAAATTGTAAATTACATAAAAGCAACGGTAAATTGATTTTTATCCTATAATTTTCGAATTCCAATTTCTACATTAGTTGTATCATTTGCTATGATCATTTTTACTTTTTTATAAATTAAAATTGAAGTTACTATTATTGAAAACTTCAGTATTGCTTTTTGGTATCATAAATCTTAGCTTTGACTTATACAACTATGAAATGGGAGATTCTAAAAAAACCAATCAAAATTTAAGTGAAGAATTAGAAAGAAATCTAGATTCTAAAAATTCTTTTAAAAAGAATCAAATTGTTCAATTTGTATGCAAAATGAGCAAAACTTTGCTTTTGAATATGTTTCAGATAATGTAAAAACTCTTTTAGACTATTGTGCTGAAGATTTTATAAGTTGATCCATTTCATTTTCAAATTTAATAAAACCTCACAAATTACAAAAAGTTGAAAATGAAACCCGAGAAAATAGCGCTTCTAATTGCGATATTTTTGAACATGAACCTTTTAGAGTTATAATTTCGGTTCCTTCATAAATTTATTACATTTGCTTAAATTTGTATAAAAAAGATAATTCTAATTATATGCTATCATTTTTAAAGAAAAAAACGACTCCATTAACTAATATTTTTCCTTCAAATTTTATGGATATTCACAATCATTTAATTCCTGAAATTGATGACGGAGCCAAAACATTGAACGATTCTGTGGAATTGATTAAAAGAATGTATAGTTATGGGATTAAAAATTTTATGTGTACTCCACATATTATGGGAGGTGTTTATGATAATACTCCAGAAATAATTAACCAAAAATTAAACGAACTTCAAGCACATTTAAAAACTATTGGTTTGAATGATATTCAAATTAAAGTGGCGGCTGAATATATGCTCGATGACCAATTTGAAAGCCTCTTAAAAGAAAAAAAACTGTTAACATTAAAAAACAATTTGGTTTTAGTTGAATTATCTTATCACAGTGCTCCTATTAATTTATATGAACAGCTATTTAACATTCAAATTGCAGGTTACCAACCTGTATTAGCGCACCCAGAAAGGTATTCTTTTTTCCATAATCATTATAAAGAATATAAAAAACTAAAAGAAGTTGGATGTTTATTTCAATTGAATTTATTATCCCTTTCAAATTATTATGGAACTGGTGTTCATGCAGTTGCTCTAAAATTATTGAATGATTCATTAATTGATTTTGTAGGATCTGATACTCATCATCACAAGCATTTAAATGCTTTAGAAAACATAAACAATCCTAAGATTATTAAATTAATTTCTCCAATTCTCAAAAAAAATGAGTTTTTTATTTAGGTTCTTATCTTTTAGATTTAAAAAAAAAAAAATTTCAATATTACTTTACAAAAGAATATTTCTATTATTGTAAAATTTATATTCACAAACAAAAGTTGTTTTCATTTTATTAACAACTAGTTATACAACTAAATTAAAAAAATAATATTAATTTTGTTCAAATTTAAGGCCCCACTTTCAATGAAGATTTTTTATCTAATACTCTTTTTACATTTCTTTTTTGTTAATGGCGTTACTCTTTATTCCCAAAACTTATCAAAAAATCCTTCAAAAGCAGAATTAGAAAGAAAAGTAACAAACCTTGGCGATGAGTGTTGGAAATTGCGCGAAACCTATTCTGATTCTTCAGCAACTATTGGAAAGCAAGCAATATTTATAGCTGAGAAATATGAACTTAAAAATAAACTACCTAAGTTATACAATTATGTGGGTGCTGTTTATTCTAATTACCTAAATAATCAATCAGAAGCCATTAAATATTTTAATAAAGCTTTAATATCTAGCACTCAATTAAAAGATTCTGCAGAAATTGGGTGGGCGTTTAATAATCTTGGGGATACATATTTAGTTACAGGGAACAACCCACTTGCTCATGAATATTCTAAAAAATCTTATATTATTTTTAGTAAAATAAAATACCCATTAGGAATTTCACATGGGTATCGTAATTTTGGATTAGTTCAATTAGCAGAAAAAAAATATGACTCGGCAATAATTTCTTTTAATAAAGCGAAAGAAATACACGAAAATATTAACGATATAAAAGGAATTGCGCTTGTTTTATATGAGCTAGGTGAAACCTATAAACAAAAAAAAATATTCAAAGAAGCGGATAGTCTATTTAATGAATCATACAGGATTTATCAATCAATAAACAACACTCGAAATTCTGCGAGATGCTTACGAGGAATGGCTGCAATTTATTACGAACAAGGTAAATATGAAGATGCAAAAAAACATTATATAGAAGCCATCGAATTAAATAAACAAAAGCATTACGATTATGGGCTAATTTCAAATTATATCGGAATTGCCTTACTAAATGCCTCTCAAAATAATAGAGAAGAAGGTGAATTCTATTTAAATCAAGCAACTCATATTTCAAAAAAAATAAACCTCACCAGTAAATTATTAGAAATTCAAAAAGCTCATATCCAGTTTTATCAAATCCTTGGAGATTATAAAAAAGCTTCTGAAAAATACAATCAATTTTTAATTAAATATGACTCTATATTTTCTCTTGAACAATTTGAAACCTTAAATGAAATTCAAGATAAATTTGCAATAAATCAAAAATTAATTAATGAAGAATTAAAAAATAAATCCTTAAAAAATGAAGAAACCCTATATGTAATTATTTTAGGGTTACTTTTAGTAATTGTTTTAGTTTTTATTATTTTAGTTATTCAACAAAGAAAACTAAATAAAAAATTAAGTGAAATTAATAAAACTAAAGAGAAAATGTTTTCTGTTATATCGCATGACTTAAAAAGCCCTTTTAATTCATTACTTGGTTTTAGCGATTTGATTTTAGAAAATATTAGAAAAAAAGATTATAAAAATCTTGAAAAATTTGCTGAAATTATTCAACAAACTTCCAAAAGAAGCTTTAACCTTCTCGATAATTTATTAAATTGGACTAGATCACAATCAGGATCTATAAAGTACAATCCACAACCTATTTCAATAAAACATATTTTTGAAGAATTAAATTTCTTTTTTGAAGAAGAAGCTAATAAAAATAAAATTAAACTTCAATTTATCAATGTTATTTCTGAAGATATTAAAGGAGACAAAAATCTTATTTATACTATTTTAATGAATTTAATTTCGAACGCATTAAAATATACTAATGAAGGAGGGAAAATAGAAATAAAAGCAATAAAAAAGGCTTTTACAGTTGTAATTGAAATTAGTGATAACGGCATAGGTATTTCTAAAGAAACGCTTGAAGTTTTATTTGATAAAACCAAACAAATAGAAAGTAAAAAAGGTATTAGAAATGAGAAAGGAACCGGACTTGGCCTTTCTATTTGCTATGAATTCGTTCACATATTAGAAGGTGAAATTACCGTTAAAAGCGAATTAGGAAAAGGTAGTACTTTTAAAATTACTTTACCAGGGTAATAGTTCAACTAATTGATTCACTTTAACAAATCCGCTTCATAATTCTTATCGAATACCTGTATCAAAAAACATATTTAATTGGGTAATCCCAATAGCATTTACCGTAATTTCTTTTATTTGAAATTCAGCACTAATTATAGGGGCCGATTTATCCGGAATAATTTTATAATCACCAGGAGATAAAAATACTGAATATGCTCCATCAATATTAGAAAAAAAAGATTTTATGCGCTTCCCATTTAAATTGTAAACTCCAAACTTTGCTTCAAAAACAGCATCATTTAATTCTCCATCTATTGCAACGGGACTTATAGGACCTCTAAATACGGTTCCTACCAATCCAGTTGAAATTTCTTCATTTTCACAAGCAATAAATAAAAACAATACACTAAAAATTATTGATATAATAAATTTTCGCTTCATAATATTAGTATTTAAACTTGTTCAAAAATACATTGATTTTATGAATAATTTATAATATTGATATCTTAGAAATAATAATTTTTTAAAATAAAAAAAACCTAGAAGGTTTTTCTCATTCATTTCAAAACCCTCTAGGTAGTAACTTTTCAGTTTACTGTTTTTTAACATACTAAATCCAAAACAATTAAACAGGTTCTGCTTCTTGTTTCATTCTAGTTTTAGCAATCTTTTCAATTAAGTCAGGTACTTTTTCAAACATAGCTGCTAAACCGTGAGTTTTTCCAGCTTCAAGGAAAGAAATATTTTCTCCTCTTGTTACCAAAAATCCAATAGGTTCAATTCCTACTCCGGCACCAGCACCTAATCCTTGTCCTTTAACTTGTTTTTTATCAGCTCCTTCTCCTCCTCCAGATCCAAATCCTAACCCAACTTTAATCACAGGAACACATTTAAACTCTCCCAATTCAAATGCTTGTCCAACTACAGTATCCGTTTTTGCTTCATTTTTAATGAAATCTGTAATTTGTTTAAGTAATTCTTCAAAATGTAATTCCATACTTTTGCTTTTTTAGTTAATAAATGATTTAATTATATTTAATGGCCTGTTTTGTATATGCAGTACCATGTGGTTCCTACCTTCAAAATTGATATTAAAATCGCCCCAATAATAATTTAACAGAGAAAAAAGAGGATACAATTTAGCGTTCCAAATACAATCGCCTGTGTCTATATTTAAAAGAAATTTTTTAACTTTAAACGATTTAATTATTTTGTAAAGGTTTCTACCTCCAATTCCTATTTCCCTAGTTTTATTCGTTTTCTTTTTTATGTCTCTTTTATTTTTTGACCAAATGTACTTTAAGGGGTAGAAATAAAATTTAAAAAAAAACAGTTCTAGTTTTAACCTCAATACTTCCTGATTATCTGATTCAATACTTGCCTTTGCCAATCCCTTAAATTGCAAATAATATTGCTTATTATCAGTATCTATAAACAAAACAATAGGCATTAATAGTAAGTATATAATTAATAAAACTAACAGTATTATGATTTCAAATAAAAACATCTATTTAATTTTATACAAAAATTATAATTAAGTAAATTATATACAATGATTTCAATCAAACAAAGCGCTTATTTTATGTTTTTATTAATGATTTTCATCACATATAACATCACGCTTTTCTATAAATTTTAATTTTGTTTTATTAACTTTTTTGTTATTTAACTTTAAATAAAAATTAATATTTATTGAAATTGTTACTTCAGAAAATTAAAACTACATTATAATTTTTTTAAACTTAATTAATTTCATTATTTTTATAGATTAATAGCAAAGCTATTTGTAGAACCCTATGGAGAAAATTAAAAAAACTATAGAATTTTTCGCTCAAAAAAAAGGACTATCAAATGATGTATCTTATCTGAATGTTATAGTCAATTTTTTAGGTGAAATAACTGAAACAGATTACGTTATTATTGATGTTTTTAAAGAAAACAATACAAACATAGCTAAAACCTTAGCCATTTATGCAAAAGGTACTTTTTTACCCAATTTTGAATACGAATTAAAAAACACGCCTTGCGAAAATGTAATGGGGAAATCCCTCTGTACATATAAAAAAGATACTCAAACTCTATTCCCAAAAGATGAATTATTGCTTGAAATGGGTGTAGAAAGTTATGTTGGTATTCCTCTTTGGAATTCTTCTGGAAAAAGCTTAGGGCTCATTGCTTTAATGGACTCCAAACCAATTGAAAACTCAGAAATTTTAGAATTAATTCTACAAATTGCTGCAAGCAATGTTTCTCAAGAAATTGAAAAATTAATTCTAAAAAAAGAGACTAAAAATTTATATAAGGAATTTTTTAACAATAGTCCTGATATTTTGTATCGAACAGATTTAAATGGATTAGTTACATTTATATCTCCATCTGCTGAACGAATTACAGGGTATTCAATAGAGGAAGCTAAAGGAATGAATATTGCTGAAAAATTGTACAAAAATCCTACTGAAAAAAAACGTTTTTTAGATGAACTCTCGTCAAAGGGCTTTGTTTCCAATTTTATAAATGAATTAATTAAAAAAGATGGAACTACATTTTGGGGTAGTGCCAACTCCCATTATTTAAAAAATAAAAATGGTGATATCATTGGAATTGAAGGAATAGTTAGAGATATCTCTGATGTAAAAGAAAAAGAAATTCTTTATAATACTTTGAGTGAAGCTACATTTGAAGGAAGTTGTATTCATGAAAATGGAATTATTCTTGATTTAAATGAACGATTTGCTGAAATATTTGGATATTCAAAAAAAGAACTTATAGGTAAAAATGTTATAGATCTTGCGATTAAAAATGACAAATCTAAAGTAGCCAAACTTATCAATTCTAAAAGCCAAGATACTTATGAAGCCATTGGGTTACGAAAAGATGGCACAACGTTTTTTGCGGAAGTACGTGGAAAAGAATTAATTATAAATAATAAAAATTTAAGGATTGCTGTTTTAAGGGATATTACAGAACAAAAAAGGATTGCAAAAGAATTAAAAAGTAATGAGCAAAAACTTGAATTGTTTTTTTCTCAATCGCTTGACGGTTTTTATATAATGGAATTTGATGACCCCATAGAATGGAATAATTCTTTAGATAAAGACGCTTTAATCGAGTATACTTTTAGTCATCAAAGAATTACTAAAGTAAATAATGCCATGTTAAAGCAATATGGCGCTGAATTAAACCAAATATTAGGTTTAACACTTAACGATTTTCATTCGGAGCACATTAATTCTAATAAAGAGAAATGGAGAAAACTATTTAATACTGGGCATCTTCAAATTATTACGAATGAAAAAAAGATGGATGGAACCTCAGTAACTATTGAAGGTGATTATATTTTAATGCATAATGAAAAGGGAGAAATTACAGGTCATTTTGGAGTTCAAAGAGATGTAACATCTCAAATTAAAAACCTTGAACAACTCAAAGATAGTGAAAAAAGCTTCAGGAAATTAATTACCTCTGCTCCTGATGCCTTTTTTAAAGGCGATATAGAAGGAAATATTATTCTAGTAAACGAAAAAAGTTGCAAATTAACTGGATATTCGAGTGCAGAATTATTGAAAATGAATATGGCAGATTTATTTTCAAAAGCAGTGTTAAAAAGTAAACCTCTTCAATATAGTTTACTAAAAAAAGGAGAAACTACCATCTCTGAACGTGAACTAGTTTGTAAAAATGGAAAAAGAATTATTATTGAAATGAATTCTTCAATGACCCATGATGGGTGTTGTTTAATCTCATTTTTTCGAGATCTCACAGAGCGAAATAAAAAAGATTTTGAGTTATTAAAACTTTCAAGTGCTATTGATCAAAATTCTGTAGTTAATAAAATTACAAATACAAAAGGTGAAATTGAGTATGTAAATTCAAAATTTATAGAAACAACAGGATTTTCCTCCGCTGAAGTGCTTGGTAAAAAACCTTATATATTACATCCAAATGTAATTTCAAAAAAAGAATATAAATTTCTATGGAAAACGATTAAATCTGGAAAAATATGGAAGGGAGAATTTGAAAATATTAAAAAAAATGGAGAAAAATTTTACTCTTCAACTTTAATCTCTCCAATATTTGACAACAACAAAAAGATTACTAACTTTCTATTTAGTGAAGAAGATATAACTGAAAGCAGAAATGCAAGAGAAAAACTAAAAAAAAGTGAGCATATTTATCAGGTATTAATTGACAAAATGCCAGATGGAGTTTATAAAAGCACAAATGAGGGTAAATTTATTTCAGTAAATCCTGCTATGGTAAAAATGCTTGGGTATTCAAATAAAGAAGAACTTCTTGCTATAGACATTAAAACTGATTTATACTTTGACCTGGATGATAGAGAAAATTTTGTTTTAGATGAAAGTAATAAAGAATTAGGTGTATTTAAAATAAAGAAAAAAGACGGTAGTGAATTATGGGTTGAAGACCATGGTTGGTATACAAATGATGCCTCTGGAAAAACACTATATCATGAAGGAGTAATGCGCGATATAACTAGTCGTATTGCTCAAGAAAGAGAAACTAAAATACAAAAAGAAAGAACTTTACGACTTAAAAATGCTATTACTCGAATATCTTTAGAAGGAGTAATATCTTTAGATAACCAAAATTTATCATTCAAAAGATTAACAGAAGAAGCTGCTAAAGCCACTAAAATTTCTCAAGTTGGAATATGGTTATTTTCAGAAGATAAAAAAGTTTTAACCTGTGTTAGTCAATACAATTATTTGACTAATATTCACAGCTCTGGATTGCAATTATTAGCTAAGCAATTTCCAAAATATTTTAAAACATTAATAGAAAAAACGAATGTTAACGCATTCGACTCTCAAAACGACTCACAAACTAATGAGTTCAAAAACAGTTATTTAATACCTAATAATATTAAATCAATATACGACAAAGGCATTTTGATTGAAAATGAATTAAAAGGAATTGTTTGTTTTGAAAGTATTGGAGAACAAATGCCATGGCAAGCTGATCATGATTCATTTGCAAATACTATAGCAGCAATTGTTTCACAAACTATTGTTAATGAAAGACGAAGACAAACTGAAAAAGAATTAAATATTGCCTTAGATAAAGCTGAAGAAAGTGACCGTTTAAAATCGGCTTTTTTAGCCAATATGAGCCATGAAATTAGAACTCCAATGAATGGTATCTTAGGATTTACAGATTTATTGAAACAACCCGAACTAACGGGTGAAAAACAAAAAAAATACATTGAAGTAATTGAAAAGAGTGGAGCTCGAATGCTTAATATAATAAATGATATTATTTCAATTTCGAAAGTGGAGTCTGGCCAAATGGATGTTTCCCTTTCCAATACAAATATTAATAAAATAACTGAATATATTCATACCTTCTTTCATCCTGAGGCAGTAAAAAAAGGAGTTGAACTTGTTTTGCATAATTCACTACCTGATGCTGATGTTTTCATCAATACAGATAGAGAAAAAATGTATGCAATTTTAACAAATTTAGTTAAAAACGCACTTAAATTTACTTCTGATGGATTTATTGAATTTGGATATTCTAAAAAAGGAAGCATTTATGAATTTTTTGTAAAAGATACGGGAGTTGGGATTCCTGATGAACAACAACGAATAATTTTTGAAAGATTTAGACAAGGAAGTGAGGCGCTTACCAGAAATTATGAAGGAGCCGGGTTAGGTTTATCAATTTCAAAAGGATTTGTTGAATTACTGGGAGGAAAAATATGGGTAGAAAGTAAATTAAATAAAGGAACTACTTTTTATTTTACAATTCATGACACGCAAAATTGTGAAATTAATGAAGAAGAAGCTTCTTTTGAAAATTCAGATGTAACAGAAGGGAATAAAGACAAATTAAAAATACTAATCGTTGAAGATGATGAAATGTCTGCTATGTTATTAGAAATTATTGTAAATGATATTTCTAAAAAAACTTTTATAGCTAGGAATGGTATTGAGGCTGTTGAAATTTGTCAAAACAATTTAGATATTGATTTAATTTTAATGGATATTCAATTGCCTATGATGGATGGATATTCAGCAACAAAAAAAATAAGGAAATTCAATAAAAAAGTTGTAATTATTGCACAAACTGCCTTTGGTTTAAGTGATGATGATGAAAAGGCAATAGCTGCAGGTTGCAACTATTATATTCCTAAACCAATTAATAAAAACAATTTATTGAGATTAATTTCTTCAATATATTAAAATTAGGAATTTGAAAAAATGGATTTAAAAAACAGGTTAAATTAAATTTCTCATGCAGGAATAAAAATACTTGATATTGATAGTAGTAATATCAGAGATAAAGAAGGAATACTCTACTTATTTATTCAAACCCAAGAATTAATTTCTAAGTCAAAAACTAAGGTTAATTGTCTAATTAATTTAAATAATGCTCTTATAGGAATAGATTTTCAAGAAACTGCTAAACAAATGGCTCAAAGAGGAAAAATTGAACGCAACGTTGCAAAAAGAGCTTATATTGGGGTAACTGAAGGAATAAATACCAGATTATTGCAAGATTTTATTAATGCCTTTCCTATTGGCACATCCAATATTTTTAAAACAAGAGAAGAAGCTTTAGTTTGGTTAGTCTCTTAAGAATAGATTAATATAACACCAACTAAATAAAATCACTTTTATTTATTGATTTTTTCAATGAATATTCAGTATTTTTGGCGTTTCAAATTAATTGAAATTAAAAAATTGATCAACCAAAGCTGATTTTTTTAAAAGCAGAAATTCTTAATCAATTTGAACTTTTAAAATCAAGAAATCCTAATAAAAGTATTGGAGTAAAAAATGAATTTAGTTACCAAACAGCGTATTGCATTAAGCTCCTATTTCTTTCTATCTGGTTTATGTTTTGCAACTTGGGCTTCACGAATTCCCACTATAAAAGAATTCTTTAATTTAAATGAAGCAGAATTAGGAACTATTTTACTGGCAATGCCAATTAGCTCATTAATTGGATTACCTATATCTGGTTGGTTAGTCTCAAAATTCGATAGCAGAAAGCCTTTAATAGTTTCTATGCTTTTTTTAACATTGGCCTTAACTCTTATTGGCTTCGCACAAAGCACCATTTTTTTGGTAGTAGCCTTGTGCCTATTTTCTTTTAGTTCACGCATTTTAAACATTGCAATGAATACCCAGTCTATTACCCTTCAAAAAGAATTCAAAAATAGAATTGTTGGTTCTTTTCATGGGCTTTGGAGCACAGGAGGTTTGCTAGGTGTAATTTTTTCAACAATTATGGTGAAAAATGGTACAGCCATCCATTTACATTTACTAATAGTTACTTTATTTACGGTTGTATTTTCACTTATCGCCTACTCTTATACCCTTAAAAAGGATAAAACTTCTTACGGAAACAAATTAATTTTTGGAAAACCAGATCCGTTCATTTTTTATTTAGGGTTACTCGTGTTTTTTGCGGCAGTATGCGAAGGAGGAATGTTCGACTGGAGCGGCGTTTATTTTAAAGAAGTAATTAAAGAGGAAGTTTTTACCTACGGTTACCTTTTATTTATTGCATCTATGGCTTTTTCTAGATTTTATTCCGACAAATTAATTGATAACTTAGGAATGCCTAAAACCTATATTTTAAGCGCATCGTTTATTGCTATAGGTATTTTTATTCCAATTACATTTCCTCAATTTTATCCTGCCTTAGCAGGCTTTTGCCTTGTTGGCTTTGGTACTGCAGCTATTTTCCCAATGACATTTATGTTGGCAGGTACTTCAAAAAAATATTCTCCTGGTATGGCAATTTCAATTATATCTACTTATGCCACATTAGGAATGTTATTAGGTCCTCCATTAATTGGTTATGTAGCTCATGCCTTTAGTTTAAAAAATGCTTTTTATATTTTTATGTTTACAGGTTTACTTCTCATTCCTTTTTCACAACTATTCTTTAAATATCAAAAAAAGAATTCATAACTCATTAAAATTTACATCATTACACTGATTTCAAACAAACGCAACAACCTAATAATTCAATCTAAAATCAATCTAAAGTATTGTATATTTGCAAATTATAACATTTTATGAGTTACACATTACTTTCATCTCCATTACAAGGATTTACAGATTTTAGGTTTCGTAATGCCTTCAATAAATATTTTGGAGGTATAGATACTTTCTATTCTCCGTATATTAAATTGAATGGTAAGCTTCATATTAAACCTGCTTATGAACGTGATATTCTTCCTGAAAACAACGTAGGAATTGAGGTAATCCCTCAAATAATGACCAATGATGCCGATGAATTTTTATTTGTAGCAAACTATGTAAAACAATTTGGGTATAAAGAACTCAATTGGAATTTAGGTTGTCCATATCCTATGGTTACAAAACGTGGAATGGGATCTGGACTTATTTGTGATTTTCCAAAAATTGATAGTATTCTTCATAAAGTTCATGAACAATCCGACATCGTTGTATCTATGAAAATGAGGATGGGATATGAAAACAGTGATGAAATTTTAAACACGCTTCCCGTTTTAGAAAAATACCCTTTAAAAAATATTGCCATTCACGCTCGTATAGGAAAGCAATTGTATAAAGGTGGAGTTGATTTAGATGCATTTCAACGTTGTTTAGACAATACAAGCCATAAATTATATTACAATGGAGATATTACTTCTGTAGCTAAATTTAATGAAATGCAACTTCGTTTTCCTAAAATAGATCATTGGATGATTGGAAGAGGACTTATTGCTGATCCATTTTTACCAAGTATGATAAAAGCGAATACTGAAGAATATCCTGCAAACAAAATTGAGCTTTTTAGTAATTTTCATGATACTATATTTCAGGAATTTGGTGAGTCGTTATCTGGAGCACATCATATTTTATTAAAAATGACTAGCTTTTGGGAATATTTTGCCACCCTATTTTCGAATCCACAAAAAACATTTAAGAAAATTAAAAAAGCTAAAAGTTTAAAAGCCTATCACCAAGCAGTTAATGAAATATTAACTATTGAAAGGAATGAAATTAGAATGCGTTAAAGTACTGTAAATAACAAAAAAGGTTTTATAATAAATCACACAATTAAAAAATAAAAAATCGTTTCTTTTTTTTCCGTTTTGCTTTTCGAATGTTTCGCTCTATTGTATCTTTTTTCTTGAAAAACCTATTAAAAAATCCGCTTACTCCAACTTCACGGTAAGGCTCACAAGTTATTGAAACATACGTACTTTCAGTAATTTCAAATGAGGTAAGATATGTGTTTCTTAATCTCGAATTCCCCTCCATTCCTTTCAAAATAGCTCCAGTAATAGGCAATGCCAAAGATGCTCCTGAACCTCTACCACTATAAAAATGAACATTTGGAGAACTAGCTCCAACCCAAGTTCCAATAACCAAATTTGGAGTATAAGCCATAAACCAAGCATTCGAATAATTTTGGGCAGTTCCCGTTTTGCCAGCTAAATCCGATTGAATTCCAAATTGATTCCTAATTTTAGTTCCTGTACCTTCATTAATTGCTTTTTGTAAAATTGCTGTAATTGTTTCACTTGTTTGTTTGGAAAAAATGGATTGAACTTCGGTAGTTTTATTTTTATAAACGATATTTCCTTTTGCATCGGTAATTTTGCTAATCATTACCAAATCATTCATTTTTCCATCGTTAGCAAAAGTACTATAGGCTTTTACAATTTCAGAAAGAGATAAATCAAGTGATCCTAGAGCAATTGACGGAGCATCTTTTTTAAAATGAGGAAAATCTAATTTATTACAAGTATTTATAAGCTGTTCTCTTCCTACTTTAAAATACAAATCAACAGTTGGTAAATTCATCGAATTAGCTAAAGCATACCAGAATGCAACGGTACTGTCAGGAGTCGATTGATAATCAAAATTTTGAGGTTTCCAATTTTCATATTCAGGATATTCCTTTTCTTCATTTTGTAAATAAGTATCAGCTTTAAATCCACTTTCCAAAGCTGTTGCATATAAAATAGGTTTAAAAGCAGATGCAATTTGCCGATGAGATAAAACCATATCAAATGGTAGTTTTTGAAAATTATTTCCACCAATATAAGTAAGTACCGCACCATTTTTTGGATTTGTAATAAGCACAGCGGCGTTTAACATTTTATAATAATGCCATAAACTATCAAGCTTGCTCATATTTTTTGTTTCAGTTCCTTCCCAATCAAAAATCTCAACAGCTCTTTTTTCAATATCCTCACTACTCGCATTCGCTTTTTTTAATTGATTTCGCAACCACTTCTTTTTAACATTTTGATTTTCAAGTTCTTTATCCAGTAATTTTTGCATTACAATTAAATGCTTTTTTACAGCTTCCTTTGCTAATTTTTGAACGTTTATATCTAAGGTTGTATAGATCTTCAATCCATCTTTTTCCAAATTATAATCTTTCCCCGTTTTAACTTTAATAGATTCTAAAATATCTAACGTTTTTTTCTTTACCTGATATACAAAATACCCGGCAGGAGCATTTTCTTCAACATTATCATAATGAACTTTTAAAGGTATTTTTTTAAGACTATCTACCTGATTAATAGTTAAATATTCTTCATTCCCCATTAAATTAAGAACAGTATTTCTTCGTTCTAGCGAATTTTCAGGATGAAGTCTCGGATTGTAAAATGTATTTGCTTTTAACATCCCTACTAATACCGCTGATTCCTCAATCTGTAATTCGTGGGTTGCTTTATTAAAATATCTATGAGCTGCAGATTCAATTCCATAAACATTTTCACCAAACGGAACCGAATTTAAATACAATAACAACAGTTCTTCTTTGCTATAAATGGCTTCCATACGAGCCGCTATAATAATTTCTTTTACTTTGTTAACCGGCAAACTTAAAAAGGCAAAATTATTGCGACCAAACAAATTCTTTATTAGTTGCTGAGTAATTGTACTTCCTCCACCTCCACTGCTATCTCTAAGTAAAATACTTTTTATAAAAACTCTTAAGTAACTTTGTGTATCGTATCCTTTATGCTCAAAAAAACGTTTATCTTCTGTTGCAATTAAAGCGTTTATAAGATGATTTGGAATAGCTTCCCAATTTATATTCGTACGATTTTCTGCAAAATATTTACCTATTAAAATTTCATCTGAAGAATAAACAAGTGATGCTTCCTCATTTTTTATGGACTTCAATACTTCTTCATTTGGTAACGGGCCAAAAATACCTGCATACACCAAAAAAAAGAAAATTCCCGAAAAGAATATTCCTGAAGCCAATAACATCAAGATATATTTAATTGTTTTTTTAAAGTATTTCAATTTTTTATTCGTCATAAATGTAAGATTCACTCTTTCTTTTTTTTCCTCAAAAATTTTCACTCTAATGGATAACGTATAATTTCCCAATAAATTCTATTCATTTTTAAAAAGACGCTAATTCTTTAAAAATATTGAATAATAATAATAATAATAATAATAATAATAATAATAATAATAATAGATAATTTATATAGTTTTGGGACCTATTAAGCATTAAAATAATGTGATTGAAACGATATTTAAATTAATGTTTCAATATTCTAAAATTAATCTCAATGCAAACCAACTCTCCAGATTGCCCTTGTGGTAGCACAAAATTATATAGTGACTGTTGTAAAATAGCTCATCATAACATTTCACAAGTTAAAACTGCAGAAGCTTTAATGCGTTCTCGCTATACTGCCTTTGTAATTGCAAATGGTGATTATATAATTAAAAGTCATCACTCTATAACACGACCAAAGTCTAAAAAAGAAAAAAATGAAATAGTTGCCTGGGCAAAATCCGTTCAATGGATAAAGCTTGAAGTTTTAAAAACGTCAAAAGGTTTAGAAACTGACACTGAAGGAGCTGTAAAATTTAAAGCCTACTTTTTTGAAAATAACAACGTAAGAACTATTGAAGAAAACTCTCACTTTTTAAAAGAAAATGATTGTTGGATGTATGTTGGTGAAGCAAACTAAAAATAAATTTAATAAAAAAAAACCTTACCGTTATTGGCAAGGTTTTTTTTATTTACATTCTTTTATTTACAAGGTTTCTTTTAACCATTTATAAAATTCACGTTGCCAAACCAAACTGTTTTGATTGTCTAATACCCAATGGTTTTCTTCCGGAAAATAAAGTAATTTACTTTTTATCCCTTGTAATTGTGCAGCTTGAAAAGCTTCTAATCCTTGTCCAATTGGCACTCTAAAATCTTTTCCTCCTTGAATTATTAAAATTGGAGCTGTCCACTGACCTACTTTTTCAGCAGGATTAAATGCTGTATATGATTTTTGTGCTACCGCATTATTTTTATCCCAATATGCGCCACCTAAATCCCAGTTTACAAAAAATAATTCCTCTGTAGTTCCGTACATACTTTTCCAGTTAAAAATTCCGTCATGAGAAATGAAACTTTTAAATCTTCCTTCATGTATTGCAGCTAAGTAAAATACCGAATAACCTCCGTAACTTGCACCAATACATCCTAAACGGTCTGTATCAACATACGGTTCTTTTGCTACATCATCAATCGCAGATAAATAATCCTGCATATTTTGTCCGCCATAATCTTTACTAATTTGCTCATTCCATTCAACTCCATAACCTGGCATTCCTCTTCTGTTTGGAGCAACAATAATATAACCATTAGCAGCCATTAATTGAAAATTCCATCTAAATGAATAAAACTGACTTAATGCTCCTTGTGGTCCACCTTGACAATATAATATTGTTGGATATTTTTTAGAAGGATCAAAATTTGGAGGATAAATTACCCAGGTTAACATTTCTTTCCCATCGGTAGTTTTTACCATTCTTTTTTCAACTTTCCCTAATGTAACATCGGCATAAGTAGCATCATTCGCCTGTGTAAGCTGCATCATTTCTCCATTGCTTAAGTTTACTTTATAAAGTTCTGAGGCGTGATTCATATCTCTACGACTTACAACCATAACTTTTTTAGTCTGACCAACAATTCCACTTACATCAAACTGTCCGTTTGTAATTTGTTTTGGAGCAGTTATTTTATCTTCTGAAGTTGGAACAGCAATTTCAAACAATTGCACCGTTCCAAGTACTGGTGCAACAAAATAAATTTTAGTCCCTTTGTCTTGCCATAAAAAACTATTTACAGTTCCATCCCAATTGGCAGTTAAATTAACTGACTTTTCATTTAATTTGATAACAATGTCATTTTTATCTGACTCATATCCATCTCTGCGCATTTGCAACCAAGCTAATTGTCCTTTTGATGAAAATGCTGGTTGAGTATCATATCCTTTATTGTCCTCAGTTAAATTTTTAGTTTCTTTCGTTTCAATATTATATTCATAAATATCAGAATTTGTACTAACAGCATATGCTACACCACTTAACTTTTTTGATACATATAAAATATGTTTGCTATCTGGACTCCAAATATAATCTTCTGAACCTCCAAAAGGTTTCTGAGGGCTATCATAAGCTTCCCCTGGCATAATATCGATTAATTCAGAGTTTTCTTCTTTTGTTGATTGATAAAAAATATGACTAAAAGCACCGTCTTCCCAAGTATCCCAATGACGATAATTCAACTCATCATAAATTTGAACATTTGAATTTGCAATATCTTTATAAAAATCTGATCCAAATACATTTTTCAACTTTACATCTGCAGTACTAATTTTAAAGTTTCCATCAGGAGAAATACTATTATCAACTAATAAAGAAGAAGTATTCGCAATTATTTTAGCTTCCCCTCCTTCAACTGGCATTTGAAAAGTAGTACTTGATTTACTATTTGAATCAATTGAATAATTTGAAACACTATAAACAATAAAATTACCATCCTTGGTAATTCCTTTTCCAGAAACTTTGTTCAATTGAACTAGTTTTTCTGGAGTCATTACATTTTGAGCTGTTAACCCAATAAGTGCAAATGAAAGTAAAAAACTGAAAATTATTTTATGCATAATTAATTTTGATTTGTTTGTTTTATAATCACACAAATTTATCATTTTATATTGAATTTCCTTTTTGTTAATTTTAAATAAACATTTTAGCTTTAAAAAAATAATTTTTTACAAAAATTATAATTTTACTAAATCATTATACCATATTTATTTAAAGTTCATTAAATTACTCCGTTTTTAAAAAAATTAAAATGAATATTGATATTTTAACACTATATTATTTATTCTCATTAGGGAATATTTTTACCGTTTTATTTTTCTCTTTTTATGTAATAATTTACCGATTTAAAAACCCAATTGTTAATATTTTTATTATTTCAAAAATATTATACTCAATCCTTTGGGTTCTTTTTGCCTTACGTAATGAAATATCCTGGATTTATTCAATTGCAATAGCCAATATCTTTTTAATTTTTTCTGTTTTTTATGATATTTATTGTATTGCAATGGCCAATAAGAAATTTAATTCCTATAATTTTAAAAAGGCAAATTTATTACCTATTGTCTTTTCTATTGTTTTTCTCTCTGTTATAAATCAACCTACATCAACTAGAATTATGGTAATGTCTATCATTATTTTTATTATTTATATAGGTGGTGCGATAGTTTTGTATTTATTTAAAAGTTCCAAAACTAAAATTCAACGTTTATCAGGAGTATTATGTTTAATAATTGCTATTTTATTTTTATTTCGCACTGCCTGGGTGTTTTATGAAGCTAAAACAGTAATCATTTTTACTAATAATTATTTTCAAATTATATCTTATATTTTTTTATTCCTTGGGTCCTTCATTTTTCCAATGGCCTTACTTTTAGTTTTAAAGGAAAAAGATGAGGTAAAAATGAAAAAAGATAATAAAAAACTTCAGGAATTAAATAACAGTAAAAATAAATTCTTTTCCATCATTGCACACGATTTAAAGGGGCCTCTTGGAACTTATAGTGGATTAGGGAAAATTTTGTTAGACAAACATAATGAAATGAGTTCTGAAAAACGAGAATTATTTCTTAAACAAATATATGACAGTTCTAAAGAAACATATAATTTGCTTGAAAACCTATTACATTGGGCAAATTCTGAATCTGGTTCATTAGTCCCTGTTCCCTCGGAAATTAATTTGCATGAATTAATTAAACAGAGTGAAAACTTATTGTTGCAAAACATTTCTAATAAAAAATTAAAATTAACGGTAACTTTAGATACAAATATTACCGTGTTTGCAGATTATAATATGACATTTACTATTATCAGAAATTTACTTTCTAATGCTATAAAGTTTACTCCGGAAGGAGGTGAAATACATATTTCTTCATTAGAAAAAAATGAAAATTATGTTCAAATTTTAGTTGAAGACACTGGAGTTGGAATAAGTAAGGAAAATCTTGAAGATATTATGGAAGTTCATTCGGGTTTTAGTACAAAAGGTACAAATAACGAAAAAGGTACTGGACTTGGTTTAAAATTAATTAAGGAGTTTGTTGAAAAAAACGAAGGAAAAATTAAAATTGAAAGCGAAGTAAATGAAGGAACCAAAATTTCAATTTTACTGCTTAAAAATAAAAGACCTTAGATAATTAAAGGAACTAAATAGCAAATCAAATTTTTTCGTGAAAAAATCATTGTATCTTTGCAATTGATTAAAATTTCAAATTAGGCCCACACTAAAAAAAGAAATGAGTAACGAAAAAACAGCCATAAAAACGACCTATTTTAGCATTGTAGGAAACACATGTTTAGCTATTATTAAAGGAATTGCTGGCTACTTTGGAAATTCATATGCTTTAACTGCCGATGCCATTGAATCTACAACCGATATTTTTGCTTCTTTCTTAGTTTTATTCGGTTTAAAATATTCGAGTAAGCCGGCAGATGAAAATCACCCATATGGACATGGAAAAGCTGAACCCTTAGTCACATTTTTAGTTGTTGGTTTTTTAATTACTTCGGCTACCATAATTGCTTATGAAAGCATTCAAAATATTAGGACTCCACATAGTTTACCCAAATCTTGGACATTGTTGGTTCTTGGCGCCATCATTATTTGGAAAGAGATTTCCTTTAGACTTGTTATAAGAAAAAGTATTGAAACCAATAGTTCCTCTTTAAAAGCTGATGCTTGGCATCATAGAAGTGACGCAATTACATCTGTTGCTGCTTTTATAGGGATTTCAATTGCCTTATATTTTGGTAAAGGATATGAAACTGCAGATGATTGGGCAGCTCTTTTTGCTGCCGGATTGATTCTTTATAACAGTTATTTGATTTTTAGGCCAGCACTTGCGGAAATCATGGACGAACATGTGTATGATGAACTGATAAGTGATATTCGAAAAATAGCACTCACAGTTGATGGAATATTAGGCACTGAAAAATGTTTTATCAGAAAAGCAGGAATGAAATATCATGTAGATTTACATGCTATTGTTGATGCAACTATTTCTGTAAAACAAGGACATGATTTAGCCCATAAATTAAAAGACACTTTACGTTTTAAAATTTCTACATTGGGTCATGTTTTAATTCATATTGAACCCAATAAATAAAGCGTTTTAAAAAATGTATTTTTGCATTTAATAAACACTACTTCATTAAATTTTATGTTATGGCTAAAAAAGGAAGCGCAAAAAATACAGTAAACAAAGCATTACATACCAAATTGCTAAATAGAAAAAAAAATAAATTAAGAGATTCTAAAATAGCAACTAAAGAACGCTTGAAAGCTATTATTAAAAAAGCTCAGGAAGATTCTGAAAATTAAAACAGCATTCCTTACTTTATGTAAAAAATGCTGCTTCTGTAATATTTTTAAGATGTAAAAATTAATAGTTTAATAAAGATGTTATGGTATTATCTCCTAATTTATCTTTACCATTTAAAAAATCTAATTCTATTATAAAATTACATTGAACAATTTCACCACCTAAACGTTCTACCAATTTACAAACCGCTTGCGCCGTTCCTCCAGTTGCTAACACATCATCGTGAATAAGTACACGCTCTCCTTTTTCTATTGCATCAATATGTATTTCTACAGCATCTGTACCATATTCCAAATCATAAGATTCAGAGATTGTTTTGTAAGGCAATTTTCCAGGTTTTCTAACCGGTATAAAACCTGCATTGTAATGTTCGGCTAATAAAGTTCCGAAAAAAAATCCTCTGGACTCTATTCCAATAACTTTATCTATTTTTTGATCACCAACCAATTTTATCAATTGCTTTTTGCATAACTGCATTGCTGTTGGATTTTGCAATAATGTTGCAATGTCCTTAAACACGACTCCTTCCTTTGGAAAATCCTGTATATCTCTAATGTATTTTTCAACTTCATTCATTTGGCAAAAATAACATACTTATTTAAATCATGAAAACTATATAAAAGGAAGTTTATCAAAAAAACACGTTATTTAACAAACTCCCTCCTACTTTATATTTTTCACCTCCTTCTATTAGGTAATAAAGGTGGTGGTTCTCCATTAAAAGGATTCCAGCGGCTAATACTTTTCGCTCCCATTCCTGAGGCTCTAACAACGGCTCTGTCGCCATAGCGTTCACGCATTTTATCCATTGCCTGGTACAAATTTAAAATTTTATCATTGTCTTCAAATAAATTAATTTGATGCCCACCACTTACTAAATGACTAAACTTTACTCCTATCAATCGCACCAATAGTCTTCGCTGGTACAAACTTTCATATAATTCCATAACAATTGGTAAAATAGAATGATCCGATGAGCTATAAGGAATTCTTTTTTGCTTGGTGTAGGTTTGAAAATCGGAATAACGAATTTTAAAAGTTACACAAGCTGTTAATTTATCGCCTCGGCGCAATTGAAAAATTAAATTTTCTGCCATAGCCACAATAATACTCTTCAACTTGGTAATATCTGTAGTGTCTTTATCAAAGGTACGCTCTGTTGAAATAGATTTTCGTTCATGGTATTTTACAACAGGCGTATTATCAATACCATTGGCTTTTTTCCAAATCGTATTTCCCGATTTTCCAAAAACTTTAGCCATCATATTTACAGGCATTTCCTGTACTGTTTTTATACGTTTAATACCTAAATCACATAAAATGTTATACGTTTTTTCACCTACCATAGGTATTTTTCGAACAGATAAAGGCGCTAGGAAAAACTTCTCAGTTCCCATATTAATTTTTAGTTCGTTATTGGGTTTTGCTTCACCTGTTGCAATTTTTGAAACTGTTTTATTAATAGACAATCCAAAAGAAATGGGTAAACCTGTTTCCCTAATAATTTTATGTCTCAATTCTGAAGCCAGTTGATGGCAACCGAAGAATTTATCCATTCCAGTTAAATCAATATAAAATTCATCTATTGAAGATTTTTCATATAAAGGAACCGAATCATTTATAACATCTGTAACCAGTTTCGAATATTTGGTATAAATACCAGAATTACCTCGTAACACAATCGCTTCCGGACATAATTGCTTTGCCATTCGCATAGGCATTGCTGAATGCACGCCGTATTTACGTGCTTCGTAACTGCATGAAGCCACTACACCTCTATCGGATGTTCCTCCTATTAAAACGGGTTTATTATCTAATCGGCTATCGATTAAACGTTCGCACGATACAAAAAAAGTGTCTAAATCCATATGTACAATAGAGCGTTCTGATATAGAATTCATACAGTTACTTTTTTAGTTTCATCGGTATATCTGGGATCCTGAATAATTGCCAGTTTTTCTAATTGAACAATTTCAATAGTAAGGCAATCAAACTCTTCAACAACTTTACCTGTTAGCTGATAAACACCTCTTCCTTTTAATGGATACTTTTTAGCTACTGGTGGAAAATGTACCGTATCTATATGATCTCCTTTTATATCTACAAAATTGCCAAAATACATTAAATCTCCTTTTGAGGTAATCGTTCTCTTAGCTGTAATGTAATATCCATATACCGTTACTACTTGCCCAATATAACGTTGTAAATCATTCGCAAACAATTGACTACAAACAGGTTGCGTTAACAAACTAAAAGGGCTGCACAACATAAACCCAATATATTGCAATTCATCAAAAGCATCTTCAAGGGTAGAACTTGTTAATTGTGGCGTTTTATAGGTGATTTTTTCTGATTTAAACAATGTAACCACATGTTCTTCCAAACATACCTTATTCACTTTCATATAAGCTTCCCATAACAACTCACGCTTGTTTCTTTGGGTAAATTGAAAAGCATTTACTTTAATTAAAATTGATAATTGTTCTAATGAAATTGAAACGCGCTCAATAAAATCATCTAAATCTAAAAACAAGCCGTTTTTGGCTCTTTCATTTACAATTTTAGCAGCATTTTTAACTTCAAATGAATGCAGCATCATAAAGCCCAAATAAATAGTAGTGCCTTCTATATAATTTTGATGATACGATTTATTAATGGTTGGTGGCTGAATGGTAGCTCCATTCATTCTTGCTTCGTGTACATAAAATTCCGGCCTGTAAAAACCTCCAAAATTATTAAGTGTCGCCACCAAATATTCTAACGGATAGTAGGCTTTTAAAAATAGGCTCTGATAACTTTCAACAGCGTATGAAGCAGAGTGTCCTTTGGCAAAAGCATAGCCTGCAAAACTCTCTATTTGCCTCCAAATTTCAGAAGTGAGTTCAAAAGAATGTCCTTTCGCTTTACAATTGTCAAAAAACTGATTTTTTACTTTTAAAAATTCATCTTTCGATCTAAATTTCCCACTCATTCCACGTCTCAACATATCAGCTTCTCCCAAACTTAAACCACCAAAATAATGCGCTACTTTAATTACATCTTCCTGATACACCATAACTCCGTAAGTTTCTGGCATAATTTCTAATAAAACCGGATGTGCATCTTTTCTTCGTTCCGGGTTTCTATAACGTAAAATATACTCGCGCATCATTCCCGATTTTGAAACTCCAGGTCGTATAACCGAACTTGCCGCTACCAAACCCAAATAATTATCTACCTGCAACTTTTTTAACAGCATTCGCATTGCTGGAGATTCAACATAAAAACAGCCAATAGCTTTGGCATTTTTTAGTAGTACCTTTATTTTTACATCTTCTTTAAAACGTTTTATATCGTGTATATCAATTGCCGGATGTGTTGGGTGGTTGAATTTTATAATATCTACAGCTTCACGAATTTTACCCAAACCTCGCTGACTTAAAATATCAAACTTATACAAGCCTACATCTTCTGCCACCACCATATCAAACATTGCAGTTGAAAAACCTTTTGGAGGCAAATACGTAGCTGTATAATAATGAATTGGCTTTTCTGAAATTAAAATTCCACCTGGATGAATGCCTAAATAATTTGGAAAACCCTGAATGTATTTACTATAAATTAATACCAGTTTAGACAAATCATCTAACTGATTTGGATTAAAATTATAAGTCGTTAATTTATCTATTTCTTCTTTTGGCAGCCCAAAAACTTTTCCCAGTTCCCTAACAGATGCTCGGTATTTAAACGTATTGTAAACCGCAATTAGCGAAGTATTTTTAAATCTATTAAAAATAAAATTCATAATATCATCTCGGTCACGCCACGAAAAATCCAAATCAAAATCTGGCGGATTGGTACGGTATAAATTAATAAACCGTTCAAAATACAGATCCAATTCTATAGGATCAACATCTGTAATTCGTAGTAAATATGCAACAATACTATTAGCGCCGCTTCCTCTACCAACATAATAATATTGCTTACTTCTGGCATATTTTAAAATTTTCCAGTTAATTAAAAAGTACGAAACAAATTGTTTTTGCTTTATAATATCTAACTCTTTTTCCAGTCGGGTAAATACCCGTTCACCAATTTTTTTATAGCGATAATGCAAACCTTCATATGCTAGTTTTTTCAGCAATTTAAAATCTAACTCTTCGTTATTACTATATGTTTTTTGATTATTAGGTATATTTTTATCAACGTCAAATTCAAGAAAACAAGTAGTTAATAGTTGCTGTGTATTTTTAATCATTTGAGGATATTCAGCATATATTTCTTTAAGTACTTCTTCACTCAATAGCACATCCGTTTCATTACCTTGCTCGGTTTTTGGAAGTTTACTAAGCAGCGTATTGTTATCTATAGCTCTTAATAAACGGTGTGTATTGAATCCTTTTTTATGCTGAAATGATACTGTTTTTAATACAACCAATTTATGTTGATGCATTTGCCATTTTGAAAATTTTAACTGATTTAAATCGGATGGTTTTACGCCTATAAATTCATTTTCATTCAATGCAATTACATCGTTTTGATATGGATAAATCACATACGTATCTGGAATATATGTTGCTCTTTCTGGGATTATTCCATTTTCTGAATGCAAAAATTCAGACAAGTATTTGTTAAGCTGTTGCAGTGCGCTATTATTTTTAGCAATCATAACAAATTGTTGCTGTGCTCCATTCCTAAAATCAACTCCTAAAACAGGTTTTATCGCATATTTTTTTGCTAAGCGCACAAAATCTAAATGCGCCGATGTATTATTAATATCAGTTAAAGCCATAGTAGCAACACCACACTGCATAGCCTGTTGTAAAAGGGTTTCTGGCGTTATTGTACCATACCGTAAACTGTAATATGTATGCGTGTTCAAATACATTTTTCAATAAAAGTTTTTCAGCTAATTATTTTTTGCTAAATTAGCTCAAAATATTAGCAACCGTTGCTCACAATTTTAGCATTATGAATTTTCTTTCAAATAACATTAAACACATTAGAACCTTAAAAGGGCTAACGCAAGAGCAGTTTGCCGAAGATTTAAAAGTATCTCGTTCAAGAATAAGCTCTTATGAAGAGAATAGAGCGGTACCACCTATCGAGTTTATCGTTGAATTATCGGACTATTTTAAAATTCCAATAGATAGTTTAATTAGAAACGATTTATCTGGAGCAAAAGATGCTACTTTTATTGAAATAGGAAATAAAAGAGTACTTTTTCCTATTACGGTTGATGGTGCCAATGAAGATTTAATTGAAATTGTTCCTGTAGAAGCTTCCGCAGGATATTTAAGAGGCTATTCAGATCCTGAGTACATTGAGCATTTAAACAAAATAAAACTACCTTTTTTACCTACAGGAACTCACAGAGCATTCCCTATTAAAGGAGATTCTATGCTACCCGTAAAAAGTGGCTCGTATATTGTAGCCAGGTTTGTGGAAGATATAAGAAATATAAAAGATGGAAAAACATATATTATATTAACTTTAAATGATGGAATTGTTTATAAAAGAGTCTTCAGTAAAATTGAAGAACATAATATGTTGTTACTTGCATCTGATAATAAAAAGTATGATCCATACTATGTGCCTGTTGATGAAGTGTTAGAATTATGGGAATTTACCTGCAGTATAAACACCCAGGAATATGATGAACACGAATTAAAAATTAGTAGTATTGCAGGGATGTTAACACAATTGGGTGTTGAGTTAAAAGCTTTAGAAAAATCTATCAATTAATGTACTCCATAGTAGATATAGAAACCACGGGGCATAGTTCAAAAATTACAGAAATCTCTGTTTTTGTTTTTGACGGTAAAAAAGTAATTGATGAATATACAACACTTGTAAATCCGGAGTGTATTATACCTCCTTTTATTACTAATTTAACAGGAATTACAAATGCTATGGTAGGTAGTGCTCCAAAGTTTTACGAAATAGCAAAAACGATTGCTGAAATTACCGAAGACACCATATTTGTAGCTCATAATGTAAACTTTGATTACAACATTATACAAAAAGAATTTAAAGACTTAGGCTTTGATTTTAAACGGAAAAAACTGTGTACTGTTCGTTTGTCACGAAAATTAATTCCAGGCTTAAAATCATACAGCTTAGGAGCGCTTTGCACTACACAAAACATTATAATAAATGATAGGCATAGAGCTAAAGGTGATGCTGAAGCCACTACCATTTTATTCGAAAAACTTGTAAAATTAGACCCAGACCAAACCGTATTTAATTCCTTTTTAAACCCCCGTTCTAGGCAAGCTACTTTACCTCCATTATTATCAAAAAAAATTGTTGACAACCTTTCTGAAAAAACAGGCATCTACTACTTTAAAAACGAAAAAGGTGAAATTATTTATGTTGGGAAAGCGAACAATATAAAGCAACGAGTACTTAGTCATTTTTACGATAAAGCAAAAAAAGAAGTTACCATGTGCTTAGAAACTTCAAACGTTACTTTTACCGAAACTGGAAGCGAACTAGTAGCACTGTTACTCGAATCTTCAGAAATTAAAAAACAATACCCTAAATTTAACAGAGCACAAAGAAGAACACAAGAAAGTATTGGACTCTTTAGCTATGAGGATAGAAATGGCATTATACATTTAGCTTTTAACAGGTTAAAGTTAGTTGCAAACCCTATTATGAAGTTTTATAATGAAACCGAATGTCGCATTTTCCTTGAGAAACTATGTGAAGAATTTGAATTATGTCCAAAATATTGTCACTTACAAACAAATGTAAGTAGCTGTTTTCACTACCAAATAAAAAAATGCAAAGGTGTTTGTAGAGATGAAGAAGATATTTTAACTTACAATAAACGCGCTAAAAAAGCCATTACATCTGTACAGTTTGAAACAGAAAACTTTGTTATAAAAGAACAAGGAAGAACTTCAAAAGAGCATGCAATTGTATTAGTACTTAATGGAATTTACAAAGGTTTTGGCTATATGGCTAAACATAACAAAATAAAATCCACCGAGGTATATTTAAAAGTGATAGAAAGTCAAAAAGACAATAGAGACATTCAAAGAATTTTAAACGCTTACCTTAAAAGTAATATGGACACATTAATGCCTTTAAAGGATAATTTTATTCCATTAAATTCATTTGAATTCAATTTTTAAAATCAATTAGCCTTCTTTTTTGTTAATTTGTATCTTATGAAAGCTGTTACTGTAAAACAATTAAAAACGGAGTTAGCTTATTGTACCAACAATGAACTAATTGAATTATGCCTTCGCTTATCCAAATTTAAAAAGGAAAACAAAGAATTACTTACCTATATCTTGTTTGAATCTTCAAATGAAGAAGGATATATTCAAACCGTAAAAAGTGAGATGGATGAGCAGTTTGAGCTTATAAACACAAAAACGTTTTATTTTATTAAAAAAAGTATTCGCAAAATATTACGAGGTGTAAAAACAAATATTCGGTATTCAAAAAATAAAGAAACTGAAATTGAGCTACTCCTCTATTTCTGTCAAAAATTAAAAGATTTCAAGCCTTCCATAAAAAACAATACTGTACTTAAAAATCTATTTATTAGAGAATTAGAAGCAATCAAAAAAAAGATGATGGGGTTACACGAAGATTTACAATATGATTATCAAATTGAAGTAGAAAAATTACTTAAATTATAATATACCTAACCCTTATCCCATTTATTTTAAAAACTATTTTTTCATCCTTTTATGAATTCTTCCACACTATCAAAAAAATAGTAATTTAACGCTCTAATTATAAAAATATTTATTACTAATAAATTAATTATGAATACAACTGATTGGTTGGGGTTCTTTGGCGTATCCCTTATTTTAATTGCTTATTTTTTAAATGAAGTAGGCAAAATAACAAATAAAAACATATCCTTTATCTTGCTTAATTTAATTGGCGCAAGCTTTGCATGCTTAGCCTCTGTTTTATTAAAGTATTTACCTTTTATAATTTTAGAAGGAATTTGGACAATAATTTCAATTCATTCACTTCTCAAATATTTTCAAAAAAAAGAAACTGTCTAAAATCTCCTAAAAAAACATTAATTATCTGTTTTTTTTTATAGAATTCTCAGACAGCTTCCAATAAATATTAATTTAGTTATTCATATTTAGGCTTCTTATCTCTTTTTGCAGCTTTTTTTTCTTTTGCAGTTTTAGTTGCCTCCTTTTTAACATTTTTCTTTGAGTCTTGACCTTTTGCCATAATAGTAAAATTTAAAAGTTAATTGTTGATATATTAATAAGTAAATTTATAAAAAAATACTGCACATTTAAAATAAAATAATTTTAACAAATTAACTATTTTTAATTTCCTAGCATTCCAAATTCACCTAATAAGTTCTAACAATAGATTTATCTTATAAAATTAAGTAATTTTGCAATTATGATTAAAACTTTACAACTTCGAATTAACATTAATGAAGAAAGACAAGGTGGTTTTTTAAATAAAAAAGCAGCGAATAGTTTAGGTATTAAAGAAACCGATATTACAGCAATTAAAGTGCTGAGAAAATCTATCGATGCTAGAAAATCTTTAATTATTTTTAATTATAAAGTAGATGTATATATTAACGAAGAATTACCTGAAAACTCAAATTATTCCTTTGATTATAAAGATGTTTCAAAAGCAAAACCTGTTCATATAATTGGATTTGGACCTGCTGGAATGTTTGCCGCTTTAAGATGTATTGAGTTAGGATACAAACCAATAGTACTAGAAAGAGGTAAAAATGTGCAAGACAGGCGTAGAGATTTACGCGCGATCAATCAGTTTCACATCGTAAATGAAGATTCTAATTATTGCTTTGGTGAAGGTGGTGCTGGAACTTATTCCGACGGAAAATTATATACAAGAAGTTTAAAAAGAGGTGATTTTAGACGAGTATTTGAAAACTTAGTTTTTCACGGAGCTACTGAACAAATCTTAGTTGATTCTCATCCACATATTGGAACCAATAAACTTCCAAAAGTTGTTAAAAACATAAGGGAAACAATTTTAAATTATGGAGGAGAAATTCATTTTGAAACCAGAGTAATTGATTTTGTTATAAAACAACATAAGATTCAAGCTCTAAAATTACAGAATAACATAGAAATGCCGGCGGAAGCAGTAATTCTGGCAACCGGTCATTCAGCTCGAGATATTTACTATTTGTTGCATAAAAAAAATATTTCGCTCCTATCAAAATCATTTGCTATGGGAGTTCGGGTAGAACATCCGCAACAAATAATTGATTCCATTCAATATCATTGCAAAGGTGAAAGAGATGAATTATTACCTGCTGCATCATATAGTTTAGTTCAACAAGTTAAAGAAAGAGGCGTTTATTCATTTTGCATGTGCCCTGGAGGTTTTATTGTGCCTGCAGCAACTGCTAATGGTGAAGTTGTTGTAAACGGAATGTCGCCATCAAAAAGAAATAACCAATTTGCTAATTCAGGAATAGTTGTTGAAATTAATGTTGAAAAAGACATTCCAAAATACAATGAATTTGGAGTTTTAAAAGGGTTAGAATTTCAAAAAGATCTAGAAAAAATGGCCTTTAATGCTGGTGGAAAAACCCAAGCTGCACCTGCCCAACGACTAACAGATTTTGTTCAAGGAAAATTATCAAACAGTTTAAATACAACATCTTACCAACCAGGATTAACAAGTGCGCCTTTGCATTCTTTACTTCCAAGTCTTATCGGTGATAGATTAAGAACAGGCTTTAAAGCTTTTGGTCAAAAAATGAATGGCTATTTTACTTCTGAAGCAAATATTATTGGTGTTGAGTCACGAACATCTTCTCCAGTAAAAATCCCAAGAAATGAAAAATTAGAACACCCAGAAATCGAAGGACTTTTCCCTTGTGGTGAAGGAGGTGGTTATGCCGGTGGAATTGTATCAGCTGCAATGGATGGAGAGCGGTGTGCAGAAGCAGCAATTGAATGTTTAAAACAATAAACTAATAAAATTCAATAAAAAATTAATAAAAACATACATAATTATGGGATTATCAAACAATGACATTTTTAAAAAACTTAGAGTCGCTCATAAATTAAGAGATGATGATATTGTAAAAATTTGCGCTTTAGTAGACTTTACTGTTACAAAGAGTGAATTAGGTGCTTTTTTTAGAAATGAAACTCACGAAAAATATAAAGAATGTGGGGATCAAATTCTAAGAAATTTTTTAAATGGATTAATAATACATTTAAGAGGCCCAATGCCTCCAAAAAAAAGTACTTCTAATTCTTTATAAACTAAATAATTTTAAAAAAACAGTGTAACTAATTAAAAAACACTATATTTGCCGCAATAATTAATATAATTTTTTTAAAATGAGTAAAGGTACAGTAAAATTCTTCAATGAAACTAAAGGTTTTGGATTCATAAAAGAAGACGGTTCAGGTAAAGAGCATTTCGTTCATATTTCTGGATTAATTGATGAAGTTCGTGAAGGTGATGAAGTTGAATTCGATCTACAAGAAGGTAAAAAAGGATTAAACGCGGTAAACGTAAAAGTAATATAATATAAAAGTATTAACTTTTTTACAAGTTAAAAAGCCTATCAAAATTGATAGGCTTTTTTATTATATCTCCAACAAACTATAAATTATTTTTGGAATTTGTATTCTACCTATTTAATTTATTTCAATTTTACCTTGATTTTAACTTCGATTTTTTTGAATTTTTATAGAAACAATTCCCTTATATTTGCCCCCTTTTAAATAGACTAAATGACATTTAACGATTTACAAATTACTGAGCCAATTCTTAAAGCTCTAAAACTTGAAGGCTACACACATCCAACACCTATTCAGGCACAAGCTATTCCAATTCTTTTAAACGGTGAAGACCTATTAGGTTGCGCACAAACTGGAACCGGGAAAACAGCTGCTTTTGCGCTTCCTATAATTCAACACATTTATTTTGACAGACAACAAAATAATAGAACAAAAAAAATAAAAGCTTTAATAGTAACACCAACGCGTGAATTAGCAATTCAAATTGCTGAAAGTTTCACCAATTATGGAAAATTTACTGGAGTAAAAAATGCAGTAATTTTTGGAGGTGTAAAACAAGGCGCTCAGGTACAATCATTAAGAGGTGGAATTGACGTTCTAATTGCAACCCCTGGGAGATTGTTAGACTTAATAAATCAAGGTATAATTTCCTTGAAATATATAAAATACTTTGTTTTAGATGAAGCCGATCATATGCTAGATATGGGTTTTATTCACGATATTAAAAAAATAATAGCAAAATTACCTGAGAAAAGACAATCATTGTTTTTCTCCGCAACAATGCCTCCTGATATTATCAATTTATCTGGAAAAATTTTAGGTAATCCACAAAAGGTAACCATCAAACCTCAACAAGCAACAGCTGAAAAAGTTGAGCAAGCTGTTTATTTCGTTGAGAAAAAAGATAAAGGAAAATTATTGGTTCACTTACTAGAAAAGAAACCGCTAGAATCAACCCTTGTTTTTTCAAGAACAAAACACGGTGCTGATAAAATCGTGAAATTTTTAGCCAAAGTACATATCAAAGCGGCCGCTATTCATGGAAATAAATCTCAAGGTGCGAGACAACGTGCTTTAGGTGATTTTAAAGATGGTACCATTAAAGTATTAATTGCAACAGATATTGCTGCTCGTGGAATAGACGTTGAAGAACTATCATTGGTTATTAATTATGATTTACCCAATATTCCTGAAACGTACGTTCATCGTATTGGAAGAACAGGTAGAGCTAAAGCAAGTGGAATTGCTCTATCTTTTTGTAATACGGAAGAAAAAGCATATTTAAGAGATATTCAAAAATTAATAGGACAAACTGTTCCAGTAATTGAAGAACATCCTTATTTAAGTGATGGAACTGAGGAAATTTCTACACCAAAATCAGGAGGAAATACCAAACAGCCCAATCAATCTAAAAACCAAAGGAAAAAATCTTTTTACAGAAAAAATAATAAACGTTAAGCTGTTTAATTATTAGTTTTTTTAAGGAGTTCATTCATCATATTTTAGTATTTTCGATAAAAATTTAAAGTATCGAAAAATAAAATATAATGGGTGAATTCTTTCAAGTTCCTTCTGAAATAAAATACCAAGCAAATACAAATAGATATCAAAATATGCAGTACAGACGCACAGGAAAAAGTGGCTTACTGTTACCTGCTATTTCCTTAGGCTTATGGCATAATTTTGGCTTTACTGATAATTTTGAAAATTCAAGAAACATTTTAAAATGTGCTTTCGACAACGGTATCACTCATTTTGACTTAGCAAATAATTATGGTCCTCCTTACGGAGCGGCTGAAAGTACTTTTGGTAAAATTTTTGAAAGAGACTTTAAATTTTATAGAGATGAGTTAATTATCTCTACAAAGGCTGGTTATGATATGTGGCCCGGACCTTATGGAAATTTCGGCTCTCGTAAATACCTCATCTCAAGTATTGATCAAAGTTTAAATAGAATGGGTGTTGATTATGTAGATATCTTCTATCATCATAGACCAGATCCAGAAACTCCTTTAGAAGAAACAATGACTGCTTTGGATCAAATTGTGAGACAAGGAAAAGCCTTATATGTTGGAATTTCAAATTATCAGGCTGAAGACGCTTCAAAAGCTGCTAAAATTTTAAAAGAGTTGGGAACTCCCTGCCTTATTCATCAACCTCGCTATAATATGATGGATAGATGGGTTGAAAACGGACTATTAGATGTTTTGGATACAGAAGGGATTGGAGCTATCGCATTTTCACCTTTAAAACAGGGAATTTTAACAGATAAATATTTAAATGGATTTCCTGACGATTCAAGAGCAATTAAAGATGGTCGTTATTTAAAAACTGCACAACTAAACGATGAAATTTTAAATAAAGTAAGTCAGCTAAATGCAATTGCAAAGGAACGAAATCAAAGTCTGGCTCAAATGGCAATTGCCTGGTTATTGAAAGATAATCGCATTACTTCCGTATTGGTTGGAGCTAGCAGAAGTCAACAGTTATTAGATAGCTTAAAAGCTTTAGATAATTTAGAATTTTCTCCTGAAATACTCACTAAAATTGATACTATTTTAAACTAAAAATTTAAATACTTCAAAAAAAACTGCTAAATCGCTAATTTATTTTTTGATAAAAGCTAAAACATATAAAAAACATTTTTTTATAAATGTATTAGCTTTTTTTTGTAATATTTTGTTTATCAGTCAATTAAACTTGCCATAAATTAAATCCTACTTACCATTGAAATTTAAAATGATAAGAATTAATGAAAACGAGTATATATCGCTTTCATTAATAAATATCTGAAAAAATAGTATCACAACTAGTAATATTTCGTTTAGTAAAAAACAATACCAATCTGTAATTTTGAAGTTATTCTATTTTAGAACTAAAATGGAATTAATATTCAAACATTATAAAGTATGATAAATTTTATCGTGAAATAGCTTAAAGGTGAAAAATGAAATATTTCTCCATTCAAGATTATTTCTTTTGATATTAGCTATTTATGTGATTTAGTAATAATCTAATTTTCATAACGATATAGAAAGCATTTTAGAAAATAACCTTTAAAAATCCTTTCATTACTATTTATAGTGCTTTTAGTAAAAAAACCAAAATGAGAGCAAATTTACATTGGTATATTTTAACCCTTATATTAGCTGTTGGATGCACACAACTTCCAGAAAGTAGATCTGTTGAGAATTTCAATTCAAATTGGTCATTTCTACTTGAAAATGAAGATAACACATCTTTTAATAAGATAGATGAATCTAATTGGCGTAAATTAAATCTTCCACATGACTGGAGCATTGAAGGTGATTTTAATGAAAATCATCCTGCAACTTACAATGGCGGTGCCTTACCTGGTGGAATTGGATGGTACAAAAAAACTTTTAAAGTTGATGAAAGTGATAATCAAAAAGAATTTTATATAGATTTTGATGGAGTTTATATGAATAGTGAAGTTTGGATTAACAATCACTATTTAGGAAAAAGACCAAACGGCTATATAGGATTTAGATATGACCTTACTCCCTATATAAATTTCGGAGAAAAAGAAAACGAGATAAAAGTAAAAGTAGATAATTCTCAACAACCAAATTCACGTTGGTATTCAGGTTCAGGAATATACAGAAACGTTTGGTTGGTTAAAACCGATAAACTTCACATAAACAATTGGGGGACTTTTGTAACAACTCCAATTATAACTACAAACAGTGCAACTGTCAATATTGAAACTTCAATAATTAACAATTATAAGGAAGCTAAAGAGGTACTATTAAAAACAACCGTCCTTTTCAATAACAAAAAAATTTCAGAAAACAGCAATAATTTAACTATTAACAATGAAAATGAATTTACTTTTTCTGAAACTTTAAAAGTTGACAACCCCAAATTATGGTCTATTAAAAGCCCACATTTATATACTTTACTTTCTGAAATATACATTAAAAATGAACTAGTTGACACTTATAAAACTTCGTTTGGAATAAGATCATTTAAATTTGATCTTGAAAAAGGTTTTTTATTGAATAACAAATCAGTAAAAATAAAAGGAGTTTGTAACCACCACGATTTAGGCGCATTAGGAACGGCTATAAATACAAGAGCACTTGAACGACAATTAGAACTACTAAAAGAAATGGGTGTTAACGGGATTAGAACTTCTCACAATCCACCAGCCCCTGAACTTTTAGATTTATGCGATAAAATGGGATTCATTGTAATGGATGAATCTTTTGATGTTTGGAACAATACAAAAGCAACATTTGATTATGCAATTGAATGGAATGAATGGCATAAAAAAGATTTAGAAGATTTTATAAAAAGAGACAGAAATCATCCTAGTATTTTTATTTGGAGCATTGGAAATGAAATTCAAGAACAATGGAATGAGCAAGGTGTAAAAACTGCAAAAGAGTTAAAAAAAATTGTAAGAAATTTAGACACTACCCGATTAATCACCGCTGGAATGAATCCTCCAGTAAATATGGAAAATCAGGATGTTACGTTACAATTTGATAAGGCTAATGTTAATTATAATGTATTAGCTGCTTCTGGCGTATTAGATTTGGTTGGTTATAACTATGCTCATAAAACATTTGAATATCACCAGCAAAATTTTCCAAAAACGCCTTTTATAGCAACAGAAACAACATCAGGATTACAAACTAGAGGTTATTACGATCAAAAATCAGATACATTAAAAAGGTGGCCAATTCGTTGGGACATTCCTTTTGATGGAGGTAATTCTAATAATACTGTTTCATCTTATGATCAAGTAAGCACTCCTTGGGGTTCAACACATGAAGAAACGTGGAAAATTATTAAAAAACACGATTATCTTTCCGGTATGTTTATTTGGACAGGTTTTGATTATTTAGGGGAACCTACTCCTTATGTTTGGCCCTCTAGAAGTTCCTATTTTGGAGTAATTGATTTGGCAGGTTTCCCAAAAGATGTTTATTATATGTATCAAAGTGAGTGGACAGATAAACCAGTACTGCACATATTTCCTCATTGGAATTGGGAAATTGGTAAGGAGGTAGATATTTGGGCATATTATTCACAAGCCGATGAAGTTGAACTATTCTTAAATGAAGAATCGTTAGGAATAAAGAAAAAAGAAGGTGATGATTTACATATTATGTGGAGAATACCATTTAAGCCAGGCTCTCTAAAAGCAATTTCAAGAAAAGATGGCAATGAAATTCTTGTTAAAGAAATAAAAACAGCTGAAAAACCTTCACAAATAGCACTAAACGCCGATAGAACTATTATTAAATCTGACGGTGTAGACTTATCTTTTATTACTGTTTCAGTTTTAGATAAAAATGGTACAATGGTACCAAATGCTTCAAACAATATTCAATTCACAATTGAAGGTCCTGGTAAAATTATAGGTATTGATAATGGAGATCCAACAAGTCATGCCTCTTTTAAAGCTTCAGATAGAAAAGCTTTTTATGGCAAATGTTTAGTAATTGTTCAATCCTTAGAAAAAGAGGGAACAATTAAACTTACAGCTAATTCTCAAGGATTGAAAGAATCAACAATTAAAATAAGTGTAAAATAATTATTAAAAAATATACCTTTGAAATGAAAAATAAACTGAACAATCAAATTTTATTAACACTTATTACTTTGGTAAGTTTTATAAGTGTTGCTTCGGCTCAAATTCAAAATACAAACGTTTTAAATGAACCGCCAGATATTAGTAAAGATTTTGAAGATTTTAGGAATACTTATTATTTAGCTGATGAATTGGCATCATTTAATCCAGAAACTGGTAAAGGAACTATAAAATATTTGCGTCATAATTTTGCTACAAGACAAGCTTTTGACAATATGTTAAGTAAACTTGTTCCAGCTCCTGCAAATGAATTCCCTACAACTGAATATGAAGATTCTCCTGAATTACCATTTTCAATTGAGTTTATTTCAGACAGAACTATTCGAATAAAAACATCATCTGGACCTCAGTTTAAAAAACAAGAAGCGTCTTTAATGCTAATAAATGGAACAGCTCCTGACAACAAAAATTTATGGAAATATTCCAAAATAGCAGAAGGTCATAAATACACAAGTAGTAAAGGATCTGTTATAATTACAGAAAAACCTTGGCACGTTTCTATTTATGATGCAAAAGGAAAGTTAATGACGAGCACATTACATTTAGATGATGTTAAAAGCACGTATACACCAGTAACTCCATTCTCATTTGTACGCAGAGCAGATGATTACTCTAGAAGTATGGATGTTGTTTTCTCAATGTCTCCTGAAGAAAAAATATTTGGTTGTGGAGAATCATTCACACAATTTAATAAACGTGGTCAAAAAGTAATTTTATGGACTGATGATGCAAATGGTGTACAAAATGAAACAATGTACAAACCCATTCCATTTTATATGAGTAGCCGTGGATATGGGGTTTTTATGCATCACTCCACTCCTATTACTGTTGATTTTGGAAAATATTTTAATGGTGCAAATTCTATGATGATTGGTGATGATGAAGCCGATTTATTTGTATTTATTGGTGAACCAAAAGATGTTTTAGATGAATACACCGACTTAACCGGAAAAGCAGAAATGCCTCCACTTTGGTCTTTTGGTTTTTGGATGAGCCGTATTACCTATTTTTCAGAAACAGAAGGAAGAGAAATCGCCAAAAATTTAAGAAAACATAAAATTCCTAGTGATGTAATCCATTTTGATACTGGTTGGTTTGAGGTAGATTGGAGAAATAATTATGAATTTTCTAAAAACAGATTTAATGATCCGGTTGATATGATTGCCGATATGAAAGAAGACGGATTTAATGTTTGTTTATGGCAATTACCATATTTTACACCAAAAAATACACTTTTTAACGAAATTATTGAAAAAGGATTGGCTGTAAAAGATAGAAAAGGAAATATCCCTTATGAAGATGCAACACTAGATTTCACAAATCCTGAAACTGTCGAGTGGTATCAAAACAAAATAGCATCTCTTTTAAAACAAGGAGTTGGCGTTATAAAAGTTGATTTTGGTGAAGCAGCTCCTGCTTCAGGAATATTCAATAATGGAAAAACTGGTTTTTACGAACACAATTTATATCCTTTAAGATATAACAAAGCGGTTTCAGAAATTACCAAAGAAATTACAGGGAACTCAATTATTTGGGCCAGAAGTGCTTGGGCTGGAAGTCAGAGATATCCGTTACATTGGGGTGGAGATGCAGCTACAACTAATACTGCAATGGCCGCAACCTTAAGAGGTGGGTTGTCATTTGGTTTATCTGGATTTACTTTTTGGAGTCATGATGTAGGCGGTTTTGTTACAAAATCTCCAGAAGATTTGTATAGAAGATGGACTCCATTTGGAATGCTAACTTCACACGTGCGTAGTCATGGAGAACCACCAACTGAACCTTGGGAATATAGCAAAGAATTTTTAGTAGATTTTAGAAATGCCGATAATTTACGCTATCAATTAATGCCATACATCTATGCTCAGGCTAAGCATTCATCAGAAAACGGATTACCTATGTTAAGAGCAATGTTTGTTGAATTCCCAAATGATCCTGGTTCTTGGTTAGTAGACGATCAATACTTATTTGGTTCAGATATTTTAGTTGCTCCTTTATTTGAAAATAGTACTGAAAGAAATGTGTATTTACCAAAAGGAAAATGGATCGATTACCAGACAAATAAAGTATATGAAGGTGGATGGCATACAATTAAAGCTGGAGATATTCCAATTATTATGTTAGTTAATGATGGAACAATTTTACCTCATATAAAATTGGCACAATCAACTAAAGAAATGGATTGGAGCTCTTTAGAATTAAAAGTATTTGCTGCTGATGCAACCAAAGCTCGTTGTAAATTGTTCATTCCAAATGACACTAACTTATATGATTTAGAGGTCGTTAAAAAAGGAAACACATTTGAATTGGTTACTAATCCTCTTGAAGGCAAAACTAAATTTAAAATAAACACTATTCAATAATTTATATATTCATAAAAATGCTAAAGCAACTTTCAACCGCTATTTTATTATTATTGTTAATCTCTTGCAACCAACAACCTAAAAAGGTTTCAGAAGAATTAAACTCGCCAAATTTAAAAAATAAAATCACTTTTGAATTAAATGATGGTGTTGCATCTTATTCAGTTTCACATAGAGAAAAAACAGTAATTTCACCATCACTACTAGGATTCGTATTTAAAAATAATGATTCTCTAAGTTCAAACTTTGAAGTTATTAAATTGGAAAATACGTCAATTGATGAAACTTGGGAACAAGTTTGGGGAGAAAAAAATTCTATTCAAAATAATTACAGTCAATTATCTGTTTTACTTCAGGAAAAATCTGAAAGTAAAAGAAATTTAGAAATCCAATTCAGAGCTTTTGATGATGGAATTGCTTTCAGATATATTTTTCCAGAACAAGGAAAAGACAGCATTTTTATAATGGATGAATTAACTGAATTTAACTTAGCCGATGATGGAGAGGCTTGGTGGATTGGGGCTTATCAAGACAATAGATATGAATATTTAACAACTAAATCGCCAGTAAGTACTTTAGATACCGTTCATACTCCTTTAACAATAAAAAGTAAAAATGGTCTTTCTTTAAGTTTTCACGAAGCAAATTTGAAAGACTTTGCAAGTATGACATTAGAAAGAACAAACGGAACTCATTTAAAAAGTAATTTAGTTCCTTGGGCAGATGGTGATAAAGTAAAAACAAATGGTAGTTTTACAACACCTTGGAGAACCTTGCAAATTGCTGAAACACCTGGAGAATTAATTACTTCTTATCTAATTTTAAACTTAAATGACTCTAATAAAATTGAAGATACGAGTTGGATAAAACCACATAAATATTTAGGAATTTGGTGGGGAATGCATATTGGAAAATATTCTTTTTGGGAGAGTCCAATACAAGGAGCGACAACCAAAAATGCCTTTGAATATATTGATTATTGCAAAAAATTTGGTGTTGACCATCTTTTAATTGAAGGATGGAATAAAGGCTGGACTCCTGCCTGGTATGAAAATGCCATGCATCAATTTAGTTTCACCCAAGAAGCTGATAATTTCGATCTTAAAAAAGTAACTGATTATGCAAAAGAAAATGGAGTAAGTATTATCGGTTATCACGAAACCGGATCAAATATCATCAATTATTTAGCTCAAATTGATGAAGGAATGGCTTTGTATGAAAAATCTGGAATTCATGATGTTAAAATTGGACAAGTTGGTTCTCGATTAAATATGAAAGAATGGCATCACGGACAATTTGGTGTAAACTATTACAGATCCGTTTTGGAAAAAGCTGCAAAATATCACTTAACTGTTAACTTCCACGAGCCTATAAAAGATACTGGCGAACGCAGAACATACCCAAATATGATGGCTCGTGAAGGTGCTCGCGGACAAGAATACAATGCTTGGAGTGATGGAAATCCACCAAACCATACCGCAATTTTACCTTTTACTAGATTTTTGGCAGGACCAATGGATTTTACACCAGGTGTTTTAGATGTTGAAATTAAACAAGGATATGAAGGTAGAGATGTTCATACAACAGCAGCAAAACAGCTTGCTTTATATGTTGTCTTGTACTCTCCTATTCAAATGTTAGCAGATTTACCAGAAAATTATGATGGAAATCCTGCTTTTAAGTTCTTACAAGATGTACCCGTTGATTGGGAAGATACAAAAGTATTAAATGCTGAAATTGGAGAATATATTACAACTGCACGTAAAGATAAATACAGTGATGACTGGTATTTAGGTAGTTTAACAAATGAAGAAAGTAGAACTTTTGATATTGATTTATCTTTCTTAGATGCAAACGCAACTTATGAAGCTCAAATGTATGCAGATGAAATTGGTACAACTTGGAATAAAAATGCAACGAAAGTGGCGATAACAACAAAAAAAGTGAAATCTACAGATGCATTACAAATTAATCTTAGTGAAGGTGGAGGAACTGCAATTAGATTTAAGAAATTATAAAATTCAGTTTTAAAAATAAAAATCAATGAAACAGTGTCTATTTTTTATTTCAATAATAAGTTACCTTTTTATTCAAACCACAAAATCGCAAACGTCGATTTCAACAAACGATTATTATAGAACAATAACAATAGATTACAATAATGTTGCCGGCGACCTAAACACAATGTTTAAAGAATGTATTGGTGCTGGAAGAGCAAATGAAGGTTTGCGAGCAGATTGGCAACAACAATTGGCTTTGGTAAAGAAAGAGTGTGATTTTAAATACATTCGAATGCACGGTTTATTATCAGACGACATGGGCGTTTATAGTGAAGATGAAAATGGGAATCCACAATACAACTATCAATATATTGATGCATTGTATGATTATATTCTGAGTATAAACATGAAACCTTTCGTTGAATTAGGTTTTATGCCTTCAGCTTTAGCAAGTAGCTCTGAAACAATTTTTTGGTGGAAAGGAAATGTAACTCCGCCTAAAGATTATAAAAAATGGGGCGACTTAATAACCAATTTAACTACTCATTTCACCGATAGATATAGCTCTGAAGAAGTTAAAACCTGGTATTTTGAGGTTTGGAATGAACCCAACCTAACTCCTGGATTTTGGACAGGTACTCAGGATGAATATTTTAAATTGTACGAATACACTTCACGAGCTATAAAAAGTGTCAATAAATTATATAAAGTTGGTGGTCCTGCTACTGCTGGTGCTGCATGGGTTCCGGAAACTATTGAGTATTGTGAAAATGCTAACGTTCCTATTGATTTTATTTCAACTCATACATACGGTGTAAAACACGGTTATTTAGATGAATTCGGAACTTCTGGAACCATCTTAAATAAAAAAGAATCTAGTGTGAGTGGTGACGTAATTAATTCTCGAAAACAAATTTCAAATTCAACAAAACCAAATTTAGAATTGCATTATACAGAATGGAGTTCATCTTATACACCAGCTGATCCTATTCATGATAGTTATCATTCAGCTTCTTATATTCTTCAAAAACTGAAACAAGTTGGAAAAACTGCCAATTCTATGTCGTATTGGGTTTTTACTGATATTTTTGAAGAAGCAGGTCCTAGATTTACTCCTTTTCATGGTGGATTCGGTTTACTGAACACACAGGGAATTAAAAAACCAGCCTATTTCTCTTATTTTTTAATGAATAAATTAGGCGAATTAGAACTACAAAATACAGATTCATCTTCTTGGGCTAGCAAAAACACCAATGGAGGCTTACAATTACTTTTCTGGGATTTCACGAATACGCACCCTGGAGATTCAGAACTTAATCAAACCTATTATTTGAAAGATTTACCTGCGAAATCTAAAGGAATAATAAAATTAGAAGTTACTGGTTTAAAGAAAGGGAAATACACATTAGAAATTTACAAAGTTGGCTATAAAGTGAATGACGTTTATTCCGATTATTTAGCAATGGGCAAACCTAATCAGCTTACAAAACAACAAGTAAATATGCTTAAGCAGCAAAATAATGGTGCACCAATTATTTCAGAAACCTTAAAAATAGATTCAAAAGGAATTTATGTTAAGGATATTAATATGAATGAAAATGATGTTTTTTTATTGAATTTTGTTAAACTATAAATAGTCGAAAAAGTAAATTATGAAAGTCCGATTCAGTTATATATTATTTTTTATAATAGTTGTAAAACTCTCTGCTCAAAATATTGAGCATCCTTTTCAAAATCAAGAATTAGATTCTGAAACGCGTATAGCTAATTTACTTTCATTAATGACCATTGATGAAAAAGTAAAGGCCTTAAGTACGGTTCCGGAAGTACCACGCCTAAATGTTAAAGGAACTGGTCATGTAGAAGGATTACACGGTTTGGCCTTAGGAGGCCCTGCTAATTGGGGTGGAAAAAATAAGGAACCAATACCAACTACTACTTTCCCTCAAGCATACGGATTAGGAGAAACCTGGGATACTGAACTTTTACAAAAAGTAGCTGAAGTTGAAGGTTATGAAACCCGTTATGCTTTTCAAAAATATAATAGAGGTGGATTGGTTGTTCGTGCACCAAATGCAGATTTAGCAAGAGATCCAAGGTGGGGCCGAACTGAAGAAAGTTATGGAGAAGATGCTTTTTTAACTGGAAGTTTAACGGTTGCATTTATAAAAGGATTACAAGGTAATGATCCTAATTATTGGCAAACCGCTTCTTTAATGAAACACTTTTTAGCCAATAGCAATGAAGATGGACGTACTTATACAAATTCTGAATTCAGTGAACGATTATGGAGAGAGTATTATGCACTTCCATTTAAAATGGGTGTTAAAGATGGAGGATCAAAAGCTTATATGGCAGCTTATAATAAAGTAAATGGAATTCCTGCAATGGTGCATCCAATGCTAAAAGAAATCACAATAAAAGAATGGGGCCAAAATGGAATTATTTGCACTGATGGTGGTGCTTATAGACTTTTATTAAGCGACCATAAGTATTATGCCGATAAATTTTTAGGAGCTGCGGCAACTATAAAGGCGGGTATCAATCAATTTTTAGATGACCATACTGAAGGTGTATATGGAGCATTGGCTCATGGGCACCTAAAAGAATCTGATTTAGATGAAGTTTTAAAAGGCGTTTACAGAGTTATGATTAAACTTGGAATGTTAGATTCCGAAGAAAAAAATCCACACAGCAAAATTGGTAAAAATGAAACAATTGATCCTTGGTTAAGTCAGAAGCATAAAGATTTAGCTATTTTAGCCACTCAAAAATCAATTGTATTATTAAAAAATGAATCAAATTTATTACCTCTTCAAAAAAATAAATTAAAAACTATTGCTATAATTGGTAACAATGCAAACAATGTTTTTTTAGATTGGTATAGCGGAACTCCGCCATACGTAGTAACTGCTTTAGAAGGTATTAAAAATAAAGTTGGAGAGAACGTTGAAATTTTATTTACACCTAATAATTCAGATGGAAAAGCGGTGGAATACGCAAAAAAAGCTGATGTTGTTATTGTATTGGTTGGTAACCATCCTACTTGCGACGCTGGTTGGGCAAAATGTCCAAAACCAAGTAATGGAAAAGAAGCTGTTGATAGAGAATCTTTGACCTTGGAAGAAGAAGATTTAATAAAATTGGTTTATAAGGCAAATTCTAAAACCATAGTCGGTTTAATAAGTAGTTTTCCTTATGCCATAAACTGGACACAAGAAAATGTACCTTCAATTGTACATATGACGCATAATAGTCAGGAATTAGGAAATGCATTGGCCGATGTGCTTTTTGGAGATTACAATCCAGCTGGTAGATTAACTCAAACCTGGGTGAAATCTATTACAGATTTACCTGATTTTTTAGAATATGATATTACCAAAGGAAGAACTTATATGTACACTAAAAATGAGCCACTTTATGCTTTTGGATACGGGTTAAGCTATACTTCTTTTGAATATTCCAATCTAAAAACGAGTAAAAGTTCCATTGCAAATAATGAAGAAATTAGTATTACTATCGACATCAAAAATACTGGTAAAAAAGATGGTGAAGAAGTAGTACAGCTATATGTGAAACATTTAGATTCTAAAATTCAACGACCAATTAAAGAGTTAAAAGGATTTAAAAGAGTTCTTGTTGAAAAGGGCAAAAAAAATACCGTAAAAATTCAATTAAAAGCAAAAGACTTACTACATTGGGATGTTAATAGTCAACAATTTAAACTGGAAAAAGACAGCATTCAACTTCAAATTGGAAGTGCATCAAACGATATAAAAATTACTAAAAACATAAAATTAAATTAAACATTAATATGAAAAATTTCATTATAAACAGCACCCTTTTATTGTCCATTATGTTAGTCATTTCGTGTAATCAAGAATCCAAAAAAGATAAAGAATCAGCACCTTCTTTAGATACTATTTCTTTAAAAAATGAAAGTGAAATTGATAGTTTAATTTCATTAATGACAATTGAAGAAAAAATAGGAATGCTTCATGGTAATAGCATGTTTACCTCTGGTGGTGTTGAACGTTTAGGAATACCAGAACTAAAAATGGCAGATGGGCCATTAGGAATTCGAGAAGAAATTTCAAGAAATAGCTGGGCGAATGCTGGTTGGGATAACGATTTTGCAACTTATTACCCAGCGGCAGGTGGTGTAGCAGCAACTTGGAACCCGGAATTATCATATACCTTAGGAAATAGTGTTGGACAAGAAGCACGTGCTCGTGATAAAGACATGTTACTTTCTCCAGCAATTAACATTATTAGAACCCCACTTGGAGGTAGAACTTACGAGTATTTTACAGAAGATCCTTTTTTAAATAAAAAATTATCGGTTCCATTTATTGTTGGTGTACAGGATAATGACGTAATGGTTTGTGTAAAACATTTTGCAGTTAACAACCAGGAAACAAATAGAGGAACTGTTGATGTTATTACAGATGAAAGAACATTAAGAGAAATATATTTACCAGCTTTTAAAGCCGCAATTACAGAAGGAAATGCACATAGTGTTATGGGAGCTTATAATAAATTTAGAGGTGATTATTTATGTGAAAATGATTATATGCTTAACAAAGTATTGAGAGATGAATGGGGATTTAAAGGAGTTGTTGTTTCCGATTGGGCTGCAGTACATAGCACAGTAAAATCATTGAAAAATGGTTTGGATATTGAAATGGGAACACCAAAACCATTTAATGAATTCTTTTTAGCTGATAAATTAATTGCAGCTGCAAAAGCGGGAGAAATCTCAGAAGAAGAAATTAATAAACACGTTAAACGAATTTTACACGTATTATATCAAGTTAAAGCAATAACTGGAGATGATAGAGTTAAAGGAAGTTTAGCAACAGAAGCACACTACAAAGATGCTTATGACATTGCTGCAGAATCTGTAGTATTATTAAAAAACGAGAAAAACACATTACCGTTAAAATTAAATAATATTAATTCAATTGCTGTAATAGGTAACAATGCTACAAAGAAAAACGCTTTAGGTGGGTTTGGAGCAGGAGTAAAAACAAAAAGAGAGGTTACTCCTTTAGAAGGACTAAAAAATAGGCTTCCAGAAAATATTAAAATTAATTATGCTGAAGGTTATTTAGAAAGATATTCTAAAAATGAAAATGACCAAAAGGAAGAAGTTACTTTACACGGTCCTACAACGGTAAACCAATTAGACCCAATTAAATTAGAAGAAGCTATTAATGCTGCCAAAAACTCTGATATGGCAATTATATTTGCAGGTTCTAATCGAGATTATGAAACGGAAGCATCGGACCGCAGAGATTTAAAATTACCTTTTGGGCAAGAAGAATTAATTAAAAAAGTATTGGCTGTAAACCCGAATACAATTATAGTAATGATTGCTGGTGCTCCTTTTGATTTAAACGAAGTAGAAAAAAATGCTTCAACACTAGTTTGGAGTTGGTTTAACGGCTCTGAAGGTGGAAACGCCTTGGCTGATGTTTTAATGGGAACTGTAAATCCTTCAGGTAAATTACCTTGGACAATGCCTAAAAACATTGAAGATTCTCCTGCTCACGCAACTAATAGTTTTCCAGGTGATGAAAGAGTTGAATATAAAGAAGGGATTTTAGTAGGATATCGTTGGTTTGACACTAAAAATATTGATCCACTGTACCCTTTCGGTTATGGCTTATCATATACAAATTTCGAATTTTCAGATTTAAAAACCAACCAAAAAACCTATACTTCAAATGATTCAATTGAGGTTACTTTTAATATAAAAAACACTGGAAATGTTGATGGAAAGGAAGTTATTCAATTATATGTTTCAAACCCAACTTCTTCTGTTGAAAAAGCTGCCCAAGAATTAAAAGGATTCAAAAAAATATTTGTTAAAAGTGGTACTTCAGAAAAAGTTACAATTCAATTACCTTTAAAAGAATTAGCATATTATAATATAGAAAAAAAGGAATGGATTGTAGAAACTGGAACTTATAATTTAAAAATTGGAAATTCATCTAGAAACATTTTGAAAGAAATTTCCGTAACTATTAAATAAAAATGAAACTATTTATTAAACAGTTTATTTTTTCTTTTTTTTTACTAGTTGGCTTAAGATCTTGTTCAAAAGAAAACTCTGAACCAAACAAAATTATTGATACAGTTATTAAAATTACTCTTGAAACCAGTACGAATAATATTGAATTTGAAAAGGAAAAAAGCAGTTACGATGTAACAATTACAACAAATGTAGATAATTATAGTATTAGCAGTTCAAGTACTAGTTGGATAGAATTAAGTAAAACATCTGGAATTAAAGGAAGTACTGTTTTTAAAATAACTGCACTAGAAAATACAAGTGAAGAACGAACTTCAACTATTACAATAAGCGCAACCAACGTGCCCGCTGTAAAAATTAATGTAACACAAAAATCTGGCAAAGTGGCTTTTGAAGGTTTATATCCAAGCTACAATACAAACCCTATTCCTGCTAATGCAGCAGGAATGAATAGTTCAGCTACAGAACTTGCCTCAAAAATATCTTTAGGCTGGAATATTGGCAATAGTTTGGAAGCTACAGGAAGTGAAACAGCTTGGGGAAATCCAAAAATCACAAAGGAATTAATAGATTTAGTCAAACAAAATGGTTTTAATGCAATTCGAATTCCTTGCTCTTGGAATCAATATCTTTCAAACAGTTCAACAGCAGAAATAAAAACAGAATGGCTTGATAGAATAAAAGAAGTAATTCAGTATTGTGTTGATAATGAGATGTACGTTTTAGTGAATATTCACTGGGATGGTGGCTGGCTCGAAAATAATGTAACTGAAGCCAAACAAGAAGAAAACAATTTCAAACAAAAAGCTTTTTGGGAGCAAATCGCTACTCGTTTTAGAGATTTTGATGAACATTTATTATTTGCAGGTACAAATGAACCAAATGTTGATGATTCAACTCAAATGGATGTATTAACATCCTATCATCAAACTTTTATTGATGCGGTTAGATCTACTGGCGGTAAAAATGCGTATCGTACTTTAGTAGTTCAAGGACCTTCAACTGATATTGAAAAAACAAATAATTTAATGACAACTTTACCAATTGATACTGTTTCTGACAGAATGATGGTTGAAGTGCACTATTACACACCTTGGCAATTCTGTGGTTTAGAAGAAGATGCCAGTTGGGGTAAAATGGTTTATTATTGGGGTGCAGATTATCACTCTACAACTGATATTGAACGCAATGCTACTTGGGGTGAGGAAAGTGAATTAAATGCCTTTTTTAAATTGATGAAAAACCAATTTGTAGATAATAATATCCCAGTAATTTTAGGGGAATTTGATGCTACAAGAAGAACAACTTTAACGGGAGACGATTTAACATTGCATCTAGCTTCTAGAGCCTATTTTTTAAAGTATGTTGTAAAACAAGCTAAAGCAAATGGAATGCTCCCTTTTTATTGGGACAATGGTGGTATTGGGAATCTTTCAAGTGGAATTTTTAATAGAAATGACAATACTGTTTTTGATACACAAGCTTTAGAAGCGCTATTAGAAGGTTTAAATTAAAATTGGGTTAATTTTTTAACTACCATAATTAAATGAGAATACTATTTAAAATTTTTATACCGGCCTTATTTATGTTGTTTTATGCTTGTAAAACAACAATCATAGAACAAGAAAATTTAATACCTGAACAAGTTTTATGGTACTCTTCTCCTGCTGAAAATTGGGACAATGCTTTACCAGTTGGAAATGGTCGTTTAGGAGCAATGGTATTTGGGAATCCAGTAAATGAAAGAATTCAGTTAAATGAAGATTCTATGTGGTCTGGTGGTCCTGAATGGGGAAACTCAAAAGGAACTCCAAAAGATTTGGCTGAAATTAGAAACCTTATAAACAATGGAAATGTTCATTTAGCAGATAGTTTAATAGTTGAACGTTTTTCATATAAATGGGTTTCAAGGTCGCATCAAACAATGGGAGACTTATTTATCAATTTCGATAAAAAAGAACCTACAAATTATAAAAGAGAATTAAATTTAAGTAATTCATTTGCCCAAGTAACTTATAAAATAGATGGTTTTGATGTTTCTCAAAAAGTATTTTCATCTGCTGCTGATGATGTTTTAGTTGTAAAAATTAGCACTAATAACCCTAATGGTTTAAACTACGATTTAAAATTAAGCAGACCAGATGATAAAGGCCATAAAACTGTTGTAGTTTCAACACCAACAAATAATATAATTAAAATGAACGGAATGGTAACTCAATATGAAGGAATGGTGCATTCAATTCCTGTTGAAGTTGACCACGGAGTAAAATTTGAAACCATTTTACAAGTTCAAAATAATTCTGGAACTATCCAGCCAATTGTTGGCGGTTTATCTTTAGAAAATGTAAAAGACGCTACCATTTTTATTGTTTGTAATACTTCATTTTATTTCGATAATTATGAAGAAAAAAATACAGAAGCACTTCAAAAATTAAATACTAAAAGTTACGATGAGATTCTAAATAATCATATAAAGGATTATCAAAATTTGTTCAATAGAACAACACTAGATTTAGGACATCACGAACTGGATACTTTACCTACAAATGAGCGTTTAACTTTAGTTAAGGAAGGAAAAGAAGATATTGATTTATCAAAAAAACTATTTGATTACGGTCGCTATTTATTAATTTCAAGTTCTCGTCCAAATACAAATCCAGCAAATTTACAAGGCATTTGGAATGAACATATTAATGCACCTTGGAACGCTGATTATCATTTAAACATCAATTTACAAATGAACTATTGGTTGGCTGATGTTACCAATTTAAGTGAATGCCACGAACCTTTATTTGATTTAACAGATAGATTAATAGAAAGAGGTAAAATTTTAGCAAAAGAGCAATATGGAATGAACGGAACTGTTGCTCACCAAACCACAGATTTATGGGGAGCACCGTGGATGCGAGCTGCAAAACCATATTGGGGTTCATGGATTCACGGTGGTGGCTGGATTGCTCAACACTATTGGGAACACTATCGTTTTACACAAGACACCATATTTTTGCGTGAAAGAGCATATCCTGCAATAAAAGCGTATGCTGAATTTTATGCCGATTGGTTGGTTTTAGATGAAAGAGATAATACCTTAATCTCTACTCCTGAAACGTCTCCTGAAAATTCATACTTAGCAACAGATGGGAAACCTGCAGCAGTTTCAAATGGGAATGCAATGGGACACCAAATTATTGCGGAAGTATTTGACAATGCTCTAAAATCTGCAAAAATATTAGGTATTGATGATGCCTTTACAAAAAATATAAAACAAAAAAGAGCCAATTTACATTCAGGGATAAAAATAGGTAGTGATGGCAGATTAATGGAATGGGACCGAGAATATGATGAACCTGAAAAAGGACATCGCCATATTTCACATTTATATGCTTTACATCCGGGAGACGATATAACAAGTGAAAACCCTGAATTATTTGAGGCTGCAAAAAAAACAATTCAATATCGATTAGATCACGGTGGCGCTGGTCCTGGTTGGAGCAGAGCTTGGATCATCAATTTTTTTGCACGATTATTAGATAAAAACGCAGTTGAAGGAAATGTTACTTTATTTATGCAACGCTCTCTATATGGTAATTTACTTGACGTTCATCCTCCATTTCAAATAGATGGGAATTTTGGATTTACAGCAGGTGTTGCAGAAGCTTTACTTCAATCACACGAAGGTTTTTTAAGAATTTTACCTGCATTACCCAATAATTGGAAAGATGGAAGTATTAAAGGTTTAAAAGCACGTGGAAACGTAACTGCTGATATTTCCTGGAAAGAAAGTAAACTATCTCGGTTAACATTAAAGTCTGAAAGTGATAAAACAATTAAAGTTAAATACGGTGCTATTGAAAAAGAAATTTCTTTATTAAAAAATGTACCAAATACATTTAATTTTGAACTAAAAAAGTTCTAAATTTATATATTGATAATGTCAATATTCAATAAGGAAAAAATAGCTCCTTCAAAACTTTATAAATAACCCATAAATCCAGAAAATGAAAAATTTTGTTTTCAATAGCATTCTTACAATTACCGTACTATTAAGTTTTAATTTTTCGTATAGCCAAAATGAAAAGCCATATTGGTTAGATGAAACCAAAAATGAAGAAAATAGAGAGCCTATGCATACCTCCTATTTTGTGTTTGAAAATGAAAATGTAGCACTTCAGAATGATTGGACAACATCTATCAACTACATAAGTTTAAACGGCAATTGTAAATTTAAATGGGTTGAAAAACCAACAGATTTATCTGAAGGTTTTTTTGAACCCAATTATAATGATAGCACTTGGGAAACCTTTAAAATACCATCAAATTGGGAAATAAATGGTTATGGTTACCCTATTTATACAAATATCGCATACGAGTTTAATAATTTAATACCTGTAAATCCTCCACAAGTTCCTACAGAATACAATCCAACTGGTGTATATCGTAAAACTGTTACAGTTGATGAAAATTGGCTTAAAAAGGATGTTTATTTACACATTGGCGCCGCAAAATCTAATTTAAAAGTTTGGGTAAATGGTACTTATGTAGGTTATGGAGAGGATAGCAAACTTCCGCAGGAATTTAAATTGAATGGCTATTTAAAAAAAGGGGAAAACTCCATCGTTTTAAAATTAATGAGATGGAACGATGGCTCTTATTTAGAATGTCAGGACTTTTGGCGTATAAGTGGAATTACAAGAGATTCCTATTTGTATGCACGAAATAAAACCCACTTAAAAAACATTGAAATTATTCCAGATTTAGATGAAAACTATATCAACGGAACCTTAAAATTAACCACTTCTTTTTCAATAGAAAAGAAGACCAATTTCAATGTAAAATTCCAACTAAAAGATGGTGAACATATTATAATTGAAAAAACTTCAAAGTTGAAAGATTTAATTGAAAATCCGGTTGTTGAATTTTCAATTCCTAATCCTAAGAAATGGAGTGCTGAAATTCCTAATTTATATAAACTAAGTTATGAATTGACAGATTTAAAAGGCAACATTATAGAAGTTATTCATAAAAATGTTGGGTTTAGAAAGGTTGAAATTAAAGATGGTCATTTGCTTGTAAACGGAAAAGCCATTTACATAAAAGGAGTAAATCGTCATGAAACGGATCCAATTACCGGGCAAACTATTTCAAAAGAAGCTATGGAAAAAGATATTAAAGTTCTGAAAGAATTTAATATCAATGCTGTTAGAACTTCTCACTACCCTAACGATCCATATTTTTATGAGTTGTGCGATAAATACGGGATGTATGTTGTTGGTGAGGCAAATATAGAATCGCACGGAATAGGATACGATACTGACAAAACACTTGGTAATAAACCTAATTGGGAACTTGCACATTTACAACGAATGCAACGAATGATTGGGCGCGACATCAATCATCCTTCCATAATTATTTGGAGTATGGGAAATGAAGCCGGAAATGGTTATAATTTTTATCGCGGATATTTATGGATGAAAAACCGCGATTCTTCAAGACCTGTACAATATGAAAGAGCACATCTAAACTATTATAACGTAGATTTTGACTGGAATTCTGATATTATTGCCCCAATGTATGCTTCACCAGAAATGATGATTAACTATGCTGAAAATCACCAAACTCAAACGCGTCCGTTTATTCAGTGTGAATATGCGCACGCTATGGGAAATTCTGTAGGAAATTTTAAAGATTATTGGGATATTATAAGAAAGTATCACAATTTTCAAGGAGGTTTTATTTGGGATATGGTTGATCAATCCTTGTTAAAAACAAAAGAAGATGGTTCTAAAATATTTACTTATGGCGGGGATTATGGTCCTAAAGATGTACCCAGTGATAATAATTTTTTAAATAATGGTGTTTTTTCGCCAGACAGAAAACCAAATCCACATGCATTTGAAGTTAAAAAAGTACAGCAGAACATTTGGACTTCCTGGGCAGATATGGAAACTACAACTATTAAAGTATTTAATGAATTTTTCTTTAAAAACTTAAACAACGTAATTTTAAACTGGGAACTTTTAATTGATGGAGAAAAATTTGATATAGGTACTATTGAATCTTTAAATATACATCCACAAGAAACAAAATATTTTAAGTTGAATTTAAAACTGCCTAATTATGAATATAAAGAAGCTTTTTTAAATATTACATACCATCTTAAAAGTGAAGAACCGTTTTTAGATAAGAATTATGAAATTGCTTCAGAGCAACTACAATTAGTGAATAACTGGACTAATTCTATTGAAATTCATGGAAAAGAAAAAATAAAAACTTCAAAAAGTAATACGGAACTGAAATTTACAAGTAACGAAGCTGAACTAATTTTTAACACTAAAACCGGATTTATAAATTCCTATTCGTACAACAATCATTCAATTATTAAAAACGGATTTGAATTAAAACCAAACTTTTGGAGAGCTCCAACCGACAATGATATGGGCGCTTCATTACAAACTAAATTACGCGCATGGAAAAATGCTGTTGACAGTATTTCTCTCAAAGAATTTACTCATAAAATTGATGCAAATAATAAATTAATTTCGAAAGCTACTTATAGACTTCCTCAAGTTTTTGCAGACTTAACAATTAACTACGAATTTTCAAGTACGGGTGAATTAACAGTACATCAGGAAATTAAAATTGATGAAAATAAAGAAGTTCCTATGCTACCAAGATTTGGAATGGAACTGGTTTTACCAAAAGATTTCAACTCAATTAAATATTACGGAAGAGGTCCACATGAAAATTATATAGACAGAAATTTTAGTTCAAACGTAGGCTTGTTTGAACAAACCGTATCCGAGCAATATTTCCCATACATTCGTCCGCAGGAAACTGGAAATAAAACAGATATTCGTTGGTATTCACTATTAAATGATTCTCAAAAAATTACTTTTGAAGGAAGTACATTGTTAGAAATAACTACTCTACATTATTTAAATGAAGATTTAGATGATGGTTTAGAAAAAGAACAGCGACATGCTGGCGAAATTTCAGAAAGAGATTTAACCAGAGTTACAATTGATTTTAAAAAAATGGGATTAGGAAGTATAAATTCTTGGGGAGCTTGGCCTTTGGAACAATACAGATTAACCGACAAAAACTACTCTCTTAAGTTTAAAATAACTCCAAAATCTATTCAATAAATTGGATTTATATTTGGAACGTTATAAAACAAAAAATGACTAATAATCTTAAAATGAAACTTCAAATTTAGAAGAAGCAGGAATTCAATTATTTATTGAACAAAAAAACACCAAATCTTCAAAAAGGATTTGGTGCTTTTATTTCTGGTTCTTTTAAAGTTATCGCTACTGTCAAACAAAAATTATTGGAGCTCACGATACTTTAAAAACTACTATACTATTAATTTATTTATCTGTTCTAAAAGGTGTAGTAGGCAAGTTCTCCTTGTTATACAAATTAGCATCATCGGGATTATCGGCCCAAGCATATCGAACAAATAATGGGTTGCTTACTTTTGAACTCCACACAACAACCTTGTTGTTTTCAATTGTTGCATTGGCCCAGTAAAATTTCTTATCTGCTCCTGCAATGGTAAATCCTTTTACATAACCATACTTATCATTTGTTTGTAGTTCACTTCCTAAGTTGTTAAAACGAACCACAATTTTATTGTCTTTAATTTCCTGACTGTTAAAGGTTGGTCCGGAATATACTAACTCCTGATTGTATGCTATTTTTTTAGCAGCCAATGCCAATCTATATCCAACATCTTGCTTGTTTTTTGGATGTATGTCACTTGCTTCACCTAAATCAATAATTACAGCTTCTCCAGTATTTTTAATTTTTAAAGTACTGGATTGTGATTCTCTTAAAACTGCCCAATTACTTGCTACTGTAGGTTCTTGTGGTTCCATAAAATTGGCTAATTGCACCCATAAAAATGGAAAATCACCAATATTCCAATCCTTTCTCCATTGTTGAATCATTGATGGAAAAAGCTCACTGTATTTTGTTGCTTCTTCTAAATTATTAGCATTTGATTCTCCCTGATACCAAATAGCTCCTTTTATTGGATAGTTTAATAATGGAAAAATCATTTTATTATACAACAATGTTGAAATTTGATTTACTCCCATAAATGGCTTTCTAAAAGAGCCAACTTTAAATGACCAATTTTTAGCTAAGGAAATAGTTCTGTTTTTTGTTTTTACAAATAAGTTTTCAGGATTTCCATAAATACCTCCACCTCCACCGGTATCATCTACACGAATAGCAATTGTATTGATTCCCGTGGTAAAATTTTTAGGATCTATAGTATAAGAACGAATTGCACTGTATTCCTGAATAGTTTCTCCAACTTTGTTTTCATTTAGCCACACATAATCTGTATCATCTATTTGACCTAATCCTAATGTAATTGGGTTACTCGCTTCTTCTTCTGTTAATTTAAAAGTTGTTCTGTACCAAGCAAATCCGTCTAAACCTTCAAAACCTTCATTTTCCCACATTGCAGGAACTTTCATTTGAATCCAATCACTTTCATCTAAATTTGATTTTGCCCAAACAGGTTCATTATTAACAAATCCTTGGTCTTCCTCTGTTAAATAAGGAAATACCTTTTTATAAACAGCAACTTGCTTCAAAATTTCAGCATCCGATTTTTTTTGTTCAGCATTAAAAAATTCTTCAGCATTTTTAATTCCTAAAACTTCAGCACTCATCCAAGGTTCAATTCTACTTCCTCCCCAAGATGTATTAATCAATCCGATTGGTACATTGTTATTACTTTCGCGTAAATTTTGAGCGAAGTAATAACCAACCGCTGTAAAATCTCCAATATTTTTAGTATTTGTAACCTGCCATTCTCCACCAGCCAATTCATTTTCTGGTGCGTTTGCATAGGATAACGGCACTTTAAAATGCCTGATATTGGAATCGTTTGCAGCTGCAATTTCTTCATTGGCATTATTTGAATTTTTTACTACCCATTCCATATTGGATTGTCCTGAACAAATCCATACATCACCAATTAAAATATCATCTATTGAAATGGTTTCTTTACCCGATGAAATTGTCATTTTTAATGGACCACCTTCTTTCATAGAAGGCACTGTTACTTTCCATTGTCCGTTTGAATTTGTTTTTGTATTGAATCGTTTATTGTTAAAAACAACCGTTACTTTTTTATTTTTTTGATGAGTTCCCCAAATGTTTATATCCTGATTTCTTTGAATGACCATGTGGTTATTAAAAAGCTTGGATACTTTTAATTGAGAAAACATACTTGTGCAAACTAAAAGTGTGACTAAAACAAGCATATACTTTTTTACTACTATTTTCATGTGAGTTTTATTTTACTAATTTAATTAGGTTTCGCGTTAGGGATAGAACGGTTTGTTTGAGCTCTTTTATAACTGGCTAATTTCTTAGCAGGTTATAAAAAGCGAGCCGTGAAAGCCCGACCCTTTGGGTAACGCCCTAAAAACCTTTTAATTTTTTATATCTCATTAAAGCTTCAACAAAATAATAATCGGCATAGCTTAAAGGAACATCTACTTCGCTATTAGCAGGTAAATGGCCAACTCCGTGTTTAAGGATAAAATTGGCGTTATTTCCTAAAGCATTGCGGTATTGAGGAGAACTTAAAGTGCGTATTTGTGTTTCGGCTGTTTTTAAATATTTATCAGAATTTTTAGTTGTAGCATATTGACTAAGCTCGATAAGTGCGGCACACATAATTGCTCCTGCGGAAGCATCTCTAAGGGTATCAGGAATGTTTGGCGCGTTAAAATCCCAATACGGAATTTTATCTTCTGGAAAATTTGGATGATCCAACAAAAAATTGGCAATATTCTCTGCTTGATGAAGGTACATTGGGTCTTTTGTAAAACGATACATTAATGTGTAACCATACAATCCCCAAGCCTGCCCTCTAGCCCAGGCAGATTCATTGTTAAAACCTTGTGCTGTTTGTTTGAGTACTGCCTCACCAGAAATAGTATCGTAACTTATTACATGATATGAACTATTGTCTTTTCTGAAATGATTTTTTATCGTTGTATTTGCATGTGTAAGCGCAATATTTTTAAAACTAGAATCCTTAAATTTTTCTGAAGTCCACATTAACAATTCCAAATTCATCATATTATCAATAATAACAGGATATTGCCAGCTATTATTTGGCCCTGATGAATCCCAAGAGCGAATTGTTTTAGTAACAGGATTAAAACGAGTTGATAATGACTTAGATGCATTGTGAATTGCTTCGAGATACTCCACGTCTTTCGTTATTCTGTAAGCGTTTCCAAAACTGCAATAAATCATAAAACCCACATCGTGATTGTCGGTTGTAAACTGCTCATCTTTTACACGCAAGGTATATTCATTGGCCCATTTTTTAACATCTTCATTGTTCGAATACTCATACAAATACCACAATGTGCCTGGAAAAAAACCACTTACCCACCATTTAGATTCGCAGGTTTCTAAATTACCAAAACGATCGGTTGTTTTTGGTAATACATTCGCTTCATCTTTTAAAGATTCTGCCATTTTTAAACTTTGTTGAACCGAAAAATCTAGTGATTCATTAACAATGGTTTGCATTGAGGTTTTCTCTTTTTCTACATTCTTTTCACAAGAAGTGAAAACCAAAAAGAAAATTGAAATTAGTGAAATTAGGAAAGGTGATTTAGTCATTTTTTTAACTTTCTGAAAATTTAAAAATTTAATTACCCTAAATATTTTAGGATACATCTATCTCGTAAATTTAATAGGAAATAATTAAAGAGCAAAGTAAAAAACACATTCAATTTACATAAAATTCAAACTTTATTAGTATTGGTTAAAGAGTTATTTTACCTTTTTAAAATTAAACTCAAATTATTGAAAACTTCTTAAAAATATTAAATTGAATATTTGATAGATTTAAATAAATTGAACAAATTAATTCTTTTAAAAAAACGCTATATTTAGCCTTTTAAAATAAATTTAAACTATGCCAAGCACCACATTATGGGGACACCCAAAAGGATTATATGTTTTATTTTTTACTGAACTATGGGAGCGCTTTTCTTATTATGGAATGCGAGCCATTTTAATTTTATATTTAACAGCACAAACTACAGGAAACAATGCCGGTTTGGGATGGGATAATGTTACGGCCTTAGAAATTTATGGTTGGTACACGATGTTGGTTTATGTAATGTCGGTTCCAGGTGGTTTATTAGCCGACCGTTTAATTGGACAGAAAAAAGCGGTTTTAGTAGGTGGAATATTAATAATAATTGGACACTTTGTTTTAGTTGTGCCAGAATTATGGGCCTTTTATACAGGTGCTTTTATTATTATTTTAGGTGTTGGTTGTTTAAAACCAAATATTTCGAGTATGGTTGGTGGTTTATATGCTATGGGTGATGTAAAGAGAGATACCGCATTTACCATTTTTTATATTGGAATTAATATAGGTGCGTTTACTGCTCCACTAATTGTTGGTTATGTGGGTGAAGTTATAAACTGGAATTTAGGTTTTGGGTTAGCAGGTGTTGGAATGACTCTTGGGTTACTTGTGTATTTATGGGGGCAAAAATATTTAAAAGATGTTGGTAATTTTATTCCTGTACAAAGAGAAATTGGAACGAATAAAAGTGTTCCTCTTACTGCTATTGAAAAGGACAGAATGGTTGTTTTGATACTTTCTTTTATAATTGTTATCGTTTTTTGGGGAGCTTATGAACAAGCTGGTGGATTAATGAATTTATATGCGCGCGATAAAATTGATCGTGTCATGTTTGGCTTTACAGTTCCTGCAAGTTTTTTACAGTCGCTTCATGCATTTTATGTGATTTTGTTTGGGGTTCCTGTTGCTTATTTTTGGACTCAATGGCGTAATAAAGGAAAAGAAAGCTCATCACTATTTAAAATGGGACTTGGTACAATAATTACCGGTTTAGGTTTTTTATTATTGGCAGGAGCTGCAATTGAAACAAGCACTTCTTTAGATGGAAAAGCAGCTATTTACTGGATGTTTGGAGCGTATCTTTTACATGTAATTGGAGAATTAAGTATTTCGCCAGTTGCTTTATCTTTTATCACAAAATTAGCGCCAGTAAAATATGCTTCCTTAATGATGGGTACTTATTTTATGGTTTCGGGATTAGGAAATAAATTAGCAGGTTTAATAGGTGAAGCAGCACAAGATGCAGGTGAATATACTATTTTTATGAGTGTACTTATCTTTTGTGTTTCCTTTGGTTTACTATTAATTGTTTTTGTTAAAAAGTTAAAGAAATTGACGCATGGTGCTGATGATATTCATGAGGACATTGCAATTGTTGAACCTGAATAAATTATATGTCGGATAAAAAACCTTTTCTGAAATTTGATTTATCAATTTTTGAAAACAATGGCAGAAAAGATTTTGCTGAAGTTATTCGAAAAAACAAAGTAAAAACTGCCGAAGCATTTTTATTATTTGTTCATGGGCTAAAAAATGAAGCCAGTGATTCAAAAGAAACTTCGCGCATAATTTTTAATTATGTATCGAAACAACAAATATCAAAAGAAGAAGAAAAGCATTTAAAAACTCAGGTTTATAATATTTTTAAAATATTAGGGGTTGGTATTCCATTTGTTTTAATTCCTGGAGCTTCCGTCCTCATTCCATTTATTTTAAAAGCGGCTGAGAAAAAAGGAATTGATTTATATCCTTCAAATTTTAAAAGAAAAACAAGTTAAAATAAGTCGTAATATTTAAAGCTTATTTTCATAGCGTTTCAAAAAAAAAGTCTATTTTTGAAACGCTATGAAAAACTTAACTACAACATTACCAACCATTTTGTTAAAAAAAGTGGTACATCGAAAAAACGTGCAATTGCTGCTTTTATTTGCATACGATCAACAAATTATTAATATTATTAAAAAATTAGAGGGCTATCAGTGGAGTCAATCATTGCGTGGCTGGTACATACTTTTTTCACCTGAAAATATAACAACGCTAAAAGAAGCATTAAAGAATACTGCTAAATTTAATGCAGACCCATCTATTTATCAATCCATAAAAATATCACTTCCTCGTGAAAAAAGAGTGATTTCGGATCAAAACAAAGATATTATTAGACAGTATGTTAAGTATTTAAAAGGAAAACGATATAGCGAAAGTACTGTTAAGACTTATTTTACTTTTGTTGCCGATTTTTTTCATTACATAAAAGACACTCCAATTATAGATTTATGTAATAGAGATGTTGAAAAATTTATTGAGGATGTTTTTATTCCCAGAAAATACAGCATAAGCACTCACCGTCAATTAATAAGTGCATTAAAATTATTTAAGGCTTTTTACCCTGAGTGTAAAATTGAAGAGTTAAAATTAACACGACCTAGCAAAAGCAAATTATTGCCAACTGTATTATCGAAAGAACAAATTATTGATTTGCTGCGTTGCACTAAAAATTTAAAACACCGAGCAATATTGGCTATGATTTATTCGGCTGGTTTACGAATAAGTGAATTGCTAAATTTAGAATTGAAACATATTGATATTGACAGGCGACAAATTATAATTAAAAATAGTAAAGGAAGAAGAGACAGAAATGTGATTTTAGCTGAAAGTTTTATTCCATTAATGATAAATTATATTACTAGTTATAATCCAACTATTTACTTTGTAGAAGGTCAAACGAACGAGAAATACAGCGCTGAAAGTATACGCGCTTTTTTGAAAAGATCGTGTGGAATTGCTAAAATATATAAAAGAGTTACGCCACATACTTTAAGGCATAGTTATGCTACACATTTATTAGAAAACGGTATTGATTTACGGTATATTCAAGAATTATTAGGTCATGCAAAACCAGAAACCACTATGATATATACACACGTATCTAAAAAGGATTTATTAAAAATTGAGAGTCCGTTAGACATAGCATTAAAGAGCTTATCTGAAACCAATAAAAACAATGAAAACTTACGTTTATCCGGAAATTATTAGTTATAAACAGTTATATTTGTTAGGATATAACAAGTTGTGCGTAAGCGTGAAAAAATGCTACAAATGAAAAATTTAATTATTATTTTATTAATCTTGACTTTATTTATAAGTTGCAAAAATGATTTAACAATCAATATTGACGCTCAGAAAATAAATGACAAGAAAGTAAAAACAACGATTACTACTAATTTTCCTGAAAATACAGTTTTTTCGATTACAGCAACACGAATTTATAAAAGAAAGAACAATCCTAATTATTATAGCGGAGTACATTATTTCTCACGAGAATTAGCTGTCAAAAATGGAATAATTGAATTTTCATTTGATGTTAATGATAAAGACTGGATTGATTCCTACAATAATTTCCGAGAGTCAGAAAATCAATTTGACAAAGAATTAACCGAAATAGATTTTAAATCAATTCAAGATTCATTAGAAATTTCAGTTTTTTATGAGCCACGATTGGAACGAGATTATGAGGTTAAGAAAGTACTCGGAGAAAAAGGAGAAAAAATAAGAGGAAAAGGCACAATAGAAATAGATGATTATAATGTGTTTAATGAGAAAATAAAAATTTACGATAGATTTGAAAGATAATGCCTACGCACAACAACTCATAAAATTTATGCTTAAATTTGATTTAAACTAAAACGACAAACATTCAACAAACGATTTGCTACGTCCGAAAAATCTCCGATTTTCCAGTCGCACAAATCTTATAAAAGCCC
>ERZ767114.103-NODE-103-length-65924-cov-12.157198_pt1 | contig 65924 bp, 73 predicted proteins | sample MGYA00374952_ERZ767114 | MGnify/ENA primary metagenome ERZ767114 (study PRJEB28939, sample SAMN06267156) | marine metagenome | isolation source: Columbia River Estuary | place: USA:Columbia River Estuary, USA | collected 2012-05-05 ... | reverse complement strand
ACCCGCGGCCGTGACCGGAGCGTAGCGACCCCAGACTTCTTAGATTTTATTAAACTTTCAAGCCTATTTTAGACCAACCCGCGGCCGTGACCGGAGCGTAGCGACCCCAGACTTCTTAGATTTTATTAAACTTTCAAGCCTATTTTAGACCAATCCGCGAACGCGAACCGTCGCATCAGCCAGTTCTCGAACCCACTGGGGGCAAGTCCGACGGTCGTGCCCCACCTGTCGACAGCACCCACACCTCCTCGGACCACGAGGCCGCGCAAACATCGCCTCCAACCTCTCGTTCTCCTCCCGAAAATCTTCGGCGTTCGCGAACACCCAAAGTTGCCCTGCAACCTCCTCCGCCGCCACCCCCTTCTTTTCGTTTTCATAGTTCTGGTGAAAGACCTTCAGATGATCGCAGAACTGCAGGTACATGCCCTCGGGGATTTTTTCTGAGTGCTCGTCCAGTTTTGCCATCATGTCGAAGATACGATCTTCAACGGTCATTCGCGGTTGCCCCAAGCCTTGAGTGTACATAGTTGTTCCCTTTTTGAATGTCTTTTCCTCCTGACACCCCTTCACTTAGGACCCCAAAGTCCAACGTGCCCCCTTAGACCCCCGTTCTTTCTCATCCCCACTCTTCCTCGTCACTATCATAAATACTACACCGAATACCAGTAGACTACCAGCCACTATCACCTCTATCATCTACTCTTATTCCATTTTATTTTACCACGTAGTTCTTGTAGCTTTTGTAGCTTTAGTACCACCCACCATTTTCCCACATCTTATCCCATAATTTTTCGTATACAGGATCGGTTTCGTAATCAATGTTAAGTAAAATCGTATACTTGTTAGTTTCATTATTCTCGATGTAGTGATATAAACCTGGTGTTAAGTGAACAACATCACCTGGATGTATTCGCTTCTCATCAAACTCTATACTTTTATTTTTCAAAACTTTTTTCAAACCTTCCATTTTCAAATCTTTTACATCATGTAGAAATGTAATCTGTTCTTCATCAGAGAAATTATCCATTCTAAATAATAAAATATCTTTGTATCCATGAACCATGATCAAATATCTATCGGTTGCATCGAAATGTGCTAATATTCGTTGAGGTGTAGAATTCATTCTAAAAACTGTCATATCAGGTTCTCGTAAATTGTGTCTTTCTATCACATCACGAATGATATGTCCGTATTTTTTGTGATGTGAATCGTTAAACAAAGACCTACATTGTAAATATCTCGAACAATCTTTATTATTTTTTATTGTATCATACGTACCCTTGATTTTATGTTCATACATACTTCTAGGTGCATTTTCACCGTCACCATAAAGTTTATTCAAGTTATACACTTCTATTTCAATAGCGTAATACTTTTTATACAATAAATAAAGTATAAAAAGTAATATAATAGCCACTATAACTATCATCTAATTTACTATAACATTTTAATGATTCGTGCACCTACCCGTGACTTTAGACGCTCCATGTCCATGTGGACAACCCGCTCCACCGTGTCTAGCACTGCGACTGTGTCGATATTCATATCTCGTTTTACCACCACGAAAACCACATCCTAATTTATACCCCCCACTTTCAACTTTATGCCAAGCTCCTATACAGCTTACTGGACACCCATGCGTATTACATTTAAGAAACTTAGTAGCTGGTGGACAAGAAGCCCCTTGATCATGCCCCCGTGTAGTCAGAACAAAGTCCTGACGCTGTTCTCCACCCCCACACGACTTAGAACACCCTCCAGTGTTTCTGTATTCTCCTTTACTGGCTTTACAAGCATCCATTTCTTTCTCTTTATCTCCCGCTGAACACGGAGACCCCCCATGCTCAGCCTTCCGCTGAACGGTGAATGACCTCTCCCTTACTCCATCGTCCTGATTACATGTCGCAGTGCAGTCAGTCCATGGACTCCAACTTCCCACACAATCTATGGGTTTCTTCTTTGGTACCGGTGCTGGTGCTGGTTCCGTTTCCTTAGCCTCTTTAGTGGCTTGGGGACCCTTCTTATCTGGAACTGGTACCGACTCTGGTTCTTCTTCCACGGATGTGGACTCGTCCTCGTCCTCTTTCATTTTTACAATTATATATCCACCCATACCTATTGCCACAGAAAGTAACAAAAGTATCAGGATTGCTAAAAACATACCTACTATATTTGAATATTTTATTTTCATATTTACTAATCATCAAATACTTTTCAAATGTAAAGGGTTCATAAAATATCTCATTTGAATTGTTCATCAAATAATCCACATCAATCCATGTCACCCTGAGGAGGGGTTCCAAAACTTCACATGCAACATTGGGGTAGTTTAACTTGATATATTCATATCTATTTTGAATCACATTGAAAAATGTCATAATAACATCCTCGTATTCCTCATTGTATTGTTCAAATAATTCTTCGATGATATCAAGATAAACTTGTTCACGCTTATCTTGATACCAGTGCCTTCTCATTTTGGTAAAACCCTTGAAACACATCGACCCCCTACACATTGGACAGGAAGCCTTACCCTTCATGTACCAAGACTTTGTACATCCATGACAAAATGAATGCCCGCAAGTGAAGTGACATCGTGCATTACTTTCGTAACATACTGGACACTCCATGGACTTTGCAGAGTCCATTGTTCTTACAGGGTAGACCCTTTTGGGTCAGGTGGGGGCAACGGGTGCCGGTGAGGAGGGCTTTGAACTTCTCGTTCTCGATGCGGAGGTATTCGTTTTCAGCAATGAGAGCAAGAGTTTCCATTTTTAATTATTTTTTAGTTTCATTACAATCACTTAGGTATTTATCTTCAAACTTTCTCGGATGTTTAACGCATCTGATACGGGCAGCCACAGTCGTATGGATAATAATAAATATAGGAATGAGGATAAGAACTCCCATTTTCTAATTATTTTTTTTATTTTTCATTACAATCACTTAGGAAATATTTACACTATTGGGAACATTCCACCCCAAGCTAAGGTTATACCACGTCTCGTTCTTCGAACGCTTCATGATGTCTTTCAAAGACAACTTTGATGGGTCATCCCCCCCAAGCATCAACTTCCGGGTCTGGAAGTAAACACCACCCTTCTGTGGGTTTTTTTGGTAAGCACCATCTCGGTGAGATTTCAGTTCCAACTTTTTGTCCTCACCCGTCCTAGAAACCATATAGTATGGGAAGTTAGTGACAAAATATTTCCACTGGGAACCTTTCTGCTTCGTCTTGGGAACATATTTGTGAATCAAATTCCAAACAACTATCTTGATGTATAGAAGTCGTTCCCTCGGATCTTTGTAAACAGGTTCAGCAAGTCCATTGTCAACCATGAATGAAATGAAAGATTCAATGTAGCAGAAATGATGCTGTGAAAGTTCATCGTATTGAGAAATCTCAAACATCTTCCTAACTGAAGCTGGAACAACTTTCAATTCGTAATGCTTTTTGAATTCCGCAGGGGTAGATTTCACATCACCCCCTGTAGGTTGGGGGCGACCGATTTTGTTGGTCGTGACAATCTTGTATTTACCATCATAGACCTTCTTGAAATGATTCTCAAATGGAGATTCAGAGTTTGCCATCGAATCATAGACAGTGACAGTTTTTCTTGCATGACTCACTCGAGCCATTCCATAATGTCCAAAATTAGTTCCATTGTTGGGCATCCATTCAATCATAATGTATTCAAGTCCAGACTTCTTCTTAGGAAGTTTGGTGTTGTTGGAAGTTTTTAGGCACCTGAAAGTAACCTTTTTACCAGACTCCTTCAGTAGGGCTCGGATGATCTTCTCAAAAACACCACCCGCGTGTAAATAAAGTTTAGCCATCTCAGAAGCATCTTCGATAGCCATAAGATCACGTGCACGTGTAAGCTTATTCATCCGCGATTCGAGATAATCCTTTTTATCAATATTCGAAGTAGTCTCCCCCTTGAGTTTCAAGAGGGTCCTCCTCGCGGGTCCATTTTTTAATAATTTTACTGGAGTGAGCTCCATTATACTACGTAATTACAAAATAATTTCTCACTTAGGTAGTATAATGACAAAACAACAGTCGACATATGCCAATTCCATACACTATTATCGTAGAAGTGAACAAATTAGCAATAATCAAGCCCAATATTGGTTAGAACAAATACGCCAACAAAGAAAAACAAAAAAAGAAGTAGACGATGTGTATAATAATTTTACGAAATTCATAAATACTTTAAAGGTCAATCAAAAGAAAAAAAGGGAATCTGCCAATCGAAGGAGGAAATTAAACGCTATGGATGGACCATCTCCGCGTCGCTAAGACTATCTCAAATCACATACATTAGGAACAACCCTCACAGGCTTCTTCAAAATGACCACCACCAACGTGATCACATTTAGAATAAACCCCAACGTTGTCATGATCAATAGGTCGTGGACCTCATCTTTTATTTCATTTAATCCAAACATATATATTACATAAGGTTAGTCTCTAAACCGATTCACTCATCATGCTATGCAGGTGCTCACAAAAGTTCTGGAGCTTGGGCAGGATCTCACCGTTCCACGTCTCGTCATTCTTCTCGATGAGGTACCCCTTCCTCTCGTCATTGAAATGCTCAATCAACCGACAATATTTGATGTCCTTCAACATCTGAAGGTATGTCTGACACTGCACATTCTCATAGTCCCTCACCCGGTTGAAGAGACATTTGGCACGGTTCTTGATCTCCACCAAAGTCCTAGAGCCATCCTCATTCTCTTGAATCCTATCAATCCTCCCAACAATCTGGTACAAAGTCCCCTCGATCGTACATATATCGTAGGTGTAGTACGTATCATCCCTCTTCAAAACAGCGCTGTCCAGGTCAGCAGTCTTATCCTCGTTCCGGGTCCCGTGGTTGGTATAGAGGGTCTTGCGGATGTAATCCTTGGTGTCAATGAGCTCTTTGGGGGTCAAACCAGAGTACTCGAGTTGATGGTAGAGAGCCCGTGTCTTCCCAGCGACATCCGCACTTGATTCAGATTTAAAAGACGTCGCTGCCTCGAGAATCTTCTTCGTCGTCTCCTTAGAGTTTAAGGTGTTGACAGCCTCATCATCCTTCAAAACACCCTCAAATGTTTGAGGCTTGTACTTCTTCCACAACTCCGATACCAGATCGGGGACCTTGGTGAAACCAATTCCAATAGCGGAAGACACTGAAGATGCAGAGATCACAACCTTCGGGATTCCCAAAGGCTTCAAAGACCTCTCATGTCCGAGGAGGTAGGGATACACCTTCCCACACGCAATACAATCTGCCAGGGAGTTGTGGGCGTTCTCAAATTCCACACCAAAAATCTCCTTATAGAGGACACCCAACTTAATAGGTGTCAAATGCTTCTCCTTGTGCAACTCCAATGTGCACCTGAAATTGAGATTCTGAATCAGGGACAGATCCAGCTGATGCCGAATCATCTCAGATCTGAGAACCGAGGTATCGAAGATTGCATTATGGGCAACCATAGTAGTCGTCCTCGGTCCAATGAAACGAGCAAAGTCCAAGAAAACTTCTACGAAGGGGCGACCCTCTCTTTCAGCCTTCTCTTGGGTGATACCGTGGATATCAATCGATCCCTGACTGATCTGGAAGTCAGTCGGATGGATGATAGCATCGAAGGTATCAATCAAACGCCCCTTGTTAGAAAACCTCGCAGCAGATAGGGAAACTGCGCGACACATGTCAAAACAGTGGAGGGTCTCTGGGGTGATGATCTTGACATTTCGTCGACCCTTGGGGAGGCCAGAGGTCTCAAAATCAAAAGCAATGTACTGCATACAAGCCATACTTTTGGTGTTGAGTTATACTCTACTATATTCTTTATGTTACTTAGGTAAAGAATGTTCTGTTTTCCTTTTCATTGGTTTAAAAGGTGGAAATATACAGAACTTGATGAACTTGAGGAAATCCTCATGACGGATGAGTAGGCATTTTGAGAAACTTACAGTCTATCATACAATTACAATATCCTAATGGTGTAAACATCCAATATTTGGTCGCGTAACACTTCCACGGTAAATACATGTCCTTGGTTACGTAACGCACCAATCGATCCCTAAATATGCTCATACCTTTCCTGAGTATTATTTTTTCTTTGGGGTCATCATCTTATGTCCCAGGTGTGGTGGATTAAATCTACCATATGTGAACATGACATCCATTTATATACCTTAAGATTTTTCTCTAACAGACCAACGACCATTTATCAGTGCATTCCTCTTCTCCCAGTCTGTAACCTCAACTGTTTTGGTAGGTGGGAAAATAATAGCACCCTCGTCGACCACCATTGTATGGTAGTAACTAATATCAAGGGCAATTCTCGGAACACATTCTACACGGGTAGACATATTTGAAACAGACTCCAAAAATGTCTTGTATCTGTGAGCATCATCATAGGTGATGAACGCAAGAATATTATCCACTGGAAGTTCATCCTCGTCAAAACTCTGAACCGAATAAACCCCATCCGCGTACAACGTCAAAATGTAAAAAGCATCCGTTTCCGAAACATGATCCAGTTGTCGACTATGTCTATGAATATGTGAACGAACCGGTTTGATAGATTTACGAGGTTTGGAGTTTACTCGGTACGACACACGTGGTTGAAGTGGTGAACGAACTGTAAACATTTATTTATTTATAATGCGTTTCTTTAAACGAGTAATCTGGGTAATGCTTCCGTAAATATTTTTTATTGTTCATGAAAATTGTCAACTTCTCAATCTCACTCATATTCTCTGTGGTCAACCAGACAATCTTCTCATCGTGCTGAACCTCTGTATTCATAGTGAAACTGATATTCTCCACAACTCTTGGCACCGGAATCAAATGCTTTTGTAAAGTAAATAATCGTCTCGTTGCCATTTACTTTTACCAGGAAATAATATCACTTAGGTAATATAGATGAACTCACTAAACAGGGGTGTTGAAACAATTTATAAAAAGAATGATAAAAAACTTTTCAAGTTGAAAGGTGAAGAAATTGTTCGTTCATCTAGTGTGTGCCAAAATGATGTAGAAAAATCATTCGTTACAGAATCTGTCAAAACCGCCGACGCGTTGGTTATTGCTTACGATGTCTATAAAACCGGGGTCAGAGGATCGATCAGAGGGTTCGCATGTGTCCAGTTCAAAACCTACCCAGATTGGGTCTACCTGGATTTGATATGTCGTGGCTCCACCACGAGAATGAATTATAGAGGAAAGCCCTCTGCCGCACCAGGAAGAGCTTTGATCGAAAACATAAAGGCAATAGCACGCTCGATGAATCGTAAAGGTATAGTTTTGTCCGCAATTGATAGTGTGGTCGGTTACTACAAGAGACTTGATTTTCAGGTTGCAGCCGCGGATTTGACGTGTGATAGAAGAAGAACACAACCCAGAAAGGCACGGAACATAACTTTAACGAAAGACTTTTACAAAAATGGGTCAAGGTTGTACGAAGGTGAAAATAAAAAACTAAAAGCCAACAACTATGGCACCCTCATGCAGTGGTGTATATAATGAAAAAAAATATATGAATATAGTAAAATATGTCAGGTGTGTCGAAAACTCGGACGCGGCGAGGAGGGAGGGTGGCGTCGGTGACGTCGACGTCGACCACGAGGGCGAACACACCCCGCAGAAACAATAATTCGGAGAATACCGCCACATCTGCAATCAGGACATCGGGCAGGCGTGCGGGTTTTACTGGTCAGAAATTGGCAATCTGGACCATACTGATCACTGCCACCCTTGGTGCGATGTTCGCTCCAACATTGGCAGTTGGTTTTCAAAATCAAAGATTGAAAATTGCTCATGGCTTGAAGAGACTTGATATTAAGTATGCAATTCAAAATCAAAAAAATTATATTGAACAAAGAAAGGAATTGTTGAAGCTAAAGCAAGTTTCCAGCGAGCTAAACGCAATTTCCAACTCTCTCGCCGAGGCTCAACTTCAACAATCTTATAAACGAGAGAAAGTCACTAAAAATGAGGCCTCTAAAGCCGCCGCCGCTAACGCATTCAGAAATCTCACCTCCTTACCCGTCAGGGCTGTATCAACTGCTACGGGTGTAGCTACTAATGTACTAAATATACTCAACAAAACCAGTAAAAATACGAAAAGAACCATTGGTGCGGTAACCGAAACTGTTGCCAAAACGACGGAAAATGTTCAGGAAACAGCTGGTGTTGTGACTGGTAGTATGGTCTCCACCAGCAAGTTCTTTGGACCCTTCGCCTTTGCGGCAACCATGGTTGTAGTCGCAACCATGGGAGCATCTATAGTTGGTATTTCCATTCCTGCCAAGGTCATCAAACAAATTAGGATATTGCTCACCTCTATGATAAGCAAGGGTGTGCCAATGACCAAGAGTGTACTCGTCGGTATATTCAATAAGTTATATTCCTACATAAGAACCCCACCTGCTGCCAATTCCGGTCGGTTTGAGAATGTTACAAATTAATATTGCCCCCTCGTAATCATTTTGTGGATCTCACCCACGCTCCAAACGAAACCCAAGATTCTTCCGGCGTTTTTACAAGTTTCGTTTAGAGTGTTCATTTCTTTTAGCTTCGTGTAGTTTTGGGTTTACTTAGGTTGTTCTCAGTCGTTTGTTTCTTCGTTGATTATTGCTGTTGCTGTTGCTATTGCTATTAGTCATTATACCGTTTAATACACGATTGGGAGTGATATTTCTGCGTCGTTTGTTTCCTATTTCGCGCACGCGCTGCCCTATTTCATTCCAACTCGGATTCCGCGCGGCGCGGTTGCTATTGCTATTGCTATTTCTGAGTCTCTTTGCAGCTTCGTCTTCTCTCATCTTTGCAGATTTTTCTCTCCTCTGTATAGCAATAAGTCTATTTCTTTCTTTCTTTTGTCTGGCTGTAGCAGCATTAGCTGCTGCCCGTCTTTTTGTTTCCTCTCTTGTCGCAGCTGCTTTTCGTTTTCGTTCTTCCATAGCTTTTTGTTTATCTTTAGTGAGCGTCAGCGCGTTCTGCCTTTTTTTCTTATCACGTTCTTCTTTCTTCTTGCGTTTTTTAACGTTCGGTGATTCGATACAATGTTCGTTACCTTTGATTTCGTTCCATGATAGAATATAGTCCGCGGCTGGATCTAACACACCTACGTTATGATATACTGAACGTTCTTGCATACATTGCGATAGACTTCCATTTATAGCATCAACAACTAAACACGCTCCTTCATTTTTAAGTTGTATACATAACTTATTAGAACTAGTGTTTCCACCTCCAACTCCAAATACAAATGTTTCTTTGTTTTTATTTCTTTCATATATAGGATCACCTCCAAGTTTGATTAATATATCTCTTGAAAGTTTTTCACATTCACCCACTATAGCTTTTTCGCTTCCGAGAAGAATTGTTATAAAATATAAAAATGTTCCAACCTTTTTATTCGGTGTCATATTTCGCCCCCTCTTATCCTGCTCCCGTTTATTCGTACTCGCTACGATATTACCTAAAGATTGTTTATATCCACTACTAACCTTTCGATAAATATTGATTCCTAGTAACCTAACCAAAGTTTTATGTGCTACACTAGTATTTCTCACATTATTAAAATTTATTGTATTTCTCTTTTGCGACTTTAAAAAACCCTTATTTTTGTTTTCACCTAACAGTGTCTTGAACTGATTTGTTGCACGCGTCCCAGTAAAATCATGAAACGTGTCCAAAATACTAAAAAACGATTCGATAAGAGGTATGTTCGATGTTGTTGTTGTTGGCCAATTGAAAATCCAATAAAATAGAACTTTAGCTTTTTCTGCAGCATTCAAATTATCGTGAAATATAGAAGTATTTAAAATCCAGTCGCCACTGACCACTTGTTTCAATAAATCTTTTCGATTGGAGGTCATAAAAAAATGGTTTACAACTTCTTTTACTTTCATACTGTTAGTTCCGCGTGGTATCATGTAATAATTTTGTGGCTTAGTTTGTTGAAATATAGTGGGAATTCCGCGAATCACGGACGCTAACGCTGCTACTCGATCATTACTTACAAAGTATGCATAATTATACATCGTGCGATTTGAAGCATCAGATTGAAACATCCCAAGGTACGCATCTTCTAAAGTAGTATTAGTAGTCGTATCATTTATATCATCCATTATATGAACATTGTTTGGTCTGGTCAAAAACAAAGATGAATCGTTTTGAATTTTACTAACTAGTAAAAATTGGAAGTAATCTAATAACCTTTTGTATTCTAATGGACTTCCACGAACTTTTATATCTCTGGGAGAATTTGAAATATCCTTCAGTAATTCCGATAATTCCGATACAGATGGAGCGTTTCCACTTAAATGGGCTGTGCGAGCCAATACATATCCATTTTTATTACTATAAAGTAAACCGACAGTCGAGGGGCGGCCCTTATTGTAACTTTTTATAAAGTTTGTATTTTTACGATTCTTTAAAACAGAATATCCAGCGTCACCTGTTACCATTTGAGTAATCGTGTTCTTTTTTTGTATACCCCAATTACTCTTTACTATCAATGACGGGTGTGTCACATCAGCTGGTTGAGTTAATATATGATTAGCAAATGGACTACTATATTTTATGTCATTGTCAAATGAATAACCATTTGGAGTCTCTTTGACAAGTACAAATATTGGTTTTTCGGAACACGACATTATATTATAAATATATATTAAAATTTAAGATTTGAGTTTATTATTTTTGTAGTTGAGGGAGATATGCGTTTTGCATTGTTAACTATTTGTTCAAACTTAAGAGCCCACTTATTTTGTGTTTCAATAGAAACTGTACCAGTTAGTTTATTAGCCTGTGTAAACATTTGACTGTATCGTTCATCGTTATTCGATACACCGGCGATTTTATCTATAGAGTGGAGCATGAGAACAACATATCGCCAAAATATCCTTTGAGGTAATTGATTTCGCATTTCATATGTAAATGTGAGATACGTGTTTACAAGTTGTTCACGCTTCGTTTTATTGTCCAATCTATTATTAAGCTTCCGTCCAGTTCCCTGAAAAACCTTCATTGGAGAATTATTTTTACGAGGGGTTCCCAAACTATTATTAGGCTTCCTGTTTACATAACGGGTGACTGCACCATTTTTTACCATAACCTTATTACTAGGGGTTCCATTCTGACGATTAATGGTAGTTGTAGAACTACCTCCATTCGTTCGCTGCCTTAGTTGACTAGACATATCTACTATCACCTGAGAAAAAGTTCATAGACCCACTGCCCATCGACGATCTCCTCTTCGATGAGTTTGTCCTTCAATTGTTCAAGTTCCTCCATGTGATCCAATATCATGGAGACTGTATCATCGTAACACTTTTCCACGAGGTCATTGATTTCCATGTCCACCAGGTATGTAGCCTCCGGTGACATTTGGGTGTAGTCGAATTTATGTGTACCAAAACCATACGTCGTCAACATCTCACGGGCAATCTGGTATACCATCGCGTAATCCGATGACGCCCCTGTGGTAACCTTATCCCTACCATACACAACCTCCTCCGCGGCACGACCACCCAAGGCAACCCTAATTTGTGAGAGGAGGTACTCCCTGGTGTACATCGCAGACTCCGCATTCTCCTCCGAAGGTTGGAAGAAGGTCACCCCACCAGCCGCTCCACGGGGCATTATAGACACCTTACGCACAGTATCATAATCGGGTGCGAGGACACCAACTATGGCGTGTCCAGCCTCGTGGTAGGCCACGAGCTCCTTTTTTTGCATCGAGAACTTTACATCCCCCTTGGCTCCTACCACAATTCTCTGGTAAACATCCTCGATGATTTCATTGTTGATAGTTCCACCCGCATCCTTGACAGCCTTAATGGCACACTCGTTTAGGAGGTTTGCCAGGTCTGCCCCCGAGAAACCGGTAGTTTGCTTGGCGATCTTAGATAACTCTACATCTTCAGCCAAGGTCTTGTCCCTCGCATGGACACCTAATATCTTCTCACGACCTCTCACACTTGGGAGGGACACCTGAATCTTACGATCGAAACGCCCCGGGCGGAGAAGGGCTTCATCCAATATATCAATCCTATTTGTTGCAGCAATCACAACGATACCAGTCTCGTTATCGAAGCCATCCATCTCTGTGAGAAGTTGGTTTATGGTTTGCTCTCTCTCATCATTTCCAGGTGTGGCCGTACCACCGCGGGTCTTCCCAACCGCGTCAATCTCATCGATAAATATGATGCACGGTTGATTCTCCCTCGCCTGTTCGAAGAGTTCACGGACACGCTTGGCTCCAACACCAACAAACATCTCTATGAATGTGGCGGCGGAGCACTGGATGAAGGGGACGTTTGATTCACCCGCGATGGCACGAGCTAGGAGGGTCTTCCCCGTACCTGGAGCACCCGCGAGAAGGGCACCCCTGGGAATTCGAGCACCACTTCCGTAGTACTTTTCGGGTTGCTTGAGGAAGTCTACAATCTCCTCAAGTTCCTCCTTGGCTGAGTCAATTCCCTCGACGTCCTCAAAGCGGGTGGTGACCTCTTCTTCCATATTGAAATCCGTAGACCCGAGGAAGGGGTTGGGCATTCCACCACCCCCCGAAAAGAATGTTCGAGCCAAAGTAAAAATGTAGGCGATAAAGAAAAATATAAGAATGCTATCAATCACCGATACAGGTTGTGAGACGTCTACGATAACATCACTGTCACTTTCCATGAGAACTTCCCAAAGTTTTTCATTCTGAACAATCTGGACATCCCCATAATCTCCATTCTCCTCATAAAATTGAGCTATGTTCTTGTTAGGTTTTACAATAACTACGGGGAGTTCCTTGTCCTTTACACTCTGTATAAACTGACTGTATGTCTTGGGTTGATATTCAGGTTTACGCTCTTTTGTGATCTTAACGGGAGGAGATGTAAAACTTTTCCCGATGCTGAACATCTTGCTATATAGGTCTATTAAAGTTTTGAACAAATTGCACATCTTACCAAACGTTTTTGATGTTTACATATTTGTGAATTGATACATATAGAACACATACTACGAATCAAACCATGTATACACAACCGACCGCCGTTACAAATAGGACACCGGATTAAGACCTTTTGATGGGGACAGGTGTTCATTAACTTAAAGCAATAAAATTAAAATTATATAATGAATTTAGATATTATCAAAGTAACTAATGGTATATACGATGTTTTCGTAATAAAAAATGATCAATATATAGGCCCATGTATAGCGAATGGATATGAATGGGATGGATGGATGAGAAACGATATAGTTGAACACTACAAAGAGGATACAGATATTATTGACATCGGTGCAAACATTGGATACAATACTCTTATGTTCTCTGATTATGGTCCAGTAGTTTCATTTGAACCGGTATACCATCAAATTGTGAACCACAATTGTAAAGCCAATAAATTGAAAAACAAAGTTTCCGTTTTCCCTTGTGCACTTTCAAATGAAATAAAACAAACTGAAATATATTTACCTTCACATCACGTATGTCGTTCAAATACACATCTAAATTATGGTGGTACTAGTTTCAATCACACTGGGGATGAGAAAGGAATTTCAATTGATGTTCATTGTGATACACTCGATAATATATACAAAGGGATACCATCTGTTATTAAAATTGATGTGGAAGGTCATGAATTACAAGTTCTAGAAGGTGCTAGGGAGACTATTAAAAAACATATGCCCACAATTCTAATCGAACTTCACGATTTTAAGGAATCCATGGAGGAACATATATTTCTAAAAGATTTGGGATACGACGATCCCATAGAAAGACCCGAAGTCATGTTCTTGTACCGGGCAAAGGAAAACTTTTCAACCATGTAGTACATCTGGTACGCTTCTACAACACTAGGACACCTGTACTCTTCGGGCATACATTCAGGGATACCTTCTTGTGAATAGTACGCAGTCTCACTTCGCCGCTCCTCAAAGTGTTGTGGGTGGTTGTCCCATAACCACATTAAGTGTCTAGCACAAGTATGAACCTTACCATATCTACGCGTGTATTCGAGGGTCAAAGAGATTCCAATCTTACACGCATACATATAGTTTTCGATACTTGAACCAACCCACATAGTCATGGGGTGTTTTCGGTGCGCGGGGCGGTATCCGCGACGCGTTCCATCCTTGGTGAAGGGTGCGTGTGCGTGAACAAAGTCTTCCTCATTGGAGAAACACCAAGCTGTGTAGAGCATCTGGCATATTTCCAATTGGATCTTAACTACGTGTTGATCACATGACATGTGTGCAATCTCATTAGGGTCGAGGGATAGAAAGAATATATTCATATTGTTAGTTTTCCAAAAATTCATCCTCACTTAGGACGACTTTTCATAAATACTACAATACCAGTAGCTATCACCGCTATACTGCTCACACTCAATAAAGGTGTCAAAAATCCATTCTTCTTTTCGATGTTTTTAAAAGATGTCTTCTCTAGGACTTCCTCGTCGGTTGCATCATCCCCCCTTTCCTTCTTGAGGCGTTCAAGTTCCCTTTGCATTTCTAAAATTATCTCCATCGCCTCTTCTCCACCCTCAACTTTATTATCCTTTTCAATGTTACATTGGGCATTAATTTTACTATTATTGATATTTTTGAGGTCAAAGTTCATAGAACAAATGGTAACATCTCCACATCCCTGATTCACATTTGGTGGTATATATTTACCAGTACCTGAGCATACCATACCCAAACACTTCCTCTTTTCCGCAGTGAATACCTGTGCATGGCCCTCTGGTACAGCTGACTTTAATTGTTCGAATAATGGATTTACATCCTTACACCCGGGCCAATTCTCAAACGCAGCCCTGTCACAAAACTTACCCCCTTCGATCCAGGTATTGTAGCACTCACAAAACTTATGATTTGGTCTACGACAACAGAAGTGTTGTGCATACGCCTGATATTTTTGACCTTGCGTTGGACCTAAACCACCACTGTCTCGGCCAGTGTCTGCCCCGTCACAGTTTGCAGCTGGATTATGTATTGTATCGTAACATCTATGTGACTTTCTGACGTTAGGTGGTAGTGGACACACCATTATATTTACTGGATATTTTTTTTAGAGGGTCTCTAAAAAATTCAATAACATATTTGAATCGTTGTCCCTGGCACTTTGGAGAACCTCATTCAAAAATTTTTCATCTTTGGTGAGTTGTTTGAAGAGACCGTACACGATAAATGGTTTTTCGGAAAGTACATCGGCGTTATCTTCGATGTATTTTTTAACCAGAGGTTTAGCATCAACACTCCCTGGTGCATATGTTTCATTCCTCTTTCCTTTGACTGAACAAAGTGAAACTATGACTATGACAAGTAGGACCGCGATTATAATGGTACGTCTATCCATTTATATTTACAAATATTTTATTCTTCTACATCTGAGATATATTCCTCCTCTTGCTCTTCCTCATTGATCTCAACTTCAACATCCATTTCACCATCCTCTGGTGGGATCACATCTTCTTCAATCTCTTGTTCTTCCTCTTCAATTTCTAGGTCCACTTCTGGTTCCGGTTTCTTTTTCACCTTCTTTACCTTCTTCACAGGTTCCTTGTTAAATATACCATCAATAATTCCAGGTACCTTTTTAGAAAATTCGAGTCTCTTTTGGTGTCTCTTTTTTATTCTGTCCAAAAACTCTTGACTGAACCCCTGTGCCTTATAGGCCTGGAGTATAATCTTAAGTGTTGGTCTTTTATATTTTTCAAACATCGTCGCGATGGCTGAATTTATCTTCACCCTAACAACCCCATTTTTCAAAACACGAATGTTCACTTTCACCTGATCTGAAAATTCGAGATATGGTTCAACTGGTGGCGGGGGTGTCACCACTGGTACATACTCACGGAGAACAGGTTCAACGTAGGGAATTCCCATTTCCATGTTATTTTTCTCGAGCATTTTAAAGTAATCTTGTCTCTTGTGAACATCCAATTTTTCAAATACATAATATTTGGTGGGTTGGGGATTCACGATGGAATAGAGAAAATGACCTTCGGGGATTGGCTCATAAGGACGAGTTGAGGGTGGTGGTTTAACACGTGGCGGTCGTCGTTTGTATAGACTCATCTTGATTTTTTTGTAAAGACCTCTCTAACTTAGGTTTGATAAAATGATCGAGCTCACATCGGATCAGGTGGGCCGATTGTTCACTTACATGGGTATAGTAAGGACCCCACAGCTCGATGACCTTTCTCCGCTTGTCATACCACATGTAATCAAGTCCAAGTTTGTGAGTAAGCCAATAGAACTTCTTGCCAGTCTTACCAATGAAAGCGAAAATATGGTCTTCGTCATACTCAGACACGTCCATTTGAGAGTAGTGGGTGCTCGGGGGTGTGTAAGGAGGCATTCTTATTCTTCGTAGCTTCCATTTGTTTAAGTTGATTTCTAATATGTTTTTGTGAATATACTTCACCCTTCTTTTTCTTATCATTTTTAGTCACACGTTTTTTGGGTTCTTTATACTCCATTTTATATACAATCCTATATTTACTTTTAACTTAGGTCTTCTTCATCTACAAGAGAAATATCGTCTTCACTTTCTTCATCGTCAGACTCTGAAATCTCAAAATCCTCGTCTTCACTATCATCTATAAGTTCGTACCCACCTGGAACTTTAGCATACAAATGTGTATCCTCAAGGTTTTCAACGTCGTAAAAACCAGACACCATATCCTTTTGGATCATCTCATCTTCCTTACAAAAGTCATATAAACACGGTTTCAACTTTTCAATAAATCTAACTCTGTATATTTCTGGTGCTGGTTCACTAATTATCTTTGCAATCTGCACACTACTATCTTCACATTGAACATCAACAATCATAACTGAAAAATAATTTATTTAAATCTTTAATAATATTAATGGATAACCTGAAGAACTGGGGTAGAAGATATATATCTGGGCGTGTCGTTCTACCCAATGATGCTGTCATGTTTGATATAGATGACACCCTAATTTTTACAAATGGTGAACCCAATGTACCAATCATCGAACTTCTATATGACGCAAAAACCCAAGGTTATAATATTGTAATTATTACGGCGAGACCTGGATTAAATCGTGTTATCAAATGGACAATAGAACAACTAAAATCGTATAAAATACCCTATGACTATTTGGGGTTCACTAGTGCACAATATAAAACTGTTATGAAGAAACAATTGCCCTATAATTTCATTCTATCCGTCGGTGATATGCCAACAGACCTGACAGATTCCAAACATATACTCAACATTTCCAATTTTTATCACAGTTGAGACAGCTTACAAACGTGGTCATAGGTTCATCAGCCGACCTTGTCTGAAGTTGATAGTACGTCGTCTTTTTAGACTTACACCTATTACACGTAAAAAACCCATCCTGGTTTTTCATTTCTTTTGCAAGATATTCTTTCCTCATCTCCTTGTGGATTCTTTCATCTATCGTTTTAGCACGTGGTCCGTCAAACCACAATTCTTCGGGTCTCATATTGACAATGTTAATAGTTTTAATCTTCTTCTCCACCAACCGTTTTATAATGTCTGGATTATTTTTCATTGTAAATTGAATTGATAAAAACTTACTCTTGTAAAACATAACAAAATACTTATTGTCCCACGAAGGTTCTCCGTTAGTATTACGATCTATGGCGTAATTGAATATATTCTTCTCGAGATTGATACAGATTGGATCAGACTCAGGAATCTCGAGAAGAGTAGAAAATCGTTCGACGATGAACTTCCTCATAGGACTTTCCATCTTTTGTATATAAATAAGATAGTTTTTAACTCACTTAGGGCAGAGGAAGTCCTTCGTAGGGGTTGTTGTTCCGCTTACAGTCCTCTAAATTTTCAGGCGAACAATTGTCGAAGAAGTTCGCAACAACGCGGGGTTTGTTACGTTCCTCATTCCATTGGTCGTTTAAAACTAGATTCGTATACTTCTCTGGAGCCTTCTGAATAAGAACTATAGCAATTATCAAGGCGAGTGCGATGAAAATGTGGAGGTCTTTCATTTATATTTTACAAATATTTTTTTGTGAGAGAGAAATAAGGATAGATGACATTGGCAGTACTTATACACGAAACAAAAGACTGTATTGAGACGATTGAACTGGACATTAAACCGTCAAAAAATGAAATTTTCAAACTTTTGGGTGGACCTCAAACTTTCATAGGGCAGTGGCCTGAAATAGACGTCGTGATCATGAAAGCGGAAACATCGACGTCGACGACGAATGAAAATACTCTACCACCACCATTTGACCGAGAAGAGGTCCATGGAAAGGTGCTCCTCGTTCGAATGGATGAAAATTCTGAACCCCAAGATTTTACACTTGAAGAATATAAATTATTTGGAGGGTGGGACGAACGCCACCCCATTTAAAACCGCATTTGTATATTTCATGGCCAATTGAAAATGAATGTAAGCCCAATCCATCGGGTTATCCATTTTTGGATTACCCTCGATGGGGTTATCATTTACAATACCAATAATATCAACCTTATCTCCATCACCAGTCGCTCTGGCCATCGCACCTCCAACCCTTTTTAACCACATGACATGAGATTCATTTTTACAATCAAAACCTTTGACAAAGTTCACCATTTATATATTACTTTGAATTCTTTTCTATAAGTAGACGCGCACTGGGATCGGTTATATTAGTCCATTTGGGACGCCATATTTCTGTAATAAGATGGTCACAGTCTCTCCCATAAAAGTCCCAAAATATCTGTCTGTACAATACTTCCTCTTTGGTGAGAGGGATATTGTGACTACCGAAACAACCAATAGTCCACAGTATATGTTTGAATTCATCATCGTTCACCTTAGATTCAGCATATTTTTTCACCTCATCAACCCAGTTCGCCCCAACTGCGTCACTCATACCATCCTTCTGTCTCCATAAAATATCTCTGGGGAGGTATCCCTCAAAGGCCTCCCGTAGGATACGTTTCTCAACGCCACCCCTTTTTTCATTTTGGTTTATAGTCATACAAAAATCAATGAAATGTTTATCTAAGAATGGAACAATCAAATCCAAACCATGGGCGCCTGCACACCTATCAGCCCTTAACCCATCAAACTGATGAATCAAACGAAGACGGCGCATGTTTTCACAAGCAAATTCATCAACACTTGGTGCGTTATGGAAGTAGAGGTAGCCCCCCAATAGTTCATCACTCCCCTCACCCGAAAATATGTACCGACAGTTTGTGTTCTCTTTTATGTACTTGCATAGAAGCCACATTGGTGTACTCGCTCTCACTGTAGTGGTGTCGTAAGACTCGAGGGACTTGATTACCGATGTAAGTACCGCCACACCTTCCTCTGGTGTGAAGGTCACCTCAGTGTGATCCGTGTTTAGGTATTTGGATACAATTCGGGCAGCTTCCAAGTCTGGACTTCCCTCGAGACCGATGGAGAACGTTTTAATCTTACCCAACTTCCGTGTAGCAATAGATGCGATGAGACTACTGTCTAAACCACCAGATAGTAAGAAACCAATCTCCCGTTCAGTAGTACTGAGACGGAGGTCTACAGCATCTTCAAATGTTTCCCGGAGTTGAGTGTGAAATCCAGCTTTTACATACTTACGAACATTCCAGTATCCAGTGTGATAACACACAAAATCGTTAATGTACGAATCGTAAAAGTGTCCAGGTGGAAATATGTGAATCTTACTTTGTAAAGAGAGAAGGGCCTTCACTTCACTTGCAAATGCAATTGAGGTAGGACTATATCTCGTATAGAAAAGAGGTCTCACACCTACAGGGTCCCGTGCCGCTACGACACGTTTACCATCTGTGTAGACAAATGAAAAATCACCGTTTAAAAGTCCCAAAGTTTTTTCAATCCCGTAGTACTTAATCAATGGTAAAATAGCTTCACAATCACTCTTACTTGGACATCGCTCGATAGATAATTCCCGGTGATTATAGATTTCACCGTTACACACTAACATGTATTTACCTCTCCGGAAAGGTTGCATACCCGCGGGTGTGAGGTCATTAATGGCCAACCTGTAGAAGTCCATACGACATTTACCCAATGTATCACTTTTATAGTCATCGGGTCCCCTGTGATTAAGAAGATGTGATGATGTCTCAACTTCTTCACCAAAAAGGGCTATGATACCACACATTATTGTTAATTATCATGTAATGTTTAAGCCATCATTCAAAACCTTTCTGTACATGTAGTCATCGGCGTTACCATCCATCTCCTGCCCAGACATGGCAATCATTTCTTCGCCATTAAACATCGAGGTACTGAAGTCTAATATACAGTAAAAGGAAACATTGGAACGCATTGACATTTTATCTATACCATCGTAGTCAAATTTTTCGAGTTTAAATTCCTTTGCTATTTCTTTGGGTGTTTTAACGATTCCTTCTAACCTTGGCTCAACTCTCCTTCTATTGTCAGACATGTCAAGTATTGGCCATACACCATATTTAAATTTAAAATGAGAAACATATTTTATACAATTAATACCTACATCTTTTTCAGAAAAACAAGCAAACCTAGACTTACCATTTGGATCTACTAAACTCAGATATGTTTTACATGGGATAAATTTTACAAGAAGGAACTCCATATAAATTATATAAGGAAAAAATCTTTAAATAATATATGAATCTTCCAAAGACTGCTGGACAATGTAAATATATGATTGCCCTCAATTCAGGTAAGCCAATTATTGTTGGAACTGGTCCAGCTGGTTCAGGGAAGACAATGCTCGCGTGTCATACAGCAGCTGAGCACATTCGTAAGCAACCACGTGGGAAGGTTGTCCTCACGAGACCTATTGTGGCGGCCGATGAGGATATGGGCTACCTCCCCGGTGATATGAATCAAAAAATGGAACCATGGACACGACCAATGTATGACATCTTCGAACAATATTTCACCTATAATCAAATGGATCGCTGTATTAGTATTGAACCCCTCGGGTACATGAGGGGGAGGACGTTCAACAATACCCTCATCATCGCCGACGAAATGCAAAATAGCACACCAAACCAAATGTTAATGTTATTGACCAGGGTTGGACCAGGGACCCGACTCATAGTCACTGGGGACTTGGAGCAATCCGACCTCGCGATTGAAAATGGTCTTTCCGAACTTATCTATAAAATGCAACTCTTTGATCTCAAATATCTCGAACATGTTAAAATGACACAAGATGATATTGTTCGGCACCCAGCTGTAAAGGAGGTGCTTAAAGTTTTACGAGTTTAAAAAAGAATGAAGGTTGTTCTAGCCCTACCGGGTAAAAGCTTCTCTGGAACATTTCTCATGAACTGGACTCAAACTGTAATGTCCCTGAGCAAGAAGGGATATGAAGTTGTGGTCACAAATGAATATTCCAGCTACGTGACCTACTCTCGTATGAAAACCCTAGGTCTCGATGTACTAAGGGGTGCCGACCAGGTGCCCTTTGGTGGCACCCTAAACTATGATGTTTGGTTGACCATAGATTCTGATATAATTTTCACACCCGAACAGGTTATTGAACTTATCGAGGACACCAAGAAGTATCCAGTTGTTTCGGGTTTGTACCGAATGCAGGATAGAGTTCACTTCGCCACCGTCCAAGAATGGGACGTCGAGTACTTCAAAAAGTATGGGAGTTTTGAATTTATGAGAGACCTTCCCGCCGACAAGTATATACCGGTGGCCTACAGTGGGATGGGTTTCTTTGCGTGTCGGAAAGGGGTCATAGAGAAATTGAAGTATCCATACTTTAGCTACCCCCTCGTGGAGATTGAAGCTGAAGATGGGAAAATTTTGAGGGACACCTGCTCGGAGGATGTCTCATTCTGTAAAAACCTCACAGATGCCGGCTTTGAAATCATGGTAAATACGGATCTCCATGTTGGTCACGAGAAGACTCTCGTTGTTTGATGTTATCGATTTCAGCCTCTATCATTTTTAATCCAAATTTAGATGAATTAACCCTATGCCCTAATTCATCCAATTTTATTTTTAGTAGTTTGTATTCCTCACCGATGTTGTAAACTTCTTGATCTAAGTGACCATACTGTTCAATGAGTTTGTAGTTTTGGGGAATCTTACTGAGTTCACCAGCGAGTTTGTCACAATAATATTGTAATCTGTCTACACACTCATCCATTACTACTATTTGATGAGATTTTTTATTATAGTAAAAGTTTCCTTTTCATCAATCTCCCACCATGTTCCATGAAAAACTTTATCAAGAAATGGTGGAACCGAGGCATGGTCAATAGGAATCTCTTTAGACGGGAGAACCACCCATGAATCATTTTTAATTGTACCTAAAACACCTTGATCATGTGAAATCATTGGTTTTCCAAAATACTTTGCTTCGAGCATGGGAAGACCCACACCCTCACCATGTGAAAATGATACGACATAGTCACATATGTTATAGAGTCCAGCCATCTCATGATATTGTAGTCGATGTGTTATGTATTTTATATTTTCACATCGTGTTAGATCATCTACGGTGTTTGTCTTTACAATTAATTTATGTCCCGTACCATCGATACAATTTATAAAAGTATCTACAAGCTTCACCAAGTTCTTTCTAATATCATTAGTTCCAACATAAAGAAATACAATCTTTTCGGGGTTATATTTTTTTTTAATAACTTTGGGACATGTTCTAATTAAAGGTGAAGTCCACCAATTTAGAGCTTCACAATGTACGCCATGTCCAACCAAAATATCTTTAAGATAATCAAATGGAACAATAACCTTGTCAAACAATTTCATATTTTTTATGATATCTGGGTGTACATCGGATGTCTCAAACATGGTAAAAAGTTGCACACTTTTACCTGGAAAACCCTGTATCCAACTGGGCCACAATGTAAATGTCTCCATAAGTTCAGATATAGTGACTGTATGTGGAGTGTCATCATCTTCTATACCCAGATCTTGTTTCAAAAAGAAACGTCCATAAATCTTCCCGAACTTCATTTACTTAAATATTCATTTTTCTTTTAAGTTACGGAAATGCCAAATAATTATCCCAATCTAAATATTCAAACTTTTTATACCCCAGTTTTACCAATTCTTCAAATGGCGTTGGTACTTGATCGAGGTTAACATCTCTGGGATCGATTCGTTGATAGTTGTGTTCAAAACATATGACGGGCTTGTATTTTTTTATCGTCTCTTTACCACCCATAATGACGAGGCTCTCTGCACCTTCTACGTCTATTTTAATGAAATCGAGACCAGGTAATTCCATAGAATCGAGGGTTGTTATAGTCATATGTTCACCACCTTTACCAATACCAGCACCACCCTTATTACACCCCCCGTTACGTAAATCTCGATCCATTTTATCTAAACTCACGAGCTCACAGGACATTTTACAGTGCCCGAGACCCTGTTTATATACATCAATTCTGTTTAACGTTCTTTGTCAGAATTTCATATAATTTTTCTTGTGGTTCAAATGCCCAAATTTTAGAATCTGTATTGAACCCCGCGTAGCTCACAGTGTGGCACCCAATGTTCGCACCGACGTCTACAATGTATTTAGATTTCTCTACATATGGCTTCAACATATCGTTGATTATGTGATGTTCAAAAACTTTTCCAGAACACATGTGATTACGGATCCAACAATCCTCTACATCTATGTCAAATATTCCATTGGGTGTTTTAATCATACTACATCTACTACCCCACCACCCTTTAAATTACATCAGTGTGTCATATAGGTTTGTATTTGATGGAGAAACATATCTACCATCTTCCCATCGGCTATCCTGCTTGTCCACAGACTTGATGTGCCATAGGGCCACAGAAGGATCCGCTTGGAGGACCACAGACTTTTCGGCACCCACCACATTTTCATGCAATTCCCTACTATAGTATATACACCCAGGTGCATTTTTGAAAATTCTACATTGGTAGTCTGGCCAGTTTATCCACCCAACCTCATTCGTTTTAAATTTACATTCTCTCAACCAGTGTTCCAGAGCCCCGGGGTGAATGTTTATACGGGGAATCGATATTAAATCAGCCCCACTTTCGTCGATCATCTTCTTTAGACCCTTTACGAGTTTTTCTTGGGGCATCTCATCGGGGTCAACCACAAAAATATAGTCACCGGAACACTTCTCCAAATGAAAGTTGCGGTGCTTTGTAAAATCACCACAAAAGTCTCGCTCATTTACAATTATATCATCCCTAAAGTGCTCAAGAACACGGTGGACCGATGCAGTCACATGAAGACTGTCAACCAAAATATTCACTTCGTCACACGGATCCTTAACCTTCTTTAAAAATGAAATAAGTGAATACAAATCTTTAGACTCGTTACAAACTGTTATAGCATATGAAATCTTCATTATTGAAATATAATTTTATTTTTTTAAGTATATAAAGACTATCACTTATTTTTATTAATGAATATGTATTCGATAAATGAACCAGATTGGAAAGGTAAAAAGTCAAATCCCGATGGACAGGTTATCATCGGCGATGGCACGGAAATAAGAGAATATGTTGTTATTAATAAACCAACTGAAAGTTACACAAAAATAGGTAACAATTGTTATATCATGAGTCAGGTATTCATAGGGCATGATTGTGATATAGGTGATAACGTACAACTAAACCCCGGGTGTAGTATCGCTGGATTTGTAACCATAGGTGATAATAGTCATGTGGGTATGAACGCGTCTGTACATCAGAGATCTATCATAGGTAAATATTGTATGATAGGTGCAGGTAGTTTTTTTAAGGGTGAGTCACCCGATGGTATCGTATGGGGTGGAGTTCCCTCAATTCCTATAAAGGTCAATACAATTGGAATAGAAAAATCTTCATTATCCGATAGTGATAAAAAATCACTTATCGAAGTTGGTGAACAATTCATTGACAATTTCAAGAGTTCTCGCAATATCTAATGGATACCCCAAAGAATTCTTGGAAAAAAACAATTGGATGTTAGACACTATAGCATCTTTAGATTCGACGTGACCCAAATTTTCAATATAATGAGGTTCTTCTGAAGACCATCTATACACATCATCCACACAATACACACCAATGTTCCGCAGTTTTTTACATGAAGAATTACTAACTTCTATATTAAATGTAATACCATTTTTACTGTTACCATTTATTAATACAGACATACTACTCGCATACGTTACATTTATATTTTCTAAAATATCTTTCGTTTTAATTAATAAGAATGTTAAGATTGATATAGGATGAACAGCTAAATCTGTTACTATGTTTACATCTCCAGGTATCATTGAACCGTCATTCATCCACTTCATTTCAATGTGTTTTATGTCACTCACACCCCCTAAATGTTTTATAGCCTCGTGTTGAAGCCATGTAAAATCACAATATAAGAAAACATCGTCCGGTTTCTTAGAAAATATATCGAGTGTATGATCTAGCGTATCACATATAGGTTTCTCTACCCATATATTTTTAACACCCTTCTGGAATAGTTCCAATAGAATGGTATGGTGTGTACTCGCAGGTGTTGTAATAAACCAATACCCATCCACACTTTGTACATCAGATATATTCTTGAAATCACTACTTGGATTAAATGGATCGATAGTAATCAGTTCCTCGAGAAGAAATTCTTTCAATTTACTTTGAATAATTTTACCAAAATACCCCAACCCCACTATTACACATTTCATTATTAAAGATAGGCTACTTATCTTTAATAATGAGAGTACCATTTAACGACTTGAAAAGAATCCACTATCCACTCAGGAACAAATTTCATCAAGATCTCGACACAGTTTTAGAATCCAGTGGGTTTGTGGGTGACACAATGTTTGCTGAAAATTTTAGGAGATATACAAAGGCTCGGTATTGTGTTACATGTAATAGTGGCACCGATGCATTATACATAGCAATCAAGGCTCTCGAACTTGAAGATAATTCAAAGATTATAGTTCCCGCAATTTCTTATGCGGCTACAGCTATGGCAGTTGTGAATGCTGGACATATACCTGTGTTTATGGATGTAAACCCTAAAACAGGGTTAATTGATCTCAAAGATAAATATAACCAAATAGATGACGACATTAAATGTATAATCATAGTTCATTTATTTGGACAATGTGCTACTATTCCAAAAGATGTCAATATTCCAATCATAGAAGATTGTGCACAAGCACATGGTTCGATGATAAATGGACACCACGTCGGAACGATTGGTGACGTCGGTTGCTTTTCTTTTTACCCAGGTAAAAACTTGGGGGCACTCGGTGATGGTGGTGCGTGTATAACAAAATCATCCACACTTGCCACCAAAATGAAACAATATGCGAGTTTGGGTGCCCCAGCACATAACCGATATGAACACCAGACAGATGGTGTAAATAGTCGTATGGATGGAATGCAGGGATTGTTCTTATCAACAAAATTAAAATATATTAATGAATGGACAAGTGAAAGAATTGGTGTTGCGACAAAATATAACGACGCACACACATTTCCTAAAAGAAGTTCTGTCGGTAAAGATGTTTATCACGTTTTCTATACACTACAAGATAATAGAGATTCTTACATCGAACATATGAAGAAAAATGGAATACAAACCGGTATCCACTATCCCATTTCATTACCAGAATTAGAATGCTTTAGAGAGTTTCATGTTGAATGTAAACATGCAAAGGATTTTTGTTCTAAATGTGTCAGTTTGCCTATGTTTCCATACATGACAGATGATGAAATAAAAGCTGTATTAGAGAGTCATAAAAGTTTTCCCCATTTGGAAGAATAAATGTTCATCTCATCCAGGATATATTTTTTTTTCTATAGGTATAATAAACAATGGCTGCTCTCGGAGCTCTCGGAACTATGTCTGCTATGGCGGGTGGCGCAGCGAACACCGTTGCCGCCGGTGTCGTCCCAGTTGGTCAGGGATCCAAGCTTAAGATTGACACGATGACTATTGTCGTGACCCTCATTCTCGCCGTCATCTACATGATCACAGCGGCCGCCGGTATTGGTACATTCTCGAATTGTCCAGAACTCGCGGATAAGAAGATTCACCAAAATCTCAGCCGCCTCCTCTCCGCTACCCTCGCCATTGCCCTCGCCATCCCATTCACCCTCTTCGTGGCCATGGTTTCCAAGGCCAAGTTGACTGGGGTCCTCACCCTCGTGTACTCCGTCATGGGTATCATCGGTAGCGCCATCGCCCTCAACTACTCCCGCAAGTGTAACGCTGGCTCAGAGGACAAGAAGGTCTCTACCGCTTACAACTCTCTCAGCCTAATCACCTTCATCGTCGCACTCATGGTCGGTGGTTTCCTGGTCTACAAAAAACCTAAGTTTGCTTAAATGAGACCAGTCGCTGTAAATGTCTATATCCTGATGATGCTCTTGGCCTACGTGATGCGCAGGGCAGGAACATTTTCATTAGAAGAAAAGGTAAAATTAATTGAATATTTAGGTTACATGGCGCTCAATCCAAATAGAGTGGCAAACCCAAGCATGGCCAACCTACCATTCTTAAGCTCAGCCTCGGGGGTGAAGGACCAAAACTCCTCCTCCTCGAAGCCCTTGACGGTGATGGCAGACGCCGCAGCTAGGGTCGTAACAACACCAGTGGCGGCCAATGCATACATTGGATCCTCACACTGCTGAATGATATTCTCCCCCGACATCATCCAATCCAGGGAACCCCAAAGAATGCCTTGCATCGCGGCACGTCCATTGACGACCTCCGCAAAACGCGCGGCCTTGTTTGGAACCTTCGAAGGTGTTGGGACCGGGCGGGTCGTAGACTTCCGGGACGCACTCGCCCGAGTGTCGTAACGCTTCACATAGGTAGGCTTGAGTTGGGCAATGGTAGACATTTTATACTTCTCATTCACTCCGAATCTTTAAGTCTTTTTGTTCTTTCAATAAAATCTTATTCAAAATATACAACTGAACACAAATACCTAAACCAGTTGCAAGAGTCGTCGCATTAGTTCCTATCGTTCTGTATTGATATACAAACCATAAACAACTCGTGAATAAACTCAAAAGTATAATATTCTTACGTTCAACACTAACAAAGTCAGCCTTCTTAACCTCTGAGAACATCTCAACAAAACTTAAACTAAATGCCAAAGTTGATATAGCTTCGTTAAAGTTCATATATTATTATGACAGATTATTATACAAATGGATTCTATTTTACAAAAATATGCTGGAAAAATTTCAGCCAAAAGTGTCGTCAAGTTAGTTGAAGAACTCCGTGTCGAGTACATCGATGATGGATTGACCAAAGAGGATATTCCACCGATCGTGTCCCGACTCGTCTTCGAAGTCGCCAAGTTTAAGAGACTCCCTGGTCCCCAAAAGAAGAAACTCGTGATATCAATCCTTAATCATATCATCGAACAAATTGACGCAGGTGAACAGGATAGTGACTTTGAAGTTGTTCTCAAGTCGATGGTCCCCCCAATTATCGACAGCTTTGTCACCATGATGAAAGCTCAAAAGTCCCTAATGAAATTGTTTCCCTGCTTATAAATACATATAAGGAATACCGATGTACATAAATATATGAGATTCCCAACACTTGAAATTATGGTCCAGTATGGACTTTACACAGTAAAGGAACTAGAACGTTTTGCCAGGGGATTAGTCCCGAAAAAGAATATCAATACCCTAAGTGAATGCACGAAGTGCTCTTTTGTACACATTGGGAATTCTTGTACCAACTGTGAAATATGAAATATTGTACAGTCACAAGTTATATGTCAAAGGGACCTGTGATTGTTAGTAACAATCATATGTGTTCAGAAAGACAACTCATCAGGCACCTCTATAGAGAATGTATGAAAAAGGGTTACAAACCTCATCAATTTACAGACTGGTTACATAGGAAACATGGAGAGTTGGTGGTTTCTAGACGGAATATCCATGGTGATGCTATATCACTTCCATGTGTCATATGTAGAAAAGCTATGGAAAAATTTGACATTAGGTGGAAGGCCCATGATGGGTGTCAGTGGGTCACTAGTAATTGCGCCCCCCCATCGAGACCCACCAGTAAACAAATGAGAAATTTAGGATTTGGGAGTTATGATCAAGCCCAATGCTGATTCCAAATTGTTATGATTTCGTTTTAGTGGTTTATTTCTCTTAAGTTTCAATGAACTATTATCAGATGTCGCATTTTTTATTTCATTCATCTTTTTCGTGTTTGAAATAAATGGTATCACATTTTCAACCTTTGGTTTCGTTTTGATAGGTTCAGGTAAAGATTCTGAAACATCTTTAGTTAAATTATTTCTAAATTCCTCAATCGAAAGGTCACCCCCAAATACTTTCAAACTATACCTCCAAGGAGCCTTTTTTATAGAACCTATCTGATTAAACATTTGTTTTCGCATGAGTACTATATTTCCACACACGAGACCACCCCTATTTATCCCATATGTATCTATGGTATAAGATTTCATACAACTCCAAGAACAAAATTTACCAGATGTTTGAAATACCTTTGTTCTATCGTCATATTTATGGGGCATACTTAAAGGTGCCCACTCAAATGGATGACAACACCACCAACACCACATAGTAAAGCGACTTATTTTCTCTTTAATAGGATTAACATAAGTAGACAACAGCACATTGAACAAGTTGAACTTACAGATAGATAGGTTAGGTTTTTAACATTATCATCCTTCCAGTCAAATTTTTTAGGAAACCTTGTAATTGGTAGCGTGTCCAATGGAGGTTTGTCAAATGGTGGGTACCGCTTCTCTTTGAAGAAATCAGGATCGTATTCATCTTCTCCCAAATCATCAATCGCATCGTTATTTAACACATCGCTAATGGTGACACTTACAGGATTACCCTTCAGAGCATCGAATGGATATTCACCATTTACAAATGATTCACTCACAATTTTATTATCAGGTGTTAATAATTCCACCGCGACAACATCAAATGTACCACACCCACTTACAGTCAACGTTTCACCTATTAAATTCATACCCTCTGGGATTTCATGTTTCTTTTCACCACTAAAAACCAATTCTCCTAACGTGACCTTACAAGCCATTATTATATTGTAAAGTTTTTTTTTCTCAGGGAAATGTAATAACACAATGGGTGGAGGAGGTTCCACAAGTCAAAAAGTTGAACAAACTTTCAATATGAAATCGATTAACAAAAGTATTTACACTGAAATTAATTCCAATATGACAGAGTCTCTCGCAGATCAGGTAAACATGCAAAAGCTGGTTGTTCGGTTGACAAATGTTGAAGGTTGCTCGGCAAATTTTGGACAAAAGATTGATGCGTCGACACAATCTGTATCACAATTTAAAGATGAACAAGTACGGGAAATAAAGAACGCAATCACCAATGATATGCAGGCGTCAGCCAGTGCCGCCCTTGAAAAGACGTCACAGATGGGTAACTTGTCTGACCTCGGTTTGGGTGGAGACACCGATATGGAAATTAAGCAGAATGTGAAGATGGAAGTTCAAAATATTATTGAAAATACAATTACAACTAACAATGTCAACCGCGCTGTAGCTAAACAAGTATCTGTACAAGATGGCGTTCTCACAGTCAACGGTTTCAGGTGTGCAGAAGGTGGGTCTATTAACTGGAACCAGGATATGGTCGCGGTACTTGCGTCCAAAGCCATCACGGATCAGCTTACCCAAAGTCTCGCGGAAAGTAACACCGTCAATAAACTTGCGGCGTCAGCTGATGCCACTGGCACCAAGAAGGATGGTGGTATCGCAGAAGCGGCTGAAGGTATCGGTCAGGGTTTTGCGAATGTGGCGGAAGGTATCGGAACGGGAATCGGAAACGTCATGGGGGGTGGTCAGATGGCTTCGGCGGCATCTGCATGTGTCCTCTGCATCGCCATTCTCGCGGCTCTTTATTTCATGATGTCCCCAGCTGGACAGGGTGCCACCAAGAACTTTATGAAGAAGCGTAAGTAATTAAATTCCATTTGTAATTATAGCATCAACATCATACGTATACATATATTCCAACTCCTTTGGTTCCTTATGTGTATATGTGTAGACCCTAATATTTTTAGACTTACAGTAGGTTATAAACTCATGATCGAGGCATGTCCAATGAACGACCACCATCGATAAATTCCGAGTGATCATATCATACTCTCTCGGGTGGAAAGTTGTTTCAAATGTAGAACCCTTCTTGTAATAATCTGGTAGAATCTTTAGAATTCTTCGATTGAAACTACAAAATGTAACTCTTTCCGTTGATCTTCTCATGTAAAAATCCTCAAGTGCCCCGATCACCTCGATGTTGTTACCCTTGATGTCAAGAATGAGATCCTTGTAAATTATTTTGGGTAATTTGTCGTACACTTCTTGGAGAGAACATATTCCAAACTTTTTTAGAATTTCAAAAGAAGTTTCTGATATGAAATAATTATCAATGTACACATCGTGGTATAAAATAATTTCCCCAGTTCCACAAAGTTGAACATCAATTTCAATTCCATCGTACCCCAAATTTATTGCCCATAGTATCGCGTTGATACTATTGTCCCTGTACTCCAATGAATACCCACGGTGGGCTATATACCTCATTAACTTAAAGAGATATTTAAAGTTTTAACTAATGATTCTCTCTATTGATGTGGGTATAAGGAATTTGGCGATGTGCCTATTGGATGAGGACTCTGGTAATCTCGTTAAGGAATGGGATGTTGACGGAATTCCACCACAGCACAAGGATGGTGTGTATGTTTCTATGAGGGACCACCTCGATGAGAGACCATGGGTCCTCGAGGCTAAGACAATTTTGATAGAGAAACAACCTGAACGTAACAAGAAGATGGTGTCTGTCATGCACTTCCTTCACGCATACTTTATAATTAGGTGCCCCCAAGCTGAAACAATTCTATATGATGCTCGTCACAAAATACCAGATGTTGCGGGACCCGGGAAGGCGCAGTACAACAAGAGAAAGAAGGTATCCATAGAAAGATGTGAAGCCTTTATCCGTGATGGACCTACCAATGCACATTGGTTGCCCACTTTCCTCAAGTCTAAGAAGAAAGACGACCTGGCGGACACCGTCATGCAGGCACTTTCTTTCGTGAATAGGAAGGAGGTCACCCCGGCCTCCAAGAAGAAAAAGACAACAAAGTTGGTAGCAAGGAGACCCAACGAAAATCAAAAAGCTACAAAATATTCAAAATCAAATTTGGCTTGGATATATTTGAACAAAGTTGATTGCGAAGTCCTCGAAAATAATAAGAGGTTCATGAAGGATTTGAAGAGGTACTACAAGAATGTTGGTGACTTGATTAAAGAAATAAACGGATAAATAATTATAATGGAAAAAGTTTTGGATCATGGATTTGTTAGGCTCGTTGATTATATGCCTCAAAAAGATTTGGATTCGTCCATCGTACAAGCAGCCCGAGTCTCGTATGGAGATGGGACTAAGTCCACACGAGGAGATAGGGGTCTCATACGATACCTCCTTCGCCACTGGCATACGACTCCGTTCGAAATGGTCGAATTCAAGTTTCACATTAAGATGCCCATCTACATCGCAAGACAACATATGCGACATAGAACAGCCTCAATTAATGAGCTATCCGCCCGTTACTCCGTCGTACCCAAGGAGTATTATGAACCAGATACTCTGAGGGGGCAGTCCCAAGTAAACCACCAGGGGTCGGAAGGTGTCGTAGACGTAGGGGAGGAACTCAATGGAAAGGTATCCCAACACCTGACCCATGCCTTTGAGGTCTACGAGGAACTCCTAGAGGGTGGAGCCTGTCGTGAACAGAGTCGTGGGGTGCTCCCACAGTCTACCTACACCGAGTTTTATTGGAAAATGAACCTCCACAATCTCATGCACTTTCTCCACCTGAGGATGGACGACCACGCCCAAAAAGAGATCCGCGACTACGCCACCGCCATTTACGACTTAGTGAAGCCCCTAGTCCCCGTCACGATGGAAGCCTTCCTAGACTTTAGGGTCAATGCGATGCATCTCACGGGCCCCGAGATTGAAGCCCTCCAAACTGGGAAGGCCATAGAGAGCCCTGGGGAGAGGAGGGAATTTGAGGAAAAACTAAAGAGGTTAAAAATAAATGTCCCTACATAATAAATGCTTGCCATCGCAACTTCGCCAACTATTTTCGCCAGTAAAAAGGGCTTCAAGAGGCTCAGTAAAAAAATCAAGAAGGATCGGGATATGGACGTGGACAAGATCAAAGGTAAATTGAGTGATATTGTCCGCGATGAGCAGAGGAGGCTAAAGGAATACTACAAGGAACATGAAAAACTTGTCAAGAAGGATGAAAAGTCCAAGCCCAAGAAGAGTGTAAAGAAGTCTATCGATCTTTACGAAAAGTAAACCATATCGCACCCAATATAAACACACCAGCCAATGGTGTATCGTGAAACCTCTCCGCCAATACAGCACAAATTATACTGTATTGAACTACCCGTATTTCCTGCCTCGTTTTAACCATCGACCGTCTCATAGATGCTCTGGATTTCTCCAAACCCAGAACAGCTGTGCTTATCTTCCCAATCTTAGAGGGAATCTCCGTCGTCTTCATAAACATTTCCCCCAAGTCGAATGATTCCAAGAACTGCTGTTGAATCATGGGTTCCAGGTAGGTGAAGTAATTAAACTCTGGATCCAACTGAATGCATATACCCTCTATGAGAGAGAAGGACTTCGCCAGGTAGACGAAACTTGTTGGTACGACGAAGGGTTTCTCCATAGCCAGCTCAGCGGCGAGTTCATCGTTTACGATAGCACCCCCATCCAGGGTCTCCAGGTACCCAAGGATGCTCTCAAAAAAGAGTTCGATGTCGGATATATCCGTAGACGTTGGAACGATGACCCCCAGGCGTATTAAAATTTTCACTATCCCAGAGGTGTCCCTATTTACAATACAAAAGAAAAGGTCTTTGAAACCTTCTCTGAGTTCATCCGATAGTGGGATGACTAATCCGAAATCGTAGAAGACCAGCTTACCATTCCTCGAAATACCCAAGTTTCCGGGGTGTGGGTCAGCGTGGAACAAACCCGCCTCCATGGTCTGTATGACGTATGAATTCACCAGGGCTTCACACACCTTTATCTTGTTGATTTTATTGTCCTTGATTTCGGTAATCTTATCTGTTGGTACATATTCCATTACAATCATTTCATTCGTACAGTATTTTTTATACACCCGTGGAATCTTAATCCATTCAACATCCTTCAGAGACCTCTTAAATTTGATCGCATTATCAACTTCTTGAATATAATCTGCTTCACCCAAAAGATATTCAATCGAATCATTGAGAACAAAGTCTGAACTATTCCCAGTATCAATCCCCAGAGATTGAACTATTTTTAGAATTTGTTTCAAAGTTTCTGTGTCGGATTGCATCGTATCATAAATACCCGGTCTTTTCAATTTTACAACTACGGGTTTCCCATTTTGGAGGGTAGCTTTGTGAACCTGACCAATACTCGCAGACTTAAAGGGGATATCATCAAAGTCACTGAAAATATCTAGATCAATCTGTTCCCTAACCAAATTATAATCAAAGGCGGGAACGTCATCTTGGAGAGATTCAAGTTCACGGGTAAACTCTGGGGGGTAGAGGTCCCCCCTCGTGGACGCAATTTGTCCTAATTTTACAAATGTTGGACCAAGATCGAGAAGTTGATCTTTTGTCCATCTCCCAAGCTCCGATTTATCTTCCATAAAACGCTCTTTCCACAGGAATTTGGCGGCAAACTTCCAAGTTTTTACCTTCTGTTGAGTTGGTTTGGGTAAGGGTTTTATTACAGTCAACATACCTATCATATGAAGATATTTTTTAATATCTACTAAAAGTAGAATGAAGATTCATATAATTGGTGCCGGCCCAACGGGAATGTCCCTCGCTTGGGAGATTATTCACTCAGGTGAAGAACATGACATAACAATTTACGACAAAAAGACATCAGCTGGTGGTTCGTGGTGGGAACCCGAAACTGGTCTGAGAGATATTCACGCACATAGACTTGTATTTGATAAAGCCTTTGTAAATACTAAATCCCTCTTTGAAGAAATGAATATAAATTGGAATGATGTTTTCGAACCATCTAAAGATGGTGGGGGACATACCACATTTCTAAAAAATTCTCTTGGTGTAAAAGATTATGGTATACTGTTGACCCTCATATTCAAAGTTTTTACACAACCAGGTAAATACAGGGGTATTAGTTTAAAAGATGCAGTGGGGGCGGTGAGTGAGGGTGCTAAAACCCTTCTCGAACATCTTCCTCTTATAATGGACGGTGTTACATGGGATGTCATGTCAGCCTATGAGTTTGTAAATAATCTCAATCACGTGGCTCTCTCAAAACCCTATACACAAAAGGGTTCTGGACGTTTTATGTGTGATGAAATGGAAAATGCTCTCATTGAAGCTGGTGTAAATTTTGTTTACGATGTTGAAGTTGAAAAGGTTGAATATATGGATGATACATATAAGGCTTCATTATCCAACAATACGATTATTGATGATGGATATTTATTTTTATGTATAGACAATAGCCCAGCTTTAAAACTTTTGGGAGATAATTGGGGACCCGAAGCTGATAAAAAGGTTCGTGAAAGTACATACGGAGCCATAAATGTTTTACTTGATTATAACGAACCTGTAAAAATAAAATCCGATCTCGAGATCGCTGCGACAACATCTTGGAATTTACAACCTAGAGTGTTATCGGACGGGAAAACTATATCATGTGTTATATGCAAAATAACTAGAGAAATTCTATCTAATACCCCCGAAATGTTAAAACTTGAAGTTATTGAACAACTTGGTTTACCACCACCAGAAGATATAAGAATTGGGTGGGGTGCAGACTGGAATGAAAATGATGGGTGGACCTTTTCACAATCCTCGGGAGTTCTCAGTCTATATGGACAGCTCCCTTTTTTTGGGAAATGCTCCAAAGTTGCCATGTGTGGTATGATGTCTCCCAGACATACACCATATTCGAGTATAGAATCTGCGGTGGAAGTTTCTAGGTCACTTAGTCACCAATGTTTTGGAACACGAAAACCTATAAAACCATTTACAGTTAGTCAACTTGTAATCCTTTTACTTATGATACTTATAGTTATAATTTTAGTATATCGTAATAGACATCAATGAAAATTTCAGCATCCGTTTACGAACCAATGTATGAATACAATGGGAAGATGTATATCCGTTTTTTAATTCCAGAAAATATTTCAAAAAAAATATACACTGTTCATCTTTATAAACAACACCTTCTCACAACGACTGGTACACCAGACAACCCCCTAGAAGGAAATATCCTCAAAGTGAAAGTTCCATTTAGATATAGACGGGTGATGTGCGAAGTCAAAGGTAAACCTATACAGTCGTTAGTCAAGGGAGACGAAGTGGAGATTGAAACTGAATTTAAGGGATATTGGAATGTTGGAAATCACTCAGGATTTACCTGGATTCTTAAATCTTCTGAATATATTTAAAGTTTCACTATGATATTTAAGGATATGACAGTTCTCACTAGAACTGGGTACCTCACGGATGGGGGACCCCTCCAAGAAATTAAAAAAGAACTTACCGTAAGACCTATAGTCAATGGAGATTATGGATTTCCGCCACCACCTTTTAAAGTTTTTAAAACGACTAAAAATGGTATCTGTGTCCCGCGCTTCTATGGTGTCGAAAAACTTGGTGAACCCAAGGAGGACAGAAGACCCCAACCCACCCGGATTAGAACGAAGTTTGCCGGTACCCTTCGAGACGCAACACACCAAAATGAAGCACTTGCTGCAGCTCTTAAGGCGGGCCATGGCGTTCTCTCACTCCCGTGTGGTTTTGGGAAGACCACCGTATCCCTGGCAATAGCGTGTAAGTTGGGCTACAGGACCATGATTGTCGTTCATAAACAGTTCTTAGCTGATCAGTGGAGGGAGAGAATCCAACAGTTTTGTCCCGGGGCTACGGTTGGTGTCGTCCAACAGGATAAGAAACAGGTTGACTGTGACTTTGTCATCGCCATGTTACAATCTCTTTCCCTAAAGGAGTACAGCTTTTCGGACTTTGAAAGTGTTGGGACCCTCATTGTAGATGAAGCCCACCATATATGCGCCAAAGTATTCAGTCAGTCTCTCTTCAAGTTGTGTCCAAAGCATATTTTCGGTCTCTCTGCAACCCCAGAGAGGAAGGATGGACTCACCAAAGTCCTCCACTGGTTCATGGGACCCACATTCTTCGCCGTCGAGAGGAAAAATCAGGAACAGGTGGAGGTATTTACAGTCACCTACGAATGCTTCAATTACCGCAACCCCCCACCCTCTATGAGGAATGGAAAGATCTCTATGCCCAATATGATCACAGAGTTGGTCGAAGACAGAAATAGGAACAAAATGTTGGCAGAACTCGTAAAAAGGGCTTCAGCGGGGACGAGGCAACTCCTCGTTTTAAGCGATAGAAGATTTCATTGTGAATTTCTTCACCAATGTTTTCCAAAGAGCTCTGGGCTCTACATGGGTGGTATGAAAGAGAAGGATCTCCAAGAATCCTCAAAGAAGAAGATCATCTTCGCGACGTTCAGTCAAGCCCATGAAGGATTGGATATACCAACCTTAGACACTGTAATCTTAGCTTCACCCAAGTCTGACATTGTTCAAAGTATTGGACGCATCATGAGGGAGACCAAGGGTAAAAAAAATAACCCCCACATTTACGACATTCACGACCCATGGTCAGTCTTTACAGCGATGTACTATAAGAGAATGAAGGTGTACCGCCAAGGTGGATTCAAGATTCACGGAAAGGGGGGGGAAGAAAAGAAGAAGGATGACTTCCCTCAGGGAAAGTGTCTATTTTTATAATCTAATTAATAAATAAATGTCTGGTGCATTAATACAAATAGTATCTAAGGGTGTACAGGATATTTATATTACGAGTGAAGATGGTCATTCATTTTTTCGAACAAAATTTGCGAGATATAAAAATTTCTCACAGGCTCCCAAATTTATAAAAGAAATAACAGAAACCGATAATTCTATTACTATCCCGGTCTATGGTGACATTATAAATGCAATGTGGTTTGAAGGAACCGGGGAAGCTAACATTTCTTCAAATCTTTTTTACAATTCAACAATTGATCTTTACATTGGTGGTCAAAAGATTGATTCCCAACACTACGATTATTATAATGATATTTGGGCAAACTATTTAGCCGATACCTGGACTAAATCACAAGAAATAAACGTAAAATCAAATCCTGGTAATATCGCGTTTGTTCCTTTACACTTCTTTTTTTGTGATGGTGGGGCATATTTACCATTGGTAGCCTTACAGAATCACACAGTCGAAGTGAAAGTTAATTTCGATACAACTTACTTTAATGGACCCGGAGAAGCTAGTCTAACGGACGCACAAAAGAAAATTTCTGTATACGGGAACTATGTGTACTTGGACACAGATGAACGGGAGAGTTTTGTCAATCGTCAAATTGATATGATTATTACACAAGTCCAAAGAAATGAATATCCAATCGATTTTGGTACAACTAATTACAATAGCCTTGAGATTTCACAATTTAATCACCCCGTGAAGTCTTTATTTTTTGGATTTGGGACATTATCAGAAGAATTTGTAGATGACAGGTTTACATTTAAAACCTTAGATATCCAATTAAATGGATCACCCCTACTAGAAAGTATGTCTCCAATGTATTTTCATACAGTTGAAAGTTATTTGAAATCAAAATTTGCTCATATCGATTTTAGAGCAGACAATCGGGTAATGCTATACACAAGATATTTTCCATTCCATTTCTGTATGAATTCTTCGGAATATAGTCCCAGTGGAACATGCAACTTCAGTAGACTGGATAACGCTAAAATTATTATTAGAAATGCTGAAAAGGGGGTAAATAGGACAGATACACATATATTTGTATACGCGGTAAATTACAACATTCTCAGAATACAAAATGGTATGGCGGGTATTTTATTCGGTAACTAATATAGAGATGCCCCGTGTTCTTATTCTATCGGAACATATTTTCACAAAAAAACTCGATACTCCCCCAGTAAAGGTAGTCATAGATGCAGCAGCCCCGGCAGCGGGTGGTATCGACATGGGAAAAATAAAGACGGAGGAAGTATCAGCCGATAACTCAGCTGTTTTCCGAGCCGATACAACAGAAACAGCCGTCGGTGAACCTCAAACACAGCGCCTTACTTTACGTGCGGGGCAGACGGTGAATCCAGGTACTTCGAAAGTGAGTGAAATTTCTATGGGTGGTTCCACGTCGAACGTGGAAAACCAAAATATTACAGTCAAAACAAGGGGAACTGAACGATTGAAAATTAATTCTGAAGGTCATTCAGAATTTAAGGGTGGTGTCGTGACAAATGATGGTGATGGAGAAATGGCGTGTAAACGTTATTCTAACGTAGTAACAATCTCACCCAGTGCCCCACCTGCGGATAAAGCCATTACAATGGAATTCGGAAATGATGCGTTTTATGGAAGGGTAATTACCCAGTTGAGAGAAACTTCAAACCCTTCCAGTATAAGTACGATGATTTTAGAATTTCAGGGAGGAACAAGTGATGGAACACTCTCTAATGTACCGATAACTATAGGTATAAAAAAACTATTTGGTGGTGTAAACCCAAATCCATGGAGTCCAACTGTTACGACTACATTTAACACTATAACTATCACCCCTGTAAACACCACCGGGGTTGGATATTCATATGACATATATTCAAAAATACATTCTGCTCGTGGTGGAAAACTTCTCAACATCAAATCCGGTAGTACAGTTGTCACAGCTTTCGCATACTAAATTTACTTTGGGGGAAAACCCCTCGGTAGATTTATTACATTTACGCCCTGATGGAATCAGAGACGGCGAGAATAATCACGCCGACAATGAAACCCATGATGACGTAATTCATTTCAGTTTCTTCGCGACCAACCGTTGGCTCCTTAGGTTCCACCGGTTCTTCGACAACTTTCTGTTGTCGGACGGGAGGATCTACCTCCTCAAGCGGACAGTACGCTATCATTTATATAGTATTTAGAGATTAATTTCAGTCTTCTTTTTTCGTCTGGTCCTCTTAGCCTTTGTGGCCCCCACATTGACCTCCTTCACCTCACCACCAGTGGAATCACCAGAGACAGACATGATGTCGGAGACGTCTTCCTCTTCTTGGATTGTGGGGGGTGTAGTATTCATTGGGGGTGGAGGTGGCATCATGATGCCCCCCATCAAACTAGAAATGTCTAGACCTGGACCCTGCATCTCGTACTGCCCTGTCCCACCAACTGGGGCCTCTGTCGCTGGACCCCCAGGGTTTCGTGTTGTATTCTGAACAGCGTTCATCATATTCTTGACTAGGTCTGGGTTCTGCTTCATCACATCATTCATGTTGGGCATCACCGACTTGAACATCGAGTTGGTCAGGTGGAACATCATGGCCGAACCACCCAACATCATGATGAGCTTGACCTCTGGAGCTACACTGACCTTTGACCTATACTTGACGTAGAGTTCCTCAAATACACCATCATAGTCGTCAACATTCTCCATGATAGACTCAGACCACCCCTCCAATTGAATCTCGAAAGGGTTGTACCTCTTGTTGAGGAACTCTAGACCAGTCACACACGCCACCAACATTCGCCTAGAGAAACGAATAGACTGCTCCACATCGATGCTGTAGGTAATCCTCTTAACCTCAGCCCTGAGTTCCTCCACATTTGAGTATGCATTCAGGCGTTTGTTCACAGCGAATCCCTTCTTCTCGAGGCGTGCCAACTTGTTGATGAGATCAGACTTCTCCTCATCCACCGATGTGTATCCCTTAGAGGGTTGCTCACCTGGAGGGACACCATTCATTTGGGGCTCCCCATCATCATAAAACATAGGTTCATCCTCACCGTAATCAATCTCCTCCTCCTGTATAGGTTGCCTTGGAGCTGTTTGCTTATTGGGGTTTACAAAGGCATCCATCGTTTCCTGTTCTTGATGCATGGGTCTCTGTGGTCGATAAGGAGCGGGTCTGGGTACAGGCTGGGGACGGGGGGCTGAAATCTCAATTTCATCCATCAGGGCTTGCTCGTCGGCGTCCAATTTCATAACAGTCGTATGTCCACGGTCGATGATTATTTCTTCATCCATCTACTCTTTATGTAGAAACTAAAAAAATTACCTTTAACGCAGTTTATAAAAAATGTTGATACATTATAAATGTTCAAGTTCAATAAGACCAATAGGAATGCTCTCACATCCATCGTCATACTTTTTTCAATCATATCGGTTCTAGGTATCATGAAGAAAAGCAGATACCAGCCCATGCCAATCGAGATCGAAATTGTCAGTGACAAATCCATCTTCGATCTCGAGAACCGCATGGAATGTGTTCCGGGATCGGGTAAGGAAGACAGCCCCTACACAAAGAGCCTCACCCCAGGTGGTCTCTGTGGTGCCCAAAAGCTTGTAGGTGACCATGCTTCCTATAAGATTGCCGAAGGAATTGGTGGATCTTTAATCTAAACTAACTATAAATGGCTCTCATCACATCGCCAACGGAAATGATCCCAGACCTCAACTATGAGTATCACACAATCACAGTTGATACAATTGGTCAGTCCAGTGCAAATACGTTTACATGTTTTTTGAATCAACCACTCCACAATGTTGTTCAGGCCAGACTTTTGGCAGCAAGAATTAATACAGTTACACCTATCAATGGAACGGGTCACTGTTATGTTTCGATTGAAGAACTAGACTCTATTTTTTCTGACCGAGCGTCAAACGTTCTCAGCGGACAAGCCACTATGAGCGTGTTGCGAAATTCGTTTGCCAGTCTCATTACAACGGATGACACCGGACTCATTAGCTTTAGAGATAATTACCCAATCGCCACACAATATATAAATCCCATTCGAACGATTAGTCGTTTAACCATTAATATCCGAAATCAAGACGGTGTTCTCATTGAACCACCAAATCCAGCCGAAGGTAACTTTTTAGTCTTCCGTTTTGTGTGTAGGAAACCCAATCTGTAATTTTCTCCCCTTAGAGTAGTATACCATGTCTGCTGGTATTGTTCAATTGATCGCTATAGGTGCCCAGGATGAATATATCATGGGTAATCCCGAAATATCCTTCTTTAGTTCAACATTCAAAAGACATGCTAATTTTTCACAATCCACGGAAAAACAAACCATTCTTGGAGCGGTGAAAAATAATTCCTTATCCAGTGTTCAAATTGAAAAAACGGGTGATCTTTTAGGTTACGTTTACATGGTTGCTGATAACATGAATGAATCTTTACCAATTGAAGATTGGACAACCCTAGTAGATAAGGTTGAACTTCTGATTGGTGGTTCAGTCATAGATACCCAAGATTCAATTTTTACAGAAAATATCGCCATTGATACATTTGCACAAAATGTTTCAAAAAGTTCAAATGGTACACATCCAGGTGCAAGCGCATCATCATTTTTTTACCCCCTCCGTTTTTTCTTTTGTGAAGGTGCCAAATGTGCATTACCATTAGTAGCCCTTAATTATCACAACGTTGAACTTAGAATCTACTGGGGACCAAATGCAAGTGCATACAATATAGAAGTATTTGCTAATTATTATTATTTAGATAATGAAGAAAGAGGAAGCTTTGCATCACGGAAACACGATATGCTTATCACTCAAGTTCAAAAGAATCAAGCCTCAAATGAACTCGTTCAAGAACTTACATTTAGTCACCCCGTTAAATATATCGCGTGTTCTAACACTGAACATGACGGAGCTTTAACGTCAACATCAAATAAAGTCAAGTTAAATATAAATGGTATTGATACATCGAACTATAAATGGTGTCAACCTCACTTTGTAGATGCAATGAACTTTTATCATACAAATTTTGTAACGTCCCCAGATTTCTTTTTATATTGCTTCTGTTTATCAACAAGTTCACTTCAACCTACAGGAACATTGAACTTTAGTCGTCTTAATTCAGTCAAACTCATGAGTAAAACTCTACCAATCAACGACCCAATTTATGCAGTCAACTATAATATTTTGAGAATTGAAAATGGGATGGCTGGTCTACTGTATGCAAATTAAAATACGAACATATAATAATAGTAAGTATGCAAATTTTTGTCAAGACACTTACAGGTAAAACAATAACTCTTGAAGTCGAGTCTGTTGATACCATAGATAATATCAAATCGAAAATACAAGACAAAGAGGGAATCCCACCCGATCAACAACGTCTTATTTTTGCGGGTAAACAATTAGAAGATGGTAGAACACTTGCCGATTACAACGTTCAGAAAGAATCTACACTTCACTTGGTGCTCCGTCTCAGGGGTGGAGTTAAAAATTTACCAACTATTGAACGTTCTACAAAAGTTCGTCTAGGTAGTCAAGTTAAAAAACAGGATATCAAAGACCAGGCTGAACATACAATGGTCTTAAATGCTGGAAACCAACAGTTCCTAGCACCAACATCAAATGTGGTATACATCGCACCAACCTGCTCGATAGCTAACACAAATCCACAAGGTCATACACTGACAGTTGGTTCAAATGTTTACATAGATGATGATGGTTCAAATGTCGTGCATATTTTGGGAAACACCTATATTAGTGAAGATCTAACTGTAGGTGGAGATATACATTTCAAGGGTGATGTGACTTTAATTGCAACACAAAACCTAAACATCACAGATGCTATCGTCGAACTTGGAAAGAATAATACTTCCTCCGATGCAGTCCTAGATTTGGGTCTTCTTATGAATAGACCCGAGTCAAATGTAGCTGTTGGATATTTAGAATCTAGTGATGAACTCGTAATGGCTTACACTGAAAGTAGTGCGAGTAGTTCAACCATCGTGCCCCTCGCCTCCGAAGACCTCCGTGTTAAAGTGTATGGTGACCTGACAGCAACTGGTAACGTCACAGCCACCTACCTACATGGTGATGGGAGTGAACTCACCGGTATAGCTACAACACTACAATCCGTATCCGATTTCGGAAACACAACCTCGAACACCCTCCAACTTACAAATGTCACCACAGGTCTAGTCACTACAAGTAACATAGTTGTTGGAGGCAATGTTACAGCCACAAAGTTTTTGGGTGATGGGAGTGAACTCACTGGTATAGCTACAACACTACAATCCGTATCCGATTTCGGAAACACGACCTCGAACACCCTCCAATTTACAAATGACACCACAGCTTTTACAACCACCTCAAATATTATTGTCGGTGGAAGGGTGACAGGTTCCTCATTTCATGGTGATGGTGGAACGTTATCGAACGTCTCAACAGTCTCAACTTTAGGTGATATTATAGATTTGGGAAACACGACTTCAAACACGGTGTTATTTACCAACACAAATGCTGCTTTTAAAGCAACGGGTGGTATAATAATAAATGCGGGTGGTGTGAGTAAAAAAACCTATAGTTATACGAATACCATCGCAAACGGAACTAGTATAGCAAATGGAACTATAGGGGTCGTTTTCACCCAACATGTATTTTATGCCAAGATCGTGGCTCACCTTATCCACGCTGATAATGAAATTAGCACAATGTCTATAGAAGTTAGTGGTGGACATAGAACTGGTGGAACCCCGTTAGATGTAGCAAGAGGTCCAGCTGCTGTATTTGGGAACACAAATACAAATCCATGGTCGTCAGTGGTTACAAGTAACACAACTACTGTATTTATCAAACCAAATATCGATTTAACGTCCGAAGGAAACTATAATCTGTTTATCGAATATGTTTCACAACACAGTGACGGCAAAGTTTCTAAAATTACAAAGGGTGGTTCCGATGAAATAAGTTTCTTATACTAGTAACTCCACAATTATTTATTTTATACCCTTATATCAACAGAGATGGTCAGCACGAATATTCAGTTTTTCGAGGGGAATCTCGGAATTCAGAACTCGTCTCCCTCACACGATTTCAGTGTGGGGTCCAACCTCCATGTCGAAGATACAGGATCTAATGTTCTCGCTGTAGTCGGGAACGTCTCAGTCGCGAATACCCTCATACTGGGGAACTTTGCAGTCGTCGCGTCCCACGGCCTCAACCACGTGACTGGGGAGAACAATACAACCACAGACACTATCATCCTCCAAAATCCCACCACGGGGCTCCAAACAACTGCAAACATCTTAGTTGGTGGAAATATAACCGCAACATCGGGGGATCTGGAAGTCCTCGGGAACACCGCGATCACCGGGAACCTCCATACCACCTCAAACCTTGAAACTGGTGGACGCCTCAAGTTTGACGCCAACGTCTTCGTAGACACCCTCCGCGTCGCAGATGTCGCAGCAAACTTGGTGACCTACGACCAAAGCACTGGGGAACTGTTGGATTCGGCGGGGCTCTTCTCAAATAGGTTGGCCGTCGTGTCCAAACAACCACCATCTACCCTATCTGCTAACAGCACTACGGTGACCAACCATGGCACCTACACCCTCACAACCTCAAATCTGGCTACCGGGTCAAACACATGGAACGCCTTCGATGGGAGTACCTCTGTGGCTTGGGTCGGTGACGATACCTACACGGGGGCCTCCAACGCCTACGCGGGTTCCGTTCAACTTGCTGGGTCTACCCAACAAGGTGAATGGTTATCCCTTTACCTCCCCTACAAAACAGTCCTCCGTCATATGAAACTCACCCCATCCTCAGTTGAGGCCTACCCCGGGAGTGCCAATCTCTACGCCAGTAACGATAACTCAAATTGGGTAGAGTTGAAACATTGGGAAGATGTCGTTCCCTCCTCAGTTTCAGACACCCAAACAGTTGTCGTTAACGCACCAGCGTCCTATAGGAGATTCGCTATAGTGACAACCAAGGTCTCTGGGAATAACGCCAACGTCGCCCTCTCAGATTGGCAACTCTTCGCGGAATCCTTCACCGTCGACGGGGGGAAGGTCATACAAGCCATACCAACCCTAACTGGGGGTGAAACTATATTTGAACAGGTGAGCCCCCATGAAAGAACCCAAGTCGTCCAAACGTACCCCAAACTCAAAAAATATCCAGATATTTTATTACGGGGTTCAGATTTTCAGGGACACGTCGTGACATCAAGTAGTTCAGCGTTTTCAGAAACACATTTTGGAAATTTTAGAGCATTTAATGGACGTGTTGATACTGATATGGGATGGATGGCGGGTTATGGACAGGCTCTCGCTTGGACTACCGCTCTATATAATGGTGGTGGTGGGCTCTACTCATACACCCCAGCCGCATCTATCGCTGGTGAAACTGGGGAATGGTTGAAACTCAAACTACCCAAAAAAATTATTCTCGATCATGTCAAAATTATACCGCGACAAGAGAGCTCTGGAACCCATGCACCCTCCACATTCAAAATATTTGGTTCCAACGATGATTCTACTTGGGTTGAATTAATTAGTGAAACTGGGGTCATACCAGCATACAATTATGGTTCAACATACTCGCCAACATCTACTTTGACCACAGCCTATAATTACTATGTAATTTCAGTTCAAAAGACTGTGAGTGATACAGAGCTCTGTATAGCAGAACTTGAATATTATGGTAGAGAAGAAACAGTTATCAACTCGATTACCACCACCGGTGATACATCCGTAGATACAGTAATTAAATCTGTATTCAATACACCCGCGACAACAGGTCTCTCTCTCTACCTCGACGGAAATCAAGGTTCTACAGCGACCGACCTCGTCAGTGGTTCTACCCTAACAGTGACGGAAAATAACAGCACCTACGACGACACTGATAAAAGTTGGGTGCTCGATGGCTCTACGGAAAGTAATATACATTCTACCGCAATTAGCCTTACCACAAATGTGCACTCTGTGTCTATGTGGTTAAACGCATCAAACTTACATACAAATGTGGAGACCAACTCTCTATTTGTTATAGGCACGGAAACACCAGAAGGTAACACCTGCTCCAAAATTTCCACAACACGGAACCAACTTTTAGCATGGAAGAAACCATTAAGCGAAGATCACGTTCTAACCTCAAACACATGGCATCACCTCGTGTATGCATATGGGGGTGAGGGTAAATATAAAACTGCATACCTAGATGGCCGTCAAATTGGAACAGAGTACATCTACAAAACTGAACGCGTCAGGGAATATCCAGAATTTGTGATGAGTGCCGTGATACAAGAGCAACATGAAGTGACGAGGAGTTCTATCCATAGTGCTAGTTACCAACAATGGGATGCATTTGATAAACTTCAATATGGGGGCGCCGCGAACGAAGGTTGGATAACTGGTCCCCATTATACAAATGGACAACATAACGCAGATAGAAGTTCCTATGGTTTAGGCGGGGTTACAGGTGAATGGTTAAAACTTAAATTTCCGTACCGCATTCGTATGGAATCATATGATATGATACCACGTTCTAGTCAGGTGCAGCGTTTACCTTTAAACTATACTATACTCGGGAGTAACGATGATTCTACTTGGGATATAGTACATCAGGTTTCGGGTCAGACTGCCTCAGATCTAAATGTTCTTGGGCGTAAACTTATGACTGGAGCAAATAAAGATAATTTTTACAAATACTGGGGACTTGTCATACAGGGAATTATAGAAACCACGACGAACCAATACACGGCAATTCAAGAACTTAAATACTTTGGTGAGAGGGAATTTGACGAGTTCCCAAATTTTGAGATGAATGACTACGAAGAAGGTGGGTTCAGAGTTTCTGGTGAGGGGAGAGAATATAATGAGAATGGTTATCCTATATGGAATGTTTTCAGGCGCGATGACCTACAGTGGATAACCGCAGATAATGATGGGTACCCTAATAATGACGGTGTATACTCACAATCAAATACGTCTGGTGTGCGTCTAGCATCTAACACCGATTATGGTAAATATATGAAACTTAAATGCCCTAGACAATTTGTCTTAAAAAATATGACTCTCAGAGACCACGACTCGTATTACATTAAAGATTTTAAAATATACGGGTCAAACGATGATATTAATTGGACTGAAGTTTTATCGGTAACTGGTAGAACCGCGAGCGGTTTAACATTTGGATCAAATCATGATGCTGACACAACTACAAAGGCCTATAACATGTTTGCCATGGTCATATCAAAGGTAAATGGTGGTACTACAGCTCGTATTCAAATATCTCAAATCAGATTTTTCGGTACACCTGTATCCGAAGTTCTCCACCTACCAGCCACCCCAGAGGTCCGTGTGGGTGGATCCTTCGATGGAAAGATTGCAAATTTTAGGGTCTACGATAAATACCTCCAACCTGAGGAAGTGGAGGAACTTTGGGATGCCCAAAAGCACCAGTTTGGTCTCGCCAAGTCTTCGGTGACCTTCTACAAAGGGAGGGTGGGGATAGGGACGACAGAGCCCAAGGGTGCACTAACAGTAGCAGATGAAACCATCGATTTCAGGGGAACTGGGGTGTTCCCCCCGGGTCCAATGGATTCCGAAAGCACCAAAATTCCTGGGCATGGTATATTTAAGGCGAGTGGGGGTGATTATTACGGTTCTGGTTTTCCCACCGAAATCCAGGGTGCTGATCAACGATACGCACCTTGGCAATTATTCCAATATACTACAGATCATGAGGATGGAGATAATCAAAATGGAGCGGCCTCGGATGCTTATTGGCACGGCAAACTTACATATGATTCCACCCCACCTTACGCAGCGAAGACAACCATTGCAAATGACCAAATTTCACCCAAAACCTTCGGTATACCCGGTGTAGGGATGTCTTACGGTAACTGGGTTGACCTTCACTGCCCCTATAAAGTTCGTGTGAATGAAATAGAAATAGCAAGGGTCTCGTCCGCCAAAGACTCATTACCAGGTGCCGGATATCTTCTTGGTTCGAATGATCAAGGAGAAACCTGGGAAATTATACACACATTTTCAGGGTGGACAGAGAGTGATTTTGATTTTGGGCGGTACTATGCCACGTTCCACTTCCCACTGGGTGAGGTGGGGTATAAGACCATTCGTTTACATGTGACACATCTCACCGGGGATGGTGAATACATACGTATATCAGGTTTACGGTACAGGGGTGTAGCCGTGCCCACGGAAAAGGGTCATTCAACTCTCCATGACGGTGAATTACTTCTAACGAAATCCCTTAATGTACCCAGATTTGGACCACCACTGGGAAGCAATAAAGTTCCGAGTAGGGATACACTTCTTGTCGAATACGATACATCGATACCCATCCATGGGAGACTTGTCGATTATTGCGCCACTGATACTAGTGGAAATGGGTTGAATGCAAGAATGTACAACGAAATGGTTTTTGATAACGCTGATATGTCATTTAGATTCATTAGTGAAAATGATTTTATGCAGGTAAATTTGAATAGTCTTTACACGAGCCACATGCCGCGTCACATTGTTAGAGGCAATTTTCAGCACACGATGTCAGTTTGGTTTTATGTGGAGGAATTTAGTCCGGACCCATGCATATTTCATTTAGGACCCGCGGGTGTGACAGATGGTAAAAGTAGTCTTATTCAAATTAATAATACCAACCAATTGGTGTGGTATCTCGGTGACGGCTATATGCGATTTCCTCATGGATTTCAAATGCATAGGTGGTATCACATGGTAGCTGTGTATAATGGTGATACGGGTACAGACGGACGAAGAGTATGGATAGATGGAAAGGAGTTATTTACAGACTATATAACAAATGTGTTATTTGAAACGCCATTGGATATGACTGACATGAATCTCCACTTCGGTAGGCAAATTGACGGAACTAACGATTATTATGGTAAAATGTCTAGTATACGAATGTACAGGTCTGCTCTAAACGAGGGTGAGGTGAAGCAACTGTACGATTTGGGGCGGAAAGGGACTGGGAACCAGGTAAATTTTGAGCATACAGCTGTAGCTATAGGGTCTCATCAACCAAGGGCACTTTTAGATGTTGCAGGAAGCGTGAGGGCGCAGGCAAATTTCCAAGACACCTTCACGGGGCAGCACTTTTGCGTCCCCGAGGGTCCCATGGGGGAGGGCCTCGTTGTATCGGCTAATAAAAATCAGTACATCAAGATGAACGGTGGTCTCAGTACGGGGTCAGATGGGATTACCATCGACGAGTCCCTCCCAGTGGTAAGTCTATCTGGGGTCTCCCAAGATAAAAGCTGCTTTGGGGTGGTCTCCAAAATTGAAAAGAGTGGGAATAGTCGTATAGAAAACTTGGGTGGGTTAATTTCTGAAACACCCAAGGTGCGCGGTGACAATAGAGTTGTCGTGAACTCCCTAGGGGAGGGTGCCCTTTGGGTTATCAACACTGGGGGACCCCTAGAATCTGGTGACTACGTGACGACCTCTAACGTCGCAGGGTATGGTGAGAAACAAAGTGGCGAGTTTCTCGCAAACTATACGGTGGCCAAAGTCACGATGGACTGTGACTTCACGGGATCGAATGTGGCGGTTCGGGCCCCAAAGAAGGTCGAGACTTTGACGACGGTTACGGAGGATGTTTGGAGTAACCTCACAGCCTACAATAGGTCCTCTACGACGGAGACCCAATACATCAACGAGGAGAACGTGGTCCTCGATGAGGAACATTGGTCTAAACTGACCACAGAGGAACAGAATACCTACTCAGACACCACATTGACTACATATTACCAAATTAAAAGGGGTAGAAACCTCCTAGATGAGAAGGGCTCAATCCAATGGGAAGATACAGACAGGATGAAACCGGGGTACAAGGTGAGGTACCTAGACGCTTCGGGTGTAGAGACCGATCAAGCCAATGTGGTATACACAGCGGCCTTTATGGGGTGCACCTATCATTGTGGTTGAGTACAGAGTTTCTTTTCTTCCCCTATATTAAATGTCTATAGAGGGCGTTCAAGGTTTTCTGGAAATTCCAAATGCATCTCTAAAGGTATCAGGGAACGTCCACGCAGATGGCCTCAAGTTGGGAGCGGTTGAATTGATTCCCTCCTACGACCTGGCCTCCGTCTCCAATGTCGGGAACACCACCACCCAAACGGTGCAGTTCACCAACCCCACGACCTCCCTAGTGGCCTCCTCCAACATCATGATGCTCAACACAGCCAACGCCCTCCAACAGGTTACCATGAGTGTCGGGGAGAATGCAGTACCCTACACGAAGCAGAGTGTGAAGATTTTTGAAGATAGTGCACTGGGTGCGACGCAGGCGTCGGCCTACTACCTAGGAAGAGCTGTCACGGTGAGTGCGGATGGAACTATAGTTGCTTCGGTGGCTACCCATGATAACAATCCTGCGGGAGACAACGGTTCCGTCTTATTTTGGAAAAAAAATACGTTAGGGGAATGGTACGTGTATCAAATAAATCGGGATGTTACGAATCTATCCCCGAGTGGGCACTTGGGTCACTGGAATGGTTCTACCATGAGCATGTCTCGAGATGGTTCAACGCTTGTTATTGGAGCACCTTATTCAGATGCGGTTGGCACAAACAGAGGAAGAGCATACGTTTATACACAAACCGCGGGGGTGTGGAATTTAGTCAAAGAATTATACGCCAGTGACGCGGTCGACAGCGACTATTTCGGTTCAGGTACAAGTATTTCGAGTGATGGTTCTGTTATCGTCGTGGGAGCCGAGCGCAACCACGCTAATGGTCAAGCTGACCAGGGTGCTGCATACATTTACCATAAATCTGGGGGAACGTGGCCCTCTACACAATCACAAAAAATAACGATGGCAGAAAATGACGCTGATAGTTATTTTGGCAGTTCTGTGGCTCTATCAGATGATGGGTACACATTGGTTGTTGGCTCGTCTCACCATGATAATGTGGCTACAAACGAAGGTGCTCTCTTTATATTTGAGAGGGGCTCTGGAACGTGGACACAAACCAAAAAAATGTGGGCATCGGATTTTGCAACAGGTGGCGACATGCTTTTAGGTCAAAGTGTCGCAATATCCGGAGATGGAACTATTATTGTCGCGGGTGCATGGGGTAATGACACCACGGGATCGAATAGGGGCGCTGTCTACATATATGTAAAATCTGGTGGTGTTTGGCCGACGACGGAGACCCAACTACTCCGAGATAACGATGGGAATAACGAAGACTATTTCGGTTGGCATGTATCCATGAGTCAAAGTGGGGATAGAATTATAGTTGGCGCGGAGAGGGACCATCATCCAAATATGGCCGGTGCTGGGGTAGATGGTGGTTCTATAGTGGTTTTTGACAGAATCAATGGCGTGTGGAACCAAACTAAAAAATTTTTTGGGGGAGGGAGGAACGGCGCTTCCTCCGAACTGGGTTTTAGTACAGCGTGTTCAAATGATGGGAATGTCTATGTTGGGGGCGCACCTCAGTCCGAAGTACAAGGAGGTGATGCCGGTCATATCATAATTTACGAAGAAAATGTATGGAAAGAACGCACTAAAACTTTAAACGTTGACGCAGCTCTCATTGCCCAAAACCCTGTATTTTTCAGTGCTACATGCTCGGCATATGAATTGAACGGTGGTCAGGTTATTCCTTGGGATATGGTGTTAATGAATCGCGGGGCTGGTTATAACCCCAATACGGGTGTATTTACAGCTCCGATTGCAGGATATTATTTTTTTATATATAGTACGATGGGGATCAATACGTCGGCCCCATTAATGTTAACATTCCGTAAAAATCAAGTAAATTCGGGGAAATTTCACGGTTCATATAGCGATCCGACAGGCTCCGGCGACTCGAAGTATAATCATCAAGCTAATAGTATTATAGTTGATTTAGAGGTTGGTGATACCCTAGATGTGTGGTTGACTGAAGGTAATTTACATGAATATTATATGAAATATAATGGATTTTATTTATCCTCATAGAATATGAGTCTATTAAAAGTATTGGAAGAGCGGTATCCGGGTAGACCCTGGTGTCTTTGGACCCCCCGTTATGAAGATATTCAATGGAAGGACATACCGGAATCTGAGAGGATGACCAAGGAGGAGGTTGAGACGCGACTTAGGGAACTCCTCCATGAGAAGGCTTTCGATACACTTAGGGCTGAGAGGAACCGTCGCCTTGCCGAGTGTGATTACCTCTTCGTGTCGGATTACCCCCACGCCTCCCCAGAATCAAAGACGGCTTGGGCAACCTACCGCCAGGCCCTTAGGGACCTCCCAGCTACAGTCGTGGACCCAGAAAATCCGGTGTGGCCCACCCACATTTAATAACATGTAAATCATTTCTTACACTATATTAAATGTCCATACAAGGCAATAATGGATTTTTGGATTTGGAGAACGCCTCCCTCAGGGTGACTGGTAACGTCCACGCCGAAGGCTTCAAGGTTGGTTCGGTCCGGCTCCAGTCGGCCTACAGTCTTCAGTCTATCACGGGGGTAAGCAATGTCACCAACGATATGATTCAGTTCACCAACCCCACGAAGAGCTTTGACGCGACCTCGAACATCGAAGTTGGTAACGGAAATCTCTTTGTGAATACGACCACCTCCAATGTTGGTATAGGGACCAACATGCCCACCTCAACTCTAGATGTTCGAGGTGACGCGAGCGTCTCTGGGAACGTGAGCGTCTCTGGGAACGTGAGCGTGGGTGAAGTCGTCGGTTTGAGTTTTGGTAACATACCCACAATTAACTTTGACCAGGTCTCAAATGTTTCCCAAATTAAATCGAACTCCAACGTCGTCATGGAGTACAAGTTGTCCACCAGGGACTATGAAACCAAGGAACCAAGGATTGCCCTAACCGCCAACTCTGATAGGGGCTACGTGGCGAGTGCGAGTAAAGAAGAAAGTACGAGTCGTCAAGTTTGGAAAATATTTAATAACGTACAAGGTGGCGTCGACGATGGGTGGAGATCAACTAGCTCTGATATAGAATATAATGCGAATGGAACATACGTCGGATCATCAAATTTAGGTACAGGTGCAGTTAATGGTGAATGGGTTCAAATTCAATTACCTTATAAAATCAAACTCGAAAGGTTTACTCTTCAACCTAGAATATCAACACCAATAGTACCAGGTTCATCACCTTCACTGAATTATGGTAGATCAGAGTTTATAAAGAATGGTAAAATTTACGGTTCTAATGACGGTGTGTCGTGGAGTTTAGTACATACCATAACTGGAATAAGTGCTAGCACTGATACATCAATTGTGTCTGTTATAGTAGATTCCTCTAGTGCCTATTATAAATATTTTGGACTAGTTATCACTGATACAAATACAAGTTCAGCAAGTGCCGCGGGAACTTCACTTAGTGAATGGGAACTCTTTGGCACCCCCTTCACCGCAAACGTGGCCACTGGCACAGACGTAGTCCTCCACACCACCCCTAACGTCCCAAAGACAGACTTCTCCAACGTGTACTACGACGGTCAGGACTACACCTCCATGCCCGCCACCGTGGCAGACAAGTCTGGGAACGGGGTCACCGGGACCCCCTCGGGTGGGGTTGGTTTTGACTCCACCTACAAAGCCTTCACATTCGACGGGGTGGATGACAAAATTACAGCGTTCCTAACCAACCCCGCAGGTGCTTGGGTACACTCCGCGAGTATGTGGTTCAAGGTGAATTCTTTGAGTGCGATAAATACTTTGTTTAGTGTAGATAATGATACCACGGGTGAAAATAATAGAACACCAATCTTCGATATACATACAGATGGCAATTTAAGGTACGAATTTTGGGATAATGCTATATATTTTGGGGGTTCTGGCACTATTGTTCCCAATAAATGGTATCATCTAAGTACCACCTATTCGGGTGGTTCAGATGCACCAAGTAGAAAAGTGTTTTTGAACGGTGTAGAATTGGGTATATCTTCAACGTCTGGTAGCTCTCAAAATACGGCACTCAATGCACACGCAAACGCAATTCTAAAAATTGGTGTATACCCGGCTAGTACCTTCCCTTTCAACGGCTCCATCGCCAACTTCCGTCTCTACAACCAGGCTCTCTCAGCGGATGAGATTTGGGAGCTCTACGCCTACCAGAAGGAGTACTTTGGGGTCAGCCCAGACGTGGTGACCCTAAAGGCTGGGCGCCTAGGGATCGGGACCTCGGAGCCTAGGGCCGTCCTAGACGTGAGGGGGGACATCAGGGGTGGGTGTCCAGTGTTCTTTCAGGCTCACGCAGGTCACCCAACAACCGCGACAACTCTTAACGCCCCCGTAAATCCTATTCCATTTAATTCAATTGTTCATAATAAAGGTGGTGGTCTTGAACCAAGTGGTGTATTCACATGTCCGTTAGCAGGGTACTACTACGTGGCATGGTGGTTAATGTCTAAAGTTAACAATCAGGAAACGTTTACCTGGATCTCGGTAAATGATGTTCGCGAATTGAACGGGACGGAACAATCGCGTATATACGGATATAGTGGTGCTACAGGGAGTCAATATAATCAAGTTGTAGCAGGTGGTACTATATATTTGAACCTTGGTGATGAATTAAGATTTGTTTTTGGGGGGTCTAATTATATGTATATAGGCCAAACCCCCCATAACGGTTTCACGGGATTTTATATATCATCTTAAATTATATGTTCAACCCAAAAGAAACACAATTAATTTCTTTTATATATGAAATTTTAGAAGAATATTTTGACAACAAAAAAGTGCCCGGGGGTTCTCAAGTTGGTACAACTTGGGAATCTATAGAGTTCCCCCCCGGTCACGAGAAACCCCCAAAGGAAGAGTTTGAGGCGAGGTTGAAAGAGTTGGTGGACGCCCAGCCCCTAAAGGACCTTAGGGCCGAGAGGGATCGTCGCCTCGCCACCACAGATTGGGTGACCCTAAAGGCGTACTCCACATCGACCCCAGTCCCAGAGGCTTGGGCCACCTACATGCAGGCTCTAAGGGACCTCCCAGCCAATACGGAGGACCCCGCGAACCCTGATTGGCCCCCCGTCCCCGAGTGATCCCAATCACTCCCTCCCCATTTAATAACAGGTAAATTCATTTCTTACCCTATATTAAATGGTTGTCCTTGATACACCAGCAAACAACTTGGAAATCAAGAATGCCATATTGAGGGTAAAACGGATAGAGGCCACCAATGTCACGGTGTCATCAGAGTTGACTTACCCACCGGTGATTGATGGAGGTACAACAATTTCTGGGGACTTTGGGGTCAGTGGGAATACCACAGTCTCCTCGAACCTAACAATCGGGGGTGAACTCACAGTTTCCTCGAACTTGGAGGTTGGCACGGCAAACCTCTTTGTAGATAAAGTTTCCGGAAATGTAGGTATTGGGACAAATTCCCCCGTAGCCAAACTCCACGTGAACGGTGATTTTTATACACCCGGTGCCACCATCCAAACAATTGTTGAAAATGTGCACAGAATAACTACATACGGTGGTGTAGACAAACATATAGATTGTTTAGATGTCATGATACGACCAAAGTTTGCAAACTCAAAAATACTTTTACAGTGGACGATTAATGGTGAAGCTCACCATAACTCTGTATATAGGATATATAGGGGGGGTACACTCATTGGTTATAATACAGAAGATCCTAGTGTGAATCACTGGAATGGTATCGCTCCAGCTCATTATGACCGCGATGAAAACTCAACCCCCAACAATGTATCTTTAAGTTGGGTAGATACACCAAATACAACAGATCCCATTATATATAAAGTATATTTACATGATTCTGGGGGTGGATCTACAACATTTTATTTGAATAGAACATTTGGTTCTGGTGGAACGGGCAACTATGAAAATGGTGTGTCCTACAAGATGGCTACAGAATTAGCCCAATAATTCATTTCTCCCCCTATACTAAATGGTTGTCGGGGTGCCACAGGGTATACTTGATATTAAGAATGCCACTGTAAGGGTTAATACTCTAGAGTCCACAGATATTTCATTATCCTCAAATATAGTCAATTCGGTTGTAGTAGAAGGAAACACCGATGTTTCGAGGGACTTGGAAATCACAGGGAACGCCGCAGTCTCCTCAAACTTGACAGTCTCTGGCGACACCAAAATAGCTTCAAATTTGACAGTTGGAACCTCCTCCAATCTTTTTGTAAATACACAGAATGGGAAGGTTGGTATTGGAACATATACACCCGCGACCAATCTTCATGTAAATGGAGATTTTTATGCGCGAGATATAACTATTCAAACTGTTACATCACTTGTTCACGATCGAATTGCTTATAGCCCAGCTGTTGTTGATTTACATATAGATGCACTTGATATTACGATAACCCCAAAGTTTGCAAACTCCAAGATACTTTTAAATTGGGATGTAGTGCATGAAACTGACCCCAATGCGGTGTTTAGAATTTACAGGAACACCACATTAATTGGTTATAATAATACTCGAAGTACTATAGATGATTGGAATGGTGTTGTAGCTGTACCAGCCGATGTAGATAATGGTTCAACACCACATAGAGTAACTATAAATTGGGTTGATGTACCGGCTACTACCAACCCCATAACATATAAATTGTATAGACATGAAGCGGATGGCACCAGTGCCAATATATTTTATTTGAATAGACCAGTAGGTTCCACTGGATCGAATGACAACGAAATTGGTGTGTCCTATGTATCTGCGATAGAAATAACACAATAAATCATTTCTTCCTCTATATTAAATGGTTGTTGAGACACCTCAGGACAACTTAGATCTTGGTGACGCTACACTTCAAACGGGTATAATAGAAGGTGCGGAACTTTCGGTCTCTTCATTGGTGGTAGGTGATAAATCTGTTTATTTGGGAGACTTGGGGGTCACTGGTAATTCGGTTATGTCCTCAAATCTTACAGTGTCTGGGAACGTCACAGTATCTTCCAATTTGGAAGTGGGGACTTCGAAACTCGTCGTAAGTTCAAATGTGGGAATTGGAACCAGTATGGCCCAACATAAACTCCATGTAAATGGAGACATGTATGCACATGGTGTTGTTGTACAATCTGTCGTTGAAAATGTTCATGATATAGTCACATATCCCTCAGTACTTGATAAACATTTGGACGTATTTGACATTACGATAAAACCCAAAAGTGTAAATTCAAAAATACTCTTACATTGGAACGTGTGTGGTGAAATTCACTACGACGAAGTATATAGAATTTATAGAGATAATGAGCTCATTGGTTACAATAATACTGTGGGTGTAAACCACTGGAATGGTGTCGCTACTCACCCTTATGAATTAAATTTCGATGATACTATGGCTAACACAAATATAAAATGGGTGGATGAACCAAAAACGACCAACTTTATAACATATAAATTATATTTACATGATGCGACCGGCTCTGGATTTCAACCAAGCTATGTAAATAGGACCGAGCTCGGTGGAAATGACGGTCAAGCTAATAGAGAAATTGGTGTATCCTACAAAAGTGCCCTCGAATTAGCTCAATAAAAATATGGCAACTATAATAATGGCGGACATCACCAGTGCACTTGTAAGTTTATATCCCACTTCTAAATGGAAATTGAATGGGTACACTTACGGTGGTTTAACTTGGCAAGATCCAGACACCCCCAAACCAACAGAAGAGGAACTTATTAAAAAGGCGGGGGACCTGAAAGTTGAGAATGCCTGGAAAAACCTTAGGAAGAAACGTGATCTTCTCCTCACCCAAACAGATAAGTATATCGTGGCTGACTATCCCCACACTGATGAGGCCACAAAGCAGGGGTGGCTAGATTATCGCCAGGCTCTAAGGAACCTACCTTCGGAGACTACCGATCCAGAAAACCCGGTGTGGCCCACTCACATTTAATAACGTGTAAATCATTTCTTACCCTATATTAAATGCCAATAGGAACACCAGAAGGTTTCCTTGACATTACGAATGCCACCCTCCGTACGTCGGTCGTGGGTATTTCTAACACGGGTCCAACTGGGGAACTCTCGATAGGTTCAAACCTTCACGTTGACACCACATCTTCAAATGTCCTCCATGTCGTGGGGAATACCTTGACACATAATCTAACTTTGGGAACTATTAACTTAACACCAGCCTACGGACTTGAAAATGTTGTCAATGTCGGGAGTAGCACAAGTCAAACTGTGACATTCTCAAACATAACGACGGGTTTAATCGCGACCACCAATGTTGATGTACAGGGTCAGGTCAAAGCCACTAACGCCACCCTAGGTCTGGTGGCGACCTCGAACATCGAAGTCGGGGGTCAGATCAAAGCCACCAACCCCACCCTAGGTTTGGTGGCAACCTCTAACATCGAAGTTGGGGGTCAGATCAAAGCCACCAACCCCACCCTAGGTCTGGTGACCACCTCGAACGCCGAGATTGGCACAGCGAATCTCTATGTAGATACCACAACTGGTAGAGTTGGTATAGGTTCCACACAACCTAGGGCGACCCTAGACATTAACAAAACGGACGCGATGATTTTGCCCTCGGGTACCACAGCGGAAGAACCAGCCACCGGTATTACTGGAATGGTGAGACTTAATACAACTATAGATAAACTACAATTTTACAATGGCAACCGGTGGTCGTATGTGGGTGGTGGAAGTGTTTCGGATGTCAGTCCCACAAATCTAATTGCAGAAAGTGGACCTCACGGTCGAGGGGACCAATCCACCCCCACACCCCGGAAGTTCCCAGGGTTCCCGATGACCTCTAACACCACCCCACTTGGTTACGTGGCGAGTGCGAGTTCACACACGGGTGCTGCCACTCAAGAACCATGGAAAGCCTTCGATGGTGCTATTGAGGTCAGATCGGCGACCACCAGCCCCATACCCGACGCAGCGTACTACAATGATTGGATTTCGTATTCAAACAGGTATGATGCGAATGGTTTACCTGTAACCACCTTACCCACACAGACGGCTGTGAGTGGCGTCAACGTCGCCGGTGAATGGCTCCAGATCGAGGTCCCCAAGGCGTTCAAATTGACATCGACCTATGGGTATCCAGGAGATTATACAAATATATGGCGTTCCCCCAAGGTGGGTAAAATTGCTGGGAGTAACGATGGCACCACATGGACCCTCGTGCACAGCTTCTCGGACCTAGTTACATACGACCCTGACTCGGGTGAGATACCAATGTCGACCCAATGGTCCCAGGGGTCGGCGACGAGTTTTGGTGACATCTCCCCAGATGTGGGCTATTACAGGTACTACCGACTCATCACGACCCAGATAAATGGGGATGCGAATGGTGGCTACGTCGCCCTAAACCAATGGGAACTCTACGGCATCAGTGAGGACGACTCGGAGTTTGTGGCCATTGGGGGGGACACCTCTGTGGATGTCACCATCAAGTCCCAATACAACACCCCAGCGGTGAGTGGCTACAAGCTCTACTTGGATGGTGTGGAGGGCTCGACGGCCACCGATCTCAGCACGGGGCCAATTACGGTGACAGAGAACAACGTAACCTACGACGCCACCGAGAAAGCTTGGGTCTTCGATGGGTCCACGGAGAGTAACATCGTCTCGGCGACGTTGGGCTTTGAGGGTGACCAACCCCTGTCCGTCTCCACGTGGTTCAAATCCTCAAACTTGGAGACCAACGTCTCGACCTCCACCATCTTCAACGTGGGGACGGCTGGGGGCGAGGGCTTCGCCAAGGCTGAGGCTGGGGTGGACCTGACCACCCTAATCACCGCCAACACGTGGCACAACCTGGCCTTCACCTCCAACGGCCAAGGTCTCTACAACCACACCTACCTGGACGGCAACCTCATTAGGTCCCTACCCTCCTACGATAGTGCGCGGTACTACCCAGAGATTCCACTCCTCCGCGAGTCACAAGATGGGTACAGTATCAGTGCGAGCAGTGACTATAATAACTTCTATAGCAAAACAAAACCTTTTAATCATCGCCCAAGTCAAACTGAAAACTGGGCAACCTTTAACGGAGGTTTCCCCGACACGATAAACTATACAGGAACTGTGCGTTTAGCTTCAAACACCCCCTTAGGTGAATGGCTCAAAGTTGAGATGCCTCACCCAATTTTGATGACGCATATATTTTTAAGTTCTTATGATTCTGGTGGCGCGTTTAACCCAACGGATTTCAAAGTGTATGGTTCCAATGATGATACAAACTGGGATGAACTCCTATCCAAAACGGGGTTCTCAGTGGCTGCGGTTGCTGCCAATGACGGAGCTAAATTGATCGACGCCGATACCTCCACCAGAGCCTATAAATACTTCGCTCTAGTGATAACTAAGAAGGTTAGTGGCACTTACCAATACGTTCACGTGCACGAACTCCGCTACTTCGGCCACCGGGTCAACGACTTGGTGCGTTTCCCAGATTCCACGACTGTGAGGAAGTTCCCAGATACTGTGATGGCCTCAAACGGACCACAGAGGGGGTACACGGTGAGTACAAGCAGTGATTTTGATAGCGTGGCGCGTCCAGTTCACTTTTTATTTAACGGTAGAACAAACAGCACAAGTGCCGACGTCGATGCGTGGATGTCTGAAAACGCCACAAACTATGCTGGTACAGATTTAGCTTATTCGGGTTCCCGAAATTTAGGAACTGGCGCGGTCAATGGTGAATGGATTAAGATAGAAATGCCCTATAAATTGTTTATGACAACAATCAAAATGTTCACACGGTACAATGATGGTAACTCGAGACCCGAAGACTTTAAAGTGTACGGTTCAAACGATAATTCAAACTGGACTGAAGTCTTATCTGAAACGAACAACCCCCCACCCACAGAAAATGGAAACTCTGTGGGAAAAGTGTACACGGCCGACACTACAAGTACGGCGTATAAGTATTTTGGGTTAGTAGTAACGAAGCTGACAGGACATAATACCTTTTTTGGTTTACAAGAGTTAGAGTTCTACGGCACCCAAGAGTCCACCCCAGTCCTAGCCAGGTTGGGTGGTTCTTTTGAGGGGAAGATTGCGAACACGAGGGTCTACGACAGGTCCATTGGGGAGCGGCAGGTCCTAGAGGTTTGGGACGCCGAGAAGGACAGGTTCGGTAGGGGGGAGTCCTCCATAACGGTGCACAAGGGTCGCTTGGGGGTGGGGACGAAGACGCCCCAAGCCACCCTAGACGTTCGGGGGAACATCTTTGGACCCCTCCTCACCCACAGGAGCTACGTGTGGAGGAAGCCGGTGATCACCTACGTACCCGCCGCACAGGAATGCCGCATCCTCGCCCAAGTCGTCGAGATCCCAGAGATGTACAAGAACATTTCACCCCTAAATCTTAGGTTGTCCTACAAATGGGTTTGGTTTGGGGAATCTAGTGCCGAAACGTATTATACTTTTTGGCGAACCAATGTGAAACACAGTGGGAACACCGTAGAGCATATGAATACTGGTAAGGAAGGGGGTAGACCCTATGGTGTATCAATGTCTTTAACAAGCATTTACACTGGTGACGACGCATCCACTCCCGAGGGGGCCATAATCCCTGGGAGTTACGAACTGAAGAATGTGACGGGGGATACATTCGAAGTGGAACTTAGTATGTCTCCCACGGCGGTGATGACATTGTACACTAACCGTACGGTCGACGCCACAGATGGCAATGACTACGAGAGAGGTTGCTCAACCCTCACTGTCTTCATGGAGCCGTATTAAATATCTTCGCCCATAGTAAATGGATTTACTCGCGGTTCTCACGAAGCTCCGTCCCGGTGAGTCCTTCAGTTTTAGGGAGGACCAAGACGCGGAGACCCTAGAGAATGTGGTGTGCACCTGCACCCTCCCAACCCTGGGGGAGTGTCAGACCTACTGGGATGAGACCCTAAAGCCCGAGGTGGCCACCAAAGCCCTCCGCCGGAAGAGGGACAGGTTGATTAGGGAGAGTGACCCCTACAGCCTCCCAGACTTCCCCCATGCCTCCGAAGAGGTTCGCCAGGCGTGGCTCACCTACCGCCAAGCCCTTAGGGACCTCCCGTCCACCACTGAGGACCCCTCTAACCCCACCTGGCCCGAGGCCCCTGGTTCCAATTAACGTAGTCAATTAAAAAACCCCTCCAACCTGTGTCCCAGTTTGTAAGAGTTTCTTTTCTCCCCCTATATTAAATGTCCTTCTTGAACAGTCTGAATGGATATTTGGATATTCCCAATGCCAATCTCAGGGTGAATGGGTCGGGGCAGTTTTCTAGTATAAACGTTGGTTCTACTAGAATTCTAGCAGGTTATGACCTAGATACAGTCACATCGGTAGGAAGTATCACCCCCTACACCATAGAATTTTCTAATGCCACCACTGGCATTGTAACTACGTCAAATGGTCAAATTGGTGGGGACCTCACGGTTTTGGGGAACGCCGCAGTGTCCTCGAACCTCACAGTCGCGGGGAACGCTACGGTGTCCTCCAACCTCACCGTCGCGGGGAACGCTACGGTGTCCTCCAACCTCACCGTCGCGGGGAACGCCACAGTGTCCTCCAACCTCACAGTCGCGGGGAACGCTACGGTGTCCTCCAACCTCACAGTCGCGGGGAACGCTACGGTGTCCGGGGACGCCACGGTGTCCTCCAATCTCACTGTGGCGGGGAACACCACAGTGTCTTCGAATCTCATTCTCAATGAGGACCTCTTCCTCGTTGGGAACACCCAATTCAATGTAAACTCCAAGGTGGTCACAGAGTTCACGGGCCCACATGGACGCCCCCAAGCCACCTTGACCAAGTTCCCAGAGATCCAGATGACTGAGGCCGCCCAAGCTGGCTACGTGGTGAGTGCATCCTCAACCCTCCAAAGTAATGTGGCCTATTACGCCTTCGATGACGATATTGGTGCGACATCTGGTCAGGTAAATGTTTGGTTAAGTGGTTCAGCCAGTTACAACACCTCTGGGGGTGGGTGGCTCGGTGGCACCGGTGCGGCCTACACCACCACCGTTGGTGGGACATCCTACTACGGTGAGTGGATTCAACTTAAAACTCCAAACGGCTTTATTGTTTCTTACGCGGATATGTACCCACCTACACATGCTTCCAATGATTGGACTGTGAGAACCCCAAAAGTTGGTAAATTGGTTGGTAGTAACGATGGCACTACGTGGTATCTTCTAAAAGATTTTACGGTTACACAACCCCCAGAGACTGGGTACGCTCGCATTGATGTCACTACTACAACTTCATATACCTACTTCCGCCTTGTCATCGAGGGAACATTCGGTGGGACTGACGGTGATTACACAAGTCTCGCGGAACTCAAACTCTTCGGCACCCCCCAAGTGGAGACCGCGGGGAACATCTCCCAAGATACGACCCTAAAGTCCATCTACAACACCCCCTCCAACTTGGATGCCAACGTGTACCTGGATGGGGACCTGGGGGCGACCCTAACCAACCAGATCTCTGGGGGCCCCGCTCTCACTGGCACTGGTGCAACCTACGACTCTGCGGGGAAGTACTGGTCCCTGGATGGGTCCACCGAGAGCAACGTGGTCACTGGGGACCTGGCCTTCCAAGGGGACCAACCCCACTCCGTCTCCCTTTGGTTCAACTCCTCAAACTTGGAGGCGAACGTGGCAAACTCCACAATCTACCACATTGGGACAGCGGCGACCACGGGGGACGCGACCCACAAGGTGCGGATTGTAAACAAAAGTCTCTCATGGAACTACGAGAACGACATCCCCCTAAAGGCCAACACCTGGCACCACCTCACCCACACCTACGAGGGGGTGGGGGGCTACAGGACCCTCTACCTGGATGGGCGGAAGGTGGAGTCGGCCTACGCGGGGGATACGGCGGGGGAGTACCCACCGTTCCCAATGTCTGGGTACTCCCAAGGTGGGTATACGGCGAGTGCGAGTAGTGAGTATGATGCGAACTATCGAGCATGGGAAGCATTTAATAATATATATGAACCAAATGGTGATGCGTGGATGTGTGAAAATAATAATGCGTTATATCCAAGTGCTGGTAATTACGCATACAATGGTTCTAGGCGACTGGCTTCAAATACACCTCTAGGTGAATGGTTAAAATTAGAACTTCGATATAAATTGGTATTATCTCATATTCGAATTGTAGCTCGCGATGGTCAAAGTGGGCGAGCACCCGAAGATTTTAAAATATTCGGTTCTAATGACAATATTACATGGAGTGAAATATTATCCGAAACTGGTGTGGCACCAGGTGAGCACGATGGAACACCTACTTACTATGATGCGGATACGACAACAAATGCATATAAATATTTTGCTATGGTTATTACACGAACAGTCAGCTTCGAGAACGCGGGTTTAGCTGAATGGGAACTCTACGGCCACAAGGAGAACGACCTGATCCGCTTCCCCGACGCCACAAATGTGCGGAAATATCCGGACACGGCGATGGTCTCAAACGGACCACAGAGGGGGTACACTGCGAGTGCGAGTAGTTCACACATCAATTTCCCACCAAACTACGCATTTGACAACGTTGATAGTACATTTTATCATACGGATGGGACACAATATGTCACCGCCACGGGTGCATATCAAGGTTCAAATACTCTTAATGGTGTTAATGGTGAATGGTTATCATTACAACTTCCGAATAAGATAGATTTAAGTAGCGTTCATATATATCCTAGAACTTCTCTTACAAGTCAATCCGCTGATAGTATAACGATTGTTGGAAGTAATGATGGTTCTTCATGGACAACTTTGACCAGTGTAACTGGATTAACATATACGAACTCTACTGCAACTATAATAAACGTAAACTCCAACACTGGATACAAATATTTTGCGATTATAGCACAAAAAGTTCTCGGTACTAATGGCGGAACGGGGGGTGGCGCAGGTCACTGGGCTCTAACAACACTCGAACTCTACGGCACGGGTGATAACGGAACCGCAAACGTGGCCACTGGCACAGACGTAGTCCTCCACACCACCCCTAACGTCCCAAAGACAGACTTCTCCAACGT
>ERZ767114.98-NODE-98-length-69298-cov-9.318819_pt1 | contig 69298 bp, 59 predicted proteins | sample MGYA00374952_ERZ767114 | MGnify/ENA primary metagenome ERZ767114 (study PRJEB28939, sample SAMN06267156) | marine metagenome | isolation source: Columbia River Estuary | place: USA:Columbia River Estuary, USA | collected 2012-05-05 ... | reverse complement strand
ACAGAAGAAGCGGTTCGTATGACGGCGGCCTGTCATGCCATCATTTGCGAGGGTGCATCTGTTGCTGACGCAATGGCCATCTTCGAAGGCAACTGAGCGAATTGTGCCAACTCCCAAATTCGGGGTGGATGCTTAGCGTCCTGCGACAGTGGTTTAGATTGATTCGTGAATTAAGACGAACCCTGCAACCACAAATCGCCACCGAGTTCCTCCCACTCGATCGACTGTGGATGGCATGAGTTGTGGTAGTTGGTGAACTCACCGAAATACCATTTCCCATCGCATAAATACATGTCAACACGTGTGTAATCAATGTCCTCTGCAAGGCGTTCAGCAATGTGAACTAATTCCTCCATTCCCTCTTTACCGAGAATCGAAACAATCTCATCTGGCGTGTGTTGCTCGCTCCATCGTCCATTGGTCTGGTGAATACGCTTACCCTCTAAAGTGTAAATGGATTGCGAATGCGAGGTCATACGGCCTGTATCGTACTGAATGAAGCCCGCTTTGCCATGGAACACATGAACCTTCCAATCGTTGGGTAGCCGGCCTTGGTCAGTCAACAATTCCTCAATTAGAACGCCACGAGGTTGAATGTTCGCTGCCCCCCATTCTAGCGGCGTGTGAAATTCCTGCCTCAAACACCAACGCAGGGAGCGTTCAATACGCCACTTTGGCCACAGGCCTCCGTTTTGGTCACGCCAATTCCTAATCACACGGTAGCGATTACCTGTACGTGAAAACAACTTCAGTTTTCGCGGGACATTTGCCAGAGGCACTTCCCCGTTATCCATGATGAACAGGGCATCACCCGACCAATGATTGGTCTTGATAACGCAGCGATTTGGAAGGTTGTCCCAATCAATCTTTACGTCCTCGGACCAATGATATAATTCCGTGACATTGCAAACACCCTTGGATTCAACGAGTTCCCTTGAGGCGAATTTATCCTCCATTTTGATGAGAAGCGGATTTCGGTCCTCAATGCACCGCTTTAGTTGGAGTTGGCTGTAATGGCCTGATTTTGTCTCATCCAATACATGCCAAGGGGAGACACCGCCCGGGAGTAAATCGGCCATTAACCCCCGTAGGGTGGCATCGACTTTAGCCTTCGCTCCCCGTCAAATATGACATCGTATTCCCTATAAACAAAACCAGGCCAAGCGCTGTTCACGCCTCTTGAGCATTGATGTAGTTCAAAACATCAAAGATCACGTTCGCCATCGTCCTGATGTTCTCTTGAGTGAGGTGCGGTTGCATGGAGAGATCACAAGCAAACTCGATGTTGGCAATTGTTGCCTTGAGTTCCTCTTGGTGGGCCTGAATGTATTCCCATTGACGGTAATCACGGGCGTTTCGTCGTGCGCCGAAAATTTGCATTGGTATGCCTTCCTGCTTCATTAAATCAATGAACTGGTCAGCATGGTCGCGGGAAAGACCGACGAGGTGAAATTGCATCGTGTCACAAAACGGATCGACCTGTGGGAGAGGCTTTGGTATCTCGATGTGTGGGTGAGCGTTAATCAATGAATAGAGAAGATCCCAGTTTTCAACGTGGATTTTTTTGATGGTTGCAAGTCGCTCAATCTGTGGTGTCAGCATGGCGGCCGTGACTTCTTGCATGCGCATGGAGTAGCCAGGAACTTGGTTTTGCAAGCGATCCATGAGATCTACGTCTAAATCGTAATGCTTTGTCCACAATCGCTCATAGGACCCTGCATACAACACAGCCTTCGCTGCGTGTTCATCATCATTGGTGATGAAGAGACCGCCTTCACCCGCACTCAAGCCCTTCGAGGATTGCGTGGAGAAGCACCCAATTTGGCCAAAGGTACCGAGCAGTTGCCCGTTCCAAAGGGTTGCATAGGCGTGAGCACAATCTTCAATCAGAATCAGGTTATGTTTCTCCACAACTGACATGATTGCATCCATATCAGGAACATGCCCTCGCATGTACGACATCAACAAGACCTTGGCTCCTGTTTCTGAGGCTTTTTTATCTAAATCTGCTGCATCCATGCCCCATTCACGGTTGCTTTCGACGAGCACAGGCACCCCACGAGCGTGTTGAATAACGCTTGGGACTGCATGGAAAGTGAAAGCATTTGAGAGCACTTTATCCCCCGGCTGAACGCCAACAATGTTGAGTGCAATGAACATTGCAGAACCGCATGAGTTCGTTCCTACAGTGTGTTTGACACCCATGTACTTTGAAAAATTGTGCTCAAGGGTAGCAGTGAGCGAAGTTTCCTTTGTCTTTGGTTGGTAGCGGTACATGACCCCCGCATTCATAGCGTGTACTGCTAAATCGATCCCTGCCTGCGGAATAGGTTTGAACGCCTTGTTGTCGAAATCAACGATTTTCTCTCCGCCTTCGATGACGAGTTTTCGAGACTGATTGGTTGATTCCATGGTTCTCCCTTCCGTTATAGCCTCGTGCCTTTTGATTTTCAACCCTTCTTCAGAATCACCGGTTTACGATGCTTTCATCTTCGTTCGTGCGGAGGTTGTGGTCATGTGCCGACCGTGTAGTCATCGAGGTAGGCAAGTTGAGCATCAGTGAGAACATCGATGCTGAAACCAAGGGTCTTGAGTTTGGTCGTTGCCAAATCTTGATCTTGCTCTGTAGTGATGTCGTAAACAGCGTTGTCCATCGATGCACCTTCTCTTGCCAATCGGCACAAGGAGAGGAATTGGTTGGCGAAGGACATGTCCATCACTTCGGATGGGTGACCTTCAGCAGCAGCGAGGTTGACCAAACGGCCACGTGCAAGTAAGAACACTCGGCGACCATCTGGCATGAGGAACTCTTCGTTGTCTGGACGAATTGTTCGAACCGAACTGGAGAGTTCTTCGAGGTCGGTGATTTTGATTTCACAATCGTAGTGCCCGGTGTTTGCAATAATTGCGCCATCCTTCATGGATTCAAAGTGGCGTCCAACGATGACGTCTTCCATTCCGGTTGCGGTGCAGAAGATGTCGCCAACCTTGGCAGCTTCATCCATAGTCATGACTCGGTAGCCTTCCATGACAGCACGGAGTGCAGGGAGAGGGTCGACTTCGGTGATGATGACGTTTGCACCCATGCCGCGGGCTCGCATTGCAACACCGCTACCGCAGTGTCCGAAGCCTGCAACGACGAAGGTTTTCCCAGCAAGAAGAACCGATGTAGCCCGAAGGATACCGTCAATGGTGGATTGGCCTGTGCCGTAGACATTGTCGAAGTCCCACTTGGTCACAGCGTCGTTCACTGCGATCACTGGATAGCGAAGGTCACCAGCAGCGCCCATTGCTCGCAAGCGGTGAACACCCGTTGTCGTCTCTTCTGTTCCGCCAATCACGCCCTCTGCGTATTCTGATTTGTCGCCGTGGACACGGACGATGAGATCAGCACCGTCATCCAGTGTGAGTGTGGGTTTGAATTCGAGGGTTCGATCGATGCACCAGTAGAAATCCTCGTTGGATTGCCCGTGCCATGCGTGGACAGAATAACCTTCGCGGGCGAGGTATGCTGCGACGCTGTCTTGCGTTGAAAGTGGGTTGCAACCAGACCATGAGATTTCGGCGCCTGCTGCTCCGATGGCTTCCACCAGGACTGCAGTTTCTTTGGTGACGTGGAGGCATCCAGCCACTCGCATGCCAGCAAGCGGTTTCGTGCGCTCTGCTTCTTCCTTGAGTTTGGCAAGCACCGGCATTCGGGCACGGGCCCAATCAACGCGCAGGGCGCCTTCTTCAGCCAATTTCATGTCACGAACGGTGTAGGTTTCGGTTGCATCTAAGCCTTCCATGCCAATCCGACATGTTCGCCCCATTTGAAGTCTATCGTACGAACGGCATGAGCGATCGTAGCAACCTCAACGGGTAACGGTTCGAAGCGTTGACAGAAGCAATCAAAGGCGGTTGTTGGAAGCGCCAGTGGTGACGTTTCCATCATTGTCGATAATGATTGGTGTACCTTCTTCCCAGCCAGGGCAGTTGGTGGATACCCAGTTGCGGGTGGCCCATTCACAGATGTCGTAGCCGCCAGAAAGAATGCCGGAGCGCTTGATGTAGCCGACCTTCACGATGTCTTTGTCCTTCGAGAGCACGTTACCGAGCTGTTGACTGGTGGTTCCATGTCGCATGGTACTGTTGATGTGTTCCAAGATCTCGGCCGTGTTACGGGGTCGGTCGCCTAGGAATTTCTTGATCTTCTCTCTGATTCGGGTTGTTTTCATGCGTTTTTCCTCCTGTCATGAGGCACTTTCCCAGTGATGGTGGGTGCCACTGCTACAGATGAACGAGGCCGCTCATATAACCATTCCTCCGAAGAAAGGTTCTTGGTTACCGTTGATGACCGTTTGATGGCAGAATATGAGCAACGCCGGGGAACAATGTAAGTAAAAAGTCACATCTCCAGTGGAAATGCATAACTAAATGTAACAAGTTAGTAGAGAAATGTGAAAGATTTATCAACACCAACCCGAACCAACGAGACAAGGTGACTCTTGGTGTCGAAGGGCCGCATTCGAAGCAATTACCAACGCCGCGTGCTGAATTGGTTGCTTGATGGAGGCGGCACTGTATCCGATATTGCTCTGGCACTGGCTTTGCAAATGCCGCATGCCTCCCTTGCGCTCCGCCAATTGAGGGAACGAGACGATGTCCTGCGGGAAGATCAGACGGGCATTCGAGGTGCGTTGCACTTCATCACCGAGCAGGGAAGGCTACGGTTGGAACTTGATGCGCTTGCAAGGCTGAAGGATGCGCCACTTAATGCACCTTCTCGCGCTGATGGAATCTTGCTGGGCCACGATGGCCAGCATGTCTTGCTTGGTTATGTGAAACCGTTGCTCTCTGAACTGATTTACCTCCCTCAACAGGGCGTTCAAACCACGAGGGCAAGTGGAAATGATTCCAATGGAAACAGAGGGGGGTCTTGGGCCGTCGTTCGCACGGATTCGACCCGGTGGTACGACCTCGCTACGTTGAAACCTACGGCTGCACCACCGACAATGGATCTCGGCACCCTCACGGAGTGGTCAACACGTTCGCCTTCAATCTGCGTTGTTCATGCCAAACTCATCGATGCAACCGCACAGTGGAGCATGGCACCAGGCTCGTGGTTTGAAACCGGAAAGAACCTCGAGGCAACTGACCTCGCCCTCAGTTATGGTAAGCACACCCTCGGTCACACAATTGGAAACAAGGTCACCATCCGCCCGCCAATGTCCACCCATGGCCATCTCTCTTCGAAGGTTGGCCGCAAAATGGCCCTTGAAGCGTTGTCAGACCAAGCCCTTGTGTTCGAACACATCCGGCAATCAAGTGGGGAGCGAACCTTACCATTGGAAGCGTTGTGGTACTGGCTGCGAAAAAAACATCCGAGGCTTGCGAATGACAAATTGGAAAATAAATTTCAAGATTTGTGCAGGTATTTGATTGGCAAAGGTTCGACGCCCCCCTCCATTGCCATTCAGCGGGCGCTTTTGTCCGACTTTGGAAAGGCGAACTGGACGCTTGGCGAAGTACTGTCGAACATCAATTTCTCTGGCACCACAAGCGAGGGAGCCAGCGCTTTGATCGAATGGTACCTTGCAGACACAGATCGTGAATGCGTTGTCGAATGGGAGCATCAAGTCGAAGCCAACAGAACCTTGCTTGAAGAACTGCTTGCCTCACAACGGTGCAGGTTGCTGGTGACCTCAAGCGGTGAACCGCAAAAACTCGCACATTCAGCTGCCTCGTTGAGAACCGCAGGGGAGTTAGGTGTCGTTGCGCTCTACTTAGGCCGAGGCAAAACGTTCTCAGTAAAATTACAAGAGTCAAATCGTGAATCGCGAACTGCAGCGGTTCACGAGCGAATACCTACCACTGCGGCTGAGATGCTCAAAGCGAAAAGCGAAGAGGCATACGAACATGAGACATTTACAACAACCTCATCTTCACTCGAACAACGAGCCACCATCTGGCACGCCTTGTCGCTGTATCCCAGAGGCGACGAACGGTGGGCGAACCAAGTCGAGACCTCCTTTCCCCTTGCCTCGTGGATCGGCACTCCCGAGAGTGAGAGAAGCAGCAGATGGATCCGATTGCGCAATGTGCTCCCAATAGGTTGGGCTGATTTGTTACCAATCGATGCTTGTGAAAGTTCAACCCTCATCCGTGCGATGCCTGTCGCCTCCCTCTCGTGGGCCAATCGTGCGCTTGACAAAGTGCGTCAACGTTTCACACACAACATTCAATCTGTTCTCAACTATGAAGCATACCTAGAGGAAGAGCAATTGAAACCGTGGATGAGTGCTGCAGTCCTCCTCACATCGCAACATTTGCCCGATGAGTTCCAACCAATGATCGAGCGGTCATGTGAACTCTGGTTGCAAGAGCCGCACGCAGTCACGCAAGTGCTCGAAGCACTGTTTCCCCAAGGATCGCCACTCAATGATCGAAACCAGGTGTGCATGCAAATGTGCTTGAACGAAGCATCCAATCAGCCTCGCTCATCGATGCTCCATGTGTGGGGCGCTGCCGTTGGAATGATTGAGCACAATGAACCAATGCCACCGGATAGCCTGCGAACGCTCATGGGAACCCTACCGACGGCGTGGTGGTCAGTTTGGGCTGGTGATTGGCTTCTCATACAACTCTCTTCAAGTTCGGGTCGTCGGTGGTTGAGGGACCAAGACATCGCTTGGCCCGCCCTCATCGCACGACCCCCCGGGGAACGAAGTGGCTTACCCGGACTTCCGATTCAACACCCTGAAGGCATGCTCGCGCTCGAAGATGTGCTTCAGATTCACTTGGTCGAAGACGGCGTTGGTAGACCATCACTCCTCGATGTTCACGATATGCTGGCGACTGTACGACGTCAAGAACCCGTTCATTATGGACGAACTCACCCGCTTGTGGGATGGCTTGCTCGCCCAGTGGAAGCATGGCCACGGATTGGACTCGAAGCCCTACGACAAGGGAATGAAGAGGTTGGCGCTCTTCTCTACGCTCGTTCATTTGCTCATCGACTTGAATGACCGCCCTGCACGATGTATTGAAAAAGGGTTGGCAGGTGGTCATCATTGCCGTACCAGCAACATCAGGCAGAGCTACTGTGAAATTGCTGTGAAGTCTGATACCAAGTGTACGGTGCGCAATCGAAGACTGGGATGACCCTTCGGGGGATGATTCCCGGTGCAAACGCGCTTAAACCAACCGGTAGGTTATGGGTCCTCGTGCGACGTCAGAATGAACACGAGACAACCACCCTTCCGGACAGCACACCCTGGCGCTGGGTCAGGCCCTCGAGCTTTGCGATGAAATGGGCCGTTACGCGCCGGGGTACAGCCTTTCTTTTCCTTGTTCAAAACCGTGCTCTCTAACGACTGTAAAGCGATGCAATCAAAGAGCCGCTTCACCCACCGCAGTTCATGACCAATGAGCAACGCTACCGCTGTTGCCTCGTTGGCGGAACTTTTGATCGACTTCATGCCGGGCATCGATTGCTCTTGGAGGCGGCCTACAAACATGCAGCGGTTGTTGAAGTCCACATTACAACGGATGTCATGGCCGAACAGAAATCGATGTTAGTGCTTGATTTCGAACAACGACGGAGTGACATCTTAGATTGGGCATCGACAAAAGCCGCTTCGAGCATTACAGTGCATGCTCTTGAGGATTCTTTTGGCCCTGCTCCAACGCACAGCCAAGCAGATTCGATTGTTGCTACGCCTGAAACCATTGGCATGTGCCATGCCATTAACGAACAACGCCAAACAAATGGGCTTTCACCTTTGAAGATCATTGAGGTGATGCACCTCAAAGGCATTGAAGGCGGCATTATCAGTTCTTCAGCCATACGAAATGGAGGAATGGACACAGAAGGCCATCCATGGATGCTAAAATCACTCCGTGAATCAACCCTGAAAATGGCCCCGGCGCTTGATTCTGAATTGAAGACGCCCATGGGCACCCTTTTTCCTGGCCCAGAAGACGACCCGGAAGTCGCCATGGCGGCTGCCTTGGATGGTATGCCAGCTCATGTCAATCTCCTCATAGCCGTGGGTGATGTAACCACAAAAACGCTTCTTGAGATGGGCGTTACTCCGGATTTAGCCCTCATTGATGGCATGACCAAACGTTCGAAATTAGAACCGGAGCACCTCGTCAACCCTGAGGCGTTCGATCACAGATTGGAAGCCAAAAACCCACCTGGACTCCTCACACCATCCCTGTGTGCTGCGCTCCAGACTGCGCTCCACGCCGAAGCTCCATTGTTGCTTGAGGTCGATGGCGAAGAAGACCTCGCACCCCTTCTCATCCACTGTTTCGCCCCACTTGGCACAGTGGTGCTGTACGGTCAGCCACGCACCGGCGTTGTGATGCAAATCACAACACTCGCTGTCAAAGAACGCTGCAGGAATTTGATCAATCTCTTCGAGGTGATTGACTGAACGCCAACCCTTTGGTCTCAGTGACCGTTTGTGTGAGGGATGGCGAGGGTTGGGTGGATGGTTGCCTCGAGGCACTCAAAGCCCAAACATACAGGCCTCTGGAAATAATTGCAGTGGATGACGGTTCTACGGATGGTTCTAAAGAACGCTTGCTCAACTGGAAGAATGAGGGTGGTGAACCGTCGGTTCGAGTGCTCACTCAATCCGCAAAAGGCCTCTCTGCAGGGCGCCAGTGGGCGGTCGAGGAAGCGAAAGGAGAATGGGTCGCCATCACCGACATCGATGTTCGACCCGAGCCGGACTGGATTGAAACAATGGTTGCTGAAGCAAAACCGATTGCCGATGAGGAATCGATTGTGGCCGTAACAGGACGCACCGTCTTCGCCCATGACGGTGATATTGTGAGCCGTGTTCGTTCGATGGAAATTGCACGTAAATACAGAGCCAGGCCGCGAAGAACCAGTCTTGCAAATGGACCATGTTCGATGTTTCGCCGAAGCTCGCTCCGTTCCATCGGGGGATTCAATCCTGAGTGGTACCATGCTGAAGATATGGAAGTCAGTTTGAGGCTTATCGAGGCGGGTGGAAGCATCATTTACGCCCCAAGTGCGGTTGTAAACCACGTTCCGGAAATTGAACGAAAGCGGTTTCTGGGGAAGCGGAAACGAGACGCTCGAGCCCACGTACGAATCGTTCGACATTTCCCTCGGCGCAAACGCATTGGTCCTGGCCTCGATTTCATCGGAAGTTCGACGCTTGTTTTGATGGTTCTTCCTCTGTGGATCTCTGCCCTTGTTTCAGGGTTGCCCTTTGCATTCAAAGCCCTAACAATGAGTGATTGGTCGTGGGCTGTCGCTCAACAATGGTGGCAAACCAAAATACTGCTCTCAACGGCAGCCCTCATGATCATTCATGAATTCATTCTGTGGCGAGGACCTCTGGGCGAAGTCAATCGAGGCGCCTTGCGTGCTGGCAAGTTTGGCTTGAAGGAAATTTGGAACATCCGTCGTTTGACCTTCCGCTGGAGCATTGCTCTATGGCAAGGATTGTTGCTCGGCATGCTTGATGCACTTCGATCTAAAAACGGACATCGGCCGTTGTTCAAGGGATTCGACGACAAGCTCAGTTGAGTGTTTCATCGCCTGCTGGAGCATTAGCGGATGCTTTGAGTGCGAAACCAAACGCAATCAATGCGATGCTGACGGAATAAACGCCAGGATCTGTCCAGCCGGTGTAGGTGATGCCGTAGTATGCGTAGAACGCAAAACCAAGGAGAAGGCACCATGCTGCAAAGAGCATTGACCATCCTTTGTGAGATGGATCTGCAAGTGCAGGCCATGTGTCATTGACCAAGAGTCCTTTTGCCCATGCCCCGACGCCGCCTTCTTCACCAGCGATGGTCTTGAAACCAAGGCCTGCGATGGCTGCGCAGAGTCCAATGAAGATGAAATCCGATGCAACGAGTTGCATGCCGCTCTCTTGTTTGATTTCGAAAGCAGCGTTGGTCGTTTCAAAGGTGAAAAGGCCGCCCCAAGACCAATGGTAGGTAGGGTGAGCAAGTCCCATGATGTTGAGAACTGCGAGCATGATGCCCCACAAGCCGAGGGCAATGAACCATTGCGAAACTCCCTTGGAAGGGTTGGTGATTGCGGCCATGAGGCTGCTCGAACCGTCGTTCTCATCTTTGCTCATAGTTTGCGCCACCTGCCTTTTGGATATAAGCACACCGAATCAACGACGGAGAAGAACACCTGAATATCAGAGTCGAGATTGGTGCCTGTATGGTCGCTCAAACACTTCCTTCATTTGAGATTCTGAATCCACCATAATGCCTTCAGCATCGATGTTTTGAGGAATGCACGAGTTGATTTCCTTGGTTCGACCGTAGCGCCCACGAGAGACCGTTCGGGCCGTGATGAGTCCAAGCATGTCGAGATTAGAGATGAGTCCAGAAACGCGACGTTGAGTCAACGGGTTCTGCCTCACATAGCGGCAGGCTTGAGCGTAGACATCGTACACTTCACCTGTCTGAATATTTCTCAAACCGTTTCGTTCATTCAGCAGAATTGCGGCAAGAACCAATTTTTGTTGGCTAGGAAGTGAGGCGAGCACTGGATGCATTTGATCGGATTCCAACTGATGTTGTGCCATGCGAACGTGAGCTTGTGTAACACATTCATCACCCGATTGCTCTGCTTTTTCTGTCGAAACACGCAACAAGTCCAGTGCACAGCGGGCGTCGCCGTGCTCCTGAGCAGCAATAGCGGCGCAGAGGGCAATCACGCTGTCGTCCAAAGCACCCTCAACGAGCGCACCTTCGGCGCGTTGACGGAGAATGTTCTGGAGTTGAATGGCATCGTATGGATTGAAGACAACATCAGATTGTCCAAGTCGTGAGCGTACTCGTGGGTCAAGGAAATCTGTGAATTTGAGATCGTTTGAGATGCCGATGACACAGGCCCGTGCCGACTTCAGTGAAGCGTTGATGCTGGTAAGGTTGTAGAGAAGGTCATCGCCTGCTTTGCGAACGAGGTGATCGATTTCGTCGAGAATGATCACGAACACACCACCTCGCTTGTCCATACGACGGACGAGTTCGCCAAACACTCGATCGGTTGGCCAACCAGTGAATGGAATTTCGTCAATTTCATGAGATTCGAGAAGGGAATTTCCTAAGTGACTGAGGACACGGTATTGTGTGTCGATTTGACGGCAGTTGACCATGATGCTTTGCACCGGGCGGTTGAGTTCTCTTCCCTTTGCTTCAAGCTCGTCGCACACATAGGAGGTGACGGCTGTTTTTCCAGCACCCGTCACACCGTAGAGCGTCATGTTCGAAGGAATGTGTCCGTTGAGCGCTTCAACCAGGTTGAACGTGAGTTTCTCAATCTCGCTTTTTCGGTGCGGGAGGTTCTTTGGACGGAAGTCATGGCGAAGGACTTCCTTATCGACGAACAGAGTTTTTCGCGAAAGGAAGTCATCGAAGATGTTTCCAGACATGATAATTCCTCAGTTTCAGCGTGTGTTCGTCAAACCACCGGAGTGGTAGATGCGCGACAAAGTGCGTGAGTCCGAGTCCCCCTCATAAGCATGTCCACTCGTTCAAACTCGTCATGCCAATTTGTTGGAAAATCACTCTTCGCTCCAAGACTATAAAGGCGAAGGACATTTAAGTCAAAAAGAGAAAAATAACTCCATAAAAGGACAAAATAATGTCCCTTTTCCGGAAATTAATTCGTTCTTGATTCTTACAAGTTGATTCGCCATGAATTACCATGCCGGTTCATTCGAAGACCATCTTCAGCATGGTGGACATTCGAAGGATGGATTGGATATGTGTCGGTCACCGTTGGCTCCCATCCAGACCCTGGTGTATCGATGAACGAATGCGTGATGATGAATTCGACGTCCGGTGTTGCCTTCGCAAGGGCATCGACATCCGACGGTTTGTGGTGGGTGTCGGAAGCAACCCATTCAGGGATGCCCATCTCGAGAATTGCCATGGTTGTTGCTGCAATTTCCTCATAGAGTAACTCACAAGGCCCTGAATCGCCGCTGTGAACAAATCCACCTTCCTTGCCTTTGTTGAAATGGTAACCATACGGATCCACTGACTCATCATGATACACCTTGAATCGATGCCACGTCAAGCCACAGTCGAGTTCACCATCTGCTTCCTCCCTCCACTGTATTCGCTCAAAAATTGTTTCGAGACTCCCCGGGTAAGCAAGATCACAAAGTTGTTTCAACCGTTCCTTGACGCCCTTGGCTGCAACAACAGTGAGGGGTTTTTCCTGCGCTCGATCCGAGATATAGGTCCGTTCGAGAAGAAGGAAAGGGAAACCAAACACGTGATCTCCATGAACATGGGTGATGAAGATGGTTTCAAGATCCGAGACTGCATGACCCTCCCGTCGAAAGCTTGCAAGGGCCGTCGGTGGGCAATCGATGATGTGTTTTCCATCAATCATTGCGAATGAATGGTACCGGCCATAGGGAAGGAATGCGTTGCCCGTCCCAAGCATCACTACCTCTTGCGCCATGTTAGTCGGTATCGGTGCTTCCTCTTGTTTTCATCGGTTGAAAATACATATCTTGATACGCACCTCATTTGATTTTACAGCATGCCTGAAGGCCCCGAAATCCGTCGAGCTGCGGATCGTCTCGGCAAAGCGCTCATCGGGAAAAAAATCGAACAATGCCGGTTACCCTATGGTACCTTTACGGGGCGAGAACATTTGATTGAAGAACAAATGGTGATCGACGTTACAAGTCAAGCCAAAGCAATGCTCATTCGATTTGAGAATGGATGGACCATGTACAGCCACAACCAGCTTTACGGCCGATGGACCGTCAATAAAGTAACCACTGAAAGTAAAATGCGACGCACCCTTCGTGCTGAATTTTGCACAGATAAGCACGCTGTTCGGCTCTGGTCTGCCACCGACATTGATTTGATTCCAACAGCAGAAGAACCACTTCACTCGTTTCTTTCCAGACTTGGCCCAGATGTCCTTCATGAGGATGTGGACGAAGAGGTGCTGTATAATCAACTCAAATCCAAGAAATGTTTTCGCAAAAAAGGCGCTACGTTGATGCTCGATCAGCGTAGTTTCGCTGGTTTGGGTAATTATTTGAGATCTGAAATCCTTTTTGCCGCAAACATCCACCCAGACGATCGCCCCTGTGACCTTTCAGACACCGTCCTCCGAAATTGGGCCCAAGCGATTAAACAAGTCACCGTCCAAGCCTACGAAACGGGTGGGGTGACGGTTCCAAGCGATGTTGCAAAGGCAGGCAAGCAACGAGGTGAACCTCGACGGACTTGGCGCCACTATGCCTTCTGTCGTAACGAACGTCCTTGCCTCAAATGTGGGACGCTGGTGGTGCGATTGCGGTACGGTGGCCGGCGACTCGATCACTGCCCAACATGTCAATCACCGCATCGGTGAGTCACTGCTCATCGGGGCGAAGGGTGCGGCCATTTGCCAAGGCGTCCTGAACCTTGAGGAATGTGAGGTGATCAATCTGCTTCATTTCTTCGCTTCGTTTTGCGACGTTTCTCAACGCCATCGAGAGACGATGATTACCGGCAAACGCATGTGAGTGTCGCTCTAAGTACGCCCAGTACAGCCGTCCAATCGGGCATGTCTTCTTTGGATGGAATTCGCAGGATTTGCAATGGTTGCTCATCCGATTGATGTAAGCCGAACCAGCAACATAGGGCTTCGTCATCATCGCAGAGCCCAGAGCAAAGGTGCCCATTCCGAAGACATTTGGTTCAACAACCCAGTCATATGCATCGATAAATGCCACATGAAACCAATCCGTGAGTTCTCTTGGTTGGACATCAAGGAGGTGGGCTATGTTGCTCAACACCATCAATCTTGGAATGTGGTGGGTCCAACCTTCCTCCATCACAGAGGCAACGGATTCATCCAAGCAAGCCAATCCACTCTTTTGGCCCCAGTAGGCCTTGGGCAATGGGAATGTTTGTTCAAGATGATTCGGATGAGGTTCGCCATCCAGTGGAGCGGAATCATACCATTGAGCGTCCCTTCGAGCGAGGGACCTGTTGACCTCCAGCGTTCTGAAGCCATCTGTCACTTCGTGAACGTGATGCACATATTCACGCCAGATTAACTGCCGCAGAAACCCCTCCACATTGTTGAGTTCGGCCGTGCTCTCAAGCGCCATTTCAGCCGCTTGATGTGGCATGACTCGATGGAGATTGAGGAGTGAGGCGAGACGAGTATGAAACAACCCTCGGCTTTCAGTCGACATGGCGTCTTCATAGGTGCCAAAATGCACCAAGCATGAACGAGCAAATTCAATCGACGCTTCTATGTCGGCTTTTGACGTCGGAATCTGAGTGAAATCAATGGAACCGGGGTGGTCTGAATAGACATTTTCGACCAGCTTCTTGACACCAACATCGATGTCATCCGCAGTGAACATTGGTGGGACAGGAGCAGCAGGATCGCCTCGCCATGGTTTACGATTTTCCTCATCGAAACTGTATTTGTCCCCAACCGGTTGTGCGTCAACCATGAGCCACCCCGTCTCTTTTCGCACCCTTCGATAGAAGCGGTCCATGCGGAATGGTGGAGCAGTGCCAACAGTTTCGGTGAACCAAGAGCGGGGGGTGAGCCAGCCATTGTGAGGGTGGACGACTAAAGCCCCAGATTCAATGAGTGGTTGGAGTTCAATTCGAGTTGAGTATTCAGCAAACTCAACACAATGTATGGGCCCAACTTCGTTGGCCAGAACGGTGAGTGCTTCGGCGTAGGTGCCTTGAGTGACGAGGTAATCAACTGCATAACCAGCTTCTTGTGCTTCGAGGGCAAAGTGACGTTGGTTGGATAAGAGAAGTGCTAATTTCTGTTTGTGGTAAGGTCTGGAGCGACCTTTGAATGCAGACTCGATGAACACAAGCCCAACCGTTCCAATCGCTTGTTCGATGGTTTCAATCAGCGAGAGGTTGAGTTGATCGTAAGCGACAAACACCCACGAATCAACATCGTGGGGGCCCGATTGAATCGAAGTTCCGAATCCCTCAGGGACGGTGATGGCGTTCAATCTCTTCATTCACTCAACCCCGCAGATGGGCGTCAACAACCTTTGCCACATGTTCAGCTGATTGAAGGGCCCCCTCAACGCTGCCATGGAGGGTGTGATCACCACACTCGAATCCATTGAGGCGTGGCGTGGCCTCGAGCGGGCGTTGTGAGCCGACTTCGGGCAAGGCATGCTCAATGTGTTGGGTTGCGAGCAGACGCCATGTGGGAGCTTGGGTTGGGAACCACTGATTGACTTCATTTCGCACCGCCGCTTCAACAGCTTCTGGTGTAGTCAACCTCAGCGCGTCAGCGCGCTCGCCCACAACTGTGACGGTCACGAGCGAGCGTCCCGCTGGAGCATAACTTGGCTGAACATCAGATGGTACGGCAAGGTGTGCGATAAGTCCGTCATTTTGTTTGACATCCGCATTAAGAAGCACATGATTCGAAGCAAGGGGCGAATGTTCAGCATCGAAGTGCAACGTCCATACGTGTCGCTTTTCGAGGTGTTGAGTGCTGTTAAAAGCTCGAATCACGGCGTCAAATGAGGTGGCTTCGCCATCGATTTTCACGGTTGTTTCGTCGACTATCGTCACATCACAATTGAGGTGGATGTTCTCATCGCCAAGCCTCTGAGCAAGTTGTCGAGGCGCAGAGGCGATGCCTTCCTTCGGCAACACCATGTTCCCTTTGGACATCATGCGGAACACAAATCGAAACATTCGTTCATTGGTTCGTAAGTCATCTTCCAAAAAAATACCAGAGAAAAGTGGATGGAAAAACCGGTTGATCATTGAGGTCGAGAATCCATTTGATTTCAGGTAAGCCTTCGTCGGATTGTTACCACCTTCAAACACCCGATTCGTAGGACCACGGCGCACGGCGAAGCGAAGGCGAGCGACACGAAGCAAATCAAAAGGAGAAGCAAAACGGTTGAGGCCGCTCATCATCCCTTGAACTGGCCTGCGAAACGGATCAGCCATTCGCCAAAATTTTGGCTTCTTCTTCCGTTGTTGAACAATAAGGGCTCCAGGTTCGAACGCCTCCGCCCCCATGGCGTTGAAATCAAAAGCCCGTTGAGAAGTTGGGTAAGCTGTCTGCATCACATGGAAACCATGATCGAGAAGAAAACCATCGACCTTGTCGGTCGCCATTCGACCACCCACGGTGCCTGAACGCTCGTAAACTGCCACATCATGACCGGCTGCTTGGAGAAGTGTTGCACAACGCAGGCCTGAAAGTCCTGCGCCAACAATTGCTATCGAGGCCATAAGCGCACCTCAAATGTTCAATTTGGTCTTGAATTCTTCTAAGAAAGGACCCATTGACTGGATAAGAAGAGCGTCGGGGTGGGTTCGGATCACGAGTCCATCGAGGTACATCAAGGCTCGAATGATCGGGAATGCTTCCTCTCCAAAGTTTGCTCCAGCGTGTTCAACTGCAGCCTTGACGGTTTTCATCATGATTCGTGTGAGGCTTTGTTCACCCACAGGTTTCTTTTCAAAGTCGGTGTAGATTTCAGTCATTGTGGCGTAATACTTCGCCAGTTTCTTTGGCGTTGGGTTGACCTCGGTCATCGCCAGCAGGGCGTCGAAAGCTTGCTGCATTTCTTGACGGGAAAGATGGTCGAAGAAGTGGAACAGAGCGTGGGCTACCTTCTTCGGCGCGTGACAAATGGCTCCATTGTCAATGAAGACGAATTTTCCGTTAGGGTCAACAATGCAATTTCCGGGGTGGAGATCGCCGTGGAAGGTACCGATGCCGAAAAGGTAGGCGCCATGGATTCTGAAGAACTGCAACAAGAAATCCCAGGTGAGTGCCTTTTCTTCGATTCCTTCTTCAAGGGACATTCCATCAACAAATTCAGACACGAGGATGTCTGCATTAGAGAGTTCTGGATAATAGATCGGGAATCTTAGAAGGTCCATGTTGAATTGATCTGCAAGTGACTCTTTGATTGCAGCGAGTTCTTCTGCACCTTTGATTTCGTTTCGAAGATCGAGTTCCCGTAACGTATAGTCCGCCACGTGATTGATCAAGGCCATTGGATTACCGACCTTGCGTAATTTGGGTGCAAAGATCAGAAAAATTCGGAGCCATCGTCGCATTCGAACGACTTCCTTTTTGAATTCTACAGCGTTCGTTTGTTTGATGAATTTGATGACCACTTCATCACCATTCTTCAGACGCCCACGGTGAACTTGGCCAACTGAGGCTGCTGCCAAGGGTTCATCGTCAATTGATTCAAACGCATCCATGAAGTCGGTTGGGGCCTTTTGAGCAATGGTTTCGTGCAAGTTTTCAGAGGCGATGGACGCTGCATGCTGGTAGAGTTGCTGCAGTTGTCGAGCCTTTTCCACACCCAAAAGATCGGGCCGAAGCGCAAAAATTTGGGCGAGTTTCACGGCAATGAGGCCTTGTCTTTGAATCCAATCGAGGTCTGCTGGCTTCTTCCTTAGGATCTGCCGCATGAAGCGGAAGAATGTCAGCATCTTCATGCCTTTCACTCAAAGGTTGGGCTTATCAAGAGATGTTTTCATTCTAACAGATCTTCGTCTGTTTCGTCGATGAAAACAAGGGTGTATCGCCATGCATCTGGACCTTCCGACTCCCTGCGAATTCGTACGTTTCCGTTCTCGGGATAACGCGCTAGAAGTGCTCCTTCGATAATACCGTCATCGAGTTGCCACAGCGGCAGTACATCGTCCCCATCTGTTGCAGGGTGTGCGAGGTTGACAATAATGTGGAAGAATGGATCTGCATTGTAATCGAGTTCACCGAGACCTGCGTGCTCCCACCAATCCATGAGTTCATTCAAAAATTCAACATGACCCTCAATTTTGCGGAGGCTAAAGGAAAGTTCCTCACCAATCCGCTGGCCGACTTGCCGGAGCATGGTCCCGAGGTCGATTCCTAATTCATGCAGACTGCTCATGCGTCCATTTTGCAAGGCCGCTCTTGCTTGGTTGATTTCACTGCTCGATGCAAGGAAAGATTCGGGATTGAATGGAACATCCTCTTCGGGCAAATCTTCGCTTACTTTGAGCGCTTGGCGGAATTGTTCAAGGAAGGAGCCTTGACCGACTGTAAGGCGCAATGGGTCCACAATTCGTTCTTCTGTGAATCGCTTTTTTGCGGCTTCAATGTCAATGGCTTTTGACCAAATTGCGTTCACGAAGTCGCTGTGCGATGTCGCAAAGACTTCTGAATTAACCACAAGAGCCGCATCATCACGACCACGGCCAACAGGGTTTTCTTCAACGTGAAGGAACTGAATGACATTGCCTGTATCTTGGAGCACACCAAGCGATGCAACCTCGTCGGAATGGCGAACCGCAATGGATTCGTGGAGTTGGTCGTAGAATCGAACGGTTCTGCGATCAAGTTGAGCCAGAACAGTCACCATGACACCCCGTTCAGCTGCAGAGTTCACCTCTTCAAGACCAACAGAGCGGCACAGGTGGAGGATTCCAAAACGTCCGAGAAGTAAGACCAGGCGCTCTTCTGCCTGTGCAGCAAATTCTCCGATTCGCTTGTGGATGTGCTCTCTTCCTTTGAGGACGGCAAATTTGGCATTTGTGTCTTCTGCCGAATCATCAGCCTTTTCCTCATAATCAGACGTTGCGCCGGACATGATGGCGTCGAACGCCTTGGATGTTCGGTTGATTCGGTCGCGTTGTTCATTCAAGAGGCGCTTGAACAAAACCGGTAACGAGGCGCATGAGAACCTCATTGGACGATCCGCTGTGACCGAAACCAATCCAATCTCCGTGAGGCGGGACAGCGAGTTGTAGGCATCGAGGCGATTCGTCCCGAGTTCCTTTGCCAGTTCACTTGCTTTGAGTTCCTTAGAGGAAGAGAGGATTACCAGCGAACGGGCTTCTCGTTCCGTAAGGCCTGCGTCTTCGAACAGTTCGAACCAATTCATTTCATTGAGCCCCCTGATGAAAGTTCACTGAAGGTGTCGAGGATGCGAGCCACGTGACGTCGAGGCCGGAAGAGCCAGTCGTAGCAGTAGTGAACCGTTCGGTCTGGCCCGATGAGGAAGGATGATTTCGCAGGGAATCTTCCAAGGAACACAGGGACTCCAAACGCATCAGCGACGAGGCGCTCCGGGTCACTGAGCAGTGGAAACGGAAGGTTGAGGTCTTCCTTGAAACGGCGATGGTCTTCCACAGAGTCTTGGCTGATACCAATGACTTCCACGGGCGGAGTTAGCGACTGAAACAGATCGTATTGTTCCTTGAAGGTCAAGCAGCCTCTTTTGCATGTTGGGGAACCATCTTTGGCGTAGAAAAAGACAACCTTCCACTTTCCGTCGAAGTCAGAGAGCGAAAACGCTTCACCGCTCGAGGAGGGCAGGGTGAATTCGGGCGCGGTTTTTCCAGAAAGTTGGTTTGCCATGTCGCCGCCTCAAAATTGCCACTTAAAATGTAGTAGTACTCAGGCCTGTTCAGGAATGAGGTGACCCATTCGCTTTTGCTTAGTGGAAAGGTAGTGATCGTTGTGCTCACATCGTCCTGCCAAGTGCGGCATGCGCTCATCGACACGGATGCCGTTTGCGCGCAAACCGCGTATTTTGAGCGGATTGTTGGTCATCAGTTTTACCTTTGTAACGCCGACGTTTCGCAGCATGTCTGCGCAGAACGAATAGTCTCGGGCGTCGGCTGGCAGATTGAGAGCCAGGTTTGCATCGAGTGTATCGTAGCCGACATCTTGGAGAGCATAGGCCTTAATCTTCGCTTCAAGGCCAATTCCTCGGCCTTCCTGTCGCATGTAGAGGATGGCACCTGAGCCCTCTTCTTGTATGCGTGCCATGGACGCCTGGAGTTGTGGGCCGCAGTCGCATTTTAGGGAACCGAAGGCATCACCAGTGAGGCATTCTGAGTGGATCCGAACAATTGGCACGGATTGAGTATCGTCGAGCCCGACTGAAAGGACGGAGTGCTCACCGCCCATGTCGTCAACGAAAACCCTCATTCTGAAGTTCCCGTGCTCGGTTGGTAGGTTGGCATCTGCCTTCACTTGTGTTGCGTCTATTCCGTATGGTGACATGCCTCTGAAGTTCTCAGATTCTATTATAAAATCCTGTTTCAAATCGTATGCGACAGAAAACAGTCCTTTATACGCAACTCTTCCGAAAATGAAGCATGCACAGCGTAGATTGCGATGTTGGCGTTGCCGCCATTGTCCGCCGTGCTCGGTCGATTTTATTGGTAAAAGAGCAGCAGGGGCGCTACGAAGGCCGCTGGGGCCTCCCCAAGGGGTACGTCGATGATGGTGAACTTCCTAGAAACGCAGCACTGAGGGAACTCAAAGAAGAATGCAATGTTGATGGGACTGTTCTGGGCATCCAATCGGTGCGAGAACGCCTGCTGGAAGGTGTACCGGCAATCTTCATCGCCTATGCAGTGGACATACCCTCCTCCGCAGTTCCTTCCCCTAACGAAGAGGTGTCAGAAGCCAGCTTCGTTCCTATTGAGCGCTTCGCCGAACTGAACTGGATCAGCGATGCCATGCACGCAATGGCCGTCAACGCCGTGAATTCCAAGCACATCCTCTCTTCGAACGACTACGAACAAGAACGAGGCCACCCCTATGTGCTTCACACCCTCCCTTCAGCCCGAGGTGGAATCTCATGAACCCTCGACTTGTCGACCGCGTAAGCACCCTCAACACAAACCCAGTTAATGAGCAAGGGAAGTATGTACTCTACTGGATGATCGCCAACCGCAGGTATCACTCGAACGCTGCCTTAGAATACGCAGCCCACATGGCAAAGCAACAAAACGTACCACTCCTCGTCCTTGAAGAAATCTCAACACGGCATAAATTCGCTAATGACAGAATCACCTCTTTCATGGTCCAAGGAATGCTCGATAACATTCGAGTCTTCCGAGACAACAAAATCCGTTACATTCCCTGGGTTGAGACACCAATCTCAGGGCAAATCGGAAAACTGCACGAACTTGCAGAAGACGCCGTGATGGTCATCAGCGATGACTTTCCAACATACTTTCCACGCAAAGCCATCGAAAGCGCATCGAAATCTCTCTCAGTTCGCTTCCTAGCCGTTGATTCAAACGGGGTCTTCCCAATGTCATGGACCGAGCGAGCCTATCCGACAGCCCACGGTTTCAGACGATTTGTTCACGAACGGTTTGTCGAATGCATGGAAACATGGCCATCGCACAACCCCATCCCTGCAGACCACACGCTATGGATGGAGGACAACGAATTCAACACCATCGTCCAAGACTCGAAACTCGGGGTCACACCGTTTGAGTGGTTGTGGCGGGCTGGAGAACAAGGCTCCTCGGGGCGTGATGCACTTTCAACCCTCGACATCGACCATTCCGTTCCGCCCGTTGCCAACGTAAAAGGAGGCAGGGACACAGCCGTGCGGATGCTCCGAGAATTCCTCTCGAACAGACTCAGCCGATATCACGAAGATCGCAATCAGGTCAAAAACCCGGCCACCAGTGGCCTTTCTCCTTGGTTCCACTTCGGCCATCTATCGACCGTTGAAGTCGTGCAACGCATTCTTGATTCCAACGGATGGATGCCTGACCTCATTAACGCACCACGACGAGGGGCAAGAGCGGGTTGGTGGGGTTTGCCAGAACCTGTTGAAGCATTCCTCGACCAAATCATAACTTGGCGAGAACTTGGATTTAACAACGCATACCACAACCCCGAGCATAATCATTTCACCTCGCTGCCAGACTGGGCTAAAAGAACCCTCTCCGAACACGCCGACGATGAACGAACCACCTACACCCTCGACCAGATTCGTGAAGCTGACACCCACGATGAAATTTGGAACGCTGCCCAACGTCAACTTGTCCGAAAAGGAATCATTCACAACTACTTGCGAATGCTGTGGGGGAAGCGAATTCTCGAATGGGCATCATCACCAGAAGAAGCTGCTGCGTGGATGATTGAATTAAACGACACCTACGCACTCGATGGCCGAGATCCAAATTCTTACACGGGTATTTTCTGGGTCCTCGGCCGGCACGACAGAGCATGGGGTCCAGAACGAGCCATCTTTGGTAAAATCCGATACATGTCTTCAGAAAACACGCGCCGAAAGTTCGACCTCAAACCTTACCTCCAAGAGTTTGGCCACTGAACATGAGGCGTTGGCATGGAATATACACACATCACTCAGGTCCCCGACGACATCGAGACGACATTCGCCTGGCACGAAAGAAAAGGATCCTTTCGAAGATTGATGCCACCTTGGGAAGAAGTCGAAGAAGTACGAGCAGATCCGACCCTTGAAAATGGATCCGAGAGAATTTTTAGGTTTCCAATGGGTCCAATCAAACTTCAGTGGATTGCAAGACACAAGGGCTACAACCCACCCCATGCATTCGCTGATGACATGATCAAAGGACCATTCAAGTCATGGTCACACGTACACGCCTTCATCTCCAATGAAGACGGCACGTGCCGAATTGAAGACAGAGTCGAATTCAGCGTGCCACTCGGCGGCCTTGGAAGCCTGGTGGCAGGTCGAAGTGTTCGAAAGCGAATTGACCGAATGTTCAATGCTCGAGGTATTCGGCTAACAAGGGACATCCAGCGACACAAAGAATTCAAGCACATGCCTCGAAAGAAAATCCTCATTGCAGGATCCTCTGGCCTCATCGGTAGGCAACTCGTTGCGTTCCTCGACACGGGCAACCATGAAGTCTGGCGATTGGTGCGAAGAACACCCGCAAAAGAGGCTCAAGAGATTCAGTGGGACCCAAAAGCCGGTACCATTGATTCAGCAGCCTTGGAAGGCTTTGACGCTGTGATTCACCTTGGTGGCGCAGGCGTTGGGGACAAACGTTGGAGCAAGAAGCGAATGGAATTAATTCGAACCAGTCGAACCGAAAGCACTGGCCTGCTCGCAAGGACGTTAGCAAACCTCGAACACAAACCTGAGGTGTTCATGGTTGCCAGTGCCATCGGATACTACGGAAACCGTGGAAACGAAGAACTGACGGAGTCATCCAAGGCAGGGGAAGGCTACCTTCCTGAAACATGCATCGCATGGGAAGCATCTGCTCAACCTGCGAAAGATGCTGGAATCCGTACAATCCATACGCGCACCGGCGGGATCGTGTTGGATGCAACCGGTGGAGGCCTTGGCAAAATGCTCCTCCCAGCTAAACTCGGCGCTGGAGGGCCCATCGGCCGTGGTCGACAATGGCTCTCATGGATATCGATGGACGATGAAGTCTACGCCATGCATCATCTGTTGATGACACAATCGTGTGAAGGTGCCTACAACCTCGTGTCCCCAGACATTGTCCCTCAGAAACAATTCGCGAAGGTCTTAGGGAAGGTCTTGCGAAGACCTGCATTCATTCCAACACCACCGTTCGGAGTGTGGATCTTGTTCGGTAAGATGGGCGTCACGCTGACAACCGACAGCACCAAAGTTCTCCCTGAACGGTTGCTCGACATTGGCTACCGCTTCGAACACCCAACGCTTGAACCAGCGCTCAGAGACACCCTCGGCTTGTGGAATTGAAGGACGGCAGCCACAGCGACGTGGCTGGATAGCAGATATTGGTCACAGCAGAAGCGGTCACGAGTGAACAATCGCTCAGTCGAGGCTCGGCGTAAACAACGTCGAAAGAGCAACTTGCATCTTTCTGTAGAAGTTAAGTGTCAGCCGACGGCTGAGAACATCACCGTTTCGTCGAATGGCTTCTTTCAAAATCGCATTGTATGCTGTGCACATGAGGCGTGGTGACCGGCGTGCGTCTTTGTCCAAGAGAGGAAGCAGACCCAATGCATTGTTTCGGTTGGTAACGACATGATCGAAGTAATGCCGCATGAAGTTCTGCCAGGCTGGACGGTTGGCGAGGGTTGGATCGGCGAGGTCTGCGTGCGAGAGACCAAACTTCGCAAGTTCTTCTGTTGGAAGATAAATTCTGTTTCGTTGCAGATCTTCTTGAATGTCACGAAGGACGTTGACCAGTTGAAGGAACAGCCCCATCTCAACAGCGTGACGCCGTGCATTCGGATCACTGTAGCCGTAGATCTCGATTAAGCACAGACCAACTGTGGAGGCGACCCTGTAGCAGTATCGACGCAAGTCTTCGAACCTCGCATAATTTGTTTCAAACAAATCATCTTCCATTCCGTTAATCAGTTCCCGGAGGTGATCTGTTTCAATGGGGTACCTCTGAAGAGTGTCAGCGAGCGCAATAAAAATTTGATCTGACATAGGTAAGCCTTGTTCGATGTCGTCCAATCGAGACCTGAACATCATGAGAGCGCGGAGGCGTTCGTGATGTTCATTATTCGAGTAAATGGCGTTTGCCTCTCGTGACTCGAGCAATTCGGTCAACCTCTCGGAGGTGACAGTGTCGAGGTGCGAAAGGTCTTCGCTTGGCAACCAGTCTCCGTCAACGATGTCGTCGACCCTGCGGCAGAATGCGTAGAGAGCGTTCACTGCCTTTCGTTTCGGATCGGGAAGATGGCGGAATGAACGGAAAAAAGAGCTGGAAGCTGCCCGGGCGATTGATTCGCAGTGCGTGTAAGCATCCTCAAGGCGTTCGGAGAAGGAGGGACCTCCGTTTTCGACCAATAAGAAACTCGACGTCATGCACAATTCACCTTAACAGCATTTGTCTTGCGAGGATGTCCATATTTGAAGTGTGGTTTTTTTCCGTCATGATTCAACGGTTCATGCACTCAAGCCAATTGTGTCCAATCCACGTCTGCTTCTGCCATTTCGACTTCATCGACGTCCATTTGTGCAAGTTGTAATTTGCCAGACAACTCATCGTTCACAGCGTGCCAGTAGGAGTAAGCTTCAATCACCCAAATTCCAGATTCACGGGTTCCGTTACCACTGCCCTTGACACCGCCAAATGGTAGGTGGGCTTCTGCCCCGGTGGTCGAGTTGTTGATACCAGTCATTCCAGCCTTGATCCCAGTCTTGTAGCGGTAGGCTTCGAGGCGGTCGTTGGTGTAAATGGCAGAGGAGAGGCCGTATGGGCTTGCGTTTGCAAGATGCAGGGCATGATCGAAATCAGTCGCCTTGCAAATGGTCACGGCTGGTCCGAACACTTCTTCATGGAAGCAAGTCATGTCTTCTGTCACGCCGGTGAAGACGTGAGGCCACATGTAGACGCCTTCTTCTGCAGTACTAAGGAAGTTGGTCGGTTTGTTATCGCTTGTGATTCGGCCTTTGCCGTGAATCAAATTTGCACCGGATTCCTTGCACATCTCAACGCCGACGAGGAAATCTTTTGCGTACTTCTCCGACAACATTGGGCCGTAAAGGACACCATCATGAGCAAGCGAATCCCCAATTCGGGTTGATTCGACTTTTTCCATGAATTTGACCATGAACTCATCATAGATTTCCTCATGAAGAATGAGGTTACCAAGGGATGTGCACCGTTGTCCTGCGGTACCAAATGCACCCCAGTATGCGCCTTCAACAGCGTTGTCGAGGTTTGCAGATGGCATCACAACAAGCGGATTCTTTCCACCGAGTTCGAGGGAGCATGAAACGAGGTTTCGTCCACACACTTCGCCGATCATCTTGCCGACTTCTGTCGAACCTGTGAATGAAATTTTGTTGACCCTTCCTTCGTCAACTGCGTCGACCAAGTGTTGTCCAGCGCCGCTTCCTTTTCCGTGGACGAGGTTGATGACACCGTTTGGCAAACCAGCCTCGTGCATGATGCGGGCGAGGGCAAATGAAAGCAGAGGGGCATCTTGTGGACTCTTCCACACGCAGGTGTTTCCGCACATGATGGCTGGAATCATCTTCCAGAATGGAACCGCTGCAGGGAAGTTGCAAGCATTGATGATGCCACAGACACCAAGAGGGCGGCGGTAGGTGAACAGTTCCTTGTCAGGCAATTCCGAATTGACCGTTTGGCCATAAAGGCGACGTCCTTCTGACTGGAAAAACAAACATGTGTCAATGGCTTCTTGAACGGAACCAGCAGCTTCTTTCAGTGTCTTACCGATTTCACGGGTTTCAAGAGCGACAATCGCATCCTTGTGGTCCATCAACAAGCGGCCCATGTTTCCAATGATTTGACCACGGGTTGGTGCCGGTGTTGCAGCCCATCCTGGGAAGGCTTCGTGGGCCGCATCCAAAGCTGCGTTCACGTCTGCTTTTGTCGAGAGGGGGAAGTGGCCGAGGGTATCGGCAAGAATGGCAGGGTTAATCGAGGTAAATGTAGCACCATCGCTTGCAAGGGTCAATTGACCGTTGATGATGTTGTACCCTCGTACGGCGGGTTTACCATTTGGATTTTCGTGGGCAAGGAACTCAAGGCCGGTTTCTAAGACATGAACCATGCACAGCCGAGCGAAAGGCCCTTCTTGAAAGTGATGGAACTGAGCCTTGAGTCTTCACACGTCGCAAGCCATCAAAAATCGACATTAGGTTAAAAGGGGGTCGGCGTGAAGAAGGAGAGGAAGGGCACTGTTTGAGGTTTAAATCACCTCGACGGTTTTCCTGTTGGAAGTGAAGATATGGCTGGCGATGAAAACACAATGTCCCTACGGGTAGCAAAAGCAATTCCTTCCGACGTCGGTCACGGCCGAGCGCGGATTTCAGGAGAGAATGACCTTGGATTAAAGCCCGGCGATATCGTTGAAATTAAGGGAGAGAAGCGATCCACTGCTGCTATCTACTGGCGCAGCCGTCCTGAAGACACAAAGATGGAAATCATCCGTGTCGATGGAATCATCCGCAAAAACGCAGGCGTGAGTTTGGGTGACCGAGTCACAGTGTCCAAAGTCGATGCAAAGGAATGCACAAAACTTGTGCTTTCCCCTGTAATGGCCAACAAACAAAAAGTCAAGTTTGGACCAGGAATCGAAGGCTTTGCCCGACGCGGCCTCTCCAAGCGCCCGGTCGTCCAAGGCGACCGAATCTTCATTCCCGGCATGACTTTGTTTGCCGAAGCACTTCCCTTCGCAGTTGTCAGCACAGTTCCAAAGGGCATCGTCAAAGTTACCAACGAAACTGACATCGTGATTAAGGACGAAACTGTTGACGACGAAGACGTCGGTCAATCTGAAGGCATCACCTACGAAGATGTTGGTGGAATCGGTCAGCAATTGCAAAAGGTCCGTGAGATGATCGAACTGCCGCTCAAGCACCCTGAATTGTTCCGTCGACTGGGCATCGACCCCCCGAAGGGTGTCTTGTTGCACGGGCCACCAGGTACTGGAAAAACAATGATTGCCAAGGCAGTTGCGACAGAGGTCAACGCCCACTTCAAGTCAATCAACGGACCTGAAATCATTTCCAAGTATTACGGTGAATCTGAGAAGCAGCTTAGAGAAATCTTTGATGAAGCAGCTGAAAATTCACCTGCCATCATCTTCATCGACGAAATCGATTCCATATGCCCCAAGCGTGAAGACGTCAGTGGCGAGGTTGAGCGAAGGGTTGTCGCACAGATGCTTACGCTCATGGACGGAATGCAAGGGCGAGACAATGTTGTGGTGATTGGTGCAACCAACCGCCGTGACGCCCTCGATCCTGCCCTGCGCCGACCTGGACGGTTCGACCGTGAAATCGAAATCGGTGTGCCAGACCGAGACGGTCGTGAAGAAATCATGGACGTCCACACCCGTCAAATGCCAATCTCTGAGGATTTCGAAATCAATTGGGTCCTCGACAACACCTACGGGTTTGTTGGAGCTGACCTCGCAGCGCTCGTTCGTGAGGCCGCCATGAGGGCTTTGCGACGTTACCTGCCTGAAATCGAACTTGAGGAAGAAACGATCCCTCCAGAAGTTCTCGAAAAGATGGAAGTCAGAATGGACGACTTCAAAGAGGCCATCAAGGATGTTGAACCGTCTGCTCTCCGTGAGATTTATGTCGAAATTCCAGAAGTGACATGGGAAGAAGTCGGAGGATTGCATGAAGTCAAGGACCGATTGAAGGAATCTGTTGAATGGCCACTTACTCAACCGGAGTTATTCGAACACTTTGGCATCAAGCCGCCTCGAGGAATCGTCCTCTTTGGCGCCCCTGGTACAGGAAAGACCCTGCTTGCGAAAGCAATTGCAAACGAGGCTCAAGCCAACTTCATCAGTATCAAAGGACCTGAATTGATTTCAAAGTGGGTCGGAGAATCCGAGCGAGCCATTCGTGAGATTTTCAAGAAGGCAAAGCAATCCTCGCCTGCAATCATCTTCCTCGACGAGTTCGAGTCGATTGCAAGCATGCGTTCTTCCAACTCGGACGGCGGCGGTAGCGATGTTTCGAATCGAGTGGTCAACCAACTCTTAGCAAGCATGGACGGCGTCGAATCCCTCGACGGCGTGATCATCGTCGCAGCGACCAACCGGCCTGAGATGATCGACCCAGCGCTTCTCCGCAGCGGTCGATTCGAGCGAGTGCTTCACGTCCCACCGCCGGACCTCGGCGCACGTGAATCAATCTTCGCCATTCACAGCGAAGGCATGCCTCTCTCCAAGTTCTCTCTCAAGGACATCATGGGTGGCCTCGATGGATTCACTGGTGCAGACATTGAAGCAGTGTGCCGTGAAGCAGCACTCATTTGCATGCGAGCCAAGAAGAAGAAGGTGACGAAGTCCCACTTTGAAGAAGCAATCAAGCGTGTAAGACCAACGGTGACACCTGAAATGCTCGACTACTACCAGAAGATGGAAACTCGACTGACCAGCGGCTTGTCGAACATCAAGCGAAACCGCGATACCAGCTTCGGCATGGAATCGATGTGAGTTCACCTGCATCGTCGACGCATTGATGTGGCGAGCCTTGTTCGCATAGAACGCTCAACGGGGTGAATCTAAATGGCAATTTTCGCAAAAGACATCATCGGAAGGGACGTCGTTGGACGCCAAGATGAACGGCTTGGTGGATTGAGAGACGTGGTCTTCGACAAAGCAACCGGCTCCGTCATGTCGATTCGAGTGCGAATCGAAGGTGATATCGACCCCTCAAAACTACCTTGGGCCATGGTCGACGGCCTGATGGAAATTCCGATTGAAGACATCAGTCGAATCGCCACGAAAATACATTTGAAGCGCTGATAGAACGGCAAAAAAGGCTGCTTTCAGCCAAAATCCAGATCCCATTGGATGAGCATTTGTGTTCCAAATAATAACAACCTTCTAAACCGATGCGAGGGCGTCCTCGCGTCGGAATCGTGCTCCACTTGGTGATTTAATGAACAGCGGCCGAAACATCAACTACAGAAGGATTGGGCTACAAGCCGCATTCTGGTTTGTGATGTCGCTGCTTTTGATGACAATTTTGTTGAACTTCGTGAACCTCTCCAATACAAACCAGTTGTCTGCCTATGATGATGACTGGGACGACATGTCCGCCTTCCGTGCTGATCTCAAAGCAGCGAACATCAAGACGAGTTCCTTGGTCAGCAGTCCGCTGCTGCTCGCTGACATCGAGGATCCTCGGAACACCACCTACATCGTGGCTGGGGTCGAGAGGGACACGCTCTCCCTCCCGCAATTCGATGAAGATGGATTCATCACAATTGCTTCGGATGATGGATACTCTCCCTCGGAGATTGACGCCATTGTCGAATTCGTTCAAGCAGGAGGCACTGCCCTTGTGCTCGATGACTATGGATTTGCAGGAACGATTGCAGAAGCATTCGGCGTTCGCTATACAGGTTACCAATTGTATGACACAACATATGTTCCAGAACTTGACTATAACTTCGTCTGGATGTGTGTCCAAGCTACGCCCTGCGGCATGAATGGAACAGTCATCGACCCTACGACCGTTTCAGTTCACGACCGATGGAGCGGCAACCTTGGAGAAGGCGAACACCCATGTGCAGCACTCAACGGTCAGAGCATGCCACTCGAAGAAGCGGGCCTGTGCGCCCAACACTGGAAAGCAGGTGAGATTCAATACAACGCGAGTTACCAAGTCCTTCTCAATGATATCACAGCGCTCGAATTGATTCCTGGTGCGATTGGTGCACTGCCTGAAATTTCTGTCCGTGCGGTCACCAGCAACGAAGCAACCGTCGATGTCAACGGTGACGGTGAAATTTGGGTAGGCAATGAGCAAACCTCGGAAACTCCTGACCTATGGGGTCAATTCAATCTCAGTTTCGAAGCCTGTGCTCGAAGCGCATGCGACCCAAGTGATGGTGGCAGGATTGTCTTCATGGCAGACGGATCAGCGCTGATCAACGCCATGTATGACTACGAAGGATTCAATGACGGAACCTATGGACCAACCAACAAAACAATTCCACAAAATGACAACCGCAAGTGGGCCATGGACTTCATCGCTGAGGCATTGATGTCATCAGACCCCGATGAGATCGGTCAAGTCTCGCCGACTGCCATGGTCATCTTCGACGAGTCAAGGCACCCACAGAACGCTCTTCTTGCTGATTCATACAACACCGTGTACTTCCTTTTGGTCTACTTCACTGGAGAAGGCCTTGCTATGCTCCTCTTGTTCTTGGTGCTCTTCGTCACCTTCGAAGCTGTGTTGCTCAAGAAGCGTGACCCAGAACCATGGCGCCACGTCTTCAGCATCATCTACTACGGATTTGGTGATGCCAATCGCTACACCTATTATGCGAAGAGCGAGAAGATTCGACAGGTGTTTTTGTCCAAGGTCCGCAATCAAAACGGGCTGACCCGTGAGGAATTCCATGCCATGCCGGCAAAGGACCTCGTCGCACTCATCAACGATCCAGTGCTTGCAAAGTTTGCCATCGAACCGAGCAAGTATTCACTTGAGCAAACAGTGGCTGTTGTGAAACGAATCAAAGCGTGGGGCAGAACTTGAGGTGGGGTTATGTGGACACGTAAGGCATCCTTCACATTCACCGGCGGTATCGCTCTGGTTCTCATCGGAATGATGATTTCCAACCTTCAGATGATGATTCTGGGTCTGACCTTTGTCGCCTTCATCGTCGTGAACTCGTGGATTTCAGGTCACGGTGAAGTGGAAGTCCAGCGCACCCTTTCTGCAGACAATTTGTACAAAGGAGACGACTTGTATGTCGAACTGCTGGTCACCAACCGGTCCAACCGAAACACTCAGTTGCTCGAGGTCTACGACAACATTCCCCACGAAATGAAACTCCGAAGCGGTCTCAACCAAATGCGGTTGAACCTCAAACCAGGTGAAAGCGCACGCATTCGTTACGTGCTTCGTTGCCCTTTGAGAGGCCACTATTCAATCGGACCGGTTTCCCTTCGTTCTCGCAACACCTTCAACCTGGGTGTCGATGAAATGTATGTCGACCACCACAGCGACATTGTCATTTTCCCACAAATCAAGGAAGTGGAAGAAGCCTTCCTCCGCTCTCGTACACCAAAGATGTACACGGGCGCTACAACCCTGCGAACACCAGGGCAAGGGTCTGAATTTTACTCGCTCCGTGAATATGTCCCCGGTGATCCGTTCAAGAACATCAACTGGAAGGCTTTTGCAAGAACTGGTGAATTGATGGTCAACGAAAAGTGTCGAGATGCAGTCACCGACCTGTACCTGTTGCTTGACAGCAGGGACATCTCTAGGATTGGAACTGTTCTCAAGAATCCACTCGAAATGGGTACAGTATCAGCTGCAAGCCTTGCTGCTTTCTTCCTCAAGCGAAGGGATTCTGTGGCACTCGCCATTTTTGATGAGAAACTGTCCTATCTTCCACCAGACACCGGTGACAAGCAGTACTTCAAAATCCTAAGTGCCCTTGCCGGCGTATCACCAAAAGGCGCCATGCCGCTCCAAGCCGTCACCAACTCATTGAGCGGTCGTTTCAGCCGTGGAAGCCCAGTGTTCGTCATCTCCTCATGCGAAGGTGATGGGACCGTTCCTGCCGCTGTTCGAGATTTAGTTGGACGTGGCCACGAAGTGACCGTCCTATCCCCATCGAGCATTGACTTTGAACGATTGGTGAGCAGGATTCCTCGTATGTCGTACGAAGTGCTCAAACTCGAACGCCAAAACCGATTGACGACACTGGCTGGTTCTGGTGCACAAGTAATTGATTGGATGCCTGACATGGATTTGTCACAGGCATTGATGCAGGTAAGGGGGTACTGAGCATGGCAGATGATGTCGGGCTTCAGCGAGACGTCACCATGGGTGGTGACTACCGTCCAAGAACACTGCACCTCAAGTTGCTCAGGAAGCAATGGCAAATCCTCGCTCTGCAAATCATTGCCACTGTGGCACTGGTTGGCATGTACCTCGAAGTCGTTTCGACCTATGTGGTTGGTTCGATTGATCACACAATGCTCTTCGATACCATCGAGGTCCTCATTGGCCAACAACTACCAATTGGAGACTTTTTGACCGGTGAGGGAAGTTCTGGATTGGGACGGTTTTCTGTGCCATTGGTGCTTGGCCTATCGTTGGGTGGAAGCATGGCATTGCTTGCCTTCCAAACGCCGAAAACTCAACAGCGCATCAAATTAGGATTCATCATTACGCTCATCGTTATGCTCATTGGACGCTTGGTTTTTTCATGGGGCTTCGGCATGTTGACATCGTTTGAGCTCCGTTTGCCAGACCAAGGTGAACTTTCCACTTTGGAGTGGCCTTTGCTGATGATTCTCTCGCTCATGATTCTCTTCATGTACCTCTTACCGGTCATCATGGGCACCCGTGGAATTTGGGGACTCTCCCGACGATCAATCGCTTGGTCGATTGGGTTTACACTGTTGTTCCTCGGCATTCACGCCATCCTTGCTTTCCCCCTCATCAACGGACAGTTGGGCTCTTATGGAGACGCTTTGACCACGGTTGAAACCCAATTCACCGATCCGACAATCGGTCTGTTTGGTTTGATGCTCGTCACCAAGGAGCAATTTGCGCTGATCATGATTGCCGTGCTCATCATGGTGTTCCAAGAATCCTCATACGGTGTGATCCGATACCTGGAGTACGCCTACCGACTCCCAGAATCGTGCAAGCGAGACCCAGAATATGTACGCCAGATGGACAATGTATTGAATACGCACCTCAAGCATACCTTTGGATTCCTTGGCCTTACGGGCGTTGCTACAATGGTGGCGCTCGGATTCCACAGTGTGTTACTCGATCTTGTCGAAGGTTCGACAGGAAGTCAGTGGGCAGGACAAGTTTCAGAATCGATTGAATTATCCCTGACTTACGGACTCGTCATTTCTGCGTTAATGTTCTTGAGCCTCATGGCACTTCTGAGATTCTTTGTTCCTTGGGAACGGGTGTGGGGCCTCATCAACACCGTCAGAGGTCAAAACACTGCTGCAGTTGCAGCGCCCACCAAAGATATCGTCGATTTCTAGGCTCAGTTCGAAAGCAGACGTTGCATCAATCGACCAACGAGTTCACTCATGAACATCAGAGCAATAGGAAGACCGCACCATCCTGCGGCTAACGAAGCCCATGACGGAGCGTCAATTATTCCCATTACAATTGGCTGAAGCACGAAAAATCCAACAATGGCGAGAACGAAAAAAACACGTTCGAGGAACATTGGATACATTCGTCCACTCGTCTCATCACGAGCCATTAACGTCGTTGCATCTTCAGACATCGATTCACCTCAGAGGTCCAATCCAGAAAGCCTGGCTTCCAAAGCGGCCAGTGCAGGGTCGGCCTTTACTTCGACAATGGGTTCCTTCCTGTGCTCCCAAGAAGCATCGAGCTGTGCGAGTTCGGCTTCCAAAGCGGCCCGCTCATCGCTGCCTTCAACATCAGAAGTTACGAGAGGGATGCCCCTTTCCACGACTGGTTGCGGGTGAGAAGATGGCTCAGGAGCATCGTCGATTGGTACCGGCATGACTTGCCAGCCGCCTTCGACCAATTCGGGTTGTTCAGGGACTGCATCCAGCGAGACCGGCACTTCTCCTGCAAGGCTGGATTCCATTGTGATGATCATTTCTTCCTCGACTGGAGTGCGCTGTGCTGCTGGGACAGATGCCCGCTCATATGGCAACAAACCATCGCGCTGGAATTCCCATAGCATGCCTCGTGGCACACCGTCTGCAAGGCCAGAGGCATCGAGTTGTGTGATGAGTTCCTCAAGCACACGTGCCGTATCCTCAAGGGCCACTGCTTCGCCTGCATCCCTTTGATCCGCTTCAAGGTAGATGTCGTCCAATGCCACTTGAATCAACTTGCGAGTGGCTTGAGCGATGCTTGGAAGAGCCTCGGGGCGAGTGCAATTGTTGAGAAGTGCTTCGACTTCCTCTGGAGGAGCGCCCAACCGAACGAGTTGCTCCAGCACATTGCGAAGCCTACGGAGCATTGTAATCGAGCGGTCATAATCTTCCAAAAGATGTTCGAGGTCGATCACGACATGACCCACAGTTTCGCCGAGTTGGTGCTCCAAGCGTTGCTGTACGGACCAGCGAGCCAGACCACGCACCGCACCGGCGGTTTGCGGAACTTGACGCTCCAACAAGGTCATGACTTCGCTTGAGAGAAGATGCCGAGGTGTGGCCGCAACATGATCGACCGTGGATTGAATCACTTGTAGGCCACGCTCAACGGCTCGGTCGAGGAGTGTGACAGAATAGCCCAGAGCACGAGCGTGTTCGAGGCGCTCAAGGACAGGCCCTAGACCGTCAAAGGTGGCAGCATCGTCGAGCAGTGCTTGGGCAAGCGGTTCTTCTGCAAGCCGTGCACGAAGGCGTTCTGCCTCCTGAATGTCTGCAACTGCTGCTTCATGGGCTTCGGACAATGCCTCTGCACGTTCAATGAGCGAGGCGAGTTCTGCCTCAGAGTGGCCGCGTCGAGCGCCAAGGTCACCGAGTTCTCTCAAGATCTGTCGACGTTCGTCCATCAGTTCCCGCAACTCCGCTTGCACTTGTGCTTGTCTTGCTTCATCAGAAGCCAAACGGTTTCGATCTTCTTCAGAACGTCGGCGGCTGGCCTTTGCTTCTAATTCGATGGCGGCAAGTTCGCTGGTGTTGGTTTTGATTTTCTCATCGAGCAGGACAACTTCAGCTTGGGCGCGAGCATGACGCTCACGTGTTGCGGCGACTTGTTCCTGCAGAACTTGAAGCCGGCGTTCATCATCCTCTGCTTGTTGACGAATCGTAGCAAGTTGCTGACTGTGGGTGTTGAGTTCAGCGTTCAAAGCCGCTTCTTTGAGGGACATGTCTTCGATGGCCGTACGAAGCGTTTCACTGGATGTTGCATCGCCGAGTGCTTTCGCCAATTCAGCGGCGCGTGTGGAGACTTGATGTTCGAGTTCGTTCACACGGCGGACCAAGCGTTCAGCCCGGTTTTCGGCTTGCTCTGTTGCAGCCTTCGATTGAGCTAATTCAATTTGCATCGACCCGAATTGTCCGTGCGCTTCTTCGAGCGAGGTTGTCGAGGCCGTGCGAGTCTCAGTGGCTTCTCTAGCAATGATTTGTGCTGCATTTGCAGCGGCTTGGGAGGAATTCAAATGGCTCTGGAGTGCTGCTTTTTCTTTTTCCAATTCGTCAATTCGGTGATCTGCAGCCTCGAGGCGGCGACGCAATCCAGCATCGACGGCCAATGGCTGAGAGGTTTCCCCAGGAAGCCCACCGCTGACTACATCGACGGTTTCAGAGAAGGTGGCTGTCGCTCGGCTCTTCCGAAGTTGTTCCATTCCGATCTCAAATCCAAATAAGTCTGTCAGCTTCCCCTTCAAGGCTGCACGACGGCTCTCGGAGCGCGTTCGGAGTGTGACCAAGAGATCATGGAAATCATCGAGCATGAACTCTTCAACACTACCTGATTCTCGTGAAATGATGCTTCCTGCTGGAAGGCGGTGAAGTTTGAGCACACGGGTTGAATCTGTGAACGTAAGCATGGCTTCTTCGAGAGATTGGCCATCTGGAGCAGACATACCAACAGGAATACCACGGGCCAAAAGCACAGAAACGGCCGTCGAAGATTGTCCAGATTGCAAATGCCCAGTTACTTGTTCTTTGACACCCGCTGCCAGCATGGAAAGGATTGCGTCAGGGCCACCACGACCTTCACGTAGCACGAATCCTTCCGGAAGGGGGCCACCTGTTGCGCCGATTGCTCCAACTTCACCATCGAGAACTGCTGCAACAGCGGAAATCAAACGGGCATGGTTGGTGTTCGCTTCGGTCCAAACACCTAACGAAACATCACCCGCTTTCGCAAGCAGCAAAGAACCATCTTCGTGGTGCATGGTCCAGTGACTTCCGTTTGAGAGGCCTTCTTCATCGAGCACGCTGATGCTCATCGCTTCGAGGGTCGAGTGGATTTCTTGCGCCAATACTTCTGGTGTGTTGGGCAGTTCGCCCACACTGTCAATGAGCATGCCTTGGTCAATGGCGACTGCGCCACGCACGGTGTCTCGCTCGACAACAACCCGAAGAACCGAAGATAAATCACGTGCTAAAAGTCGCAACACAGCGTCGCCACGTGGAAGAAGCCCCTGTCGGTCAGATGGATGTTCAAACGCCTCGGGGAGGGCCTCGGCAACGCTACCAAGACCGGAGAGGGAGTATTCGCCAGCAATGAACCGGCAATGCTCTTTTTCTTCAAGATCCTCAAGACGAAGCCGTGCTTCTTTTCCAGCAAGCAGAAGTTTACCTTTGCCTGATTCAGCAACCCATGCGACGATGCGTCCTGCTCGAACAAGGCGATGTCCTGCTGGAGTTTTCCTCCGACCAATCCAAGTGCTGATGACACCGTGATCGAATGATTGAATCGAACCAGATTCGACTGAGATGGCGCCTTCAACTGGGTTTCCGTGTGGTAGTGTAAACATTTCATCAACTCACTGGGGGGTGGTGGCAAGGATCCTTCGATCCCGGTCAAGAGCGTGACGCCAGCGTGCCAAACGGCCACCAGCGCCCGACAAGGCGACAATTCGTGTTGGCGAGGCTACGTCAATCATGGTGCGAGTATCTCCCTCACACCACACTTCGTAGATTGATCCCAAACCAAGGGCATCTGCTGACTCAAGCGCAGCAGAAAGAACCTCGACTGCGTGCTGAACTGGAGGAAATGTTCCTTCCTCGCCAACGCTCGCCAAGATCTGCCCACTGTCGTCGATGAGCATGGCCTGTTGAACGCCTTCAAGGCGATACAATCCGGCCAGCGCACGTTGTAACATAGATGCTCAATCCTTCTGTCAGCGTTGTGGGCTTCAAGAACTTTTGTGCTTCCATCCCCCTAAAGGGGGATTTGAAGACCCAAATTAATTTCCCAACTGGACTTCGCTAAAAATGCCTCGCGGTAGACCTGTGGTCCCTACTTTTCCGCGCCCTGACGGGCCTCGAGATTCCGATCCTCTGCCTCCCTTCGAGAGGTCAATGTGGCAACTCAAGGCTTGATTTTCTAATTGAAGAATCGATTTTACAATTGGAATATTCGACATGCAAGCCTCCCCGTAAAAGCAACTCACAAGCGGGGGCTTGAAACGATAATGGCCCTCCCACAGAACATGGCAGGGTTGAACTCACCCGGGTTTGAGGTACCACAGTGCGACAGCTGTTCACGCCCAGCAGTGCTTGAACAGGCTTATTCCGGCCGAATTCTGTGCAATGAGCACATGGCAAAGTCTGTTCGTAAAAAAATAGCAAAGGAATTACGCCAGCAACTGGTGCTACCAAAGGACCGAGACACAACCATTTTTGTCGCCATCTCTGGAGGAAAAGATTCCGCTGTCCTACTCGACAGTATTGTGGATCTCATTGGTGCACGTCCTGATGTTCGAATCGTCGCAGGCACCGTGGATGAGGGAATTGAAGGCTACCGCCCACCATCCCTCATATGCGCTCAAGAGTTGTGCGACCGACTCGGTGTCGAATTCATCACAGTGTCATACCCAGAACTTAGTTTCAAGGAAATGGACGAGGTTGCAAGCCGGATCCCCGGCCTTTTGGAATCAAACCCCAGTGCACCGCGACTTCCTTGCTCCTATTGCGGCGTATTCCGCCGTCAAGGCATCAACCACCTTGCAGATCGCATTGGAGCAGACATCATCGCACTCGGACACAACCTCGACGACATGGCTCAAACTGTCTTGATGAACATGACCAATGGCGATCTAGACAGAACCCTCCGTTTGGCCCCACACACGACAACTGTGGTTGAGGGAATGGCCCCCCGAATCGTACCCCTCCGGTGGATTCCTGAGCAGGAAGTTCACCTTTACGCACTCCACCGGGACTTACCCCTCCACCATGAAGAGTGCCCGCACGCCCAAGGTGCGCTTCGCTGGAGGCACCGAGAAATGGTTGCTCAAATGGAAGCAGATTCACCAGGAACCCGCCATGGCCTGCTGCGCATGGCTGACAACATCAAGGCCCTCAGAAATCGAAGTCCAGACGATGCTCCAAGTTTGGCACCACCCACTCCATGCCCAAAATGCAGCGCCATGACATCAGGAAGTCAATGCAAAGCATGTGACTTCCGAGCCTTGCTCAACGACTGATCAAAGTGCGTTCTTGACCAATTCATCAAGATCTTGCGGGCGCCCACAATAGTGGCAGCGAAGATGTAATGGATCCCTGCTTACGACTCGAAGTCGGTGAGCAAGCGGTTCACGAGCGTTGGTGGTGATGCAATTTGAAAACGTGCATCGCACCACATTGACGACTTCTTCACCGAGATTGATGGAGAGTTTTTCCGCAACGACGTACGCACGGATAATCGCCACATGTGCGTCCGGTGCAACGAGGGCCAAGCGATCTAATTCACTCTGAGTGAGTTCTCGATCCTCGACTTTGATGATGTCTTTTGATCCCAGTTTTTTCGAAGGGACGTTCATCACGAGCGAAACTGGCACGGAGGTTTCCCCCGCAATACCGAGCATTTCGAGGACACGAAGCGCCTGACCAGATGGCACGTGATCAATCACGGTACCGTTTCGAATCGCTGTAACCCTGCGCATGCTTTGTTCGTTCGACATCAGAGTTCACCCCCTTGAGCCATCACATCAGCAGGAACGGTCACGCCGAGCAATCGACACAACAGTGCCATGCGTGCCACGACTCCATTGAAGGCTTGTTCGAAGTAGCGTGCGTGGCGTGTTTCATCAACGGATGGGTGAATTTCATCGACTCGAGGAAGCGGGTGCATGATGATCATATCACCCTTCACATCACCGAGGTGCTTGGCATGGAGCTTGTAGGCACCAGCACAACGAGCGTATTCATCTTCATCGGCGAACCGTTCTTTTTGGATTCGAGTCATGTAGATGACATCTGCGTCGTCAATTGAACCGTAGAGGTCTTCGGTTTCCGTAACGGTTGCGCCATGTTCACGAAGATCTGAAACGATTTCAGCGGGCATCTGCAAGAGGGTTGGGCTTGCAAAAATCAATTCACAACCAAAGCGAGTCAACGCATGAGAAAGGGAGTGAACTGTTCGTCCATAGCGGAGGTCCCCTGCGAGCACAACCTTGAGGCCATCAAGGCGCCCATGTGCTTGGCGGATGGTGAACAGGTCAAGCATGGTTTGAGTTGGGTGGTTTCCAGCGCCGTCACCGCCGTTAAGAATTGGGACACGAGCTGCATCTTGGGCGTATTGTGCCGCGCCTTGCCGTGGGTGACGCATGGCGATAATATCTGTATAACCATCAACCATTTGGATGGTGTCGAAGAGCGTTTCACCTTTGACCACTGAAGATGTCTTGACATCACCGAGGTTGACGACATCGCCTCCAAGGCGCTTCATTGCCGTCTCGAAGGACATGCGGGTTCGTGTGCTTGGTTCAAAGAACAAATTCCCCATGATTCTCCCCCGAAGAAGCGGGAGATACAACTCTCCCCGTGCGACCGGAAGAAGGCGTTCTGCGTCGTCTAATATGCTGAGGATTTCCTCATTTGTCAAATCGTCCATTGTAATGAGACCCGTCATTGTCACTCCTCACTCCTAAGAAGGCGGTGAACGACACCCATGAACATTCCCGTCCTATTGATTGAGATGAGGATCTAAAAAACGGTCAAAAACAGACGCCTTCTACAAGTCAAAAGGAAGGACAAAAGAGCGGAGTGATTATCACTGTGCGCATAAAGTCGACAGCATGATGGACGCTTGGGCTGATGTAGAAACGGCGATTCAGTCCGCCATCAAACAACGCCAACAACGTCTTGAACGCCTCACAAGCATTTCGGCATTCATCCTGTTAGCCGGTGCGTTATGGTTGATGTGGCCGAATCTAAACGCCGCCATTAAAGGTGAATCGGGTTTACTCAAGGGCCTTGGATTCCCCCTTGTCATCATCATTTGGGGCTTGATCATTCAAGATCTAACCGTCGACCAACCGCGAGCCCGAACAAGGGTTGGCTCCGCAGCGAGCGTATCGTGGCCTGTGCTTTTGATGGCAGCCAGCCAATCATTGGATACTTCTGATCAAAACATGATCATCGGAAGTGCCCTGTTAGCATTGGTAAGCATGGTATGTTTGAATGCATCGAGGCTCATTCTCCAAGGTGGCCTCGATGTCCTCAGGTGGCGAGCCATCATGACCGGGCTTGGAACCGTTGTTGCGTTCTCCCTCTTTGCTGGCGCAACGCCTGAATCAATGACCTACGAGTGGCTCGCTGCTGTAAGCACCCTCGCCATCGCCTCAGTTTTGACTGCCTACATTTGGTTCGTAGGTGATGATCAACGCCCGCAGCGAAAGCAATTCAGTCGCCGCCTTGATGCAATGGAGGTGCGGCTGCTTGAACTCAAAGCCCAAGGTGCTGCTGTGGATCAAGCCTCAAGCCTGATCATGACTGCCAAAGAAGAAGGCCACGTCGACCCAGAGCATGGCATGGAACTTCTCGATGAAGCCGAAGACAACATTGAGCGTTCGCTCTCTCTCTCCGGTGATGTCGAAGCCATCCGGGCTGATGCCTTGGCCGCCATGGACCAGGCTGAAGCAATTGCACCGACTGCAAAGCGACCTCGAAAGTCCTTTGAAATGGGTGAGCGAGAAGTGAAACTTGGCTCGTTACGAGAAGGCGAGATGCTCTTCAGAACTTCGAAAAAGTATGCCAATGAAATCATCGAATGGTGGGGCGTTGCAGAAAAAGCAATTGCAGAAGCCGGACGGCAACTGCAGGACAAAAAAGGCGATGGAATCAGCCACCTCAAGGAGATGCTTAGCGATGCAAGGAAAAAACTCGCTGCTGAAGCACCCAAAAAAGCGTACGAATTTGCCGTCGTGATTCCTGCGCAACTTGCAGCCGATGACGATGCGCTTGGCAAGGCAGCTGAATCTCTCAAAGAGGCACACCGCCAACTCAAACAAACCGACGGACTCGACACGAAAGCAATGGTGGAGCGTTTGGAGCAAGCAGAGGAAGCATTGGATGCTGGGAATGCTGGCCAAGCGATTGGACTTGCTGATGGCGTCGTTCGCTCAATTCAAACAGAACGAGAAGCCATGGATACTGTTCAAAGGGCGCTTCGACAACGCAAGAAGTTAGTTGCCCAGTACGAGGCTCGTGACGATCGAGAAGCATGGGACTCCCGCATGGAAACCATCGAAAAGGCAGCTGATGAACAACGCTGGAGTGAAGCATCTTCCATGCTTGCTTCTATGAATCAAGACCTTGACAAGGAAGGAAAAGCCAGCGAAGAAGCCCTTGAGTTGTACGATTTCGTGATGGATGAATGGCGAGTCCTTCGCAACCAATGTGAGGCCGCAAGCATTGCAGTGGATGATGAAGACCGTCGAGCCACAGAACAATCCGTGGCTCTTGCAGAGGAAGCGTTAGGCGTTGGCCGCATCGAAGATTGCCTCGAGCAGTTAGGGGCAGCCGATGCAGCAATGGAGCGCTTGCGACGACGAATTTGAAATCACAACTCGAGCAAGCCTTTGCTTCGAATGGACTTCAAGTCAAGACCACCGGGGAAGCCGAGGTCAACCGGCATACCACCAATGGTGACAATGAGTCCAGTCAAGTGCAAGTAGAGGCAAGGAGGGAGGGCTGCTTGATCGATCTTCGAGAGCATCTTCCATCCGTTGACACCCTTCTTCGCTGCGATAACCAATTCATTGCCCGGTCCATGAGCAATCCAAGCGTTTGCGGCCCAGGCGTGTTGCCGTTGAGATTTCTTTGGGAAGGTCGGAGGTGGTGAGACAACGTGCTTCTTTGCCCACACATCCATCACATTCAGTCCAGACTCAGTGGCCCATTCCATGTCGGTCATTTCGCTGGATGTCAATGGAGTGAGGCCTGAACGGGAAAGATGCCCGAGCAGCGCCCTCAAGTGAGGATGGCGGGCGTGAGTTTCAGCCAACTCTTCAGCCATCATCACGGCAGTGTTGACACGTCCTCCATCAAGGTGCAGCAAACATCGTACGACCTCGCCATGAACCCAAGACTCAATTGAATGGTCCTTGATGAAGCGCTCAAGCAAATCCAGAGCATCTTCGCTGCGTTGTGCTAAGCGCATTCTGGCGATGTCACCAAGCAAGAATAAGCGTCCTGCGGGTGTGTTGAGCCCCTTGAGTTCAGAGCGGGCGATGTTCGCCTCGAACCTCTCGACAAGATCGATGTTTCTTCGTGTGATGCTGTCCATGGTGAGCAGTGGCTTGTAGCGGCCATCCAACGGGCGACCTTTTGGTTTCAAAAGTGAAGCAATCCATTGAAGTCGCGTGCTCTCAATGTCATCGTCTGGAAGGAGGTTCAAGCGAGGCTTTGCTTCTGGCAAATCACGCTGTGCGAGGCTGGCAGCAGTGAGGGTGAGACGCGCTAATTCTGCCTCTTTCCCGCCACGAAGCGCCAACAGTGAAACCGCTTGTTCTTCGGCCTCATTCCACCGGCCAAAGCCCGAGTAAAGCGTCATGATGGCGCCTGTTTTCCGACCCAATGCAAGGCCGTCGAGTTCCTCTCCATGTCCCTTGAGAACGCCATCAAGTTGACCAAGTGCTTTCACCCACTCGTCGTTGGCAATCAATGTCGAAAGAGGTTGCTTCTTGAGGTAAATCATGTCTTCCATTTCGGAGAAACGCGCCCTGTTACCTTCAACTGCAGCATCGAAGGTGATGTCTTCCAATCGGGAACCCACTCGAAGTGATTTGACCCATATGGTCAGGAAGGCGACTTGGCCTCCAGAAGCGAGCATCCATGTCAGTTCTTCCAACCCATCTTTTGTCAAAACGCTGCACACTGTTGATTCCCAAGAACCACACTGTGCTTGTTGAGGCAAGAAACTGGAATCCCAGAAAGTGATCATACCAAGCGCCAAAAGCAGCATCGATTGACCGGCAAAACCTGTGAAACAGAAATTCAACACCTTGGCTTGTTGCGATCGTTCAGCACGAAGCAAGCGGCTATCAGCGAGTTTGATGCCTCCAGCGCCCGATACATCCTGAACATCGAGGAATAATATTCGTGCTACCTCGTAGACAAAAAGGAATCCGATAATGGCCACATTCAGAAGTAAAAAGAGCAAGACAGAAGAAACAATTGGAACACGAATCCCTTCAACTGGGATGAACGAAAAGAGCTCGATCAGTGCGAAACCGAGCACACCGCCCTCTTCCATGAATGTGGTTTGTGGTCGGTACTCTGGCAGGCCGATGACTCGGTCGGAGTGAATCAGTAGGTTTGGGTCCATGAGCAGCACTACGAGGGACACAAAGGTGTTGAAGGCCACAAACGGCATGGCGATGAGGTTGAAGTTGACAATTTGTGCAACAGCCTGTTGACGTGCGTTTGGAGTGTGATTGTGGAAGGGCGATGGTTCGCCACCTGCAATCTTCTTCGAGGACTGACGAAGCGCTCGCCACGAAGAACCAAGAATACGTCCATATGCCAAAACCGATGGCGAAAACATGGCAAAGGCAGCGATGCTAAACCGCCGGCTATCTGGAATATCTAACAAGCCTAAGGCGATGTACAACATAGCCACGAGGGCCATCCAGAAGCCGAGGAGGACCACGTAACTGTAACTTCGAAGCGTGCTTGAATCCTGTAATGAGGCACGATCTTGTCCAATCGGTTTGATGACCTGTGCCCCAAGAGAAGAACCACTCGAAACCAATGCTGGAAGCGCAATGAACATCAATCCAATCGCCAATGAAGGGGCATGGTACCCGTCTGCCAATGCAAAGCGAGCCATCAAAAATTCGAACAGGAGGATCAAGACACCGACAAGCGCAAACAGATAGGTCGTGACGCCGAAACGCATCCCAGGTAACCGCAGCAACGCCTTGGCGTCTTCTGTGCTGTGGGTCACTCTGTGAACTTCATACCGTAACTCACCGGTCTCAAAAGCAACTTGGAGGCCTTGAAGTTGCCGTGGAACAACGGTGCGCCAAAAGAACCATGCCGTCGAGGCTGCGAGCAACATTGGCACCACTGCTGCGAGTGAGAACCCGTCAACAATTGGTGGTGCTAGCATGAATGTCACCTCGCTTACTCTTCAGATTCAACCACAACAAGCGAGGGTTGAGTCACTTTGGTATCAATTTCCTCGCGGATGGCTAGGATAAACTCATCAAGACCCATGCCGCTGATTTGATCGCCATTTCGAGCCCTTAGGCTCACGGTTCGACCTTCCGTTTCGCCATCACCGACAATAACCATGTAAGCCGGTTGGAGTTTGCGGTGGTTTCTAATTTTCTTACCAACGGTGTCATCTCCATCGTCAACGAGGACACGGATTTCATGCGCCTTCAAGGCTTCAGCGACTTCACTGGCGTAGGCCTTGTGCTTCTCAGAAATGGTGATGATGTGAACTTGGGTCGGGGTGAGCCATGTTGGGAATTTCCCTGCAAAGTGTTCGATGAGGACACCACAGAAGCGTTCCATTGAACCGAAGGGGGCTCGATGAATCATGACCGGCCGGTGAATCTCTCCATCACTGCCTTTGTATTCCAGCCCAAACCGTTCAGGAAGGTTGTAGTCGACCTGAACCGTGCCAAGTTGCCATTCCCTGCCGATGACATCCTTGACGACGAAATCAATCTTAGGACCATAAAAGGCAGCCTCTCCCTGTTCTTCTGACCAGTTGACACCGAGGGATTGAGCCGCTGCTCTGCATGCTTCCTCAGCCTTGTCCCAGCCTTCAGACTCACCGACGTACTTGTCCGAGTCAGCATCACGCAAACCAACTCGAACCCGATAGTCAGTCATGCCTAGTTTCTCGAAGATGATTTGCACCAATTCGATGCATCCCAGCACTTCTTGGGCAATCTGGTCTTCAGTGACGAACAAGTGAGCGTCGTCTTGAGTGAACCCTCGAACTCGAGTCAGCCCTGAGATTTCTCCAGATTGCTCCCAGCGATAAACGGTACCGAATTCTGCCAAACGGAGTGGCAAGTCACGGTAGGAACGCTGTTGCGAAGCGTAAATTTTGACGTGATGTGGGCAGTTCATTGGCTTGAGCATGTACCCGTCAATGTCGCCTAATTTCATCAGATTCGACAATTCACCGCACGTGCAGCCCTCATCTGCGAGTTTCTTCATCAAATCCCGCTCAACCAGCGGCGGGTATTGAGAATCTTGGTAGTAAGGGAAGTGCCCAGAAGTCCTGTACAAGTCTAATTTCCCAACGTGTGGGGTGAACACCTGCGAGTAGCCTTGGCGTCGAAGGTGGAATGAGATGAAGTCTTGAAGTTCCTGTCGGATGACGGCGCCCCTTGGTGTCCATAGAATCAAGCCTTGACCAACTTCTTCATCGATGTGAAACAACTTCAGGTCCTTTCCGAGTTTTCTGTGATCTCGCTTCTTTGCTTCCTCAAGCCGGGTGAGTGTCGCTCGAAGGGCTTCTTTTGATGGTTCGACAATTCCGTAAATTCGAACCAATTGTTCTCGATCTTGGTCGCCCCTCCAGTAGGCAGAGGAAACGCTGGTGAGTTTCACATGCATCAGCCGAGAGGTGTTTGGAACGTGTGGGCCAAGGCACAAATCATACCATTCATCTTGCTTGTAGATGGTTGAGCCGCCGCCATCCTCAATCTTGTCATTGATGATTTCGAGCTTGTATGGATTATCTGCGAAGTGATCTTGTAATTCTGATTCAGAAAGTTCAACTCGCTCCACGGTGAAGTTCTTACGAGCAAGTTCTTGCATCTTCTTTTGAATTGGTTTGAGATCGGATTCGGTGATTGCTTCCATGGCAAAGTCGTAGTAAAAACCACGGTCAATCGCTGGGCCAATCGTTGGCTTGGCGCCAGGGTAGAGAGCGGTCACAGCCTGTGCGAGAAGGTGTGCTGCGCTGTGACGAAGGATGTGGATGCCCTCATCTGAGGTCGAAAGGATGCCTTCGACGGAGCAGTTTTGCTCAAGAGGCGTCGACATGTCGCACTCGGCGCCATCCACACGCGCTGCTAAGCACCCGTGCTTTCGCCCTAATGCATCCGTGATGACTTCTGCACAGGTGATACCTGAGGCGTATTCATTGACCGTTCCGTCTGGCAGCGTGACGTTGATGAGTGGCATAGTATGTGCTCCTACAACCCCTACGGGGTTGCTTCTCCCTCATCAAACCACCACTCTTTTTGCCAACCAGAGGGCGACAGTGGGGCCTGAGAACAGGATGCGTCACCAAGGAAATTTCAGATTCCAATAAATGCAGTCAAAAAGAATGACTTGGATGCCGAGCAAAATCGAACCAACAAGCATGGCGGCTCCACCGGGAACCTCATCTTGCCACGCCGAATATCCGAGCAAACCCATCATGATGTTGCCAATTGAAGCAAGGATCAACAAGCCCACAACGAGGATCGGCGTCCAGCTGTAGGTATTCTCAATGTGGTAAATGGTGGCCTCAAGCCATAGTGCACTTGGGATGATGAGCAAGGCAAACGCCAGCAGAAGTCTTCCTCCACCGTGACCGTCCGATTCGCCCCACGGCCAGCGTAACTCGGCGATGACGCTTGCGTCATTTTGGTAGAGAATGATCCACCAATACATCAGGAATCCGAACGCTGCCACAAACATGAACGGAACGATGAATTTGGCTTGGGACCAGGGAATTCCACCCCACAGTGCGTCTTTGTCCGAAGCATGCGAAACGCCATACAGGTAGGAGACAAGCACCATGGTTCCGAAGATGGAGACAAAGATGCGGAGCAACTGTCGAGAGACTTCCATAGCCTTCCTATGAGCGTTTGATTGATAAGCACCTGTATGCGATTACCACTCAACATCGAATTCGTCGCCAATGGAGGTCGAAGCCTGTTCGAGTACGGGTGAAGGTTGGTGGGGCAATCTTTCTTCGGTTGCAGGATCGGCGTTTGTCTGCACTGGCGTAGCGACCACAAATTCCTCCCGTTGCTCAACGGCCTCGTATTTTTTGTTATACTCGATGGGGTGCTGCTCGACTGGGGTCGGTTGACCGTCTTCGGTCACTGCAGGGGGAGTAACCTCGGGGAGGTTCGCCTCACCGATTTTTAACTCAGAGAACCCTTTTGCTAATGCGTCCTCGAGGGAAGGGGGTTGCTTTTGATGGCGGCTCATGTTGGAGACAGCGAAGACTTCACACATCAATGCTCGCACTTCGTGAGGTTTATTCTTCGCTTTCTTGAGATTCGGAGCCTTCGTCAAAGGAGACTTCAGGCAAGAAGGAAAGGATGGTCCCAAGAATGCCTGCAACAAGCACATATTCCCATGCAGCACCGGTATTAATCCCTGGATCAATGGCTTTTGTACAGAATTCTAGCATGTTGGATGCAGAGGCGTTGTAGGCATCCCAATCGAAGTCATCGCCCCACACCTCAACTTGCGTGGTGATCATCTTGAACAGGCCAATTGCGGCACTGAGCGCGGCACCCAACCTCATCCAAAGAATTCGCCTGAACGATGGAGAGGACCACCAAATTTTGGCCGAAACAAAGGTGACCAACAAACACCAATACACGCCGTTGTAGAAAATATCCAATGCATAATGCCCGTGCATAGGACCATCGGTGTCCCAAGGAACGCTCCCAATTCGAATGCAGGAAAAAGCCCCGATCAACCCCGGAAACACCGCCAGATGATTGATGCCTTGCCATAGCTTCGAATGCCCTTTTTCGGTGAGGCGTGTCATGTTCATTGAATGCAGTTCCATGACAATCCAAAACACAAGAAATCCGCTGGCAAAGGTACCAACTGTGAAAATCGTATCACCTGGTTCGTACAAATCAAAATCGGAAATGTAAGGAAGCCAAGCCCTGCACCCGTTCATAATCCATGTGACGTAACCTAAAACCAGCCACGCACTTGTCACGCAGACCATTGTGAGGATCGCAAGACGCCGGCGAGGCATGTGTTCCATGTGCGCAAACCGAAAGCGGTGTCATTTGAGTCCATCGACCGTTCCCCTCACGCACAGGCCTTCTTGAAGGAGAACCCACAGCACCACCCATGCGAATCGGTCTTGTGGTCAACCCAGACGCCGGCCTCGGTGGCCGACTTGGGTTCAAAGGCAGCGATGGTCGAGCGGCCGAGGCACGGGCAGCAGGGGCAGAAGACCGCGCAGGCCCCCGGATGGCACAAGCACTTGAGGCACTCCAAACCCTTCTCCAAGGATCCCTCAACAGAACTGAAGCACGGGTGACCCTCGTAGGCTGGGAAGGACGAATGGGGAGCACTTGGGCGGACAACAGAGGCACACACCTCACCTTCGAGCCCATTGGCACCACCCCAGAAGAAACAAGCGATGAGGATACATTGTCACTCGTGAGGCGCCTTGTTGAGTCGAAGGTCGAGGCTATCATCTACGCAGGTGGCGACGGAACGACACGAGACATTGTCAAGGCGTTGGAAGACATCGGTACTGAGGCCCAAGAAATCCCACTTGTGGGCGTACCGGGCGGCGTAAAAATGCACTCAGGATGCTTTGCGACCACGCCCAAAGCAGCGGCTGAAGTTGTCCTTGCCTTCATTCTCGGCGATCTTCGTTGTGCCATTACAGAAGTGATGGACCTCGATGAAGATGTCTACCAGCAAGGCGTTTGGAAGGTTCGAATGTATGGTGAAGCATGGACACCATCGAGCCCTCGATTTATGCAAGGTGCGAAGGAACAAGTCGAGCGTTCAAGTGAAGTCGACACCATCGAAGGGCTCGCAAATCATGTTCAAACATTGCTCGATGACCAGCCTGATTTGATGATCGTATGGGGCAGTGGTGGCACATTGCGTCGTATTGGCCAACATGTCGAGGTCGAACTCACCCTCTTGGGGATTGATGTCCAAGGGCCTGAAGAGAACGGAAAGCGGGCGCTTCACGGAGATCTCAATGAACAACAACTCATCGAAGTCTTGTCCAAGCACGTCAATGAAGACGGAACAGCACGCCCACGCCTTCTTCTTCTCTCACCGATGGGTGGCCAAGGCTTCTTGATTGGGAGAGGGAACCTCCAATTGTCCCCGAATGTGCTACGAATCATTGGGAATGACAACATTCTCGGTGTTGCGACACCAGCCAAATTGATTGGATTGAGTGCCGTTCGAATTGACACGGGGGATAATGCATTGGATGAGGAATTCCAAGCTAAGCGGTTCATCAAAATTCTACAAGGCTTCAGAACCACTCGATTGATTCGAATCGAAGAAGCCTAATCATCATCTTACCAACACAGTTGAAATACGAATGAAGGGACGTTTCGTTGTGAATCAATGGCTTTACCTCACCTTGGCTGTCTTCTCTGAGGTGGCAGCAACATCAGCACTGAAATCCACTGAAGGATTCACAAAACTGTGGCCATCAATCTTTGTACTCGTCGGATATTCTGCCTCATTCTATTTCCTCTCAATGACACTGGAAACCATTCCAATCGGTGTGGTGTACGCAATATGGTCGGGCGTGGGAGTTGCGGCCATCACTTTTGTTTCGATTTTTTTCTTCGACCAAAAAATCGACAATGCTGGATTGGTTGGGATCGCTCTCATCGTCGCTGGCGTGATGGTGCTCCGATTGTTTAGTGAGAGCAGCGTCGATGGTTGACTCAGATGATTGAAACTGAAAACAATGAACACCATCATATCCCTGTGAATGGATACATTCCTGTGCGTCATGATGCTCGATCATTCGCAAAGTTGTGCTTCAAGAAACGCTCGAGCCCTTGCTAACGCATCTTCACGAGCAACCGGATCGCCCTTGACATGCGCACCTCGGTTGCGCAAAATTCGTATGACCCAACGGCGTTGCCATCGCTGATTCAAAGGCAAACGTATGCCGAGGAACAATTCACCAGACATGTGGCCTTTCGTGTTGATGCGAACCGTTCTTTTCTTCAATCGAACAGCCTTCGGAAGCCACGTGAATTCTTTCTCACTGTCGAAGGAGTGATGTGCACCTGGATACGTGTGCAGGGTGGCATTTGGCAACTGAGGCAAAAGGTCCTCAACCAAGTGAAGCGGGGTCCAATCATCCGATTCCCCATGAAGAATCAACATCGGAGCATCCGACCATGTTTTGATTTCAGGGCGCAGATGAGCTGCCGGGTAAAACGGGAGGTGAGCGTCAAATGGAGCCCCAAGGATCTCGTTGACTGGCGACCAAGCAGCATACAGTGCCACAGTGCCTCCAAGACTCCATCCAGTGATGCCAATCTTTCCGATTCGTGAATCCTGTTCCAGCACCGAACGGGTTCGAAACGCATCAACCAGCATCATCGCATGGGTGACGGTGAGTTGGTCGTCGACCGTTGAATCAACCGCTCTGGCAGCAAAGGAATTCACTTTGCACACCGCAAGCCCAGCATCGAGCCAACCGTTGATATGGTCCTCGTGATGATCACCCCATCCCATGCTTCCGTGAAGCGCTATGATGCAGCCAAAAGGGCCTTCGCCTTTCGGAAGAAAGAGTTCAGCCTCAACAGTGATCTCAGACGTGTCTTCGAAGCCTGTCAAGATGTGGTGGATCTCAAACGGAGATTGAGATTGTACCTGTAGGACCTCAACCATGTTTTCCCCAGGGTGTGCCTCACTTCAAAGGTGGTCCCCAAGAAGGCATGGAACTTATGACGCCCGTGCCAACCGCTAAGCCATGGTGACACAACTTGTGGGGCTTTTTGCTGCGTGCCTTCTAGCGGCGAACGCACTCTTCCAGCTCGCTCTCGCCGCAGGTGTTCCTTGGGGCGACGCAGCCTTCGGAGGCAAGGTCGCTCATGATGATGGATCCCTACCAACTCGTTACCGCGTGATGAGTCTCGTCTCTGCAGCAATCATGGGGTTCCTGATCATGGTCGTTCTTTCTGCAAGCAGCGTTGGCAATACAAGGCCGATGGATGCTGGGTTCGCAACGTTGGTTTGCAAAGGTGCAACAGTGCTCTTCGCCCTCAACACCGCAGGGAATCTAGCATCGACCAACAAGATTGAGCGATGGGTGATGGGCTCTGCAACCGTTTGTCTTACGATTTCATTCGGTTTGATTGGATGGGTGTTCTAGAAATTTGGCGCCGCAGTTCATGCAGTGCTTGCCTTGTGAAGGCGTAAGTTCCCCACATGTTTTGCAGGCGATGTACGCGTGAAGTTCGAGCACGGCCTTTTGCTTGATCATCACCCAAGCGACCCAAGCATAGGCCACCGTCAGCAGCACAAAAAGCCCGGCAACGGCACCAGTGCCGAGGGAAAGAAACTGAACACCAAGAGCAAAAGCGAGGAACACACTGGCAGTGAATGCATAGACGGGCCATTCCAAACGCATGTTGGGTCCTCCGGCTGCATGTATTTGATTTGTATTCAGAAAGGAGTCGGTTTGCTGCATACAACGGTACCCCTGTGTATGGGGCACTACTGAGAGATTGTACGTTAAAACCGTGTAATAAAAAATAATCCGATGATGATTATTATCGCCACAGTGATCTTGCTTCTCCAGATTTGAACTTCAAGATTAGAGTTCCGACTCTTTTCTCCCTCGATATTCATTTCATCATCATTGTTTGATTTTCCTTTGGAGAGGGTTAGCAGTTTATACAGACCCAGAATTCCAAAAATTATAGTAAACAACAAGAATATTGCGATCATTCCGGCGCCGTTCAATCCAGTGGCAGTTTCCATACTTACAAAAAATAAGAGAAAAAACGCGAATGCAAGTCCAATGTATAATGCGGCAAAAGTGGAACGACCGTCGCTCTTCGCCATAGTGTAGGTTTATTCTACGCAGTCATAAACATATATCCGGCTAATGAGTGATGATCAACCATGCCCACAAAAATTATTGTCAAGTGATGGAACGCTTGGTTGCATTGGCTTAGAGTCTGTGAAATGCCGATTTGGAAGGGTCGTATACCGCCCAAACCGATGAGGTTACTGTGGGTGCTCGTTGTTCGCAACCGTTGCGAACGCTGAGATCCATGTAAGAGGCATACTGTACAGAGGGCATCGCCGTCGGAGAAGGATTTATTTTTTGATTTAGCCGGGGCAGAGTATGGAGTCTGTTTGGAAGGAAGTCGAGTCAGAGGAGGGGCCGAGCGAAGGTGTCATTTCACAAAAAAGAATCAAGACACTTTACAAGATCTCCCTCGGCGTAAGTGGGTTCATGTTGTTTTTCGTTGGTTGGGGTATGTGGAACATCCCCCTTGAATCATCTGAAGGCATAGATGGACCCTTTGGGGAGGTTTTGGGATGGTTGTTTTTTTCCGGAGGTTTGTTTGTTCAGTTAATTCTTAGTCCAATTTTGGTATGGTTTGCATTACCAAGAGGGGGCAGACGTAATGAATAATCAGGATGCCGAAGAAAGCAAACTCTTCAGTGAATCTGGTTCATGAGATCGCATTCCATTGGATTGAGAGAGATCGCAACAGAGCAAGGAAAAGGAACAGCAGACAGATTCTTTCTAACCTGGCGGGCACCCAATGAGAACAATGGACGAACCAACGCTTGTCAATGGTGAATTGTTGAGGCGGTTTGCCGGATGAATCTATGAAAAACTTCGATTCCAGCCTAAATTTGAGATTAGGAGACCATTCCTGAACCTTCCGAAGCATCCGCTTTGTTCGCCTGTGAGATTTGGAAGAAACCACGAGCGACGACCAATCCTGAAATCACAAGGGCGCCGAGCATTAACTGTCCGATCAAGTCGTAGTCCGAGTTGACAAGGCCACCACCCAACAGGAGGAAATCCAATGAAAGAACGGCACCGATGGCCATGAGTGGGATCGAACCATTGTTGGTGAGCGTCACCTGTGTGGGGAGTGACAATTGGCCGCTTTTGTCGGAGGTTTTGTTCATTGGATCGTAGAAGTGGGCGAACAACACACCCAAGCCCGCACCCAACATGTCGCTTACCAGATCACTGGCTGTGTTGACATAACCGCCTTGGTCAATCGTTTGGAACATTGTCTTGCCAAAGAATTCGTACACTTCATACGCCACGCCAATAGCCACACTCAAGGAGAAAGCAGTGAACGCCACAACTCGAGGCGAGAGTTGCCAACCATTGTGCTCAGACATCCTCCTCCAACCAAGCGACCATGCAATGGCAATGGCCGTGCTGTTCATGCTGTGGACCAATTTATCCCACCAAGGGTGGACGTGGTACATACCGTTCACACCATCAGCACACAACCACTCACCAGGTTGCATTCCATCAAAGCAGAAAGGCCCAGGACCACTGTCTGCAGCACCTAACGACCCGCCGATGAAATGAAGCATTGTCGCAAAATAGCCGATCCATAATGGTAGAGCTGGGAGGTGTGCCTTCCCTTTCCAGAGGATCAAGAGTGCTAAAAGAGCCATAACAGCCCCTCCGAAATTGTATCCAGCCCAGAGGTTAAGCCCTCGACTTAGGTTCCAAAAGGTAAGGAGAACACACGAGATGAACCAAGCCATGAGCGGCCCTCTTTCAGGGACATGCACCTTCTCTTCCACTCTTCCACCCCCTCTGTAAACTGCCGGTCAATGACTTCGCTTATCAGTATTAACCCGGTATTTGGGTGACCATGCGGAGATTAGGATGCCGTGACTGCCTTCAACTATTGAAAGATCGAATCAATTGCCGCAACCACAGCCACGAGTTTGACACGATGCATCGACTTCTGCACTTGTGTCAGGGGTGTCCTTAGCAACAACGACCTTCTTAGGTCGGATTTTGAGGACCGAGGGGATTCGAATTTTGCGCTGGTTCTGGTTTGTTCGGCGGTTCATGATTCATCCACAAGGAACCTTGATAATAACATTTTGAAGGTACGTAATAACAAAACGGCGATCTTTTTCGCTCACTTTGCCTTCAAAGCTGTCCAGTTGAGGCTTTGAGCAAGCCCAAGAAAGGTGGACTTGGACGTCCGGGTCGGCTCTTGAATTCAGGGTGATACTGAACTCCAACGTAGTATGGGTGGTCCGTCAACTCGAAGATTTCACAGCGTTGCCCTGTCTCGTCTTTACCGACAAACACCAAGCCTTCAGCCTCGATTCGCTCAATCAAATCAGGGTTGACTTCGTATCGATGGCGGTGGCGCTCGTCAACCGCTTCCCCTTCGCCATAGAGGGTTCGAATTTTGCATTCATCGACTTGCCAAAGCGTCGGTCTGGTACCGAGGCGCATCGTGCCTCCAAGGTGCGTCTTAGAAATTTCTGGCATGAATACAACGGCTGCTGTTGGCGCATTTTCGTCAAATTCAGTTGAATTTGCACCCTCTAAGTTGAGTACGTTTCGGCAGAATTCAATGGTTGCCACTTGAAGTCCGAGGCAAATGCCGAGGTAAGGGGTTTGAGTGGTCCGAGCGTACTGTGCTGCTGCGATTTTACCTTCCACGCCTCGGTCACCAAAGCCGCCAGGAACCAGAACACCGTCGGCCTTCTTCAGCAAGTCCCATGCAGATTTTTTCTCCTCTTCGTTGCCCCAATCAGACTCAAGATGACTCGCTTCAATCCAATCGATGACCAATTTTCTGTCAACGGCCATTGCAGCGTGTTGAAGACTCTTGATGACCGAGAGATAGGCATCTGAGAGATTGGTGTACTTGCCAACCATTCCGATGTGAACTGCTTCGGTAAGGGTATCGAGGTGGTGAGCCATTGTTTTCCAATCTTTGAGCAGGTCGGTTGCACGGTGATCCACGCCAAGGATTTCGCATAGACCTTGCTCCTGAAGCATCAAGGGCACGTGATAGATGTTCGGCACATCGTGCGTGGACATGACGGCTTGGGGGGATACGTGGCAGAATGCTGCAAGTTTTTCGCGGGTTTCAACAGAAAGCGGTGAAGTGGAGCGGCAGACAAGGATGTCTGGCGTGATTCCAAGACCTCGCAGTTCCTTGACGGTGTGCTGGGTAGGTTTGGTTTTCTGTTCGCCAACAGGGCCCATCACGGGCACAAGAGAGACGTGAACGAAGGTCACATTTTCCCTTCCAACACGGAATTGGAATTGACGCAAGGCTTCAATGTACGGCGAAGATTCGATGTCACCGACTGTGCCACCGAGCTCTATGATGCATGCATCTGGGATTTCTCCGCTGCCATCAGCTGGTTGGTGTGCGACATCTTCGATCCACTCTTGAACCGCATCCGTCACATGAGGAATCACTTGGACTGTTTTTCCGAGGTAATCGCCCCTCCGTTCTGCCTCGATGACCTTCGAGTAGATTTTCCCAGTCGTGAGGTTGTTATTTTTTCCGAGGTTGATGTCCAAAAATCGCTCGTAATTGCCGAGGTCCAAATCGACTTCGCCACCGTCGTCCAAAACGAAAACTTCCCCGTGTTCAAACGGCGACATTGTCCCGGCATCGCTGTTCAAATATGGATCAATCTTGATGGAAGTGACTCTCAGGCCAGCGCTTTTCAGCAAAACGCCGATGCTGCTTGCTGTTACTCCTTTGCCCAATCCGGACAGGACGCCTCCGCTAACAACAACGTACTTCATGCACATCAACGGGCTTTTAGGCCGTCGCGCCTCCCATATCAACATACCTCAACCTTCGAGTGATTATGTTCTTGCCATGATGAGCGAAGAATGAATAGGTAGGTTCGCTGAACATCCCGAAGAGGGAGCGCATGGAGACCATTCCGAACACCATGATGGCTTGGACCAAAACCATCGATGAAGCAGGTGGTTTCACCAAACAGGAACATCCAGTTCCATTGCCTTCACATGGGGAAGTGCTTGTTAAAACGCACTCAACCTCTGTGTGTGGCACGGACATTCACATTTGGAAGTGGGACCAATGGAGCAGAGAAAACGTTCCTCTGGGCACCATCACAGGCCATGAAACATGCGGTGAAGTCGTCGCTGTAGGCGAGGGCGTGTCCGAGCCTTCTGTCGGCGATTTTGTGGCCATTGAGTGCCACTTTGCCTGTTGGGAATGCCCGAGGTGCGTCGAAGGAAACGCCCACATTTGTGAAAATGGTTCTATTTTTGGCGTTCATATCAACGGTGCATTTGGCCCCTATTTTGTTGCCCCAGCAATCAACGCTCGAAGGATTCCTGCCGGACTTGACCCCGGTCATGCCTCCATCCAAGATCCACTTGGCAATGCGATTCACACCCTCACTGGTGGTCCAATCGAAGGCGCAACGGTTGCGATTCACGGACTTGGGCCAATCGGCTTGTTTGCTGTCAATGCTGCAAAAGCAATGGGTGCAAGCAAGGTGATCGCTGTGGATTGGGACAATGAATACAGAATGGACTTAGCCAAATCCCTTGGCGCAGATCTGGTGTTAGGCAAGGACCATGATGTCGTAGCTGAAATTCTCAATGCGACTGATGGTCGAGGCGTGGATAATTCCTGTGAGTTCTCAGGCTCTCCACAAGCGCTGGCAAACACAATTCACAGCACTCGAATGGGTGGATATGTCAACGTGCTTTCGGTGTACGGAAACCCAACACCAGAAGTTCCCATGAACGACGTCGTGTTCCGATACCTCCACCTCAAAGGCATCAATGGGCGGAAGATGTGGTCGACATGGGACACAATGCACGCGCTGTTGGAACGAGGTGCCATTGATGTGGAGCGAGTGCTCACTCACCGCATGAGCATCGATGCATTTCCTGAAGCAGTGGAACTGGCCATTGCTGGCGATTGCGGCAAAGTCGTGCTCGACTTCTGAGTTCAAGCGCCAATCCAACGGTAGCGGCGTGCACCTTCGTCAACGCCTTCATCGCCGATTTCAACCAAAGCGAATTCACCTTGGGGTGTGACGACGCTTTCATCTTGGAGGCCTTTGTGTAAGTTCTCGTAGGTCACGTGATCAATCGCCATGCGACCAGCCAATCGTTCGAACAAATGCCAACGAGAGACAACCTCTCGCCAGCGAGGGCTCACTTTGCCTTCAAACACCTTTGCTTTGGCGCCCGAACCATAACCACACAATCCGAACAACGTGTTGTCGAGGTTGCAGTTTTCTTCGAAATCTGACTCGAACGTCGACATGAGTGCGAGGAAAATCGAACCAGTGTACTGGTTGCCAATCAGACTGCTTGCTCGCTGACCCTTCTCGATTCGGCTCTGATGGAAATCAATGTACTCTGTTGTTTTCGAGATGGAGCGGCGGTATCCATCCATTGCTTTCTCCCAAATCTCGATAATTTGTGGATCTTCTGAATCGTGGAAGGCGGGCATTGGACCAATCTTCTCTGCTACAGCAGCCCACATCTCGGTATCTTCTCGATCGTGACGGAAGATGTCAGGGAACATGCGCTTTGCTTGGAAAGCGTATGGAAGGTGCATGATAATCCTCGACCATTGTTCAGTCATGCGCTCGTCTTCACCGTGGGTGTAGCGTCCTTGACGCTCAGCTTTCTCTGCAAAATTGTGGAAGGCTTGACGAACAGCAGATTGGTAGCATCGATTGGAGAATTGGCCGTCGAAAATGGGTTCATCCCTGTGGACCCTGACGCTGGTTTCCCCGTGGGAGAAAATTCCAAGTTTGCGAACCGTTGATTCAGGCAAATGGCGAATCATTCGGTCGACAAGGCCTTTTTTCACGGTTTGACCAGTTTCCTGGGCTAACTGAAGAACATTGGAAATCACTGAACGAAGGGTCACTTCGCGACGTGGTTTGAAGAAATCGTGGACAGGAGTCGTGGAAACACCGATGCAATCTGGAATCTCAAGGAGCCGAGGGTTTCGTCGAATTAACAATGCGCCGCCCCCGGCACCTTGTGTGTATTCACCAGAAGACTCCAATGCATACTTTGCATTGTCCGAAAAAATCACGATGCCCACTCGCTCATCGTGTTCCGTTGACCGTGCAACCCAGTCGAGGGTGGTGTGAAGAGCGTCAACTGCGCCGATGCATGCAAAGGTCATATCGACAACATCGCAGTTTCGGAAGCATTCCGAACCGTAGCGTTCCTCATACCGTTGTGTGAGCATATCGACGATGTAGGTCGCTGTTGGCTTTGCACCATCCAGTGCGGATTCGGTGCCGAGGTACATTCGTCCAATGGTGTTTGGATCCAATCCGTTTCGGTCGATGATTTGCATGACAGCCATGGCGCCCATGGTTGCCGTGTCTTCATGAACATCCGGAATGGCCATTGCTTCAAGGCCGAGTCCCTTGTTCAATTTACCGAAATCAGCACCCCGCAATTCAGCGAAATCCCTCATGTCCATGTACAAACGAGGAAAGTGAATGGCGATGTCATCAATCCCGACGCAAATCTGACTCTCGGTTCCCATCAACAAAAGGTCCCATCAACCCCTATTTGAAGGACCATCCTTTGTTGAAAACCAATCGGTCTGTTTGGTGGGTCATTCCATTTCGGGAACATCCGCCATGACTGGGTCTTGCTTTGCCCACAACACATCATCAATCCTTAGGACTGAAATGGCGGCTTCTGTCGCACCCGTAATGCCTTGATCAATGATGAGCAAGGGCTCGATAACGCCCTGTGTAAGCATGTTTTCTGGCTTGCGATGAATCACATCAAGGCCAATGTGATCGGAAGAAGACGATGGCGCATTCGATTGAGCCGCCACGAGGTTGAGGAGAGTGTCAATTGGATCAAGACCAGCGTTTTCCGCCAACACACGCGGAATCACTTCCAAAGCATCGGCAAACGCTTCAACACCCAATTGTTCTCGACCAGGAATGGATTCAGCATACCGTCGGAGTCGTCGAGCAAGGGCCACTTGTGTTGCGCCCCCTCCTGCGACAAGCCGAGCGTCTTCGACAAGTTGGCAGGCCACACCCAACGCATCAGCAAAGCTGCGCTCCACTTCACCAAGCACAGCTTCTGTGCTGCCGCGTGCAATGAAGGTGGCTCCACCTTCTTCAGTTTCAACGATCCAGTGCACCGTTCCGGCCCATGTTTCATTTTTACTCGAAATGAAGGCGCCCAAATCTGCGCTTGAGGCTCGCTTGACATCGTGAACCAGTGTTGCCCCACAGCCACGGGCGAGCAAATCTAAATCGGAGCGAGCAACCCGCCGGAAGGCTTTGATTCCTGCATCAGTGAGCATCATCCGAACATCTTCATCGATGCCCTCTTTGCACGCAAGCAGGTCAACACCGAGGGATTTGAGGTGGGTCACCTGTTGTTCGAGCAATTCTGTCTCCTTCGCTCTGAACGCATCAAGCACACCCGTTGAAGTGACGTTGAGTTTGACACTTCCCATCATTGAACGACGTTCGATGCCTCCATCGATGAGCAAAATCTTGCCCCCCTTAATGTGACGGGGCATGTCTTTGTGAATCCTGTTCTTGGCCAACACAAGCCCAGTGACAAGGTTGCTATCACCAATGGTTCCACCGGATTGCGGGAGAATTTTCACACGGGTCGGGTCGGCTTGTGGCCCTCGCTCGGTGCTTACCAAGACGGCTTCTGCAGCATCGAGGGCGAGTTGTGCCAGCAATGCTTGCATGCTTTCGTGACCCTTTCCGGTCAAGCAGGTTTTGGTTGCAAGCAGTTGGTGGGAGCGTTCTGAGGCGAATGACAGGGCATTCAATTCTGATCTTGCGTGTTCTTCCGCCATTCGGAAGCCTCGAGCAATGGTAGCAGGATGAACGCCTTGCGTCACAAGGTGCCATGCATTCTGCAACATTTCTGCGCAGATCAAAACGGTCGAAGTGGTTCCATCTCGTGCGATTTTATCTTGAACCGACGAGGCGTTGATGATCATCTTCGCCACTGGGTGTTCCACTTTCGCCGATTCCAGAACAGTCACGCCATCGTTGGTGACCATGGTGCGTCCATCATCATCGATCAGAAGTTTATCCAACCCACGTGGACCAAGCGTCGAGCGCACGGCTCCAGCCAAAGCCAAAGCAGCCTGAATGTTCTTTTGAAGCGCACCTCGACCGGTCGACCGGTCGGTGTCCTTCAGGATTGGAACATCGCTCATAGCACAGCCACCCGACTTCTCGACATAAGGTCAACTCTCGACACCGTCAAGAGTTCGCCGTTCAATCTTCGTCGTCTTCAACGACTTCGAAGTCGGCATCGACCACGTCGTCGCCACCAACGTTGATGTCACCATCATCGCCAGATCCGTCTTGCTCAGCCATCTCTGCAGCTGCTGCTTCGTAGAGTTTTGCAGACACGCCGTGCATTGCTTCCTCAACTTCCTTGACCTTGGCCTGAATGGCTGCGTCATCGATTGAGTCAATGTCCAACGGCTTACCGTCTTCGTCCTGAACCATCTTTTCGAGTTCATCGAGGTGAGCCTTGACCGGATCGGTTTCGGCATCATCCAATTTGTCAGCCGATTCATCGAGGGTTCGGCGAGTTTGGTAGACAACTTGGTCAGCCATGTTCCGAAGTTCGACCTTGGCCTTGCGGAGTTGATCTTCTTCTGCGAACTTCTCTGCTTCTTCAATCTTGGATTGAATTTCGTCTTCAGAGAGCGAAGTTTGTGCTTCAATCTTGACCGATTGCTCTTTGCCAGTGCCCATGTCTTTTGCACTGACATTGACGATTCCGTTTGCGTCGATGTCGAAGGTCACTTCGATTTGAGGCGTACCACGAGGTGCGGCAGGGATGCCCATCAGGGTGAATTCACCAAGGGTCACGTTGTCCTTAGCGAAGTTTCGCTCACCTTGGAGGACGTGAATTGTCACCGCTGGTTGGTTATCACTCGCTGTCGAGTAAATTTCAGAGCGGCGGGCAGGGATGGTGGTGTTGCGTTCGATCATGGTTGTCATGACGCCACCAAGGGTCTCAATGCCCAAGGTGAGTGGGGTCACGTCAAGCAAAAGAATGTCAGAGACGCCTTCGTCTCCAGCGATGATTCCTGCTTGCAGTGCAGCACCCATAGCCACTGCTTCGTCTGGGTTGATGCCTTTGTATGGCGCTTTTCCGGCTTCCTTTTCTACGGCTTCCTGAACCGCTGGAACTCGGGTTGAACCTCCGACGAGGATGACTTTGTCCACATCGCCCTTCTTGACGCCTGCGTCCTTCATGGCTTGGCGAGTTGGACCCATTGTTGCTTCAATGAGTTTCGAGATGAGGTCTTCGAATTTGGCTCGGCTGAGGGTCATGTCCATGTGTTCTGGTTGTCCATCGCGCATGGTGATGAACGGGAGATTGATTTGTGTTTGCTGAGTTCCAGAAAGTTCGATCTTGGCCTTTTCTGCTGCTTCCTTCAATCGGGACATAGCTTGTGCGTCCTTGCTGAGGTCGATGCCTGTGTCTCGCTTGAATTCAGTGACCATCCACTCGATCACAAGGTCGTCGAAATCATCGCCACCGAGTTTGTTGTTGCCGGCTGTTGCCTTGACTTCGATTTGTGGGTTTCCATCGACTTGGTAAATTTCCAAAACTGAAACGTCGAAGGTACCGCCACCCAGATCGTACACGAGGATTGTCTGGTCTTCCCCTTTGTCTACGCCATAAGCCAGTGCTGCTGCGGTCGGTTCGTTGATGATTCGCAACACTTCCAATCCTGCAATTCGGCCTGCATCCTTGGTGGCTGTTCGTTGTGCGTCCGTGAAGTATGCAGGGCAGGTGATGACGGCTTGCTTGACTTCGTGGCCGAGGTAAGCTTCTGCGTCCGCCTTCAACTTCTGAAGGATGAAAGCTGAGATTTCTTGAGGCGTGTAGTCTGTGTCGTCGACGGTTGTTTTCCAGTCAGTTCCCATATGACGCTTGACCGAAATCATGGTGCGTTCGGTGTTGGTCACGGCCTGTCGCTTGGCTGTGACACCAATCATTCGCTCACTGCCATCTTTGGCAAAAGCGACCACAGAGGGTGTCGTTCGTGCGCCTTCTGCGTTCGATATGACAACGGGTTCTCCGTTTTCGATGGTTGCTACGCAGCTGTTTGTTGTTCCAAGATCAATTCCAATTACTTTGCTCATTTTTTCACTTCCTTATTTTGTTTTCAAAAGATGGGGATACCACCGTCGTCTTCGTCGTCATCATCGTCGGAATCACCCAAATCGATGCTGACGTCTGGTGCCTCAATGGCCGTATCGTCGTCTTCGACGGCAGAGCCTTGTGGCGTGAGTTTGAGGGTGATGTCGAGGATTCCATTGTTCAACGACCATTCAACCAAGTTTTCGCATTGATGCGGGAGGTCTATTTTGGCAAGTGGCGTTTGTAGTGTGTCTTTGATGACCTCGATGCGGTTGCCTTGGCGAACCAGGGCAAGTTCAAGTTCGCTTTGTTCGACTTCGCCGCGCAGCGTGAAGTCGACCGTCACTGCCATGTTCCAGCCTTCGAGGTAAACATCGTTTGCTGGAATATTGATGATGTCGTCTGGTTCATCCATCTTTGGCGCTTTGATTTCAACAGGGCTGGCATCGACTTGGACGTCCATGCCTAGGTTGGAGAGAATGTCTTCCATTGGTTTTCCAGACTGGAACATCTTGGCCAAGTGAGAAAGATCGAAATTGAAATTCACATCGCCTTTTGCGATTTTTTCAGCATCGAGGCCCATGTTTTCGAACTGAGAGCGGAACTGTTCCATCATGCCGCGGATTTGTTCTTTGTCCATGTCCATGCCCATGTTTCGGAACATTTCCACAAGTTGCTCAACCAGTTTTTCTTCCCAATCTTCACCGCTCGTCATCGACTCACCTTTCCACTACTGAACTATCAGTTACATAGTGGCCTGTGTGTCACCCTATATCAAGTTCACGAAATCAAAGTCACTGAACTTTATGTCCAGCGATTCCAAAGAAAGCGAACCCCTAAGAGGGGAAGAGGTCGCCCTAAAGTCGGGGACCCTCATGAGAAACTCTGTTCGAGCCTTTGGCCTGATTGCGTTGATGATGCTCGCACCACTTGCCGGTTGTTTTGGCGAAGCTGACAGCGATCGTGAAACAAAAGCAGATGTCCTCAAAATCGATTTCCTCCCAGCAGGTGATCTTCCGTTGCGAGCTGGTGAATGGCATACGTTCACGCTCGAAGGAGAGGGCACACGTCTTGTGGTTCAACAAGATGTCTTGCTGTTTGTGAACAACAGCATCGTCCCCCTTGGCGTTGTCCAAGTACAGGAAGATGGTATTCTGATCGGGAAGATCCTCACAACGCCCTATGTCGAATCAACCGTCCTGAACATCGTGTACGAGGATGGCAGCGGAGCAACCATTGACCTCATTGTGGAAAACGGAACGCCCATTGTAAATGGCGAAGAGTGGTTCGACAAGATGGAGTTCATTCTGAATGTATGTGCAGACTCAACGGAGTGCGGCGGCTACATCAACCGATGGATGGGGTCACCAAACCCTGCGTTTGAACGAGCTGCTAGTTTCTTCCACGGCCATTTCGAAGGCCTTGGGTATGAAACTCACATCATGCGGGTGACCGACCACCTCAACCCAACTCAACCTGAATCGTTGAACATTATTGCTTGGAAAGAGGGACGCTCTGACACCTGCGTCCAGGGCATGGGTGCGCACATGGACATCGCACCTCCAGCATCACCACCCGCAGGAGGCACCTACGAAGGCGCCTATGACAACACGGCAGGGACTGTGGCAATGATGTTGTACGCAAAGGCGTTTGTTGACCTTGAAGTTGAATGCGACACATTCCTCGCCCTCTGGTCATCTGAAGAGGAAGGGCTCCGAGGCTCCAATGCATTCGCAAACAATGACTGTGATTACTGCCTCCCTCAAGACAAGGAGCTTCGTTTCTACATTAACATGGATATGATGGGCATCTCGTGGCCCGCATTGAAGGACACCGGTGAGCCGTTCCCCTACCACGCATGGTCTGGACCGGACAACGATCCCTCCGTTGACGAACTGCCGATCACCGAAGTGATGGACCATGTGCACAGGAACATCCTCAAAGCGCCGATGGATTTGAGGATCGACGGCACTTATGGAGCAGGTTGTGACCAACACTGGGATGAACATGACAACTTGGTCATGGATGTCCATGAAGACACATTTGGCCGGTCAGACCACGTGACGTTTCGAGACAGAGGTGCTCAGACAATCTTCCACCTCGGCGCATACGACGATGACTATGACGCCTACCACTCACCGAATGACACCCTCGACAACATGATCAGTTCCGTCGGAGGACAAGCGGAATTGGAGAAGTCGATCGAGTTTGTAATGTGGGCTGCAATGCTTGAATTCATTGTGGCCGACCAGACCCCGGAAATCCGTAACCTCGCTTGAGAAGCAAAACATCACTTCAAAAGCAGAAGCACAGAATCTGCACCATGAGCGATGCGTATGCTACGACCAAAGACAACCCTCTGCGGTCGCTTTGGAAGGTCATCGCAAGTTCCACGTTAATTGCATCGATGTGTTGCCTCCCATCGGTCGTCTTGGTGATGTTTGGACTCGCCACCGTATCAACTGGCGCCGTCATCTCAGACACATTGTACTGGGGCGATGATGGATATTCGTGGTTCAGACCACTTATGGGCCTCATAGCCCTTGCCAGCGTGGGAATTGGTTTGGTGCTCTACTTCCGAAACCAAGGCATCTGCACGCTTGACCAAGCAAAGAGAGAACGTCGGAAAATCATCAACATATCTCTTCTGGTCCTTGCAGTGACCTACATTTGCTACATGCTGTTCAATTACGTCATTCTAACGGAAATTGGCATCCAACTCGGCCTGCCCTGGGAATCAAGCCGAGACAGTTACGCCTTCTGGCGCTGATCAACAATTGCCCCGAGTGGTCTTGCAACCAACGCCCCATTCACCTTCTTGCATCGCTGCGCGGGTGGCGTCGAGAAGCGCATCCTCGGGGGTTCGAATGGAGAGGGAAAATTGGCCCCAAGCAAGACTCATTTGCATCGAGTCGTTAACCCAATTTACCAATTGCAAATTTAAATTTTCAATTGTAATAGTTGCATGTGGAACTCCAATTGGAATTCCAATATCGCGTGGATTAAGATGCATGCCTAATCCCAACGCTTTTTGCACCGCTTCTTTGGCAACCCAGAGTTCGATTGCATGCGATGGTGCGTTCTGCAATGCAAGCAATTCTTCGCCCTTACACATCAGGTTGAATGCATTTTCTTGCAACCCACGGTTCGCAGATTCCGCATCGATTCCAATCCGCCATCCATGCTCAATAATGGCCACAAAGGCCCATCCAGAGGCGTGTCCGATGCTGATTGACGGCAAGGGCGTGTTTCTCCACAAACCAGGTATGTGTCGAAGGTATGGTGCTCGATGATCAGTTCGATGGACCGACAAACCGGCGATGTCCAATCCCCAAGCCTCAACGGCTTGCCCCAACAACCAACGGCCAGAAAGATGCTCATCACGTCGTTTTTCAATCGCAAAAGTGGCCACCTCATCGGCATTCGCCAATGCCACCTCATCAATCGAAAAGGAACGTACAGGCATGCGAAGCAGGAGCATTCGTGGTTGATTCACACCCGGGGGGTGTAGTTCTTCCACGGACATCATCAAACCTCGTCAACGGTCCAATTGGAATGCATCCGAATCCGAGACTGGCGCCATTCCTTTGAGTCGCAAGCCTTTGAGGGCAAGCACAGGGGCGTCATCGTCACCAACGATTACAACATCGTGAACGGTGACACCAGCTTCTTCAACGGCCATGAGAAGGCTGCGCATTCGAAGTTGTTCATCTCGATCTGGGACCCTCAGCATCGAGGACCACTCAATACCGATTGGGAGAGAAGAGAAGCCTTCTGCCTCCATCGCCACGAGACCAGCGTTTTGGAAACCAGCTTCAATCAACATCGGAAGGGCTTCCAACAGCACCGATTCGCCATTCGCTTCGTGAGCGAACTGATCGGACGCAGGCAATTGGTGGCGCATCAAGGCAATCCCGTCTGCACCAGGCATGGCATCATCGCCAATGCCACGCAACACACCACCATGTGACTGGAAGCGTGGTCCGTGGAAGTACCGGCGATAGATGAACGAGGGGCCTTCAATCACTTCACCAGGAGCAGGAATACCAATGTTTGGCAAAGCATGGACTTCTCGTTCCAGGAATGGACAGATGTCATCACATTTCTCGACCAATCGAACCATGGCCTTGTGATGCTCACGTTCACCAAACACTTCACCCTTCGAATTGGACAAATCAGAAACAAGCCGGCATTCGACCCATGTCACATCATCTTCAGTTCGAGCGTAATCAGCATGAATTCGAACCGTCATAGCCCCTTTGAGCAATTTCACAGGGAGGCCGAATTCAACGGACTCAAATCCAGCCAAGCAGGTCGAGGGGCGCAAGAGAAGGGCCGATTCTGCAAACATTTCCAGTGCCATCACGCCTGGGTGATATGGCACTCCTTCGATGGCATGGTCAACGAGGAAGGGGTGGTCGGCAGCAGAAAGCGTAGCTTGCGTCACCAATGATTGGCCTTCACTGAAGGTGAGAACTTTGTCGACAAAGGGGAATCGCTCAGGGTCCGCAATCACGGCCGCCATCTCTGCTGGGAGGCGGAGTGGTGCTTCCCTGAAAGCATCGAATTTGTCCATCGCTCCGAGTGAACCGCATCCGATCACTCGGCGCTTTCCACCAGCGAGGGCTTCACCAACGAAGATTTCAACGCCTTGCTCGACAGAGAGGGTGTCGATTCCTGCCGCTGCAAAGACGGCTTCAATCGATCCACGAGTCGCCATACCCACGTCGCGCCAGCCAGTCCAACCAATAGCAACGGCCCGGCACACACCTGAGGCGGTGAGGCGAGCCATTTCAGCATCCAGAACACTGTTTGCTGCCGCATAATCAGTTTGACCACCGTTTCCAAATCGGCCTGCAACGCTTGTGAAGCACGCAGCAAATCGCGGGTGTTCTGCACCAGAAGCCCCACAGGCTGCCAGCATGCATTGCCATCCATCGATCTTGACACGGACAACCTTGTCAAAGACAGAGGAATCTTTCTGGCCAACAAGTTTCGAATCTTCAAGGCCTGCGCCATGAATCAACCCGGTGATTTTGCGACCCAATGATTCACCAACAGCAATCATGCCGTCTCGGTCCATTACATCCACTGGATGGTAGGTGGCTTGATTTCCCGTCGATTGAATCGAGGCGAGGGTGACATAGACATCTCGACTTCGGGTGAATTTTTGCCAAGCTGTGTTCCATTCGACAATGGTGACCTTTCCAGAGTCGCTTGCTGAAGCCAGGCGTTCTCGAAGGGCCATGCGTTCGGCCTCAAGTGCCTCTTCGCTCCAAGGAACCCACGATTCTGTTTGCTCAATCAAACGCGACCGCCCAAGCAAGGCAAAGTGAGCGTTCGCATTCTTCGAGGCCGTAGCGACACCAATAATGGACGCTGCTGTCACACCTGAGCCACCTCCAGAAACAAGCCATGTGTCGTCTGAGGCAAGCGGTTGGTGATCCTCAACAAGGTCTTCGGCAAAAGCCACAAGGCCCCATCGACGGCCATCTCGGTCTAATCCGACCTCGACTTCTCCTTCCAAGGTGAACAGATCTTCGTGAATCATATCCGCAGCAGCCTTTGGATCCAAGATGAGTTCAGGGTGCAAGTCAAGTGCTCGACAACGGATGTGTGGTTGCTCAAATGCGTACGACTTGGTCACGCCCGATGCAGCGCATTGCACGGAGTTGAACCGCTCGCCGATGTTTCCATGGCGGCCATCAAGCGCTGTAACGGAGGCTACAAGGCCTTTTTCGGCTTTAGCAAGACCCAAATCAAGACCCTTGAGAAGTGCAAAGTAACCTTGTGCAGCAAGCGCAATCTGGGTGGAAGGAGTCGCATCTTCCGACCATGAAGCACTGGCCAGTTTGAGCGGAGCCATGTGCAGCAAGGCAGTGACGTTGTGCTCGGCCAAGGCCTCACACACCGCAGCAACATGCTCTGGATTGCCAGGATCTGCTCTGTACACGGTGCGCTTCCCTTCGTGTTGAATCGACATGTCGCGAATGTTGCTTTCAAATCCAACTCGGATTGCGCTCATGCCATCCGCTTCGAGGCGCTGGCAGAACGCTTCTGCAATGCCCCAGCCATCGTCGGTAACAACGGCTGTCCCTTCCAAGGAGAGTGGGGCACCAATCCCTTCTGCTGCTTCAACTTCAATTTGCCAACGGCGCGTTGGTGTCGAAAGAGTTGTGGTTGTTGATGCAAGTGGTGGTGTGGCGGCTGCAGGCGTTGAAGGTTCAGGAGTTTCCACATCACCCTTCATCCGAAGAATGTAAGCGGTGAAGTGGTTCAATGTCGGGTGGTCGGAGAGAACAAAGTCCTCATCCAAAGGCAGGGAAAAGGCATCGCGTACGTCACCCATGATTTCCGCTTGCTTGACCGTATCAATGCCCAATTCCCCTTCAAGGTCTTGATCCATTTCGATGAAGTCTGCAGGATAACCGGTGTGTTTAACGACGATTTCAACCAATTGGGAGTCGACGTCGCTGTTGGAGGCCATTGGCGCAGGTGCAGCAGATGTTTCAGGGGCCTCTGTTTGTGAATCTGGCACTGGCACTGGCACCGGTACTGGAATGGGCGTGGATGGGGCCACAGGTGCAGGAGAGGCGCCTCCTTGCATCCGCTGGATGTATCCAATCATGTGGTTCAACGTCGGGTAGTCTGAAAGAATGAAATCTTCATCCAATGGCAAACTGAAGAGTTCTCGAATGTCAGCCATAATCTCGGCTTGTTTGACTGTGTCAATGCCCAATTCGCCCTCAAGATCTTGGTCCAACTCAATGAAGTCTGCTGGATAACCAGTGTGCTTGACCACCACTTCAACAACCGTAGCATTGAGCGATGCATCGTCCACTGTTCCCGTGACTGGGGCGGTGGTTGGCTTGCTCACAGCAACAGGTGCAGGTGCGGTTGGTACAGGTATGGTTGGCACAGGTGCGGTTGGCACAGGTGCAGCAGGTACGGCCCGAGCCGCATCAGCCACATCGCCGCCAGTCATTCGCTGAATGTAGGCGATCATGTGGTTGAGTGTCGGGTAGTCTGATAGAATGAATTCTTCATCGACTGGAAGGCTGAATTTCTCACGAATGTCCGCCATGATTTCGGCTTGTTTGACCGTATCAATACCAAGTTCTCCTTCCAAGTCTTGGTCCAATTCAACAAAGTCAGCTGGATATCCAGTGTGCTTGACAACGACTTCAATGACTGTTTCAACGAGGTGAGCATCCGTGCCCCCTGAAGAAGCCGGCACGCTGACTGGC
>ERZ767114.97-NODE-97-length-71435-cov-5.183764_pt1 | contig 71435 bp, 67 predicted proteins | sample MGYA00374952_ERZ767114 | MGnify/ENA primary metagenome ERZ767114 (study PRJEB28939, sample SAMN06267156) | marine metagenome | isolation source: Columbia River Estuary | place: USA:Columbia River Estuary, USA | collected 2012-05-05 ... | reverse complement strand
GACATTAAAACCCTTTTATCTAGCATTCATCAAACAACTGAAACATTCGACGTTTCTGGGATTTCGCTTAATTCGAATACACTTTCTAAAGGTGATTTATTTATTGCACTTCAAGGAGAAAAAAGTCATGGCGCAGATTACATTGACAGTGCCATTGAGAATGGCTGCGTAGCAGTTTTAATAGAGGGAAAAGACTTTGAATGTGATGTTCCCACTATACGCATTGATAACCTCAAGACGCACCTATCTAAGCTTGCTCAAAATTTTTATACCAAAGCAAAGGATATTGATCTCATTGCAGTTACTGGAACAAATGGTAAGACCTCTGTCAGTCATTACATTTCGCAGTTACTAGATTTCTTAGAGGTTGATAATGGCGTCATCGGAACTCTGGGAATCAGCAAGGTGGATAAGAAGAGTGTTAATACAACGCCAGACATCTTCTCAATATACAGTTCACTTGAAGAATACTGGAATCAGGGAATAAAGCTAGCCATCATTGAGGCCTCTTCTCATGCGCTCATACAAGATCGACTTGAGGGGCTTTCATTTATTCAGGGCATCTTTACTAACCTGACTCAAGATCATCTTGATTACCATGAGACAATGGACAATTATCGAGAGGCCAAAGTCAAACTATTTAAGAATGGCTTCTCAAAAAAAGCTATTATTAATCGGGATGATGAAAGCCATCAATACTTTTTAGATAATGCCTCGGACAAAAATCCAATAACATTTGGGCTTGATGATTTAGAATTCTTTAAAAATAGTGAGAATGGTTTTATTTGTCAGCTCAATAATTACGTCTTTGAGTTGCCCTTAGTGGGAGAGTTTAATCTTTCGAATGCGATGGCTGCATATCAAAGTGTCAAATGCTTGGGATACAGTGACGATCAAATTATTCCTTTTCTCGCAAAGCTTTCACCGCCGCCCGGAAGAATGCAGCAGCTAGAAAACTCTCACATTTGGATAGACTATGCCCATACGCCAGATGCCCTTGATAATGCCCTTTCTACACTTAAGACGCACTACCCAGAGTTTAAAATTAGGGTCCTATTTGGCTGTGGCGGTGATAGAGATAAAGGCAAAAGACAAATTATGGGCAAGATAGCGAGTGAGACTGCTGACAGCATTATCTTAACTAATGATAATCCTAGGAGTGAGGACCCTCAGTCAATCGTCAATGATATTCTGGCAGGAACAAAAGTTGAAAATGATGTTCAGGTCATCTTAGATCGGGGTGATGCAATCAAATCAGCCGTCCAGACACTTGGTGAAGAAGAGGCACTGCTGGTAGCCGGTAAAGGTCATGAAACGACTCAAGTTATAGGATCCAAAACTCTTCAGTTTAGTGACATTGAGGTAGCATTGAATGCTCTCAACTAATATCCAAAAAATTGCTAAGGTTGTCAATGGCAAGTTAAATAGTAACGAAGCTAGAGAGTTTAATGGGGTCTGTACTGATACCAGGGCAGATATCAATGGGAAACTTTTCATCGCACTTGAGGGTCCAAATTTTGATGCCCATACCTTTGCACAAAACGCAGAAGAGTTAGGCGCAATTGCAATCATTGCTCATAAGAAAATTCATTCAAACTTACCTGTGATCCAAGTCAAAAATACTGAGAAGGCTTACCAAGATATTGCGGCCTGGCATCGCCAATCTCACTCCCCCGTTGTCATTGCAATCACGGGAAGTAATGGCAAAACTTCGACTAAGAATATGCTCAACTCTATTTTGTCGATTGCTGCGCCTACTCTATCAACAAAAGGCAATCTTAACAATCATCTTGGTGTTCCAAAAACACTCCTTGAGCTGGAAGAGAGGCACAAGTACTGCATTATTGAGATGGGTGCAAATCATCAACATGAAATCTCGCTATTATGCTCAATTGCGAGTCCAGATATTTCAATCATTACCAATGCGAATAACGCTCATTTAGGTGAATTTGGAAGCGAAGAAAACCTAGTAAAAGCTAAAGGAGAAATATTAGAATCATTAACTAAAGATGGTGTAGCCCTAATAAATATTGCCTCTCCGCATAAAGAAACCTGGCACGAAATGTCTGGCACCCAGAGTCTCACCTTTTTTGGTAAGGGTAGCGGTATATATCCAAGTGAAATCACTGAATCCAAATCTCACATCAACTTTAATCTTAACTATAGTAATGCTTCTTTGAATGTAAATCTTTCTATGATTGGACTGCATCAGGTTGACAATGCATTGGCTGCTGCTGCTTGTGCCATTGCACTTGGAATTGAGCCAGATGTTATTAAAAAAGGCCTTGAAAATACCCTGCCAGAAAAAGGCCGACTAGAGTTGATTGAACTTGAGAATTTTAAGATACTTGACGATAGCTATAACGCAAACCCAGAGTCAATGAAGGCTGCAATAGATTGTATTGGTAATTTTTCTGGGGAGAAAGTTTTGGTGCTTGGATCTATGGGTGAACTCGGTATAGATTCAAAAAAATTGCATCAAGAAATCGGTGACTATGTTCGTCAATCCAAGATTGATCATCTGTTAACAATTGGAGAAGACGCTAAGGAATATCAGGGCCAACAGTTTGAAGATATAAACTCTATTTTTAAGTCAATTCAAACTAATCATCAAGGCTCCACAATACTAATTAAAGGATCAAGGATGATGCGGCTAAATGAATTAGTTGATAATTTAGTAAATAGCGAAAACTCTTCTTGACCTTTAGATGAAACATGGCGATAATTACGCAGCTGCGCTCGTAGCTCAACTGGATAGAGTACTCGGCTACGAACCGAGCGGTTGCAGGTTCGACTCCTGCCGAGCGCGCCAACCTTATAAAGTTTATTCTAAACGCAATGAGTCTTTGATAGAATTAACATTATGATGACTCTCCCAAACCTAATCACCCTATCAAGAATCTGCTTAATTCCAGTTTTCATTGGTTTATTTTACTTACAACCGGACTATGTAGAAGGTAGGCCGGGTGAAATTCTAGAGTCGCTATCCGAAAATAGTCTTAGCTGGGTTCATTACTCAATTGTTTCAATATTCGTGCTTATAAGTGCAACCGATTTTATAGATGGTTTTTTAGCAAGAAGGCTTAATCAGGTCTCTAAACTTGGAGCATTTCTTGATCCGGTTGCAGACAAATTATTAGTTTGTACAGCGCTTATTCTTTTAGTCGACTATTATCACACGTGGTTTGTAACAATACCTTCAGTCATTATTATCTCTAGAGAAATTCTTGTTTCTGCCTTAAGAGAATGGATGAGCGAGATTGGCCAAAGGGCCAATGTTGCAGTATCTTGGATTGGTAAATCTAAAACCCTTGTTCAAATGGTGGCGATAATTTTTCTGCTGATTCATCAACCACTCTTCACTTTTTCAGAAGAAGAGATAAATATAATGGGTTTTGCACTGTTGTTTTTTGCTACATTTCTCACTTTATGGTCTGGTATAAAATATCTTGTTGCCGGCTTAAAAACATTTGACAGTTAGAAAAAAAACACTATAATTTCACACCTTGTGCGGGAATAGCTCAGCTGGTAGAGCATCACGTTGCCAACGTGAATGTCGCGAGTTCGAATCTCGTTTCCCGCTCCAAATTCTAACTGCGTTTTTGGCCTGTAGAAAACAGGCTTTTTTTAGTTAAAGCTAAAATGGCTGGGTAGCAAAGCGGTTATGCAGGGGCCTGCAAAGCCTTTTAGACCGGTTCGACTCCGGTCCCAGCCTCCAATTATCTTTGCATCTTAGTGACATTCATTAAAAACAAGCGCTTGACATTTTTCGCACTTGCTCTTATCAAGCCTATCATAAAGAACCTTAATTGCTTCCGACTTAGTGTCAAAGAAGTTCTCACGTCCTATCTCATTGACAAAGTTAACCTTCTCCATAAACTCGAAGGCAGTCGACTTAACGGCAACAAAATATAGACTTCCATTTTGAGCTTTAAGACGCTTGTTCTCATTCAAAAGTGCCTCAATTCCAGCAAGGTCAATAAAGTTAACCCCACTTGCGACAATTAAAATATGATAGATTCTTTGGTTGTCAACAATTCTGCTGAGCTGTTTTTGAATATGATTTATGGATCCAAAATAGATTGACATATCAATTCGAATGATTTTGAGTTGTGGACACTGCACTAAAGGCGCTTTTCGAATGCTTTGCAGTCTCCTATCACCCTCACCAGGCGGCGTAGCAAATGCAAGTGTGTGAACATCTGGGGTTGAAGTTTTGGCAATAAAGAGCATTAAAGATAATAGCACTCCTAAATAGATTGCAAACTCTAACTCAAACAATAAAGTAGCAAGAAAAGTAGCTGTAAAGATCACACTTTCCGACTTGCTATACTTAAAGGTTTTTCTGATATTTTTAAAGTCAACAAGATTGTAGGCAACTAGCAAAATAATTCCTGCCATTGCTGCAAGTGGCAAATAGGCAATTAATGGAGCAACCAGAAGAACAATTACCATCAAAAAAAGCGCTGCCAGGATAGCTGATAGTGGCGTTCTTGCCCCAGCTTCAAAGTTTACACCTGACCTGGTAAAGGAGCCAGAGGATGCATAGCTGGAAAGAAAACTTCCAACAATATTAGAAGCGCCTTGACCAACAAACTCCTGATTAGCATCAATTCTTTGGTTTGATTTTGTTGCTATTGACCTTCCAATAGATGATGCCTCTATAAGGCCCAATAGTGCTATAGCAAATGCTTCAGGAGCAAGCTCCTTTAATGAATTTAATGAAAAGTCTGGTGTTGATAATGGTGGAAAATAAGCAGGCATCGCTCCAACAGTTTTTATCGTGTCGGTCAGTCCACTTAAATAAAATGCAAGAACGCCACCAACAAGCATACCGATTAACAGATTGGGATACTTTGGCCTTAAAATTTTAACCAAAATTGCACTCATTAATGTTCCTAGCCCAACAATTAATAAATATATATTGAACTCACCAACACCCCAATATATATCAAACCAAGTGTGGATAAAATCTTCCCCTCTAGCTATGTCAATTCCGACAATATATGGAATTTGACTACTAGCAATTAGTAATGCAGCTCCTGCTGTAAAACCAATTACTACATTATGCGAAACAAAGTTTATCAAAAGACCAAATTTAGCCAAACCGAATACAAGTTGATAGACACCTGCTAAAAAAGTAAGCGTCAAAGCCAATGAAACAAACTCTTGAGTACCTGGCTCAGCATACTTACTAACTGCTGCAAAAACAACGATTGAGATTGCTGTAGTTGGTCCAGAGACAAGATGAAAAGACGACCCAAAAAGTGCAGCAATAATGGGGACCACCATTGCAGTATATAGACCATATTCTGGGGGCATTCCAGCAATTGTTGCAAACGCAACACTTTGGGGAAGAACAATAATTGCACCAGTCAAACCTGCGAAAAAATCAGCCTTAATTGTCTCCAAAGTGGTCAGCCTAAACCAAACTATAAATGGAAAAATTTTTGCTAATTGAATCATAAATGTTACGGCTTAAAAAGTGTTGATATTCGGTGGGTGGTAGATTATATAGTAATTCCTATGTGCTTATAGTTCTGAAGATATATTAATTCATTATGGTCCATATTACATTTGAACAAAAAACATATAAACAATAGTCCCAGAAACAATACTTAATAATGCGTTTCTCTTTAAAATTTGAAGACCTACAGTAACAGCTAAGGCAAATAAAGTATAAAAAATTTCAGTCGATAGGTAATCAACCTCTTTCAACATATAAATGACAAGAATCATCATTACCATCGGTGGAGTATTTTTTGCTACAAAATTGAGCTTAGCATTCTCTTTTCCAGGAGTAAACATCAAGAAGGGAGTAAGCCTTGTGAGATAGGTTGAGATTGCCATCACCAATATCGCAGCCAAAAGATATTCTATTTCATTCATCATGAGATTTGTTTACTAGTCGAAATATAAGGATTGATCCAATTGAGATAATAATCGCCACAATAAGCATGTGATCTATAAAAAACATTAGTGCGATAAAAGAGGCAATAAAGCCAATCATAAAAGGCAATAATCTTTTAACCATGATCCATTGCTCGATAAGCAAAACTACAAATAAGGCCGTAGCTGCAAACTCCATACCTTCAGTATTGAAAGATAAAATCTCTGAAGATAATGCGCCAATAGTGCAGCCTAAAACCCAGTAGATTTGTGCAAATAAAGTAATGAAAAAGAAATACTTTTTTTTATCAAAACCTTTAGGAATATTGATAGAAGTCATGAGTGCATATGTTTCATCTGTAAGTCCAAAAATCATATATAACTTTCTTAAGTTCCAATTGCCAAAGCTTTCAAGAAAAGCGATCCCATAAAACATATGTCTAGAGTTAAGTAAGAAAGTTGACATTGCAATTTCAACCAGCCCAACACCGGCAGCTAAAAGCCCAATAGCCATGAACTGTGCAGCACCTGCATAAACAATAATTCCCATGAGGGATGCAAAATACCAAGGGTAGTTTAATTCTTGAAATAAAAGCCCAAACGCAATTCCCAGAGGGATAAAGCCAAACAGGATTGGTAGAGATGTTTTTAGGGCAGTTTTTATCATTCTTAGATTTCTTATAAACCTTTATTTTTTAATATATAAGTCAAAATGAGTGTTGCAATCAAAAGAAAAAAGATTAAAACATATATATTAATTCATGTATACTTTTTTAGGTAGAAAATTAGTACTTTTTAGATCAAGATTTAATTGACTTATACTATCAATTAAACCTATGATAACATATCGTTAACTCATGTATATGAGTATAAAAAAATCTAAAAAATTTATTAAAACTTTTAAAAAATTATATGTCCAAACTTGTTCCGCCTCATGGAAGTAATGAACTCAAAATCCTTGCCTTAGAGGGTGATGACTTAGAAATCGAACAAAAGAAATCAAGTTCATTAACTCAGGTTATTTGCTCGTCTAGAGAATTTGGTGATGTCATCATGTTTGGTATAGGAGGATTTACTCCCCTTGAAGGCTTTATGAATAAGGCGGATTGGTTAAGTGTTTGCCACAACATGACACTAGAAAATGGTACTTTTTGGCCGATCCCTATAACCCTGTCTTCAGATGATGAGGATATTAAAGTAGGACAAGAAGTTGCGATCGTATACGAAAAAACTAATGAGATTATTGCGACCATGCTCATCTCAGAAAAATATACAATCGATAAAGAACTCGAATGCAAGAAAGTATTCAAAACAAATGATACCGACCATCCTGGTGTGGCAATTGTCATGGCTCAGGGTAAATACAATCTAGCTGGCTCAGTAAAGGTCTTGTCTGATGGCGGTTTTCCTGAGCAATACGGTGAACTTTACATGACCCCTTCAGAAACCCGCTCTTATTTTGATGAAAAAGGTTGGTCAAGCATTGCTGCATTCCAAACTCGAAATCCTATGCATCGGTCTCATGAATACTTGGCAAAGATTGCAATAGAAATATGTGATGGTGTCATGATTCATTCTACATTGGGAGAACTTAAGCCTGGAGATATTCCTGCTGATGTTCGATCAGAGGCTATATCAACATTGATTGAAAACTACTTTGTCAAAAATACCGTTCTTCAGTCAGGCTACCCATTAGATATGAGATATGCTGGACCTAGGGAGGCACTATTACACGCCTTATTTAGACAAAATTATGGCTGCTCTCACTTAATTGTTGGCAGAGATCATGCTGGTGTTGGTGATTATTATGGTCCGTTTGATGCTCACAATATATTTGATGATATTGGTGTTGATTTAGTGACTAAACCATTAAAAATTGATTGGACCTTCTGGTGCAACAAATGTGCTGGAATGTCCAGCATGAAAACTTGCCCTCACAGTCACGAAGACAGACTCCTTCTCTCAGGATCAAAATTAAGACATCTCCTTAGCGAAAACGAAGATGTCCCGGAAAACTTTTCAAGGCCAGAGGTTCTTAAAATTCTCCAAAAATATTACTCTGAAATTAAGGATAGTGACAAAGTTAAAGTGGAACTTAAGGGGCACTCTGCGAAGTAGGCAATGATAACAATACATAATATCGACTGGTCCATTAGTTATGAGTTTTCTGGTTCTATAAAATTCACACTTCTAGAGCCTGTTTCACCTACAATTGCACGCTCGGAAATATAGTGCATTTAGTTTGAAAAAAGTAGTTCGTAATGCAATTAATTAAAGGAAAAATATAACATGATCTCTATAAACCCATTTTCTGAAATATCAGCCTTCATACCATCACTTGTGATGCAAACCTATGTTGTTGTGATGTTTCTTCTTGTGATTGGTGCAACTCTTTTTGACGTTGTACATAAGAAAAGTGCTAAATACTTTTTTAATAATTCAGTGAAGGCAAAAAAATCTGCCACAAGAGAAGTTAGCTCAGGAGAGAAAGTTTCAATTGCTTTCAAAACTGCTACTAACGAAGTCTTAACCTCCTCAGAGTTTTGCAGCACTAGAAGAAGACTCGCTCATCTTCTTACAATGTATGGATTTGTGCTGTTTGTCATAGCGACTGCAGTCATGATATTCTCATACTCCACTCCAAGCTCTATAACTCCATCACTATGGCCATTATTATGGCATTTAGGTGCTGCAATGTTATGTGTTGGTGGCTACTGGTTTTGGTTCTTCATTAGAGTTGATGTCGCCGCAGAGGGAAATAAGTGGTACAGGGTAATGAGAGCAGATCTATTTGTTCTGTCGCTTATTGCGATGGCAACTTTTGCACTAATTTGGTCCTATTTTCAAGCTAACGGTGTAGCAATTTGGCAGACTCTATTCTTTGGTCTTTTTATAATTGCAAGCACTGTTCTTTTTGGTGGCGTTTTGTGGTCAAAATTTGCACACATGTTTTATAAGCCAGCTGCAGCTTTTCAAAAAAGAGTTACCAAGGCAGATGGATCAAGAGAAAACCTTCCAGAGCCCGCAGATATGCCAGAGAAATTTGGCCTTGGAATCAAACGTGAAGCACCACGTCACTATTAATAATTAATTTTTCGGAGAAAATATTATGCCAACTTTTGTATACATGACAAGATGCGATGGATGTGGACACTGTGTTGATATCTGTCCATCAGATATCATGCACATCGACAAAACTATTCGTCGCGCAGTTAACATTGAACCAAATATGTGTTGGGAGTGCTACTCTTGTGTGAAAGCATGCCCTCAAAATGCAATTGACGTAAGGGGTTATGCCGACTTTGCTCCTCTTGGTCATAGCGTGAGAGTTCTTCGTGAGGAAGAGAAAGGAACTATCTCATGGAAAATTAAGTTTAGAGATGGCCGTGAGAAAAATTTTGTCTCACCTATCACTACTCAACCATGGGGAGAGAAAATCCCTAAGCTTGGTGATCTAGAAGTTCCTGATCAGGCAGCCCTTGACTCACAACTATTGTGTTTTGAGCCTGATGCACTTAATGTTGAAAAAGGTTTACCTGTCATCAGTAAGGACAAGCTTAAAGAGGGAGTATATTACTAATGGCAAAAAGAAAAACTGTTTGGGAAGACTGTGACATTCTAGTTGTTGGTGGTGGAATGGCTGGAACTGGTGCCGCCTATGAGGCGAGATACTGGGGCCGTGATATGAGAATTATTTGTGCAGAAAAAGCAAACATTGATCGAAGTGGTGCGGTTGCTCAAGGCTTGTATGCTATCAACTGCTACATGGGAATGCAATGGGATGAGAACCAACCTGAGGACCATGTAAGGTATGCAAGAAATGACTTAATGGGACTTGTTCGTGAAGATCTTGCTTTTGATATGGCTCGACATGTTGACTCAGCTGTTCATAAATTTGAAGAATGGGGCCTGCCCATTATGAGAAATGAAGAGACTGGTCGCTATCAGCGTGAAGGAAAATGGCAGATTATGATCCATGGAGAGAGCTATAAGCCAATCGTTGCAGAAGCTGCACGTAAGTCAGTGGATAAAATTTATAACCGAATAATGATTACCCATCTATTGATGGATGAAGCTAAAGAAAACCGCGTAGGTGGTGCAGTTGGATTTAATTGTAGAACCGGTGATTACCATGTGTTTAAAGCTAAAGCAGTTATTGTTGGTGCTGGTGGTGCTTCTCATATTTTCAAGCCTCGCTCAGTTGGTGAAGGCATGGGTAGAACTTGGTACGCTCCTTGGAGTAGTGGTTCTGCATACGCACTTCCTATTCAAGTTGGTGCTAAGATGACGCAAATGGAAAACCGTATTGTATTAACTCGATTTAAAGATGGATATGGACCGGTTGGTGCTTATTTCCTTCATCTTAAGACTTATACTCAAAATACTTATGGTGAGGAATATGAGTCAAAGTGGTATGAGCATACCAAAGCTATGGTGGGTGAGTACATTGACCATACACCAACACCAACTTGCTTAAGAAATCATGCATTTATTGAAGAGGTTAAGGCTGGAAGAGGACCAATTCATATGGTTACAATGGAAGCCTTCCAAGACCCTCATCTTGAGGTTATTGGCTGGGAGAACTTTCTAGGTATGACTGTTGGTCAAGCTGTAGTTTGGGCGTCACAGAATATTGATCCTAAGTATACAAATCCTGAGCTTACTACCTCTGAGCCCTACGTTATGGGCTCTCATGCGACCTGTTCAGGTGCATGGGTGAGTGGTCCTGAAGATATTTCTCCTCCTGAATATTTCTGGGGATACAATAGAATGCTTACTGTAGATGGACTTTTTGGAGCGGGTGATACGGTTGGTGGAACTGCTCATAAATTCTCATCAGGCTCATTTACGGAAGGAAGGATAGCAGCTAAAGCTGCTGTTAAGTACATCCAAGATATGGGTGATGATAAGATCCAAGTTAGCAACAAGCAGTGTGATGAACTTAAAGAAATAATTTTTAAACCTCTTGAAAACTATACTGTTGGTCGTAACGAAATTACTGCTGGTACAGTTTCTCCTAGCTATTTATTGCCAATTCAAGGCCTTCAAAGACTTGAAAAAATTATGGATGAATATGTTGGGGGTATTAGTGTGAATTATATGACCAATGGTAATCTTCTTACTCGTGGTATAGAGTTGCTTGGTATCCTTCAAGAAGATCTTGAACATATTGGTGCAGAGGACTTACACCAACTGATGCGTGGATGGGAATTAAAACACAGAACAATAACTTCTGAGTGCGTTGCTCAGCACACTCTGTTTCGTGAAGAAACACGCTGGCCAGGATATTATTATCGAGGCGATCATATGAAACTTGATGATGATAATTGGCACTGTCTTACTGTCTCTAGACGTGATCCAAAGACTGGTGAATGGGCAATGGAAAAAGCACCTCTTTATCATATAGTTGATTAGTCAATAAAAGATAAATAGTGAATTGAGGCCTCTTACTTGAGGCCTCAATAATTTTAACTACTGGATGAATAAATGAACCTTCTTGAAAAAACTAATGATGAAATTCTAGAAATAGCAGAACCACTATGGGATGATTTAGTTGTATCATCAAATAAAAGAGACTACCTCGGCTTTATTAAGCATTTTTCAAAAGAAATGCTAATGGGTGCCAATGAAATTGAGATTGGCAAACAATGGACAAAAAATAAAATGCTATCTAGTCTTTCCGTTGAGAGAGAATTTTTAGGTTGTCTTAGGCGAGGTGAATACATAACAGTCCTATACAAGCAGACAAGTGATGAGGTTCCTGGAGAATTCTTAGGTCGACTTGTTTTGGGTATTGAAGAGGGTGAAGTTAAAATATTTGGTGCAACAATTTTCTAAATTTTTTAGTTGAAGGCATGAGTAATACAATTACAACGAATAAATTTGTTGAACTAACCTATAGAATCATCGACCAAACTAATGGTGAAGTTATAGAGCAAGTTGAAGAGCCTTTGGGTTACGTTCAAGGTGACAATACGCTTTTATTCAATCAAGTTACCAAAGAGTTAGAAGGTAAATCAGTTGGGGATGAGGTAGAAATTCTTCTTAAGGCTGAAGATGCCTTTGGCCCAAAATTAGAAGAGTTGATTTTTACTGATGAAATTAATAATGTACCTGTAGAGTACCGATTTATTGGTGCAGCTGTAACCATGCAAAATGATAAAGGTGGCACTAAAGATTTTATTGTTTCAAGCATTGAAGATGGCAAATTGACCATTGATGGAAATCACCCTCTTGCAGGAAAAGATATTATTTTTTATGTTGAAGTATTGTCAGTTCGAGATGCAACTGCTGATGAAATCATTGAAGGTGGATCAATCGATTAAGGCTAATTGATTAATTAGAAAACATCATCAAAAATTTGTGGCTCAATATCCCATTCATTATTATTTTTAATAGTGAGCTGTAGGCATTTTGCTGCGCCATAGTTCCGAGTCTTTCCAGCTGAACCTGGATTAACCACCCAAGTAGACCCTTCTTTGTCAATGACCTGTTTATGTGTGTGCCCATATACAACTATTTTGGCGTTGGGGTAAGTATCCCTTAAAGAATCATGACTTGGCTGAATATGACCATGCATATGGCCATGCTCTACCGCTATATTGCCGCCAGGAAGGTCAAGCATCTCTACCTCTCCAAGGGAACTGATATGCAAATCATTATTGCCCTTAACAGCAATCATTTTTTGTTTTGGCCTTAACACTCTTAGAGAATCTTCATCGACTATATCGCCTGCATGAATCACAAAATCACAGTCGTTCATGAGCTTAATAATTTCAGGATGAATTACTCCATGAGTATCAGAAAGGATGCCGACTTTTATCACTATTGGAGGGATTTCAATCTAAGTCTTAGTGCATTGAGCTTAATAAAGCCCTCCGCATCTTTTTGGTTGTATGCACCTCCATCATCCTCAAATGTTGCAATTTTTTCACTAAACAAACTGTTGTCAGATTTTCTTCCAACAACTGAAGTATTGCCCTTGTATAGCTTTACTCTGACAACACCACTCACATTTTCCTGAGAAGCATCAATAGCTGCCTGCATCATTTCACGCTCTGGTGCAAACCAAAAACCATTGTAAATAAGTTTGGCATATTTGGGCATTAGCTCATCTTTTAGATGAGCCGCTTCACGATCCAAGGTTAATGACTCTATCGCACGATGCGCTTTAAGCATAATAGTGCCAGCTGGAGTTTCGTAACAGCCTCGTGACTTCATTCCAACAAAACGATTTTCAACAATATCAAGACGCCCTATGCCATGCGCTCCAGCAAGCTGATTCAATGTCTCCATTACTTTTGCTGGTGACATAGGCGAGCCATTAATTGCTGTAATGTCACCTTTTTCATAAGATAGCTCAATGTATTCAGGTTTATCAGGTGCGTTCTCAGGAGACACTGTCCAGCGCCACATTTCATCTTCAGCTTCTTGCCATGGGTCTTCTAAAAGATCACCCTCATAAGATATGTGGAGCAGATTTGCATCCATAGAGTATGGAGATTTTTTTGATTGTTTCTTATAATCAACCTCAATATTATGCTTTTCTGCATAGTCCATTAAGCTTTCACGAGATGATAAATCCCACTCACGCCATGGAGCTATAATCTGAATTTCAGAGTTAATAGCATAAGCATTTAATTCAAACCTTACCTGATCATTTCCTTTTCCAGTTGCTCCATGAGAAATCGCATCAGCACCAACCTCCTTAGCAATCTCCACAAGTCTTTTAGAAATTAAAGGTCGAGCGATAGAGGTACCTAAAAGATACTCGCCCTCATAGATTGCATTTGCTCTAAACATTGGAAAAACAAAGTCACGTGCAAACTCTTCTCTCAAGTCTTCAATATAAATTTCTTTGATTCCCATTGCCTCAGCCTTCAATCGGGCTGGCTCAACTTCTTCGCCTTGACCAATATCAGCTGTAAAGGTAACGACCTCACAACTATATGTATCTTGGAGCCACTTAGCAATGATGCTAGTGTCTAAACCGCCTGAATATGCCAATACAACTTTTTTCATTATTTATTTATGTAGTTAAATTCTTTTTGATAAAGTACTTCACCATCCGCACTGAGCACTTCAACGCTCCAAACTCCAATCCAAGTTGGCCACAAATTTTTAGAAGACCAGACTCTCCATCTCGGTCCGCCAACATCAAAAACAACATCTGCCATTACTTTGTTTTTGTATATCCAACGATGCGTAACTCGCTGACCTTGAAGGTTACGGATATTTGTAAAAAAATAGATTTTACCCAAAGAATTGTCAAGCTCTTCAATAATATTGATAGGAGCCCTATCTTTAATGTCTAAAGCAAAGACTGCTTTTGAAATGTTTTGATGTGGCCAATCGTTAGCCAAAACATTGAAAGTGATGAGCAAGCTGAATATTAATGTGATTAATTTTTTCATCTATTCCACCCATTTAATAACATGTTCGAATAATTGATCTTCGTTAATTTCGTTATCCCTATAAGTTCTGCCTCTGACTGAAATTCCCGCTAAATGAACGCTATTTTTGTCTCCACTGATAAGTGGGTGCCACTCATGAAGGTCTTTTCCTTCATATAGTAACCGATATGCGCAGGTAGTTGGCAGCCAATTGAACTTTTCACCCCAACCTGGATTAATAGTTAAGCAATCTGGTACATACTTTTGACGATCTAAATAATGTGGACAAGAGCAGCTCTCTTCATCAAGATAATGGCATGCAACATCTGTAAAGTAAACCTTCCCCGAACTATCATCTTCTAGCTTATGCAGACAGCATCGCCCACATCCATCGCAGAGTGACTCCCACTCCTCAGCGCTCATTTCTTGAAGCGACTTAGTCTGCCAAAAAGGTGCATTTGAATTTTCCAAAGTTATTTAAAGGCCCTCTTTAATGTTTAGTTCACTTTCAATTATAGACTCAATAATGAATATAGTCTCTCAATCCCAATGGCTACTCCAGAGCACTTAGGGATGCCTTTTTCAAGGTCCTTTAAGAAGCCGTGATCAAGGAACTCAAAAGGCTTAGATAAGGCCTTCCTTTTATTGAGTTCAGTATTAAAGCGGTCTCGGTAATCATTCGCAGACTGTATTTCTTGGTAGCCATTGGCAATCTCAGTGCCATTCATGTACATTTCAAATCGATGTGCTGTAGGGCCATGAATTTCGGCAAGGGCAGCCTGCTGTTTAGGAAAATCATAGATTAAGCATATGGGGATCTCTTTGAGCTTTGGTTCAATTAAATGAACAAAAAGCAGCATTTGGATATCTTCAATCCACTCGTAATCAGAATTTAAACCCAATGAATTCGTTATCTCTTTGAGATCATGAATGTCACTATTAAGTATATCGATATCTGAATACTCAAAAAATACTTGGGCATATGACAGCTTCTTTGTGGGTGCACTTGAACCTAGAGCAGCCAATAGCTCTATGATTTCATCCATCAGTTGATGTATGTTAAATTCAATACGGTAAAACTCAAGCATTGTGAACTCGTTAGAGTTAATTCGTCCATGCTCGTTGTCTCTAAAAACCTGGCAAATTTGAAAAATATCACCACTCCCTTTAGATAACAGTCGCTTCATTTCAAGTTCTGGTGAAGTGTGCAGGTAAAGCTTGGATGATTTTGCGAGGGCCTGATTAACCAAGACTTCAATGCTATCAATGTAAACGTCGGTTGATGGCGCTTCCAATAGAGAAGGGGTTACTACCTCAATGACTTGACGTGAATAAAAGAAATCTCGAATTGTTCGAGTAAAGTCTTGATACTCCCTAAGATTTTTTTTAACTTTAGACATGAAGGCGTCAATTAAGCGCGCCCTGAGTATTCGTTCGTCCTTGTATCAACTTTAACTTTATCGCCTATACTTACAAATAAAGGAACTTGAACAACAACACCTGTATTTAATGTGGCTGGCTTTCCACCAGTACCTGCTGTATCACCCTTGAGTCCAGGATCTGTATCAGTAACTTCCAAAATAACATGATTAGGTGGGTTGACTGATATTGGATTATTATTCCAAAGCGTTACAATACAAGTGTCTTGCTCTACGAGATAGTTTAAGGCGCTACCCATTGACTCCTGACCTAAATCAAATTGTTCAAATGATGCAGGATCCATAAAATGCCACTTTTCTCCATCACTATACAAATACTGCATTTCCAATTCCATGACATCTGCGGCCTCAAGTGACTCACCTGATTTAAAAGTTTTCTCTAAGGTTTTTCCAGTAATTAAGTCTTTAAATTTAACTCGATTAAAAGCTTGTCCCTTTCCAGGCTTTACAATTTCGTTATTAACAATTGAACATGGGTTGCCTTCAAGCATTAATTTCATACCATTTTTAAACTGGCTGGTGTTGTAGTTCATAATTTATTGATCCTAAAATTTTTTGAAATAGTATGTGGTGTAATTTAAATTGATATTTTAATAAGATAGATTAGAGAGGTTTTCATAATTCGAATAAATAGCCTAATAAAATATAGTCGGCAATCGAAGAATGATAAAATACTCTCCCTGATATTTTAACCCTAATTCTTTTAATTATATGCATATACATGAACACCAGGCTAAAGACTTATTTAAGAAAAATGGTATTAAAGTGCCAAACTTTATCGTCGTTTCAAATGCGACAGATACTGAATCTGCTTGTATAAAACTAGGTGGCTCCATATGGGTTGTAAAAGCCCAAGTTCATGCTGGTGGTAGAGGCAAGGGTGGTGGCGTCATTGTGTGCAAAAATATCAAAGATGCGATTGAAGCGAGTGAGAGTCTTCTGGGAACTAATCTGATAACTCCACAGACTGATGCAAATGGACAACCTGTTAATGAAGTCATCATTGAAGCTGGCCAAGATATTGCTAAAGAATTATATTTAGGTCTACTAGTTGATCGGGCCTCAGAAAGAATTACTGTTTTAGCCTCTACAGAAGGAGGAATGGACATTGAAAAGGTTGCCTCTGATACTCCTGATAAGATTATCAAGATGAAAACCAATCCACTCAGCAAACTATCTTTAGATGAGTGCAGCGAAGTTTCAGTGAAGCTGGGCTTGGACGAATCACTTCATGATGAGTTCTCTCAAACTCTCATGGGGCTATATGAAATTTTTACAACGCATGATGCCAATCTAATTGAAATTAACCCACTCATTATTACCGGTGATAATCAAATTATGGCACTCGATGGCAAAATTGACTTTGATGATAATGCTCTCTATAGAAATGAATCAATTTTGGCTCTAAGAGATGTTGCTCAAGAGGATGAGAAAGAGAGAAGTGCGAGTGAATATGAGTTAAATTATATTTCACTAGATGGAACAGTAGGATGTATGGTCAATGGTGCTGGACTGGCAATGGCGACCATGGATTTAATTGAATACCATGGTGGCTCTCCTGCTAATTTCTTAGATGTTGGCGGCGGCACTACATCTGAAAGAGTTGCAAAGGCTTTTGAAATTATCCAAAGCGGGGAAAACGTTAAGGCAATTTTAGTCAATATTTTTGGAGGTATTGTTCGATGTGACCTCATTGCTAACGGCATACTTCAAGCAATAGAAAAAGTAGGTCTAACACTTCCAATTGTGGTTCGACTTGAGGGAACAAATGCTAAAGAGGGATTAGACATTTTAAATGCTAGTAACTTTAACATTATTACTGAGGCTGACTTAACTCAAGCCGCTAAACAAGTTGTGGAGATGGCCAAATGAGCGTATTAATCAATAAACAAACAAAAGTAATTTGTCAGGGTTTTACTGGCAAGCAGGGTACTTTTCACTCTGAACAATCTATTGCCTATGGCACTGACTTTGTAGGTGGGGTTACTCCAGGAAAAGGAGGTCAAACTCACTTAGAGAAACCGGTATTTAATTCTGTCAAAGATGCAATGAGTGAGACCGGTGCTAGCGCCACTATGATTTATGTTCCACCTCGATTTGCATATGCCTCCATAGTTGAGGCAATTGAGGCTGAAATGCCTGTAATTGCCTGCATTACTGAAGGCATACCTGTTCAAGATATGATTAAGGTTAAAGCGATTATAGCTGACAGTAAATCAAGACTTATTGGTCCCAACTGCCCTGGCGTTATAACTCCAGATGAATGCAAACTTGGTATTATGCCTGGCAACATTCATAAGAGTGGTACTGTAGGTATTGTGTCTAGATCTGGAACCTTAACCTATGAAGCGGTCCACCAAACAACACTCGCCGGACTCGGTCAAAGTACATGCATCGGTATCGGTGGTGATCCAGTTCAAGGAATGAACTTTATCGATTGCCTCAAATTATTTGAAGCGGATGAAGATACCCATTCAATTGTAATGGTTGGAGAGATTGGTGGGAGCGCTGAAGAAGAGGCAGCTGAATACATTAAATCCAATATTACAAAACCTGTCATTTCTTACATTGCTGGACTCACAGCGCCAAAAGGAAAAAGAATGGGGCATGCAGGTGCAGTTATCAGTGGCGGCTCGGGAGATGCAAAAAGTAAAATTCAAGCGCTCAATAATGCGGGTGTAAGCGTTTCACCAACCCCAGCTTTAATGGGTCAAACATTACTTGAAGCTTTATAATAGTGATTCAATCCATTTAATAAAGTTGCATGAAATTCGTTAGAAATAGCAGATTTGCAGTTTCAGTAATTTTTGCGATCAATGGAGTTGTCTTTGGTACATGGGCATCTCGCATTCCTGAAATCTCAGATCTCCATAACTTATCACCAGGCGCGCTGGGCTTATTAATCTTTCTTCTTGGCTTTTCCGCTGTGATAGCGTTTTCAGTTTTTGGAAGGGCTGCAGATCGTTATGGAGCCTCAACGGTTACCAAGAGGACCACCTGCATCTTTATTCCTCTAACTCTGATATTTATAGCTCTTGCTAATTCAATATGGGCTCTAGCTGCCGCTATCATTTTCTTTGGTGTCATTCATGGCGGTGATGACGTCGCGATGAATGCTTGGGCTGCAGAAGTTGAGCGAAAAGATGAGCGTCCACTCATGTCCTCTTTTCATGCAATGTGGAGCCTTGGAGCAGGGATTGGTGCTGGGACAGGTGTCATCACCTCTTTCTATAAAGTTGCTATGCCAATGCACTTTACAATGATTTCAATTGTCATTTTTTTGGCCATGCTGCCCATTATTACTATCCCTTTCAAATCAGAGAAGAAACAAAACAGCAATAAAGAGCCATTTATTTCGTTCCCAAAAGGAGCATTGCTTCCCGTTGCTTTAATCACATTTTTTGCATCACTCGGAGAGGGCATCGTTGCAGATTGGAGCGCCATTTTTCTGAGAAGTGTTGCAGAACTCAATAATAGCAGTGCAGCCCTTGGGTTCACCGTTTTTTCTGTTTGTATGTTTACCATGAGGCTCATGGGTGACAAGATAGCACTCAAGTTTGGCGCTCATATGACGGCGCGTTACTCTGGATTAATTGCCTTGCTGGGCTCTATCATCGTATTAACATTTAATTCTCTTGTGCCATTGGTTATCGGCTTTGGCTTTATAGGCATTGGCATTGCTGTCATAATTCCGCTAGCCTTTTCGCGTGCAGGTAAAGACAAAGAAATTTCCCAAGGGTCGGCTATTGCGAGCATTGCAACCCTTGGATATGGCGGCATGCTGCTTGGCCCCCTATTTATAGGCCTTATTGCTGAATTCACTTCAATTAAAACGAGCTTTTTGCTTTTACCAATATTAGCCTTCCTAATTTTTCTGCTTTCAAAGCACCTTTCAACAAACCCAAGAGTCTAGCTTTTTTCTAAAAGCATAGCATCGCCGTAACTAAAGAAACGGTACTCTTTACTGATAGCGTGCTGATACGTTTGATGCATCTCTTCAAAACCTATAAAGGCGCTAACCAGCATAAGTAATGATGATTTTGGTAAGTGGAAGTTTGTGATCATTGCGTCAACCACTTGAAACTTAAAGCCTGGATAAATAAATATCTCGGTATCACTTTTTTGGCTTCTAAGGTTGCCGCCCAAAGATGCAGACTCTAACGTTCTTACAGCAGTTGTACCAACCGCTATTACACGTCCCCCCTCTGCCTTGGCTCTCTCTATCTTGTCTACGGTGTCCTGATTAATTTCGTACTGCTCACTATGCATTTTATGGGCTTTAATATTTTCAACTTTGACAGGCTGAAAAGTTCCAGCTCCAACATGAAGGGTTACGAAAGCATGATCAATGCCTTGCTTCTTCAGATTAGCTAATAGTTCATCATCAAAGTGAAGTCCTGCCGTAGGTGCTGCAACAGCGCCATCATTTTTTGCATAGACTGTCTGATACCTTTTGGCGTCCTCTTTTGAGTCATCTCTAACAATATAAGGTGGCAATGGCATATGTCCAATTTCATTGAGCGTTTCAAGGATAGAGCCTGTATCAAAGTAGATGTTATATATTCCATCATTCTTTGAAGTCACCTGAAACTGGCAGTCATTTTCTAGAATGATGTAACTTCCCAACTTAGGAGACCTGCTTGATTTAATCATCACCCTGGCCTCCCTTTCATTAATTAATCTTTCTATTAACACCTCAACTTTTCCACCTGACTCTTTGTGACCAAATAATCTTGCTGGAATAACTCTTGTATCATTAAGAATAAGTAAATCTTTTGGCTTAAGAAATAGGCCTAAGTCAGCAAAATGACTGTCAACTAAATCATGACCCCTCACCAGAAGGCGTGAGTCAGTTCTTTTGTGGCTTGGGTGTTGGGCAATTAATGATTCAGGCAACTCAAAATCAAAGTCACTTAGTTTCATTTTTTTCCTTTGCATTTTTGATTCGCTGCATTGCTGCATTGATTTTTTCTTTTTGGGCTTTATCTTTTGCCATTTTTTCTTTTAAGGCAATCATTTTTGATTTTAATAGCTCATCTCTTTCGCGCTTATTTCTCTCTATACGGGATTGATGAAACTCAAATCTGTTTCTCCAATTGTCTCGGATTGCCCTCTCTTGATCTTGCCTAATGTTTAAAGTTTCATTCTGCAGGATGTTATTTCCTCGTTCAATTGGGTTAGACTCAATCATATCTATACAGTCAACTGGGCAAACGGGCAAGCATAAATCGCAGCCAGTACATTCTTCTGCAATCACCTGCGTCATAACCTTTGAAGAGCCTACAAAAGCATCTACTGGACAAGCTTGTATGCAGAGAGTACATCCTATACAGACTTTTTCATCAACCACAGCTATTCGCCTCGGTTTTGTTTCTCCATGAGCTTCATTTAAAGGCAGCGTTTCTCGTCCTAGAAGTTCTGCAAGAGCGTTAACTCCATCCTGGCCCCCGGGTGGACACTGATTTATTTTAGCCTCTCCCGCTGCAATTGCTTCAGCATACGGCTTACATCCATCAAAGTCACACTGGGTACATTGCGTCTGGGGTAAGACTGCATCTATTTGCCCTACTAAAGATTTTCCTTCAGCTTTTGCGGTATTTCCTAAGCCTAAAAGGACTAAAAAATTCTCATTCATATATTTAGTAATTTTAAACTAAATATAGTTAACTTTTTTCTTTCACTATGAATGAAAAGCCACAACTGGCTTTGCCATAAGAGACATTTAGTAATTGCGAGTGAAAAAGACTGAAAGACTAATTAAAATCTAGGATTCAACAAAGGCACGCTCAATAACAAAGTGCCCTGGATTGATGTTGCGCGCCTCAATAAAACCCTTAGACTCTAAAATGGCAACTAAATCTTTAAGCATACTTGGACTACCACACATCATAAAGCGATCATCTTCCAATGTAGGATGGGGCTGATCCAAATCTAAAAATAACTTGCCACACTCCATAAGCGTTGTCAGACGTCCATTATTCTTGAAAGGCTCACGCGTTACAGTTGGATAATAAACGAGTTTTTCACGAACCATTTCTCCCAAGTATTCGTCATTTGGAAGAACATTTTCAATGTAGTCAGAGTAAGCTAGCTCTGAAACCTCACGAACACCATGAGCCAAAATAATTCGTTCAAATTGATCATAAATTTCTGGGTCCTTTATGATGCTCATAAAGGGAGCCAGTCCAGTGCCAGTAGCTAACAAATAAAGGAAGCGTCCAGGCAGCATATTATCCGGAACTAAGGTTCCTGTTGAGCGCTTTCCAACCAGAACCTCGTCACCTACTTGAAGGTTTTGTAGCTTTGAGGTGAGCGCTCCATCCTGAACCTTAATGCTGAAGAATTCCAGCTCTTCCTCATGATTAGAACTTGTAATGCTGTAAGCCCTCATTAAAGGGCGATCATCTGATGGAAGTCCAATCATTGTGAAATGACCGTTTTTAAATCTATAGCCTGGATCTCTAGTGGTTCGAAAACTAAATAAGTTATCATTCCAGTGGTGTACATGTGTTACTTTTTCGGTCATTACTGACATAAATCTTTTCCTTAATTTGTCAACATTTTCTGTTAAAAAAACGGTGTTATTATACTCTTAAATTGTTATCTTAAATTAGTCTGCATTGATACATTAATTTCTACCAAATGCTAATCCATTCCAAGCTCTTTCATGAAAGTAATACAGGATCATTTTAGTCAAAACCTCTATAGATCCTATTGATGCAGCAATAGCAAAGCTTCCTGTAATTAGATATGAGATTAAAACTGTATCACATGATGCCAGAATCCTCCAAGAGATTGATTTCCCTATAGATCTAGATTTCTTATCCTTCATAGTTAGTACTTTAAATTGAGGCCATTGTTGTTTGCTGCAGCCTGGTAGCAAATACTGAATCCACTAGAGTAATCTTCCTCATTAAAACCCTTATAGGACTCGAGTAACTGGTAACTTGTAATGCCAGACCTGATCATAAACTGAAGTTGATCAAGGTGGGCATTGATGCCAACAATCTCACCTTTAAACTTCCACCTTTTGCTCAAAAAGTAAGCTTGAGAGTAGCCTCTTCCATCATCAAAGTTTCTAAAATCTAAAGCAATTAATTCAATAGAGTCAAGGCTTTCTTTTATTAATCCAACATCATTCGAAGGATCTAATATTAGGCCAACACCAAGCCTGGATAATTTGTCGCTATCTTCGAGCCACTCTTCAAATGTAACAAGGTTTATCGTTTCATAATCTTTATTAATGAGACTGATAGGATTTTTTATTTCATCCATAGACCTTCTCCTTAAAGGGTGTTATACCAATGCGCTTAAAAACATCAGTAAATTTTTCTTCCTGCTGACGGTTGTCTATGTATACATTGACGATGTCTTCAACGGCATCAACAATTGTTTCTCCGCTTACAGATGGGCCTAACTTTTTACCAATATTAGTCTCATGAAGCGTCTCTCCTGCCAAAGTAATTTGATAGTACTCTTCACCATTTTTTTGCATACCTAAAAGTCCAATATCAGCGATATGGTGATGTGCACATGAATTCTCACAGCCAGAAATATTGATCTTTAAATCTCCAATATCAAGTAACCTATTCATATCATTGAATCGCTCTTGAACCCTTGTAGCTATTGGGATAGAGACCGCCTTTGCTAAATCACAGTAATCCCTTCCCGGGCAGGCAACAATCTGAGCCAGTGTCCCTTGGTGAGGACTTGAGAGGTCATACTGCTCTAATGATTTCCATAGGTGGAATATTTGATCTTTTCGAACAAAAGGAAACACAATGGTTTGCCTTTTGGTTGTTCTAATCTCTCCCGAACTAAACTCATCAGCGAGTTTTGCAAGAATTCTCATCTGCTCTGATGTTGCATCTCCCGGGGCAGTTCCCAGCTTGGTAAGAGAGATATTGACGATGCTATGGCCAGAAACTTTGTGGCTTCGGACATTGTTTTTCTTCCAAATACCGTAATTGAAGTCGACTTTGTCCTTAAAACCATCAAGATCAATAGGCTTAATTGGTAAAGCGAAATCTTTCTTTAAGCTTTCTAATTCGTTTAGATTTAATTTCAAATCAGGATCATCTTTAGTTTGTTGCCAGTCTTCATCAACCAATCTTGAAAACTCAGTTGCGCCTAATTCTCGAACAAGAAACTTAATACGAAGTTTCTTTTGATGGTCTCTGCGGCCCTTTAGATTGTATATTCTTAGTGATGATTCTAAGTAACTTAATATGTCAACTACTGGAACAAAAGATGCTGTTTCAGCAGCAATCATTGCTGCTGCCCCTAAACCACCTCCAACAAAAACGCTAAAGCCAAGCTCTCCCTTTTCATTTCGAACTAGTCTTAATCCCAGGTCATGGATTCTTAATGCAGTTTCATCAAGCTTTGCGCCATTAATGGCAATTTTAAATTTACCAGGTAGCCATGAGAATTCTGGATGCAGGTTAAACCATCGCCTAATCAGCTCACAATATGGCCTCGCATCTTCAATCTCACCTTCAGTTAAACCTGATAAAGGGTCAGCAGTGATATTCCTTGTGGCTTTACCGCTGGTTTGGATTGCATGTAGCCCAGCATCTGTTAAATCACGAAGCAAATTGGCAATCTCAGGGAGCTGTATCCAATTGAACTGAATATTTTGCCGCGTTGTAAAGTGTCCAAAACCACGGTCATACTTGTCAGCAACATCTGCAAGCGCTCTGAGCTGATCTGAAGCCAAGATACCATAAGGAATTGCAATTCTTAGCATGTGCGCGTGAAGCTCCATGTAGAGACCATTCCTAAGCCTTAAGCTTCTGAATTTAGCTTCATCTAGTTCACCAGACAAGTGCCGCTTTAATTGCTTTTCAAATTGATCGACTCGCTCAACTAAAAACTGCTTATCCTGCACGCTGTATTGATACATCTTTTTGAATAATTAATATATTACGCAGAATTATAGTAAAATATTCTATTTTCAATTACAAAAAGAAACAAAAAAGGAATTTTTTCTTTATAAAATATCTTAAAAAGAAAAATATTTTATTTTGTACCTTTTTTAGATAACATTATGGACGCAATCGATATTAAACTATTAAAACTACTTCAGCATAACGCTGAACTCACAATTCAAGAGCTCTCTTCTGAGGTGCATTTATCAACAACGCCCTGCTGGAAGAGAATCAACCAGCTTAAAAATAATGGCTATATAAATAAAACGGTCGCTCTGGTTAATCGAAAGAGGGTTGGCTCCAATGTCACTGCGATGGTTGGTGTCACTGTAACTAACCATAACCAAGAGAGAATTAGTGTTTTTGCTGATACCGTTAAAGAGATCCCTGAAGTCATTGAATGTTATCGTATGAGCGGTGAAACAGACTACCTTCTTAAAGTGGTTGTGAGCGACATAGAGAGCTATGACAATTTTTATAAAAACTTAATTGAAAAAGTTAAATTTCTAAAGGTGACTTCTAATTTTGCTATTGAAGAAATTAAAAGCACAACCGAAATACCTATCAACACAATGGATTAGCTCGTTATAAGTAATGCCATTAAAAGATTACTTTTGATAGACCTGCTATACATATAACAATTAGCACACTCCCCATCCATCTCTTGAACTGGGTGTCGTTATCAATGATTCGATCATGTACTTTTAGTCCAACAAAGTGTCCAAGTCCTGCGACTGGAATTAACATCAAAGAAAACTGCCAGTTAATGTATACATCAACCATCAAAAAAGCCCCCATCTTTATTGTAACTAATAAAAACCATAGAACAAACAAAGTATTTCTAAGCCTTTTGACATCAACATTTTGCATATAGACAGCGACTAATAATGGCGCACCATTGAGTGATGTTCCAGAAATGTAACCACCGAGTATAAGCAGTAATCGACTTCCCCAACCCCTACGAGAAGCAATTTGAAAGTTCATAATCCATGTCAATGCATAAAAAGATGTTATCGAATAAACAATGACTGTCATTACGGTTGGTGGAAGACTGATTAGACCTATAACACCAATAATTTTTGCAGGCAGAATCCATGGCAGTGACTGCTTTAAATAACTCCAATCGACTATTTTTAGTGATCTTGCGAGCGCAATTCCTGAAAAAAATAGTAAATGTATCCCAATAATGGGGAGCCAATCGATTGGAGACCCTCCAACCAACATTAATAGTGGAAGACCTAAGACTGCGCCGCCAAAACCAAGGCCTGTTCTTACAAAACCAATCCAGATAAAGATGAGTGAAATGATGACTATGTCAACTGGAGTGAAAACCATAATCTTAAATTATGCTAAAGATAATATAGTAATTACTTTGTAATTACATTGATTGAATTGCTTCTGATATTTGTTTTGCAGATTCAGTAGCTAGAGCCTTATCCGAACATTCAACCATAACGCGAACCAGAGGCTCAGTTCCAGATTCTCTAACTAAAAGACGACCTTTATCAGAGAGCTTTGACTCAACAGCACCAATTAACTCTAATAGTTTTGAGTCATTTAGGTTGACCTTACTCTCAGTTTTAATATTAATTAGAACTTGAGGGTATTTAGTCATTTCGCTTTTGAGATTGAAAAGTGATTGGCCAGATTTTGCAACAATCTCTAGGATTTGAAGTGCTGCTATGATGCCATCACCCGACATAGATTTATTCAAGCAAATAATGTGGCCAGATCCTTCCCCGCCCAAAATAGCTTTGTTTTTAATTAAGTGATTCATGACATGCCGGTCTCCGACATCAGCCTCAATAAACTTCATTCCATTGTCTGTTAATGCGTTGCGAATTCCTAAATTTGTCATCTTAGTGCCGACAACAGTGTTGGATTTTAATTCACCTCTTTTTTGCCAGGCATTCGCAATAATAAAGACTAACTCATCACCATCTACTTTTTCACCTTTATGATCAACCATAATGAGCCTATCACCATCACCATCGAAAGCGATTCCCAGATCAGCACTGTTTTCTATCACCTCGTGCTGGAGATGAAGCGTATCAGTTGCACCGCACTCACGGTTTATATTGTAACCGTCTGGCGTATTATTTATCATTGTGACTGAGGCGCCGAGCTCAGTAAAAACATCTTCAGCTATGTTATAAGTTGCACCATTGGCACAATCAATCACAATCTTTAAGTTGGATAAGTCGCACGATTTATCAAATGTTGACTTACAAAACTCGATATATCTACCGACTGCTTGCCCATAGCGCTTTGCTTTTCCAATAGTTGCTGAATTAACGCTGACCATTGGCATTGAAAGCTTCTTTTCGATTGCTTTTTGAATATCATCACTCAGCTTGACGCCTTTAGATGAAAAGAACTTTACTCCATTATCGTGGTATGGGTTGTGAGATGCGCTGATAACGACGCCCGCTGTTGCTCCGAATGCTTGCGTCAAGTATGCAATAGCAGGAGAGGGCATCGGCCCAAGCATGCCGACGTTGACGCCAGCAGATAGGAATCCAGCTTCGAGCGCTGACTCAAATAGATAGCCTGAAACTCGGGTATCCTTTCCAATAATGACGCTAGCACTTCCACTTTCTCTTAAAACAGAGCCTACGGCCCAACCCACTTTTAATAAAAAGTCGGCTGTGATCGGCGCCTTACCAACTTCACCACGAATCCCATCAGTCCCAAAAAAATTACTCAAAATTACCCCCTAAAATTCTTAATTTGTTGCCAGACTCTGAGTGCATCACTTGTCTCTGCAACATCGTGGACTCTTATAATATCAGCCCCATTTTCGACAGCAATTAATGCTGCTGTCACGCTCCCAATCATTCTTGAGTCAACGTCTTTGTCACCCAAAAGGGTTCCAATCATTGATTTTCTAGAGAGTCCCGCAAGAATGGATACGCCAAATTCATGAAACTCTGAGAGATTCTTTAACAATGCTATATTATGACCTAAGTTCTTTCCAAAGCCAAATCCAGGATCTAATGAGATTGAACTGAGCTCTATACCCGCTAGTTTGCAGGCATTAATTCTTTCCTTAAAGAATACTTTTATATCCTTGACTACATCTTCATAAGTAGGATTATTCTGCATCGTTCTTGGACTTCCCTGCATATGCATGAGGCATATATCAGTTTTAAGTTTTGCAGCCATATCCAAGGCACCATCAGCGCGAAGTGCATTGACATCATTGATAATACTGGCGCCGGCTCCAACAGCTCTCTCCATGACCTCAGGCTTAGAGGTATCAATCGAGATTGGGACATTAATTTTTCCTTTTAGAGCTTCGATAACCGGAATGACGCGGTTAAGCTCATCTTGGACACTGACAGCTTTAGCACCAGGTCTTGTCGACTCACCACCAATATCAATAATGCCAGCACCTTCCTGGACCATTGATGAAGCCTGATCAATGGCTGAGTTAGCATCGAAAAACTTTCCACCATCAGAAAAGGAGTCGGGTGTTACATTGAGAACACCCATAATGATTGGCTCAGAGACAATCATAGCGAGGATAAATTATGCAAACTGCTCAGTACCACCATCTGCATCAGTTTTAGTGTCTGATGAAGATTTAGAGCTTTTTGAATCTTTACCTCCAGTCCCAAGTTCCGAAGAAACCTCTTCAGAATCAACAACATCTGCTGGCTCCCTCATAGGAACTCTTGCCATTAAATCATCTATTTGACTCGTATCAATCGTTTCAAATTCAACAAGGGCTGCAGCCATTGCGTCCAAAATATCTCTGTTGTCCTTAATAATCTTATAGGCTGTTGAGTAGTTTGTATCAATAATCTTTCGTATTTCACTATCTACCTTGGTAAACGTTTCATCCGAAATATGTTTATGCTTTGTAACCTGGCGTCCCAAAAAGACTTCACCCTCATCTTCACCGTAAGCCATTGGTCCCATAACACTGGACATACCCCAAAGCTTAACCATCTTGTGAGCTATTTCAGTAGCACGCTCAATATCGTTACTTGCACCTGTAGTGACAGCATCCTCACCATACACAACCTCTTCAGCAATTCGCCCACCAAACAAAGAGGCCACCTGCGAATTAAGTTTGCGCTTTGAGATACTATAGCTATCTTTTTCAGGAAGAAACATCGTAACACCAAGTGCCCTTCCTCTCGGAATAATACTGACCTTGTAAACAGGGTCATGCTCTGGCATTAAACGACCCACAATAGCGTGGCCAGCCTCATGGTATGCTGTCATTTCTTTTTCAGAGGCATCCATCACCATGCCTTTTCGCTCAGCGCCCATCATAATTTTATCTTTAGCCTTTTCAAATTCTCTCATACCAACAAGCTTTTTACTGAATCGAGCAGCAATAAGTGCTGCTTCATTCGCTAGATTAGCAAGGTCTGCACCAGAAAAACCAGGTGTTCCTCTAGCAATATCCATCGACTTGACATTTTTTGCAATAGGCAGTTTTCTCATGTGTACTTTCAAGATGGCATCGCGTCCATTAATGTCAGGAAGCCCAACAGTCACCGTTCTATCAAATCTACCAGGTCTTAAAAGTGCAGGATCAAGAACGTCAGGTCGGTTAGTTGCAGCAACCACAATGATGCCTTCTGAACCCTCAAATCCATCCATTTCAACTAGCATTTGATTAAGTGTCTGCTCACGTTCATCATGACCACCGCCCATTCCAGCGCCGCGCTGACGACCTACAGCATCAATCTCATCAATAAATATAATGCAAGGAGCATTTTTCTTTGCTTGATCAAACATATCTCTTACTCGAGAAGCACCAACACCTACAAACATTTCTACAAAATCTGATCCAGAAATGAAAAAGAATGGGACATCTGCCTCACCGGCAACTGCTTTTGCCAAAAGTGTTTTACCTGTACCTGGAGGACCGACCATAAGAACGCCCTTAGGAATCTTACCACCCACTTTGGTGAACTTACTAGGGTCTGATAGAAAGTCGACGAGCTCTCCAACCTCTTCTTTAGCTTCATCTACACCAGCAACATCATCAAAAGTGACGTGAGACTCATCCTTTGTGATTAAACGCGCTTTTGATTTACCAAATGACATTGGGTTTTTACCGCCCATTGATCCTCCAGCACCTCTCATCGTATACATGATGACTCCAATAAGAAGCAGTATCGGTGCCAAGGAAATAATTAGCTGTTTGACAAAGCTTTCTTTGGCAGGAGGCGTCGCCTCAACTGAAACGCCGTTATTTAATAAGTCACCCATCAGCCCAAGATCGCCAGGGCTATAGGTTTCAAACCTTTCACCAAGAGCGGTTACACCGCTAATATTACTACCTGCAATCTTAACGCTTGAGACGCTTCCTTGCTTGACACTTTGAATGAATTGAGAGTAACTAATCTCGTTCTTTTCATCAGCTACATTAAATTGCCCAAAAAGCGATGCAAGCACACTTCCAAGGACCAACCATAGTAAAATATTCTTATACATAAACTTAAATTTATCCTAAATTAGAAAGGTAAATATACCCTATTGTTTTTTATATATAGTGTTTGATGGCATTTTTCAAGGTTTAATCAATATTTTTTATAACTATGACATAATGAATGAGGGCATACTTAATTTACTTCTGTATAAGAAGCCAGCGTAACTTTAGATACTAAATGAATATTAAACCTGAACAGCTTCAAAATAATCTTTCAAATCAACTCGCTTCAATTTATTTCGTATTTGGAGCAGAAATACTCCTCGTTGAGCAGTCTTTATCTTTAATCAAGGATTCAGCAAAGACAAATGGATACAGTGAGCGATTTAGGTTTGACATTGATGGCAACTTTTCTTGGGATTCAATATTTAGTCTAATTTCAAGTCCATCTTTGTTTGCTGAAAAAAGGATTATTGAGTGCCGCCTAACAACTGGAAAAATTGGAGTGAAAGGGTCTAAAGCACTCACAGAGCTCGCTGAAAGTTTGCCAGATGATATTTTGCTATTAATTTCCTCTGGAAAATTAGATATGGCTCAGCAAAAAAGTAAATGGTTTAAGTCAATTGATAGTAATGGAATTGTCATACAGCATTGGGAAGTTCAAAGCAATCAACTTGTGGGCTGGATTTCAACTAACATGTCGCAACTCGGTTTAAATTCTAATCATGATGTTGCCAACGCTATAGCTTACTGCACTGAAGGAAATCTTTTGGCCACTATGCAGGAGATCCAAAAACTTAAAATTGCCTACCCTGATGGCAATATCAAACTACAGGAATACTTGAATCAGATTGATCAGCAATCTCAGTATTCAGTTTTTGGAATGATCGACTCAGCCCTTCAAGGTGACAGCGAAAAAGTAAACAAAATTTTTAAATCACTTGTCGAAGATGCGACCCCACCCGTCATTCTGATCTCATCGCTCTACCGAGAAATTAAAAACCTAGTGACGATGGCTATTGAACTCAAAACCAACCAGACCATTGAAAGTGTTCTTAGTAATCACAGGGTCTGGCAAAAAAGAAAGCCTTTAATATCGAATGCGCTCAAAAAGCATAGCTACCAGTCGCTTCAAAAACTCCTCCTAACCCTGGGTCGTATTGACCGCTCTCTCAAAGGTATGGATAATCTAAACGTTTATGACGAACTACAAGGCGTAGTTACTTCTTTATCAGGAAAAAGCAATGGGCTCAATAGCTGAATTAATTAAAATAATTGGCCAGAAGGCTAGGTCAGCCTCTGAAACTTTAAGAATTGCCAGCACTGATCAAAAGAATAATGCATTAATCAGTATTGCCAGTCAAATCCAACAGAACAAACAATTTATCTTAGATGCCAATGACTTAGACTTAAAAGCTGCTAGAGAAAATAGTATTGATGATGCACTTTTAGATCGACTAATGCTTAATGATGAGAGACTAGATAGCGTCGTTGAAGGACTTCATCAAATCTCAACCTTGGTTGATCCGATAGGACAAATCTCTGACTTTAAGGAAAGACCAAGCGGCATCAAAATTGGAAAAATGATGGTTCCTTTGGGCGTCATAGGGATGATTTATGAGTCTCGTCCAAACGTCACAGTAGACGCTGCAGGACTGTGCATTAAATCTGGCAATGCCATCATTCTAAGGGGTGGCTCTGAGGCTATCAACTCAAACATAGCCTTTTATTCTTGCATCGAGAGAGGTCTCGAAGAGGCAGGACTTGATCCGAACTCAGTGCAACTGATTAAGGTTACTGATCGCGAAGCAGTCACTGAACTCGTTAGTGCAAGTGATTATGTCGATGCAATCATTCCAAGAGGTGGCAAAGGTCTCATCAAAAATATTAGTATGAATGCCAGAGTGCCAGTTATCAAACATCTGGATGGAGTCTGTCACACTTATTTAGACAAAGATGCAGACCCTCAAAAAGGGGTTAATATTGCCTTCAATGGCAAGACTAGAAGATACGGAGTTTGTAACGCTACTGAAACCCTTCTCGTTCATAAAGATTTTGACTCCGAAGCCCTATCAAAATTAATCGAGCTTTTCATTAAAAAAGAAGTTGAAATTAGGGGCTGTGAAAAATCTCAAATGTTTTCAAAGGTTATCAAAAAAGCAACTGAGGATGACTGGAGTGAAGAGTACCTAGCGCCGATTCTTTCCATGAAAATTGTTGATTCAGTCGACGAGGCCATATCTCACATTAATACATATGGGTCTGCCCATACCGATGCAATTGTGACTGAGAATAATGTCAATTCAAAAAAATTCCTATCCGAAGTTGACTCATCCTCTGTTATGGTTAACGCTTCTACAGGTTTTGCAGATGGATTTGAGTATGGTTTTGGCGCTGAAATTGGAATCAGTACAGGTAAATTCCATGTCAGAGGTCCAGTGGGACTAGAGGGACTTACATCACAAAAATACATCGTCATGGGTGACGGACAAATAAGACCATAGAGAGCATTTAAAATGACAATAGACGAAACACTAGCAATTATTCAAAGAGGGGCAGATGAAATACTTCCACTTGAAGAGCTCAAGAAAAAACTTGAAAAAAACAAACCCTTAAGAGTCAAGCTGGGAATGGATCCAACTGCTCCAGACTTACATCTTGGGCACACTGTCGTCATCAATAAAATGAAGCAGCTTCAAGATCTGGGTCACGAAATTATTTTCTTGATTGGTGACTTTACAGGCATGATAGGAGATCCTACCGGAAAAAATGTAACCCGAAAACCGCTCACAAAAGCAGACGTCCTTGAAAATGCCAAAAGCTATGAAGATCAAGTCTTTAAGATCTTGGATAAGGATAAAACTAGGATTGCCTTTAACTCTGAGTGGATGGGCAAAATGAGCTCTGCTGAAATGATCTCACTGGCATCAAAACAAACCGTTGCAAGAATGCTTGAGCGCGATGACTTTTCCAAGCGCTACAAAGGCGGCCAAGCAATTTCGATTCATGAATTTTTATATCCTCTCGTGCAGGGTTATGACTCTGTTGCACTGAGAGCCGATATCGAGCTAGGAGGGTCTGATCAAAAATTTAATCTTTTGGTTGGCAGGGAGCTTCAAAAGCAGGCCGATATGGAGCCACAAGTTATCCTGACTATGCCAATTTTAGAAGGACTTGATGGCGTTCAAAAAATGAGCAAGTCACTCGGCAACTATATTGGTATTGATGAAGATCCTGATAGCATGTTTGGCAAAATCATGTCGATTTCAGATGATCTTATGTGGCGCTATCTTGAACTGTTAAGCTTTGAATCACTTGAAACCATTGAATCCTGGAAGAAAGAAGTAGAGGATGGTGAAAATCCAAGAAATATTAAGTTTCGATTAGCAGAAGAGATCATTACGCGTTTCCACAACAAAGATCAAGCAGTTAAAGCTCAACAAAACTTTATTGACAGGTTTGCAAAGAACCAAATTCCAGATGAAATGGATGAATTCTCCTTTTCTAAGGGAATTAAGGTGGCAAACCTTCTAAAAGACTCTAATCTTGTTAGTTCAACCTCAGAGGCATTTCGAATGATTAAGCAGGGCGCCGTAAAAATTGATGGTGAAAAGCTTACTGATAAAGACTTAGCGCCTGACGAAGGCACGCTCGTATTTCAAGTAGGCAAAAGAAAATTTGCTAGAGTGACAATTAGCTAAATTCAATTAATCAAGAGTATAATATAACCATCTGGGGATGACATGGCTTCGACGAGGAGTTGGATTTCAAGGATGCATGTCGAGGACAAAGATTGCTCGTAAAAACGTTCTTTAAATAATAGTTGCAAACGAAGACAACTACGCTTTAGCAGCATAATGCTAACCGTTACTTAGGAGTTGTCTGTACTTTTAGGATAACGGTCGCTAACAGACTCGCCACTATTATTATTTTAGGATAATAGGGTTAAAACCTAAACTAAAATCGCTTTCTACATCCCTGTGGGTCGGGTGGTAAAAAGTTAACTCAATAGACCTTTACTAAGCATGTAGACTTCTTGACTGAAGGTTTTCGGACGGGGGTTCAATTCCCCCCATCTCCACCATTTATGTCTTGCGATAATAAGCATTTTTAATTAAAATGCTGCACTTTTGTGTATCTAAAAAGTAGATACGTGAATACTTCAGTATAGAACTATTACAACTCTTTAAGGGCAAAACAATGAATTACAAAGCAATCCTATTTGGATCAATTGGAACACTTATTGAAACTTCAGAGCTTCAACGAAATGCATTCAATCAAGCGTTTTCTGAAAATGGACTGGACTGGAATTGGAGTCCAGCGCAATATCAAGATTTACTAAAAAAATCTGGTGGTCGTCAAAGAATTGAAGACTTTGCGGCTCATCAAGGCATTGAAGTGGATGCAAGCAAACTGCATGACGAAAAAACTAAAATCTTTGATGACCTTATGGTTAGTGGAGATGTCTTGCTTCGACCTGGCGTAGCCAGCCTTATAGACCAAGCGCTTGATAATGGGATAAAGCTAGCATTTGTGACTAGCACCTCCAAAGACAATGTAGATGCCGTCTTTCAAGCGCTTAAGAATCAACTTCATAGAAGCAATTTCAACTTCATTGGCAACGACAAAATGGTTTCAAATACAAAACCAAGTCCTGACATCTATCTAAAAGCCCTTTCAGAGCTTAATTTAAAAGCAGAGGACTGTGTTGCTATTGAAGATACTGAAGTCAGTATGCAATCAGCATTAGCAGCCTCAATTAAGTGTATTGGCTTTCCGGGAGCGTTTGCGAAGGATAATGATTTCAGCAGTGCTATACTTGTGACAGATATCCTATCTTTTAATGATCTGCCATAGCGTCTGATAATATGAAATCAGCATTACTCAACATACAGAACCGACTTAATATTCTTTCACCAGGTCTAATTGTTGTTGGAACCATTGCGGCCGCGGCTGGATTTCTGAGTCTTCATTACAAAGCACCAGTCATGTTGTTTGCTCTTCTCATTGGAATAGCGTTTAACTTTCTCTCAAGTGATGAACGTTGTGCACCAGGCATTGAATTTTCAAGTAAAAAGATTTTGCGTTTTGGTGTTGCATTATTAGGCTTCAGAGTCACACTTGATCAAATTTTAGGGCTTGGAACAAACGCTCTTTTGTTTGTTCCTATTCTAGTTCTCTCATCTATTGGCGTCAGCTGGCTTATTGCAAGGTTGATGGGAAGACGACATCTGTTTGCACTTTTAACTGCCTGCGCTGTTGCAATTTGTGGTGCTGCTGCTGCACTCGCTGTCGCCTCAGTCTTTCCAAACTGGAAAGACAGGCATCGTGACACCTTGTTTGTTGTTGTCTGTGTGACCTCTTTATCAACGATCGCAATGATTGTCTATCCCATCCTTTTCTCAATGGCTGAGTTTAGTGAGGTTGAAATTGGAATTCTAATCGGCTCAACGATTCATGACGTTGCTCAAGTTGTTGGTGCTGGTTATGCTGTATCCAATGAGACAGGGGATATAGCCACATTTATTAAACTGCTTCGGATCTCAATGCTCCCTATCATTGTGATTGTGATAGCCATTTTATTGAAAAGAGGCGATGCAACCAGCAATATCAGCCCTAAAGCCTTCCCTTGGTTTGCACTTGCATTTGCAATGTGCTTAGTGATCAATAGTAGTGGTTTTATACCCTCAATTCTCTCTGAATTCCTTGCCGGTGTTTCACAGTGGTCCTTAGTATTCGCGATTGCAGGTCTCGGGGTAACAACTTCCCTAAAATCAATGATGGAATTGGGTGGTAAATCAATCGCACTGCTAGTTCTGCAAACACTTGCTCTTTTGGCTATTGCAGTTCTGGCTGTCTCAACTGAATTAATCTAGAAGGCGTTATTATGAAAAGTAAAGTTTTTGAATGGTTCGGAGTGATTACAGCAATCTTGTATTCGATGATGGTGGCGTTGAATGTTGGCGTTGAATTTGCTGGCTTTCTTTTACTTCTTATATCAGCCATCTCCATAGGCTATTGGGCATATCTAGGTCAACATAAAGGAATTCTCTTTCTTCAATTCTTTTATGCGACAGCAGGAATTATAGGTATGGTAAGGTGGTACTGAATTAATCACATCCGGGATCATCAAATTAATATTCAATTACAATGAGCCCAACAAAAAAGAAAACCATCGCAATCATTGGAGGCGGCGCAAGTGGTATTTTTGCCTCGATTCGCTGCGCTGAAGTTGCCAAAGAAAAAAATATTGATGTAAATATTTGCGTCTTTGAAGCAACAACAAGTTTTTTAAGAAAGGTTAGAATTTCAGGCGGTGGTCGCTGCAATGTAACTCATCATCTTTTTGATATCAAAGATTTCAGCCTAAAATATCCGCGTGGACAGAAAGAACTCCTCTCTCCCTTACAAAAATTTCATGCATCCAATACCATTGAGTGGTTTGAAAATCGTGGAGTTGCCCTTAAGCATGAAAGTGACGGGCGCATGTTTCCAGTAACAGATAACTCAGAAACCATTATTGACTGCTTTCTCAAAGAAACTCATAAACACAAAGTTAAATTAAAAAATAAAACGAATGTTACTGCTATAAATAAACTTCAGAATGGAAAAATAGCTTTATCTATCAATAAGGATGAGTCATTCATAGCTGATTCAGTTTTAATTGCTACTGGTAGCAAGCCATTAGGATACGATCTTGCAAAATCTCTTGGCCACTCAATAACAGAAATTGCTCCATCTCTTTTCACGTTCAAAATTGCCGATCCCGTCTTAGAAAACTTATCCGGCACCTCTTTTACTAATGCAACACTAACCCTTAACATTGAAAACGCAAAGCCCTTTGCTGAAACTGGCGCTCTGCTAATCACCCACTGGGGCTTGAGTGGTCCTGCCCTCTTAAAGCTATCAGCCTGGGCTGCACGTGAAATGATGCATGCTGACTACAAAGCTAAAATTATTGTGAATTGGCTAAGCATTGAAAATTTGAGTGATGCTGAAAACCTTCTAAAAGATATTAAAAATAGCAACACTAAAACCTCAATTGGTAATGCCTATCCAAAAGCCCTGACCAAAAGATTTTGGCTGCAGCTTCTTGTTAAATGCTCAATTTCAAAAGAAAAAAATTGGTCTGAAATTAGCAAAAATGAATTAAATCAAATTATAGAAAATTTGATTCACTGTGAACTCAGTATTCTTGGAAAAAGTCGATTCAAAGAAGAGTTTGTCGAATGCGGCGGAGTCGACCTCAAAGAAATTAATCTAAAAACGATGGAAAGCAAAATTTGCTCGGGATTATTTTTTTCTGGTGAAGTTATGGATATTGATGGTATCACTGGAGGATTCAACTTTCAAAGCGCATGGACCTCTGGATGGATTGCTGGAGGCAATATGGCTCTTCAAGAAAGCGGTAACTACTGATCAAGAAGCTGATCCGCGCATTCAATAATAACCTCTGACAAATGAGAACAGTCACCAAGAGTAAACGTTAACGGCAACCTTAAGTCAAATAAACAAGACAAGATTTCATCTGATTTTTTGAGCTCTTGGGAGCTCACATATTTCCAGCTCTTATGATTACTTGTAAACCCATTTGGGTCATCATTTCCAAACCATTTCAGCTCAACACCTAGTCTCTTATTACTCTCAATAAACGTTTTGGCTTCAGAGTTTGAAATTCCTGGAATTCTAAACTGGATTGAGCTTCCAACGTATCTCTCTTCTTTAAAGCGAACTGGAACCTCAATTCCTTTGACTTGTCTTAACTTACTCTCAACTAACTGGTAGCGCTCATTCCAACGCTCAACATTATTATCTAGATTACCCAGTTGCGGCCTAAGAATGGAGGCCCTGAGATTGTCCATGCGCCCTGAATAGTTTGGGGTTTCAAGCCTAATATTTTCAAATACCTCTGCCTTTGGAGAGGCCCCATGCCTTTCATAAAGCATATAGGACCCAGAATATATTATTGCACGGGCCATAAACTCCTCATCATTTGATGTCAAGAGTCCGCCCTCACCAGAATTCAAATGCTTATAGGTTTGAGTACTAAAGCAACCAGCAAGCCCAAAATTACCGCTCTTTTGTTTACCCCATTGGGCACCCATAGTATGAGCACAATCCTCAATAAGTATTAAATTATTTTCATTGACAATTTTCATTAACTGATCCATATCAACGAGGTGACCACGCATATGAGAAATCAGTAAAAAACGTGCACCACTTGAATTGGCTTTCTTAGATAAATCATCTAGATCTAAGACAAGGTCTTTTGTAATCTCTATGAAAATTGGTTTTCCGCCCGCATTAGAAATTGAGCCAGGAACAGGCGCAAGAGTAAAGGTATTTGTGAGAACACTCTCCCCAGGCTGAAGGCCCGCAGCTCTAAGGGCAACACTCATAGCATAACCACCTGACGCACACGCTAAACAGTATTTTGATCCCTGATAATTAGCATATTCTTGCTCCAAAAGGGAAACCTCTGAAAGCTCATCTTCAACGGTATTATATCGATGAAGTCTGCCAGACTTAAGGACCTCCACTGCAGCATCAATGGCCTCTTGGCTAATTGACTCTTGCTGTGTGAAAGGACGTGAAAACGCTTTGATTGCCATTATGACTTCGAATATTAAATGATTTAAGCCATAAAATAATATAGAAAATCTTTGGCTAAAAGGTGTTATTTACATGAAAAAGTACAGAAAGAATATTTATAATTCATTTATGAAAAACACCCCACCAGTCGTCATTGCTGCCATTATCATCGCAGTTGCAGTTTTACTTATACAGAATTTTATTTACTAACTTCTATAGGTCCTGCAGCAATAATTGACTCATCAACATTAAACTGTTTAAAGTTTTCAGAAAACAACTTTGCAAGTTTTGATGACTCATTATCATAGTCCAACTTATTCTCCCAGGTATCACGCGGGTTGAGATAAGTATCATCTACTCCTGGTATTGACAACGGAATATCCAGATTTAAATCGTCAAGATGCCTGACCTTTGAATTTAGTAAATCACCGCTCTGACATGCTGAGACTATTGCCCGAGTGACCGGGATTGGGAATCTCGATCCAGATCCTCCAGGAGCACCAGAGCCCCCAGTCCAACCAGTATTCACCAGGTAAACCTGGGTATCAAACTCTGCAAGTCGTTTAATAAGCAGATTGGCATAGCTTCCTGGCGATCTTGGCATAAACGGCGCTCCAAAGCATGACGAGAAGGCTGGGTTTATGCCAGCTTCAGCGCCTAGCTCTGTTGAGCCTACTCGCGCAGTGTACCCTGAAAGAAAATGATAAGCTGCCGCCTCTTTACTCAGAATTGAGACAGGTGGAAGTACTCCAGATACATCACAGGTTAAGAAAATAACAACCCTTGGTTCGCCTGCTGAGTTTTCTTTAACACGTTTTTTAACATGCTCTAATGGATAAGAACAACGTCCATTCTCAGAAATAGTCGTATCGTCATAATCAGCTAGACCATTGTGATCAACTTTTACATTTTCAACAATGGCGCCATGATGGATAGCATCCCAAATAATAGGTTCATTTTTTTGGGAAAGGTTAATGGTTTTTGCATAACAACCGCCTTCGATGTTGAACACTGAACCTGTGGACCAGCCATGCTCATCGTCTCCAATCAAATAACGCTCTGGGTCAGCTGATAGGGTCGTCTTTCCAGTTCCTGATAGACCAAAAAATAAAGCTGTATCACCATTTTCTCCAACATTTGCAGAGCAATGCATTGGTAAAACGTCTTTTTCAGGGAGTAAAAAGTTTTGTACTGAAAACATTGCTTTTTTCATCTCACCTGCGTATCTCATTCCAGCAAGTAAGACCTTCTTTTGAGCAAAATTAATAATAACAACGCCATCGGAATTTGTGCCGTCTGTTTGAGGATCACAGACATAGGATGCAACATTCAGAATAGTCCATAGCTCTTTACCTTTTGGGTTAAAGGTATCAGGCTTTATAAACATATTTCGTCCAAACAAGCCCTGCCAAGCAGTCTCCGTATTGACCTCAACTGGAAGGTAATGTTCAGAGTGAGCACCTACATGAAGGTGTGATCTGAAGGAGTCATTTTTGGACAAATGATTCTCAACTTTAGTCCACAAGGCGTTGAAATTTTCTTCAGAAAAAGGTCTATTGACCTCACCCCATTCAATAAATTCTGATGTCGAAGGCTCATCAACAATGAAACGATCGTTTGGGCTTCTGCCAGATCGGCTTCCAGTCTCAACTAATAAAGCGCCCGTATTTGTGAGGGAACCCTCACTTCGATTCAATGACTCACTAATAAGCTCCGTGGGAGCTAAATCAATATAAACCATTAACTTTACCCTATAGTTTCAAAAGTGAATTATCACAGATAAACCCTATCAAAAATAAGGATTTTATAAATTTTTTATATTGTGAATCTAGACTACATACACTCCCACAACATGGGCGATGAAAATAACAAAAATTTCATTAGATTTGGCTGAATAATTAGAAAAAATAATACACAAAGAATGGTGATTATGAGCGCAAGTTTAAATTGAGATAACTCAAGCAACGCTGGCTTGATATTAGCATTTTGAGAGTCATTATTGATAGGATTTTGATGCATAGTTTAAGTTTTGTCTTTCAAGGAAAGTGTAAGCTCAAACCTTGCAACTACATCAGAGGAGATAGATGGTACTAAAGCTTCAATACTCAATGTATAGTTATGCCTTTCAGTGGAATGCGCAACTTGATTAACCAACTCTTTTATTGCCAGTCCATCTTTACATATGAAATGAACATCACCCTCAGGCCTTTTAAGAAAGTCGGCCTTAAAGTCTTTAAAGATTAAAGTAATATTACGCCCACTCTCTTGGATTGGATCCATAGCAAGAAACCCGCCAGTAATGTCTGCACCAACTGCCAGGACGCCAAAGTACATGCTTCCTAAATGATTTTTTGTTCTTCTTTTAAGAGGTATTCTAATTTCAATCTTTTCGTCATTATGCTCAATGACCCTTGGGCGACAATACCAAATCATGGGGACCTTAGTCAAACCAAATAACCTAACAAGTCGATTTGTTTTTACTGCTCTTGAAATCATAATTTCAAATATAAAAGGGTTAATACTTGTTGACTATACAGAATAATCATCTACAACAGCGCATTCTGCACTTAGCATTGTTGCTGTAAGTTTGTTTATACCCCCTGATGGCCGCCTAAAAACATCGGCAAAATAAAAACTTCCATACGAATATTCAAAATTTTCTCCATAAAATTCTTCTCCATTAGATGCAAATTCGAGCACCTTGAGCTCAAGACCACTAAAGTAATTTGCCTCTTGTCCAAACTCTATTAAATCACTTTTGATAATTCTAAATTTAAATTTTTGGGGAATATAATTAATCAGCTTACCCTCTTTTATTTCAACTGCCTGAGTCATCTCACAGTAATAGAGATCTCCCACTTCAGATAAAACTGATAAAGGAGCCCAGCTCAATAAAATAATTAAGAAAAATTTTTTCATTTTTAACCTCTATTGATTAAATTATTATTTTAAAAATCTAATTCTATTGCCTTGAATTTTATGCCGAGATATTTCAGAATAAAACTAAATTTTATATCGATAATTTACAATTTTTTTCAATATCTCAGTAAAAAAAAATTCATATATATGATATAATATACTTCTCATTAAATTTTATTGCAAAATTTAATCACAGATTTTTTTAATTATTTAGAAAGGAGTAGGCATGATTCAATTTATAGTTCATGACGAAGACGATTCCGTCGGCGTTGTTACAGTTGAAGGTCTAAAAGCAAATGACACTATAACGGGATGGATAATGGATCAGGATGTCTTAATAGACATTAAGATCAATCAAGATATTCCTATTGGTCATAAACTTGCGATTAAAGACCTTAATGAAGATGATACAGTCATCAAATATGGTGTAGATATTGGCAGAACAATTGCAAAAATTGCAGTTGGTGACCATCTACATGTTCATAACGTTAAAACAAAGAGGTGGTAATGATAAATTTAGATCAAAAAATCTACGGCTATAGACGCGACAATAATAGAGTTGGAATACGCAACTATGTAGTAATCCTCCCTGTTGACGATATTTCAAATGCTGCTTGTGAAGCTGTTAGTAATAATATTAAAGGGACGATTGCACTGCCTCATCCATATGGTAGGCTGCAATTTGGTGAGGATTTAGACCTCCATTTCAGAACCATGATTGGAACAGGTGCTAACCCAAATGTTGCTGCAGTTGTTGTCATAGGAATTGAGCCAGGTTGGACTCAAAAAATTGTTGATGGTATTGCTGCAACGGGTAAGCCAGTTCAAGGCTTCTCTATTGAAAAGAAAGGTGATATCCAAACAATTGCTGATGCTTCTAAAGCTGCGTATGACATGGTTCATTACGCTTCAGGACTTCAAAGAGAGCCTTGTGATATCAGTGAAATATGGGTATCAACAAAATGTGGTGAGTCAGATACAACCTCAGGCTTTGGAGCAAATCCAACAGTTGGAAATGCATTTGACAAGCTTTATGAAAAACAAAGCACCCTGCTTTTTGGTGAAACATCAGAGATTACAGGTGGTGAGCATTTAGTTAAAGCAAGATGTGCAAATGATGCTGTTGCCGATCAATTTATGTTTATGTTTAATCGCTATCAAGACATGATTGAGCGTTTTAAAACAGATGACTTGTCAGACTCACAGCCGACTAAAGGTAATATTGAAGGGGGCCTAACAACAATTGAAGAAAAGGCACTTGGAAATATTCAAAAAATTGGTAAAAAATGTGTCGTTGATGGTGTTTTAGACAAGGCTGAAATGCCTACCAGTAAAGGCTTGTGGTTTATGGATTCTTCTTCTGCTGCTGCAGAGATGGTCACCCTATGTGCTGCCTCTGGCTATGTCGCTCATTTATTCCCTACAGGTCAAGGAAACATTATTGGAAACCCAATCTTGCCTGTTATTAAAGTTTGCGCAAATCCAAGGACAGTAAGAACAATGTCAGAGCATGTTGATGTTGATGTAACTGCTTTATTAAAGCGTGATATCAATATGGATCAAGCTGGTGATATGCTTCTTGAATCTCTTATCCATACTTCAAATGGAAGAATGACTGCAGCAGAAATCCTGGGTCATCAAGAGTTTGTATTAACGCGCCTGTACGAAAGCGCATAAATTAAATTTAATTGGATTAAAAAATTATATGAAATACTTAAAGAAAGCTGATAAGTCTGCAGAATCAAATGTACTCGAAGCACAAAAGGTTGTCCATGATATGCTCGCTAACATTGATAAAAATGGTGAGCAAGCTGTCAGAGATTATGCTGAAAAATTAGATTCTTGGACAGGTGATATTTTACTATCTGCTGCTGAAATTGACGAAATTACAGCTGACGTTCCACAAGACGTCAAGGATGATATTGATTTTGCTTGTCAGCAGGTTTACACGTTTGCAAAAGCTCAGCGTGACTCAATAGAAGAGTTCCATACTAAAAATAACGGCGTTGAAGCTGGCCAAAGATTACTTCCAGTTAACGTAGCGGGCTGCTATGTTCCAACTGGAAGGTATGCCCATATTGCATCTGCGTATATGAGTATTGCCACTGCAAAGGCTGCCGGAGTTCCTTGCATTATTGCTTGCTCTACGCCATACAAAGGCAAGAGTATTCATCCATATGTCCTCTATGCAATGAAAACTGCTGGAGCAGATCATGTGATGACGCTTGGCGGTGTTCAGGCGATTGCAAGTATGGCTTATGGTCTATTTACTGGGAAGAAAGCTGATATTATTGTTGGGCCTGGAAACAAGTTTGTAGCAGAAGCGAAGAGAACTTTATTTGGTGAAGTTGGAATCGATGTTTTTGCTGGGCCATCAGAAGTCGCAGTCATTGCAGATGAAGATGCTGATGCAGATGTTGTTGCTATTGATCTAGTTGGTCAGATGGAGCATGGTCATGAGTCTCCTGGTTGGCTATTCACTACCTCAGAGGCTCTTGCTGAAAAAGTAATGGATCTGATACCAGAGTATATTGAAAAACTACCTCCAACAGCTCAAGATGCAGCGTTCTGTGCTTGGAGAGATTATGGAGAAGTGATTGTTTGTGACTCTGATGAAGAAGTAGTTAAAATTTCTGATGAGTATGCTGCAGAACATCTTGAAGTTCAATGCAAGGACCTTGACTGGTGGCTTGAAAACTTGACTTGCTACGGCTCATTATTCCTTGGAGAAGAGACAACAGTTACCTTTGGTGATAAAGCTTCAGGTCCAAACCACATTCTTCCAACGAAGGCAGCAGGTCGATACTCAGGTGGGCTCTCAGCACACAAATTCTTGAAGGTATTAACATGGCAGCGTATGGATCGTGAATCAACCCGTCAGGTTGCACAGGCATCTTCGAGAATTTCTAGACTGGAAGGGATGGAGGGTCATGCAAGAGCCTCTGATATCAGACTCAGTAAATACTTCCCTGAAGAGACTTTTGATCTTGGCGCTCCAGTATTAGAGTAAACCATGAGCTTGTCAGACTTTTCTCTTGAGAATAAAGTTGCTCTGATAACTGGTGGTACTAGCGGATTAGGAAAAATGATGGCACTTGCGCTTGCAAAAGCAGGCGCATTTGTCTGGATTGCGAGTAGTCGAGATAATGCAGATGAAACGCTCAAAGAATTAAAAGATCAGGGCACTGAGGGGCGATTCATTCAACTGGATGTCACTTCCAGTGAAGCCCTTGAAAATGTTGTCTCCCTGATCCATCAAGAGTCCAATCGAATAGACATTTTAGTGAATGCAGCAGGAATTAATCTGCGAACTTCAGCTGAGGACCTTACGCTTGATGAATGGCAAAAAACAATCGATATTAACTTAACAGCACCCTTCCATTTAAGTCAACTTGTTGCAGACTCAATGAGAGAAAATAATTGGGGTAGAATTATAAATATCGCCTCACTTCAATCTCTTAGGGCTTTTGATAATAGCATTCCATATGGCGCAAGTAAAGGTGGAATTATGCAACTAACGCGCGCTTTAGCGCAAGCTTACTCTAAAGATGGCGTCCTAGTGAATGCCATAGCTCCAGGGTTTTTTAGAACCAACTTAACGGAATCATTATTCCAAGACCCGGGTAAATTACAAACTTTAGCTGACAAAACGATGATGGGTCGTAACGGCGAAGAAAAGGATATATTTGGAATAAGCGTCTTTTTATGTAGTGATGCTAACTCATATGTCACGGGTCAAACTATATTTCTTGATGGAGGATTTTCAGCAGCATGATAGATAAAATGGAAGCAGTGGTATATACCGCACCCAATGAAATGACCTTTATAAATGATTATCACTCTAGCCAAATTGACCGCGATGATGATGTTCTTCTGCGCATTGAGTCGGTTGGTATTTGTGGCTCTGATATGCACGCATTCCATGGAAAGGATCCAAGAAGAAATCCTGGATTAATTTTGGGACATGAGTTCTGTGGTGAGATTGTTGAGGGTGCCCATAAAGGACAAAAGGTAACAGGCAATCCACTTATTACGTGTGGAAAATGTGAATACTGCCTCCAGGGTAGAGATAACTTATGTAGCGATAGAGATATGATAGGAATGAGCAGACAAGGTGCTTTTGCTCAATACATGACGATACCCAATCAATGCCTTGTTCATGCACCCAATGCCATGAACTCAAACCATGTAGCGCTGACAGAGCCTGCAGCTACTGTAGTCCACGCTGTCAATCTTGCCATAGAGAGCTCCTTCAAACCAATCAGCGAGTGTAATGTGCTTGTTGTCGGTGCGGGTGCTATTGGTCTTCTAGCTGCACTTTTACTGAAGTCTCATGGCGTCACAATGACTGTCCTTGAAACGAATGAGGCTCGTCATTCTTGTGTTAAAGATCATGTTGGTGTTAACCCTGTTAACCCAATTACTGACTCAGTCAAGGAAGACACATATGATGTCGTGATTGATTGCGTGGGGAGTGAGAAAACAAATGCGCTATCCGTTTCCTCTGTCAGAGCTGGAGGCGTAGTGGTTAATGTTGGACTGCTTAGCTGGAGTAGCAACATTGATATTCGAAAAATAACCCTCCAAGAAATAAAGCTTGTGGGATGTTATACCTACAACATGGAGGACTTTAGATCTGCATTAAAGTCAATTGAAAATGGAGATTTTGGAGATTTATCCTGGATTGAAGAGATGCCATTATCAGAAACGAATTTAGCTTTTCAAAGTTTACACAATGGTACAATGGCGTCAGCCAAGGTGATCTTAAAGCCTTCTTTTTAAATGATTTTTATTAATTAATCTATGAGCATTACTGATCTCAAATTTGATATCGATAGAGACAGTAAAACGCCTCTTTGGCTACAAATTCGCAATGAACTATTCAATTGCCTTTACAGAGATGAACTCAGACCTGGACAACTCATTCCAAATGAAAAGACACTCGTTGAACTTTTTCAGGTATCTATTGGCACAATCAGGAAAGCGGTAGGCGTTCTAGAAAAGGAAGGCTTTCTTATTCGCAAGCAAGGTCTCGGGACCTTTGTCTTTCAGCACGATAATAGCAGTTTCCTTTTTGAGTATTTTCACTTTGCTTTAAATGGAACTGAAAAACAAGAAAGTCCAACTGTCGAATTTATCTCTTTTGAAACTAAGAAGGCATCTAAAGCTGAAGCTGAATCTTTAAATATTCCTACTGGAAGTGCTATTTATAAAATTTATAACAAGCTAGGCCTGAATAAGAAATTCTATATCGTTGATAAAATTATTATCTCTCAGGATAAATTTCCTGGACTTAATGAAGAGATTTTTAAAAATAGAGCAAACACAATTTACAATCTATATCAGAATAAATTTAATATCTTTATCACTAACTGTTCAGAAAAACTAAAAGCGATCACTTCTAATGAAAAAATCTCTAAGCTGCTGAATATTGAGTTAGGCTCACCTATTCTTAAGATAGATCGGATTGGTCAAACCTATCACAATGAAACTATTGAGATTCGAACATCATACGTTCATACGAGTGACATCGAGTACATTCACTCTCAAAACAGTACATTCGGTGAATCACTGTAATTCGATTTTTCAGTAATTAATTCTTAATTACTTTTCAACCAAACCTTTTTGAACCGCTCTCTTTTTATCCATAGAGGTAAGTTGGTAACCAAAGTACAATTTGCGGGAAGATAATGATCAATGCAAGTCCAACAACCTGAATCGCCATAAACTGCATCATCCCTTTATAGATATCTGCCAAATCCCACTCTGGGACCACTCCCTTGAGGAAGTAGGCGGATAAGGCAACAGGAGGTGACAGCCATGCCGTCTGGAGATTAACAGCAACCAGTATTCCAAACCAAGTTAGGTTAAATCCTAGTTGCTCAATAAGAGGCAAGACAATTGGAATAATGATGAGCACAATTGGAACCCATTCTAATGGCCAGGCTAACAAGAAAATAAAGGCCATAATGATTAACAGAATCGCAGTTGGTGGAAGATCAAGCAGCATCAAATATTCTGTGATCATTGTTGGCGTACCCAGTCTTGAAAATACTGATCCAAAGAAGTTAGAAGCACACACCAAAACCATAATTAAAGTAGTGATCTCTAAAGTTTTTAGAAGAGAGCTTTTAAAAGACTCAAAAGTAAGCTTACGGTAGGCTAGAGTTAGTAATATTGAACCAACGGCTCCCATCGCAGCACCTTCAGTTGGTGTTGCCCAACCAGCCAATATACTTCCTAGAGATGACCCGACTAAAAGAACGGGTGGCACCAAGCCTTTAAAGAACTCCACCCAAACCTCTTTCATAGAATCTGGAATCAAGTCCTCTGGAACGACTGGGCCTAAATTAGGGTTTAGGTGACATCTAATCAGCGTGTAACCTGTATAAAGGACAGCCAACATAAGGCCAGGCATAATTGCTGCTGCAAACAAATCTGTTACTGGAACGTTGAGTATTGGGCCCATAACAACAAGCATAATACTCGGCGGAATTAATATACCCAGCGTACCGCCAGCCGTAATCGTTCCTGCTGCTAAACGCACGTCATAACCCGATCTATTCATGGTCTTCGCAGACATAATTCCAAGAATAGTAACCGAAGCACCTACAATTCCTGTTGCCGCTCCAAAGATTGTTGCAACAAAAAGAACAGCGACAAATAATGAACCTTTGGTTCTGGCAAGAGCCATTTGAACGGATGTGAACAACCTCTCCATGAGGTTGGCCTTCTCCATGAGAATACCCATAAAGGTGAACAATGGAATTGCTGCGAGGGTTTGCTCAAGCATACTCCCAGAAAACTGGAAGGTCATTAAATAAAAAACAAGATCTCCAAAACCTATGTAGCCAAAGAAGACCCCTAAGAAAATTAAAGTAAATGAAATTGGAAAGCCAATAAATATGGCAAACAACATGGTTAATATTAGGACAATGCCTAGAACTTCTGGACTCACGGCCATCTCCTATTTTTTATCGCATACACGCACTTAAGCACCTCTGAAACACCTTGAATTAATAGGAAAATAAATCCAATAAATAGGGCAAACTTAATTGGATACATGTAAGGCATCCAGGCAGTATCCATTCCTCTTTCCATGATCGACCAAGATTTATAGGCATACTTGTAGCACGCCCATGCTGCACCAATAATCCCAGGAAAATAAAATAATAAGTAGAGCGTTAAATCAATGATTGCTTGAGTCTTGACCGACCAATCTCGATACATAAAGTCTGCTCGTATATGAACGCCTTTGGATAAAGCATAACCAGCACCGAGCATAAACATTGCTCCCGCACCCATTCTGCTAATATCATATGCCCACATTGTTGGAGAGCCAAAGAAGTGTCTTCCCACAACCTCAATAAACATGGCAGTGAATACTGGAACGGTCAACCAGCATGCAATCTGACCAACCCTGAGACTAAAGAGGTCAATACTGAGAATCGTTTTTGCCATTAACTTAGGCATATCATCCGGCATGACCCCGGTGTATGATCTGCCCTCAGCGATCATTTCATCTGTAATGTCTAATTCACCAATATCTTCTTTTTCTGACATAAATGCACCTAATTATAAAACTAAAAAACACTACAGCTATTGTAACAAATTTTAGGATTCATTAAATAAAACCCTTCTATTAATATGGCTTTTCTAACTTCAGGATAAAGGAGAACCTGAAGTTAGAAAAAACATATTTAGATAAAAAAAAGTTGCCAACAGTTTTCACTATTGGCAACTTAGTTTTTAAGTTTTACGAAAAATCTTTACTGTAAAGTTTTCGCAAAAGCTAAACCTAACTTAGCGTTAGAAGACTGAGCTCCTGACCAGAAAGGTACCGCTTTTTCAGCGAAATCTCTCTGTGATGCCCATACTTCAGCAAAGAATGCATTTTCATCAGCGTTCTTTTGAAGTGTTGCATTCGCAGCAGCCATAAACTCTACGAAGTAGTCATCAGGCGTATCCATTAGCTGAACGCCTTGCTCTAGCAAGTCTGCCATTGCAATACCGTTTGCATAGATACGATTTGACATAGAGTCAAGTCTTGCAGCTCTTGCAGCAACATGGATCGCTCTTTGGTCACGTGGAGAAATTTCATTCCATCTGTCACCGTTGATATACATATCAGCATTCACAACGTTCTGGTGAAGTCCTTGTAGGTAATAGTACTTAAGAACTTTCTGGAAACCAAAGTCTCTGTCCGGCTCTGGGCAGCACCATTCTGCTGCGTCAATTACGCCTTTCTCAAGTGCTGGAAGAATATCACCACCACCCATAGCTACAGCTGCAACACCAATATCTTTATATGTTTGACCTGGGATTCCTGGAGGTGCACGGAATCTTAGCTTACGGAAGTCATCCATACTATTGATTGGCTCTTTAAACCAACCTAGCGCTTCAGGACCAACTGGTTGAAGCATCAAACCAACAACGTTTAGGTCCATCTCGTCCCATAATTGATCGTATAACTCTTTACCACCCGCACTGTGGAACCAAGAAAGCCATGCGATATTATCAATACCAAGGCCAGCTCCAGCGATTGGTGAGCCAAACAGCATTGCTGCTGGGTGCTTACCAGACCAGTAGTGAGTCCATGCAAATCCGCCATCAATTAGACCAGCGTCTACAGCATCAATAAGGTCAGAGTTAGGTACAACAGAACCTCCAGGGAGGACTTCCATCGTTACTCTGCCATCAGTCAATGCAGCAACATCTTCTGCAAAATCTCTAACATAGCCAACTTCACTACCAGTAGAGTTTAATACAGATTGTATTTTTAAATGGATATGACCATCAGCCATAGCGCTTGAACTAAACGCAACGACAGCAGCGGCCAATAAACCAACTTTACTTTTAAACATAAAATCTCCTAATAATTTATATATAAGTAGTTAAACACACAATATAATATGCATTTAGCTAACAACCAGTATACATCAATTGATATATATGTTTCAATCTATTTATAAAAAAAACGTAAGTCAATCTATTTTTTTATTCATAACTAGATGCTTTAAAGTTTTACCTATAATTGAAGTCCAGTCAGTCTAATCTTTATTAAAAAAATAAAACTACATTTAATAGGTAGTGATAATAAATACCACATATAAAAATGCTTAAGGAATACGATTACATTGTTATTGGTGCAGGCTCAGCAGGATGCTTGCTCGCCAACCGACTCTCTCTAGACCCAGAAAACAAGGTTCTATTGATTGAGGCTGGTCGAAGAGACAATAACATCTGGCTTCATGTCCCGGTTGGATATTTCAAAACCATGAATAATCCCAAATTTGATTGGATGTATAAACTTGAAAAGGACAAAGGTTTAAATAACAGAAGGATTGATTGGCCAAGAGGAAAAGTACTTGGAGGCTCCAGTGCCCTTAACGGACTTCTCTATATCCGAGGCGATAGACATGACTATGATAACTGGGAGAAGCTGGGAAATAAAGGCTGGTCATATAAAGATGTTCTTCCTTATTTTAAAAAGTTTGAGTGTCAAGAAAATGGTGCAAATGAATTCCATGGTATTGATGGAGAACTTAAAGTTTCTAATCTCCGACTTCGAAGAGAAATAGCTGACCTTTTTATCCAAGCCTCTGAAGAAGTAGGGATTCCTTTCAACTCAGATTGCAATGGAGAGAAGCAAGAAGGGGTTGGCTATTTTCAACAAACAACACATAAAGGCTTCAGAAGAAGCTCATACCGTTCATTTTTAAACAGAAAAATTAGATCTAGAAAAAATTTGACCATTGTTACCAATACACAACTGGGAAAAGTAATTTTTGAAGGGTCAAAGGCGATTGGTGTTGAATGTTCTCAAAATAAAGGACAATCTAATCAGATAATTCATGCAAATAAAGAAGTTATTCTGTCTGCAGGAGCAATCAGTTCACCACAAATATTACAACTTTCTGGAATCGGGGATGATAAACACTTAAGTGAACTGGGTATCAAAACAATTCATAACAATCCTTCAGTTGGAAAAAACTTGCAGGACCATCTCCAGGTTAGGATGGTTTATAAAACTAACACAAGAACCTTGAATGATGAGCTCAACACATGGTGGAAGAAAGGGCTGATTGGTCTTCAGTATATGCTTTTTAGAACGGGTCCATTAACACTGAGCGCAAGTCAAGTCTTTGCCTTTACCAATACCTCCCTGGACGGCTCAAGGCCTAATATACAATTTCATATGCAGCCATTAAGTGCTGATAAACCTGGAGATGGTGTTCATCCATTTTCTGCATTTACAATGTCTATTTGTAACTTAAGGCCGGAAAGTAGAGGAGAAGTTTCAATTAAATCTTCAAATCCAAACGATCTCCCAACAATCATTCCAAACTATCTATCGACAGAATCTGATAGACAAATTGCAATTGACTCTATTAAAGTTGCAAGAAAAATTGCGAAGGCTAATTCGATTAAAAATAATATTCTTGATGAATATGTTCCCGGCTATTCCTTTGAATCGGATGAGGAGTTATTAGAAGTGGCTAAAAATCATAGTCAAAGTATTTATCATCCTGTCGGCACCTGTAAGATGGGACATGATGAAGAAAGTGTAGTTGATGATCGTCTCAGGGTTCATGGAGTCTCTGGATTAAGAGTTGTTGATGCCTCAATCATGCCTGAACTTGTATCTGGCAATACGAACGCACCAACCATGATGATTGCAGAGAAAGCAGCTGAAATGATTCTTGAAGACAACCATTCCAGTTTGACTAAATAGGCGAGTTTATGTATTGTTTAATTTATTTTGGTTCAGTTTAATGCCCTCCTCACTTAATGATTTTCGTCGTAGCAAATTATTTAGGGCAGCGGTTATTGTCCCAATCCTTATCTCATTAATCTTTTCTTTATTCAATCTGACAGCTCCGAACGATCCCGAAAAAATTGCATCGAACTTTAAACTCGGGATAGTAAACCTAGATACGAGTATAACGATTCCTCGAATTTCAACTCAGGCAATAAAATCATTGTCTAGATCATTACCCTTCAGAGTGGGTTTATTTAAGACTGCGGATGAGGCGAAAGAAGCACTGTCTAAAGGTAGTATTTCTTCAGTCATTATTTTTCCAGAAAATTTTTCAGAACTAGCATTAAGTGATCGCAGCATAGCTGTCAAAGTTATCAGTACAGAACACTTAACTGTCTCTGAAACTCAGATTGCGAAGCAGCTCCCATCAATGTTCCAGATGGGACTCTCTACTTTTGTTTCAAACCTTCGTTTATCAAAAATTAAAAATGAGCAGTCCAGCCTTGAGATGCCAATCATGATTGAAAATGAAACTTTGTATAAAGCTCAAAGCCTTGCCTCTATGCCGTCGCCCTTTGTCATGAATTTTGTGACCTGGCTGACTGCGATGGTTGGATCCGTCCTGCTTTTTCTTGCAACTAATCAAATGACTCTTCTGAATAGAGCCTATGTAAGAACTGTTATTCCAATAATGACAATGGGAGCTTCCAGCTTGGTTTTAGCAATCGTTGTGACAACTTCTACTCTGCAATGGGGGTCATTCATCATGCTTTGGCTAGCGCCTTGGCTGATTAGTGTCTGTTTGAGTTGGCTTTTCCTTGGAATTTTTACTATTATCGGACTTTCCGCGATGGTTTTAATTCTTCCAATTGTCTTTTATCAATCAGTGCTGAGTGGAACTATGATTCCTTTGAGCGCAGCGCCAGAGTGGTTAGAGCTCATTGGGACCTGGATTCCTTTTGATTCAATTGGAAGCGCTTATAGAGCAATAATATTCAAATCTAATGGCAGCCTTCCTTATCTATGGCTTGCAGGCGCAGCCCTCCTTGGGCTTCTTCTTAACTGGGGATCAGATATCTTTAGAGGGAGAATGAAAAGACGCTGGTAATCCTTTATTGCTTAATCAAATTATTAATATCAGTTTTATATCTTGAAAGTTGCGTGCGTAGTTTCAGATCTTGTTTATCAGTGCGTGAATTTAATATTTCAATAAGAAGGTTTTGGTTTACTGAAATGTTGTGCGCATAAGTTTTACGATAATTCTGAGCTACTAAATCGTCCCTGTGAGTTATATTTTCAAGAGCCAGTTCCCAGCCATCACCTCTCTCAAGAATGACCTTAAGTTTTTCAATGAGAGCCTTTCGGTTATCAATCCATTGACCATCTACTCTAATCATTTTTTTACTTGCGGTAGTAATCAGATCAAGCTGATCTTTATTGAGACCGCCCATAAAGCGCCTTAAGTTTTTTCTTAAACGCTTATAGTTATCATTCTGATAGGTTAGCAAATTACGACTTAAGTATTCATTTTCACGCTGCTCTGTTTTAGTTTCCATAGTTTGAATAAACCCATCTATTTGTTTTTCAGACAGATCTCTCGTCATGGGTATAGCCCACAAAAGCATTCTATCCTCCAGTCTGAACCAAGATTCTTCAACATCATTAGTTATTTCAGCGATACTCTCAAACTCCACTGAAGAATCAAGAGTCAACTCTAAGTCCTCAATAATAGCTACATAACTAGGTAATTCTTCCTCCCTATGCCATTTAAAAAATGGAATTAATAACTCCTTTAAATCTTGTTTTTGCTCTCGGTTAAGGTCCACATAACTTTCAAGATACCAAGGTAATAAAAAATCAATCCGGTTATACACAAAAGTCGTTGAACTACAACCAACAAGGAAAATAAGTGAAAATAACAGCAATTTTTTAATTAATAATTTCATAGGTAGCACAAACTTTATAAAACAAACTTTAGATTTATGTTTAAATCTTCGGTCACAGTAATAAAATAAACTTACATGACTAATCAAATTCACAATAAAAATATTGAAACCGAAACGGTTATTACCTCACCGATTGAGTTGAGACAACAAATCTCTGTCAGCGAGCAAGGCAAAGAGAACATTTTATCGAGTCGAAATACTGTTGAAGACATTTTTTTAGGAAATGATGACAGATTAATTGTAATTGTTGGGCCATGTTCAATTCATGATATTAATGCTGCCAAAGAGTATGCTCTAAAATTACTGACCCTTCAAAAAGAGGTTGAAAAATCAATTTTCATCGTTATGAGAGTTTATTTTGAAAAGCCAAGAACGACTGTTGGCTGGAAGGGCTTAATTAGTGACCCAGATATGGACAACTCGCTAGATGTAGAAAAAGGTCTTCGCCAGGGGCGTGAGCTTTTAGCATGGCTTGCAGAAAAAAATATTCCCACTGGGACTGAGGCACTTAACCCGATCACACCTCAGTACTTAGCTGACTTGATTTCATGGTGTGCGATTGGGGCAAGAACAACTGAATCACAAACCCATCGAGAAATGTCAAGTGGACTCTCGATGCCAGTTGGTTTTAAAAATGGTACCGATGGAAATTTAACTATGGCTATTAATGCCATTAAAGCCTGCTCTTCGAAGCAAAGCTTTCTAGGGATTAATGATCAAGGCCAGATATCAACATTTAAAGCGAAAGGAAATAAGTCTTCTCATATAATCCTTAGAGGCGGAGCCAAGCCTAATTATGATGGAGAAGCTGTCAAAAATTGTGAAAAACTTCTCAAAGAAAACGGTTTAGCTGAAAGAATCATGATTGACTGCTCTCATGATAACTCAAATCAAGACTATAGAAATCAAGGTAAAGTTATTGAAGACATTAAAAGTCAAATACTTTTAGGTAATAAATCAATTTTTGGTGTAATGCTTGAAAGCAACTTATTCTCGGGTAAACAAAAAATATTAGATAATAAAGATGACATGCAATATGGCGTATCAGTCACTGATGGATGCATTGATTGGCAAGAGACAGAAGAAGTCATTAGAAGTCTTTCAAAAGCAATATCTAAGTAGGAGATGATTAATCCTGGTTTTATTGGCCAAGCAGATCAATAACCTTTGTTGCTGTATCTTTTAAATCGGGAATCACTTGTTGCATGATTGTGATTCTATCAAATAGCTCCGGATTAGAGTTCAGTGTAGCTCTTAATGAACTTCCAAAACTTTTTCTCAAAACTGTTCCAACATTAAATTTAGTGACGTGACGCTTTGATAATATTTTAATATCTTTATCATCTAAGCCACTTGTTCCATGAATAACTAAGGGAATGCTTAGTGCCTTTTCAAGTTCATTAAAACGCTTCATATCAATTTCTACAGATCCGCTCTCTAGGCGATGGACATTGCCAATTGAAATTGCCAGTGCATCAGGACTGCCCTGTTGCTCCATAGCTAAAGCATCTGAAACCTCAGTTAATGCTGACTTGATATGATCTCTTCCTGATGCATATGGAACAGAACCTACCTCAGCCTCAACCGATACACCTTTTGGATGGGCATAAGAAACCACATCACGTATATGAGCGATATTTTCAGCAATTGGTAATTGAGAACCATCAAACATTACTGAGGTAAACCCGGTATCTATTGCTTGCTTCACCACCTCAACTTCATACGTATGATCAAGATGAATACAAACGGGCGCTTTTGAGCTCTCAGCCATAGGTCTTAGCATTCCAATAATTTGCTCCATAGACATAAACTGACGCATATCAAGATTGATTGAAAGAATGACAGATGCATTTCTAGCTTCAGCAGCATCTACAACTGCCTTTGAGTCCTCAAAGCCAAAAACATTAAAGCATGCGACTGCGTAACCTTGATTACTGGCTGGTAAAAGAATATCTTTGAGATTTGAAATCATTATTTAAATTTATTAAGCATGTCTTGCATGCCAGGAATGGTTTCAAGCTGATAAGCATATTCTTTTTGATAGTTCATATGTAACGGCCTTTGAGTCTCACCAGCTAAAATAGTAAAGTAATACATTTCAAAGCCAGGTGCCGCAACGCAGGGATGATAACCCTTGTCAAAGAAAAATGTAGACCCGTCTCGTACGTGATAGATAGGCCCAAAATCCTCTCCATCAGGCGTTAAAAATTGAGCACCAAAACCATTTGAAGGATTAAATCTAAAGTTATAAACTTCATTATGCCGACTCTCATCTGGCAGCATATCTGTCTCATGTTTATGAGGTGGAAAGCCAGACCAGCCTCCTTCTCCAACAGTGAATAATTCACTTACTAATAACTTTCCAACCTTTCCAGCTGGATCTTTTCCTAATATATGTTTGATTTTACGATGGGTTTTAGTGTCATCAGATCCATACTGAACTTTGTCAATATCTTTTTGCCTAATGACAAAAGCATCATGAGTTTGATCATGCTTAGCGCCTGAAATAAAAACTTCAACCTCATCACTGATGCAGACTAATTTAGCTTCACAACCGACTGGAACATAGACACCTTCAGGGTCAGCTTCCCAAATATGGTTTCGTTTTCCAACTGCTTTAAAAGTTTGACCTTGAACTTGTACATCAACACTTCCTGTTGCAGGAACAATACACGTCTCATAATCAGAGAGCTGATAAGTGAAAGATTCTCCAACACTCAGCTTTACAATATTGAAATAGCATAGAGGCACTATTTCATTATTGCAGTCTACGATTGCCTTGTTGTTGTTGTTATGATGGGGGATATGCATATTTAACTCCAAATTGTTTTTGGTTTAATGGTTGTGTTTTTTTGTAATAGTTCAATTTCTTCCATTTTTGGCATTGCACTTGAGCATCCTTGTTTTGACACTACTAAAGCTGCAGCAGCACTTCCAGCTTCTATTGCCAATTGCCAGTCCTCAGAAGACATATAATTCATTATGACATTGCCCAGAAAGGCATCACCTGAACCATAGGGTTTAAGAGCTGGTAAGCTATAAATTCCTGTATCAAGTCGATCTTCACCAAAAAAAAGACTGCAGCCATCCTTGCCTCGTTTAAGAATCATGAGTTGATTTTTTGAGCCACTCTGGCTGATTTGTAAATTAATATCTTCTTGAAGAATTTGAAATTCTTCTTCATTGCCAACCAATACATTTGCAAGCAGTGCAGCCTCTTGATAAACCAAACGCGTCGTTTCTTGATCTGGCCAATTCCATTTTCGATAATCTAAATCTAACCAAACTTTGCATTTATTTTTATACGCATGCGCCATCATTTTTAAAGTTTGTTTTCGTGAATCAGCCTCAATCAAGCTCGTACCAGTTACAACTAGATTACTGCTCTGTTCAATGGCAAGTGATATATTGTCATCAAAGACGACTCTGAGGTCTGCAGGGTTATTACGATATATTACTACTTCGCAGTCCTCTTGACGCACTTCAGCAATTGCCAAACTAGTTCGCTCATCCCCAAAGGTAGTTTGCATAAACTGAAGTTCGACACCTTCCAAATCAAGCCTCTTTCTAACAAACTCTCCAACAGGATCATCAGATATCGCTGAAATAAGCCCCACTTTCCCTCCTACACGCCTCATAGCAATAGCTATATTTGCTCCAGACCCACCTACATCACTTGCAAAGTATTCTGCATCTCGAGTCTTGCTTCCTGCAGGCTGAGGATAAAGATCAAGCCCAGCTCGCCCTACCACTAGCGCATCATAGTGTCGTTTTTCTGAGTAGTGCATATTGAGCGGTTTGGATTTAGACATCAAGCCACTGTCCAGTCATTGCGGAGCGGTCTATTGCATCCATCACTCTTTCAATTTTTAAACCATCTTCAAAGTTTGGCCATACTGGCTTGCCAGTTTCAATTGAGTCTAGTAAATGTTTAAGTTCACATACCTTGACATCGATAAAGCCTAGACTGTGTCCTGCATTCGGTAAAAAAGCATCATAAGGTGGCTGAGCAGGGCCACTCAAAATCGTTTTGAAGCCTTCTTGCCTCGGATCATCACTTCTAGTGTAAAGCTTAATTTCATTCAAACGCTCTTGATCATGACAGATCATCCCCTGTGAACCATGTATTTCCCAACTTAATCCGCACTTTCTTCCCCAGGCCACTCTGCTTACTCTCAAAGTTCCTTTAATGCCACTCTCAAAGTGAGCCAATGCAGTACAAACATCATCATTATCAACAGGTAATGTTTGGCTTGGATTTTGAGGATCAGTTCGCTCTTTGTGAACAGTATCGTAATCTCCCACTAGCCTAGTTATTGAGCTACCAGTCATATAATGAGCCATACTAACCAAATGACACATAACGTCAGCATTTGCACCAGAACCAGAGGCTTCTCTATTCATGCGCCAAGAATGAGGGCGATCTGGATCAGCCTCATTATCAACATCATATATCCCATGAAATCCAATTACTCGGCCTATAGCCCCTTCTTCAATAAGCTCTCTAGCACTTTGAACTGCAGGGTTTTGAGTATAGTTGTAGCCTAGAATAGTTTGAGCCTTACTGGCTTGAGCAGCAGCCAACATAGCTTCAGAATCAGCTAAATTAGTAGACATTGGTTTTTCACACCAAACATGCTTACCAAGCTTGAGTGCAGCCACAGAAATTTCTTTATGAAGCGAATTGGGAACACAGACTGAAATCAACTGTACCTCAGGGTCATTCACAACATCCATCCAATTACTAGTGCACCGAGAGAACCCCATTTCAGTTCTCATTACTTCAGCTCTTTCAGGATTGTAATCACAAATAATCTCTAGTCTAGGTCTTAAGGCATCTCCAAAAACACTTCCTGCAGCTGCATAAGCAATAGAATGGGCTTTGCCCATAAAAGCGGTACCAATAACTCCTACACCAATAGTTTTCATTCTTTTTCCTCTATTTGAATTCCAAATTTATCACAATAACTTTTAATATTTTCATAGCCCATTGTGACATAGGTTAGTGGATGTGCTTTTGCTGGGTCTTGTTCAGCCTCTACAACCACCCATCCATTAAAATTGTTATCACTCACCATTTTAAATAGCTCAGGAAAATTAAAATCACCATCGCCAGGGACTGTATATACCCCATTCAAAACTGAATTTAAAAAACTTGAGTCAGTTTCTAGTGACCGATTTAATATCTCACTTCGAACATCTTTGCAGTGAATATGCATAACCCTTCCACTATGTTTTTTATAAACCTCTAAAGGATCAGCGCCTGCATAAATTAAATGACCAGTATCAAATACCAATCCAAGATCATGGGTCGTCATAGCCATTAACTTGTCTACTTCTTCCTCGACTTGAACTACTGTTCCCATATGATGATGATAAGCAAGCTTCATTCCATGTGACAACGTATATTTGGCCAACTGACTCAACTTATCAGTCCACTCTTCCCATTGTTCATTATCAAGGACAGGGCGTTTTGAAAGCGGCGAACTAATATCTCCATGAACACAAGAGTCCATTTCACAATAAACAATTACCTCGGTCCCCATATCTTTAAGAAGATTCATATGTGGGGTTATTCTCTCTATTTCACCCTCTAAAGAATCCGCTAATAAGCCTCCACAAAACCAACTAGAAACTACGTCCATGTCATATTTATCAAATAACGGTGTTAATATTGCTGAATCCTTAGGCCATTTTCCTCCTAATTCAAATCCACTAAAACCAGCTTGCTTTCCTTCTTTAAGGCAATGCTCTACAGTAGTATCTTTACCCAGTTCAGGCATATCATCGTTAGTCCATGAAATCGGACTAACACCAAGTTTTACACTCATCTTAATTCTCCAAATTATTGTTAATATTGTTTAATTAGTAAATCTAATTTTCTGATGCTCCAAAAGCTTTAAGCTAAAGTTTTCTAGATTAACCAAATCTAGAAGTGATTGCTTAGTTAGTTCAAACATAGTCATTCCCTGCAACTTAGAATTTGAATTTTTATCATTATCAAGATTTGTAGGAAACGCATAACCATCTGTTGCACATACAAGGACATTCTCAATTAGTTTTTCTGAAAGAGTTTTATTAATTGAATGTTCCAGCAATAAAGGATAAATTCGATTAATGATTTTTAAATAATCTATTCTCTCCATAGTCTTTCCAAAAGGCGATGAAATTTGCAAAAGGTTACCAATTCTATGAAAGTCTTTTGTAGTGTTGGACCCTGCTCCATGTAATAAAGCAGGATTAAAAAAAATGCCGTCGCCTTTATTCATTTGATTTTGAACTGCATTGTCATTAAAAAAGTCAGTACAAGCATTATCTCTCCAGGCAAGGTAACCCAGTTCATATTGCTGTGAATATGGCAAAACCATGGTTGGTCCGGACGCTAATGGCATATCAGTATGAGCAACCCCACCTTGAAGAGTTAAGTAGTTTGAAAGGCGATGAGCTGAAATAGGAAAGAGTTCAACAACTTGGTTTTCTTGAAAGCCTAAATGATAATCACGATGTGGTTTTTGCATTTCACCACCAGGCCTTACAATGTTAACTTGAGCAGTCATTTGAGAATTTGGCCCACACCAGGATTCTGCAACTAACTTTAAGAGGTTGTTTGAATAGTAACTAATAAATGCGTTAGGATCCTCTAAAGCAACTTTTTGAAAGGCATTCCAGATTCTTGTATTTGTTCCAGAGGCAAAATGATCATTACTAGTATTACCTTCACTTTCAACGATTTTTTCAAAGATATTATTACTCTGGTCAATTGCATCATGCCTATAAAGATTTCGAATAACAAAAACACCAGGACCTCCTTCCAAAACCTGATGCAGCTCTGTTTTTAATCTTAATTCATTTTCTGAATCGCCAATAAATGACTCAAGGTAATTCGCATCGTAAATAACAACATTATTTGAAACTGAATCAGCAAAGGGATAATCCTCTTGAAGAGTTTTTTGAGAGCAGATTTTAGCTAAATCATCATAATCAATATCAGATTGACTAAAGTAAACTTGTTGATTTATTTTAACTGCTTCTTCTTTCATTTCTAGTATGGCTGTTTTGTTTTAGATTCCTTATATGAACTAAGAATTTGTTCACTTTTTTCATTTGAAGATACCTCAGGCACAGCTACCTCCCACCAACAACCGCCCTCAGGACTAATTTTATGAGAGTCAGTAACCAAACTAATAACATAAGATTTAGTTGATGATCTAGCGCGATTTAGTGCAGCAGCTAAATCATCAATATTTTCAACATGCTCTGAGTTTGCTCCGAGAGACTGTGCATGCATTGCAAAATTAATTTCTGGATGCCCATCATCGATACTCTTACAATCCTTCAATAAATTATTAAATGAGGTATTTCCAGTTGCATTTTGCAGTCGATTGATACATGAAAAACCTCTATTATCAAGAATGACAGCAATAATTTTGTGGCCCAACATGATGCTGGTTGCTAGCTCTGAATTAAGCATTAAATATGATCCATCACCAACAAGTACAATGACTTCACGATCTGGCTCTGCCATTTTTACGCCCAGTCCTCCAGCTATCTCATACCCCATACAGGAAAATCCGTATTCAGAGTGGTACCCTCCAGTTTGTTCAGTTCTCCAAAGCTTGTGAAGCTCTCCAGGCAAACTCCCAGCCGCACAAACCACAATGTCACTTGCTTCACCATTTCGCTTAACTTCGCCAAGTACTTGTGCATCTGTTGGTAAACTGCCCTCGGCAGCGGAAGAGCTATTAATTGATGTAATGTCATCATAATAGTTATTCCAATTTGAGGCTTCTGCTTCTGCTTCTTTAAACCAGTTTTCAGATACCTTCCATTCATTAAGACATTCATCTAAATTACTGATTCCTAACTTTGCATCCCCCCACAAAGAAAAAGCATTGTGCTTGATCGTATCAAATCTAGCAACATTAAGTTGTATAAGTGTTTTGTCAGAAAATAACGCCCTTGATCCCGATATAAAATCATTGAGTCTTGTGCCTATAGCTAAGACCGTATCGGCTTCTCTTGCTAAATTATTAGCTGCACTTGATCCAGTCACACCAATTGCACCAACATAACCTGGGTGGTCCCATGTTACTGCACCTTTCCCGGCAGATGTCTCTGCAACTGGAATTTGATATTTTTTAGAAAATGCTTTGAGCACATCACAAGCTTTAGCATAATGAACTCCACCACCAGCAATGATTAGAGGCTTTTTTGAGTTTTTTAAAATGTCAACTGCACGATTTAACTCATCATCATCAACTTTTATCTTGCGAATCTTATGTGTTCGCTTTTTGAAAAAAGCTTCAGGATAGTCAAACGCTTCTGCCTGAACATCTTGAGGCAATGAGAGAGTAACTGGGCCACAATTTTCAGGATCTAGTAATGTTTGAATTGCAACAGGCAGGCTGTTAATTATTTGCTCAGGCCTCATGATTCGGTCAAAGTATCTGCTGACTGGCCTAAAACAGTCATTCACGCTTACTGTGGGGTCAGAAAAATCTTCTAACTGTTGAAGGACAGGGTCTGGCGTTCTACTTGCAAAGTAATCTCCTGGCAAAAGTAAAACGGGCAATCGATTAACGTGAGCGAGTGCAGCTGCTGTAACCATATTGGTTGCTCCAGGTCCGATTGAGCTTGTACACGCCATCATTCTTTGACGGTTATTAGCCTTAGCATAGGCAATTGCAGAATGGACCATACCTTGCTCACTATGTCCTCGATATGTTGGCAGCTTGTCTTGACATTCATTAAGGGCTTGCCCAATTCCTGCTACATTTCCATGCCCAAAAATAGCAAACACACCGGCAAATATTGGCTGAATACCTTCCTCTGTTTCAATAAATTGGGACGATAAGTATTTAACTATAGCCTGAGTCATTGTTAGTCTAATAGTTTTCATTTTTATATTTCCTCTTTATATTTTTTCCAAGATTGAATCAATTCATTGTAATTAGTTGATACAGAATCAACTAACTCTTGATCACTTATTTTATGTTGCATCCAAAGTTTAGCTGGCTCATAAAAAATAGTTCGGCCCACTGTAAAGCCCTTACAAATATTATATTTTGCCGCCACACTAAATGATTCTCTAACAGTATCGATTGGCGCAGAGAGACCTAATAATAATACACCTTGGCAATGAGGATCATATGAATTTATAACATCACTTACCTGAACCCAAGATTTATCCTTAAGAGCTGGCAATTTCCACCAGTCAGGCTTAATTTCTAGGTCATAAAATCGCTTTAAAACGGTTGGAATTATTTCTTCATCCATTTCGTATTCTGAAGGAGGAATAACCTCAAGTAACAATTGATGTCCACTTTGAATACAAGCAAAATAGAGCTCTTTAACTTTTTGTTCTTGCTTAATTTTGAGCTCATCTGAGTCATCTGGGTGGTAATAAAATAAGCACTTAACAACGTGTGATAGAGGCCATGACTGCAACTTTGAACCAATAGACTGCTGGCCTTCAAACTTTAAAGGTCGTGATCCTGGCAGCTCTACAGGTCTTCCAATCCACCATGCTTTTTCAGCAATTGAATTCAGGGCATCTTCACCATAAGTATCGTCAATTAATACACCAATATTTTTTTCTGGAATATTTAATTTTTCTATAGTGTTTTCAACTGATCTAATAAATAGTTTTTTAAGTTCTGTAATTTTGCTTAAACCCTCTCCATACATTTCTGCAAGGTCAGCAAGTTGTTTTCGATGATCAAAAGCAAATCCAAAAATTTCTTGCTCTTCTTTGCTTCTAAAGCTCACTCTGTGGAGATGATTTAAGGTTATGTCTGATGTTGGGTCTGGAATATTGGCTGCATTTTCAATGTAGTAAAGTAACTCATTTTCTCCAGGAATTGCTGGAGCACAGCCGTGACGTGACACAACCAATGCACCAGACGCGTTGGCATAATTAGCACTTTTTTCAAGACTCTCACCTCGAAGATATCCTCGTAAAAACCCTGACATGAAAGCATCGCCAGCACCCAAAACATTAAGAATATCGACAGGGTTTCCTTTGACAACATTGAAATCATCGATGCTATTTGGAATGTCACTAGTTATAACAGTACATCCCAATGGGCCAAGCTTTAGAACAATAATTGAATTACTAAGCTCACGTATCTTGCTCAATGCAGTAATGGTATCTTCACTACCTCCCGCAATGTGAATCTCTTCTTCAGTTCCAACAATCACATCACAATAGGGAAGAATCGTTTGCAAATGAAGACTGACATCATTACTCGCAACAAATCGAGACTCTCCATCACCCAACTCTGTTAATCCCCAAAGCACAGGGCGATAATCAATATCAACAATGACCTGGGTATCAGATTCTTTTGCATACTCGATTGCTTTCATGCTTGTTTGATAAGTTTTATCAGATGAAAAGTGAGTTCCTGTAATGAGTAATGCTCTACTGCTCGCAATAAACTCTTTTGTAAAGTCTTCTTCACTGATAGCCATATCAGCACAGTCTTTACGATAGAAAATTAGTGGGAAGGTTTCTTTGTCTTGAATGCCAAGGACAACTAATCCAGTTAGTCGCTCTTTATCAGTAATGACATGGGACGTATCTACGCCAACACTTTCAAGTTCGTTGCGAACAAAACGGCCCATATGCTCGTTACCCACTCGAGTAAGCATTGCTGAGCTTAAGCCCAGTTTAGAGCAGCCATAAGCAATGTTTGCAGAAGAGCCTCCCAGATATTTGGCAAAACTCCCCATATTTTCAAGGCTAGAGCCAATCTGCTGACCGTAAAAATCAACTGCAGCCCTACCTAAACAAATAATGTCAATTGATTTCATTATTTATTTAGCATCCATTCATGATCAGGATGGTTTTTAAAAATCCATTGTCTTTTAGGGCCTGCCATGACATTCAAATAATATGAATCATATCCATGAGGAACCCCAACTGGATGGTAGCCTTTTGGAACAAGAACAACACACTTATCTTCAACTGCCATCGTTTCATCAATTGAAAGGTCGTCTGTGTAAACCCTCTGGAAAGCAAACCCTTGGGGAGGGTTAATTCGATGATAGTATGTTTCTTCTAGATATGTTTCGACTGGAATGTTATCTGAATCATGTTTGTGAGGTGGATAGCTTGACCAATTTCCTGAAGGGGTTTTGACCTCAACAACAAGAAGACTGTCAGCCTTTTCTTTCTCAGGAAGTATGTTACATATAAATCTAGTGTTGCTTCCCTCACCACGAACCTCACTATCCATGTCATCAGGCTTAATATGTCGGGCTGGAAAATTACCAAATCCAGGTGCAACTGCTATTGCTAATTCCAATTTAGTTAAAGCGGTTACTTTAATTTGTTTGTTGTTAGGAACATATATAGCATGAGGGTTTAAGTCATCAAAAACGCTCATTCTCTCACCAATGTTCAAGAACTCTTCATTATCAACAATGATGTTTGCCAGTCCAGACAGAATGACCAAACATGATTCATTTTCTTGATCCTTCCAATCAAGAATCTCCATCTCGTCTAGATCATGAGCCTCAAAACCAACAAAATCCCAATTTGCTGATTTTGGTGTAATTTTTTGATAACAACTACCTTTAGTATGTTTTGGTCGACTTAATAATGACATTTAATTTCCTTGTTGATGGTATCCAATAGAAATACATATAGCCTGAACGAGACACATCGTTGCGCCTAGTGACCTGAAAGTATGGATTTCAGCCTCATGAATACTAAATAAAAAATCTGCCAAATGAGCTATTGGATTGAGTTCTGTATCTGTAAGCAAAATTACCTTTGCATTAGCTTGCTTTGCTTCCTTAACAGCTTCAGTTGTGAGATTATTGTAGGGATTATAGGTAATAGCAATAAATACTGTTTTATCATCAAGCCAGCTTGATAAGTTCTCAACTTCATTGGTATTATTTGCAATACGGCACCTAATTCCAAGATTATTTAACATGTAATAAAAATAATTGGCTACAGGTTGAGCTCTGTTTGTTCCGCAAAGAATCACTTCATTAGCATTACATAAAGCTTGAACCGATTCCTCAATTACTTCTCTATCAATATTTTCAGAAAGCAGCTCAGTCGCAGCAATATTTCGCCTAGTGATTTCACTAAAGATATTTGAGCTGTCAGGCACAACATTGGTTTCAGTGACTTTCTTAACATCAGTAATACGTTGCCGATAATTGATAGCAGATTGTGAGATTTTGACTTTAAATAGATCCTGTAATTCAGCAAAACCGCTAAAACCAAAATGTTTAGCAAAACGAACTAAAGTTGAAGGATAAACGCCAATCTCTGATGCAATAACTGCTAACGTATTTATGGCAAGGTTTTGAGGCTGATCAATGATATAAAAAGCAATTAACTTCATTTTTTTGCTTAATTCTGGATAACTTTCTTGAAGCAAGCTATTCAAATCATTAATATTTTCTGGTGGCATTTATTTAAGTTTATAAGTTAATTGAATTTCCACTTAGCAGTGATTCTTTAGCGGCTTCTGCAATTTTTAGAGCAAGAACTCCATCTGAAATATTCACACTTGGTTGAACGCCTGACTGAAAAGAATCCATAAAATGCACAAGTTCATTGTGGAACGCTTTTCCATACCTTTCTAAAAAAAAGTGTTGGTTTTTAGCCTGCTTAATTCCAGATGAATTACTTAAAACAACGTTATCCTCAAGGGCATTTTTTACTTGTAACATGCCTGTCTCACCGAAAGCTTCAATTCTTTGATCATATCCAAAGGAAGCCTGTCTACCATTCATAATCGTAACAATTGCACCCTTTTTCATATTCATGATTACACTTGCTGTATCCACATCACCCTGGCCTGCAATATCATCATTTACAGCATTTGCTGCAACATAAATACTGCTGGGTGAATCATCTAAAATCCAACAAGCCATGTCAAAATCGTGAATCATCATGTCGAGAAATAAACCGCCAGAACCTGCGATATACTCCATCGAAGGTGGCTCAGGGTCATGAGAGGTTATTACTAAAGACTGAACTGAACCAATTGCATTTGCATCAACTTGGCTTTTTAAACTTGCCATATGAGGATCAAAACGTCTATTAAACCCTAGCATACATACGATGCCACTCTCTTCAACTGCCTTAGCGCATGATAGTGCTCTATCAAGGCTCAAATCTATAGGCTTTTCACAAAAAACTGGCTTACCTGCCTTCGCACATTTTTCAATAAGATCGGCATGAGTAGAGGTACTACTAGCAATAATAAAGGCGTCTATTTCATTGTTTTCAAATGCCTCATCCATTGAAAGAGTGATGGCATTGTATTTATTTGCAAGCTTCTCAGCAGACTCTTGATGAAAATCGACAACAGAGTGGAGATTAGCATTTTCGTCACTGGCTATCGCGATAGCATGAACTGCTCCTATGCGACCTGCGCCGATTAGACATATTTTCATAATTAACCTCTATTTTTTTAATACTGATAATTCTTTATTACCAGACATCATGGCTTGTAATTCTTGGAAATCAATTTCACCTGCTTTAGCAGTACCTAGCGTCTCACCTCGAGATAAAACCGTAAACTTATCCCCCACTGCTAAAGCATGGGAAACATTATGAGAAATAAAGATTACTGCAACACCTTTTTCTCGAACCCTTTCAATAGTTTTTAGCACATTTGAGGTTTGATAAACCCCCAGTGCTGAAGTTGGCTCATCAAGTATCAGTATTTTGGCGCCAAAAAATACAGCACGGGCGATAGCAACCGTTTGCCTTTCGCCACCAGACAGAGTCCCAATTGATTGAGTGGGATCACGCAATTGAATTCCCATTTTGTCCATTTCAGTCATCAAAATTGAGTTGCATTTCTCAAAATCCATGACAGTGATTGGGCCCACTTTTTTTGTCAATTCTCTTCCGAGCCAAAAATTACGAGACACTGACATCAAAGGTATTAAAGCTAAGTCTTGATAGACTGTAGCAATTCCTACATCAATTGCTTCGCGAGGGTTATTTATTTCAGTATCTTGTCCATTAATACTTATCTGTCCACTTGTTGGCTGATGAACACCAGACATGATTTTAATAAATGTCGATTTACCTGCTCCGTTATCACCCAGTAAACAATGACATTCTCCAGCTTTAATAGAGATTGAAACACCTTTAAGAGCATCTACATTTCCGAAGCTCTTATGGATATCTTTAAGTTCCATTAACGGTAAGTCACTCATCATTTTGCCCCTGTAATTAATTTACGAACATGTGTATTAAGGATCACTGCTAACAATAGAAGAACGCCTAAGAACACTCTAAACAAAGAACTCTCTACTCCAATAAAGAATAAGCCTTGTTGAACTACTCCAAATATGACTGCTCCGAGTGCAGCTCCAATAACTGAGCCGTAACCACCCGTTAATAAAGCGCCGCCTATCACAACTGAAATGATCGCCTCAAACTCTTTAAGAATTCCTCTATCCGCTGAAGCTGAACCAAACTCAATTACCTGAGTGGTCGCAAAAACTGTTGCACAAAAGGCAGTAAAAACAAACATCAATATTTTAACTCTATTAACTGGAACTCCGATGTGACGAGCAGCTTGCGCATCACCGCCTGAGGCATAGATCCAGTTACCAAAACGCGTCTTTGTTAATAAAAAATGTGCAAAAATAACGAGTCCTATAGCCCAAACCATCATCATTGGGATGCCTGATACAACTGGCTGACCAGCCTTTGTGCCAGCGACAAACGTTTGAATGATGCCTTGCTCAGCAAGCCAGTCAAATACGCCTGTAAATATCTCGCCACCAAAAATTGGCGCTAACCAGTCATTTTCAGCTACCTCTGTAACCCCACCAATAATGGTTTTTTTCGTACTTATGATTGCAATAAAGATTGTCATGCCTCGCAGGATATATAAAAATGCAAGACTCACAATAAAAGAAGGTAAATTTGTTTTGACTGTAATGTAGCCAATTAATGCGCCTATAGCCATCGAAACAACGAACGCTGTAATGATACTGAGCCATACTGGCCAACCCCAAACTACTGAGGTCACTGCTATAACAATTCCGGCAAAACCGATCATTGATCCAACTGATAGATCAAATTCTCCAGCGATCATGAGAAGGCAAGCGCCAACAGCAATAATAATAAACTGTGAAGACACGATTCCCCAATTCATAGAACCTTCTAATGAGAACATGCCAGTATCTCGTGCTACTAAAAAGAAGAATAGAAAAACTAATACAACGCCAACAATGGCTCCTAAGTCAGGACGAAGTAATGCGACACTAAATTTGGAACGCAATGATGAAATTTTTTTTTCAGTTGTAGACATGATTAGATCCTATTGATTAATCTAAAAGAATTAAATTGAATTTTAAATCTGATGAAGATAAAAAAAATGCTACCCACCATTTTGAAATTATGATGGGTAGCACGTTAATAAACTAAATTAACTATTAACGGTAAACGCCTGCATATTTTTCAACTAAGCTAATGTTACTCTTAGTGATAAATCCAGGACCAGAGTTAATTGCACCAGAAGGCCATACTCCATATCTTGACATGTTAGTCAAGAAAACAACTGGAAGGTAACCTTGGAGGTACGGCTGTTGATCAATCGCGAAAGAAATAACGCCTGATTTAACAGCAGCAGCAATTTCACCTGACAGGTCAAAAGTTCCAAAGTACATATCACCAGAACGCCCCATATCATCAAGAGCTGAAAGCGTTGGATGAGCAGAAGTTGGACCTAAAGTAAGAATTGCATCTGTATCAGGGTGTGATCTAAGATGAGCCATGACCTTGTTTTTAATTTCAGTTGGATCTTGACCTGAATCAATCATTTGATCGCCTAGATCTACACCAAGTGCATCTGCATATCCCTGGCAACGATCAACTGATACCGGGTTTGTGAAGAAGTGATTTACACATAAAAACTTAGTTACTCCAGCAGCTTTTGCTCTCTTACCAGCACCAAAACCAGCATCATACTCAGGCTGACCAATGTGTGCTAAAGCACCTAGCATTTCAGATTGCTCACGAGTACCAGAGTTAATTGTTACAACTGGGATTCCTTTTGCTATAGCTGAAGTAATTGGTCCTTTTAGGACGTCATAATCAGCAATCGTAACAATAATGCCGTCAGGGTTACTTGCAGCAGCTTGCTCAACGATACGAGCCATATCAGCAAGATCTCCTGTAGTTGGATTACGGTAATCAACATCGACTCCCATTTGTTCACCAGCAATTCCAATTGCATTTTTAATTGTATTCCACCATGAATCAGAATCTGGTGCATGGCTAATTAATACAAACTTTTCTCCATCTGCCATCGCAGCCGTACTTCCTACAGTTGTTCCAAAAAGAACAAAAACTGAAAGAAATAGACTTGAGACATATTTATTAATTTTCAACATAATTTTGTATCTCCTTTCTATAAGTTTTTTTGAAATCAAAATTGATCTCAATATTGAAGGGTTTTAAAAACTTCAATAAATTTAGTATACATGAAGAGATATATATGTTTTCTAATATTTAAAAAATAGAACGTATGTTATAATATTGTTTGTTTTGCTAGGTTTGTACAAGGCCTCCAAAAAGACTTCCGGTAAGTGAATTAATATCAAAATAAATCAAGTTCTTGGTATAGTGTGCTCAAATAATTAATAATCAATATTATGTCTACTCATCTTTTAAAACATTTCATTAATGGAGAAAAAGTTTCAGGATCATCAGGCCGAAGCCTAGATGTTTTTAATCCTGCCACTGGCAAAGTCACAAAGACAATTGAAGCTGCTAGCGCAAAAGATACAGCCAAAGCGATTCAAGTAGCCAGTGATGCCTTTGAAGAATGGAGTCAAGTTCCTCCCTCTAAAAGGGCTCAAATCATGTTTACTTATCGTGAGCTTATTATTAAGCACACGGATGAGCTTGCAGAATTAGTTTCACAGGAACACGGAAAAACATTTGCAGATGCTAAAGGTGAAGTGGGAAGAGGCCTTGAGATTGTGGAGTACTGCACGGCAATTAACAATCACCTAAAGTCTGACTTTAGTGCTGATGTCTCCAGAGGCATTGATAGCCATAATCTGCGTCAAGCGCTTGGGGTCTGTGCGGGTATTGTTCCGTTTAACTTCCCTGCGATGGTGCCGATGTGGATGTACCCAGTAGCGATTGCTTGCGGCAACACGTTCGTATTAAAGC
>ERZ767114.96-NODE-96-length-71490-cov-28.788470_pt1 | contig 71490 bp, 67 predicted proteins | sample MGYA00374952_ERZ767114 | MGnify/ENA primary metagenome ERZ767114 (study PRJEB28939, sample SAMN06267156) | marine metagenome | isolation source: Columbia River Estuary | place: USA:Columbia River Estuary, USA | collected 2012-05-05 ... | reverse complement strand
GAAGGGCTTTAATCGTTTCACTCAATTCAGGGCTATCTTTCACTAGCAACGACGTCGCAGGCGTAATTCCATAACCCAACTTTTCTGGTTCAAGCGCAATCCCAATACAGGGCCTAAAAGCCCGTTCAAAATCATCGACAAGCCCTATGGCTTCTTGCACTTTCAAAAACTGTTCCGCAGGGTTTAGCCGTGGCGCAAGTGTTCCGATGTATTGAAGCATAGCATTGCTCTGAGCAATATAAGGTCCTTCGTCGATGGACATTACCGGCAATTGCCCAAATGGGGTCTGGCCTTTTAACTCGGCCCAATTCACTGGCGGTACGCGCACATCTTCGAATTCAATTTCACCCAGCCATAGAGCAAGCCGCACCCTCTCAGCTGCACCCATAATCGGAAAATACTTTAATACGATACCCACGTTATTCTTCTCCTGAACCATCATTTTTTAGCAGACTTACATTTTGCACAGTCTGATAAACATCACGATCACCAATGTGGGATACATACTAGCCGCGCAAGCACTAATCGCACCGAAGCGCTAACCGTAACTACGATTGTTAAATGTCTCCAATTCCACTGTAACTTTTGGGTTTACTCAATCACCCGTTTTTGATGTTACATAAAGCACACTCCATCTGTAATTTATGATCAAAAACAGTACTTTAAGTTACATTTATGGTAGGGTCTAGAAGTAAAAATTACAGATGGAGATTCGATGAAATACGGATATGCAAGAGTGAGTTCTGTTGGCCAAGATTTAACAATCCAAGTGCAAAAGTTAAACGAAGTTGGATGCGATGTCATTCGTGAGGAAAAGGTGTCTGGCACATCCCTTAAAGGTAGGAAAGAGTTCGAAACACTCATGGAATTTATGCGGGAAGGTGATGAACTGGTAGTTACTCGTATCGACAGACTTGCCCGTTCAATTCGTGACTTGCAGAACATTGTGTATGAGCTGAAGAACAAGGGTGTCACCTTATCAGCCACAGAACAACCTATCGATACCAGGACAAGTGCTGGGAAAGCGTTCCTCGATATGTTGGGTGTCTTTTCAGAGTTCGAAACCAACCTTCGGAAAGAACGTCAGATGGAGGGTGTTCGAAAGGCACAAGAACGTGGCGTCTATAAAGGACGCGGAAGAACAATCGATGCATCTAAAATCTATGAACTGAAACAGAATGGATATGGCGCAACCAAGATTTCCAAAGAGTTGGGCATCACTCGGCAGTCTGTCTATCGTCTGTTGAAGGAACAACCTGTCCAGTCTGTCTCTGTTTGACAGTGGTGACTACTCACCCTCTGTAAATCTGTTTCTGTCATTTACAGCGGCGATTTAGTCACAGTCTCAAAATCTATTTTCTGCATTCAGAAATCCATTGGAAACTAGATGATCTTGGATCGTCTTTCTTGGTTTCCAGGCATCCCCGTATCAACAGCGTTTCACATTTCTGGAATGTTGGGGAAATCTTCAACCTAAATATTTGACCAAGAGAATTTATAGAAAAGGGCATTAGAGGATGAGTAAGCAATCAGTTTCAGAAATCATCGACAGTTGGGAAACACATGGTCTCCAGAATTTACACGAAATCAGTTTGGATAGGATTTACGCGTTTCCACTGACACGGAATGATCTCGACATACGAGAAAGTAGTATTCAGTGGCACTTGGATCATTATGGCATCTCAAGACAGCAACTCGTAGAAACCAAGGATGAACAAGTTAGGGAATTGATGGTTGATATTGATCTGCAGGTTCGGGAGTTGTCAGAGAGGGCATGGCAATACATTTTGGAAACTGTGATCTACCAATGTGATCGTGACGAAAGCGAAATAATATCATCAGAGTTTAAGTTCGAGGTGGACAATCACTATTACTCGATGAAAGAGAAGTTTGAGACAATCTCAGAGATTTTGGGTGAATAACCGTAAACGGATGAGGGTATTAACCAATGACGGATTATACAAAAATGACTTGTCACTGTGGATCGGTCGAGATCAGACTTACTCTTCCAAATGGGATTGAGAATGTTGGCAGATGTTCGTGTTCAATATGCAGCAGAAAATATGCAGCATATGTCGGTGTCGATTTAGGTAATTTAGAAGTTTTGAAAGGTGAGAGTGATCTTCAAGAATACACCTTCCACACACATTCTTCGAAACACTACTTCTGTTCAGTCTGTGGAATTCATACGCATCATCAATCTAGGATGACTCCCAGTAAATATGTGGTCAATCTATCCTGTATCGAAGGCGTAAAGATTGAGGACTATGCAGGTGTTGATTACTTCAATGGAAGAGAGCATCCAAGAGATGCAACATGAGTTTTGCAGATTTCTTGTTTAAGATTTGATGACTACAAGACTACCGTACTCGGTTCGACAGCATGGAGTGTAAGATGTCCAAAGTTTGGTCCATTATAAAATTCAAAATAAAAGAAGGTTGTGTTGATGAATTTTTAGAAATGGAACGAAAGTTACTTTCTCCTAGAAATCATTTTCTGAGTTCTAGGATCATCAGAATTGATGAGAGAGAATACGCAAATATTGTTGAATATGAATCTATGGATAAAACTATCGATCATCAGGATGAGGGATTAGATTGGTTGGATAGTGTCGAGCATTTATTGGAGTGGTATGAAGACAGTCGTACAGATGCGTTCTCTGGAATTGAGATAGATGAATTTTGATATGTATCCTGACGTCTAAGTTTTATTTTACACATCAAAGTAGTCTGAATTCATATTTCTTTTGATATTTTGCTATAAATGTCATGATATTTTTGATTACAGCAATCCAAAATCATAAAGGATCAGAAAATGGCAAAATACGCATTAATTCAATTCAAAATTAACAACGATTTTTTTGACTGGGAGACTGCTTTCTATAGTTCTCAACCAACTGCTAGAAACCATGGCATTGTCGAGATCTTTCATGGAATGAAATCAGAAGACCCTTCCAGTTGTGCAGTTCTTGCAATGATAGATTCAGAAGAACGAATGAATGAGTTCATGCAAAGCGCCGGGGACTCAATCGCTGAATCAGGGCATATACTCGAATCGACAGTAGTCACTTTCTACGAAAATTAATCATTAATACTTGGTTTTTTCTTTTGGGGAATGCCTGATGTGGCGTTTCCTAATTTCTTCTGGAGTGTGTTTTTTATTTCCAGAATAGGAATTTGGACTGAATAGAGATCAAAATTTTTCAACACGGATCCAATTAAAGGAACATCTCTGTGAACCCTGTTGAGATTGACAAAGAACTTTCAGAAACAGCGTTACGATGAATTCGCAAGTCTTACATTAGTGAAAGTTTAAATGGAGATATCCCTGTTCCAACGCCATGAATGAAACTATTGTAAAATCTGTCTTTCGTAGTTGAGTTTGAAAATGAAAAAACTATCCCTCCTGATCTATCTAATTTTCCTATCTCCAAACATAGTGTTGAGTGCGGCAGTCGAAATTTATGCACTAAATCAATTAGACGAATACAGGGGTTATTGCCTCGACATAAAAGGTCACAAACTAAAAGCGAAAACAAACAAAGGACTTCAAGCGCACACTTGTTATTCCTACCAAGGAGAGATCGCCGTGGATCAGGGTTTTGATTCACTTAAATTGTCCCAGAACCAATTCTTCTTGCCTGCATTTGACGTCTGTATGGAAGCGGCATCTGTTTCAACATCAGCGCCCATAAAACTAAGCACATGCAATTCAGGTGCACTTCAGAAATTTGAATGGGATACTAAGGGCAGAGTTCATCCAATAAGTGATAGAAAATTATGCGTTACAATCGCTCAAGGTCAATCTAGGAAAGGCGGGGGTGGATCACCAGTTCATCTAATAAGAAATCTGTCTCTTGAATCCTGCAGCGATACTCTCGGACCTTATCAACTTTGGGGAGCAAGAAAGATCAACTAGTCACTAATCTTAACGAATGTAATTTTTTCAATTTCGTAGATTAGTATCTAAAATCACTCAGACGCAAATGTCTGCAAATTCTTGATCTGTGCAGGACTTCTTTCCATGAATTTCAGATAGAACCTCTCCAACTGATTTACAGACGTTCCAGCATTCTTTGCAAACTCATAGATGTTGATTGCACCACCACTCTTTCTCAGTCGTGTTTGCAATGCATAGTGTCTCAGAGAGTAGAAGGAACGTGGGTTTCCGTCCTTGTCGAACTTGAGATTTTCCTGTTCCACAACATGATTGAAAAATCTCTGACCAATTCTGGCAGCAGTTTCTCTATTCTTCATTTTTGGGAGAAAAATGTAGTCATTGGGGGAATTGAAGTCTGGGTTGCATTCCTTCAGTTTCTGGTAAAACTCAACACCATATTCTGTGGATGCACTCAGTCTTCTCCCGGTCTTGCCGTCTACATCTAGTTGAATATGCGGAGGGTTGTCTTTAATCTCTATGTCATCATGTTTAAGTCCAAATGCCTCTGTTCTAGTCGGACGTAAATACGAGTGAACAATCAACAGAGCGAAGTAGTAAAACTCGTCAGAAATTACATTTCCACGGATTGAATCTTGTCGACTTATTGCCTCTTTAGTACCTTTTAAAAACTTCGAGTACTGGTCTTCAGAGAATGAAATTCTTGGGTTGTCTTTGCGTTCAATCTTAGGTGAAGGCGGGATGGTCTGAATTACACCATCGTCATAGGCAAGTCGGAGAACTTTCTTGATGATTATGTTGTGTTTGTTCTTAGATGATGCAGACAAGGGTTTGTCTCGGTTATCATCCAATACATTGAAGTACTCAGTAATATCAGAGGTTCTGATTAGAGAAATATCACGTTTATAAAAGTAATCTATTATGCCGTCATTTTTGCGTTTCAGTAACTTCTCATCATCTGATGCAAACGCAACACTTCTAGTTTTCCCTGCCAATCGTCTTTGTTGATTTATAAGTTTCTCTGCGAAAAAAATAAAAGTCTTTGCCCTTGGAACATCATCTAGAAATTTCTTCTGTTTGAGGTCGGAATACAATTCTTCCGCAACCTCTGCAGCAACTATGCGTGAAGTTTCCTTGGTAGATCTGACAATGTATTTTGCAGTCGAACTATTCCAGATCCGAGCATACCAATATGGAGAGGCACCAACTTTGTAGAGCGAGACCCCTCGTCTGACAGTCTTCTTAGCAGTTTTTGCGAAACGACTTGAATCACTACCCATATTTAAGAGATTAATGTCTAACTGTGTCTAAGTTAATTAAAAAGTGCGCGGTATTTAATAAATCTAATAACTAATTGATTTAATTTATAAAATGGTGCCCGGGGGCGGATTTGAACCACCGACACGAGGATTTTCAGTCCACTGCTCTACCCCTGAGCTACCCGGGCATGGGTTTTAATGACTAAATGGCCATTATGGGTTGAGGCGTTTTAGGATTATGTATCCCTTGGCGCAAGAGGAATTTTCATACTAATGCAAATTACTTTCATTAGGTGTAAATTCTGTCGGTATGCTGTCTTCTTCATCTGTCTCTACGGCGGGTATTGAGTAGGATTCTGTAAGCCATTTCCCTAAATCTAAATCTGCACATCGTTTTGAACAAAATGGTCGATATTTTTTATCTTGGCTTTTATTACACATTGGGCAGGGCATAAAAATTCTTCCTATTTTATTTTTTGTTTTGGACGTTGTAATTTTTTTAACTTGTGAAAATGTTATAAACTACTAAGAAAATATTATGATAACATACATTACTGAAATTATTCAACTTACTGAGATTGAATTTATATATTGTAGTTTTGTAGTGTTTTTGGCTGGAATCGTTAGAGGATTTTCTGGATTTGCCTTATCCGCAATAGTGATTGCAAGTATGGCGGGAACATTGCCTACTGTTCAATTAATTCCAATGGTTTTATTTCTAGAAGCTGCAGCTGGTATAGTCATGCTTCGAGGGGGCATTCGTGATGCGAATATGCCTATTGTTTGGATTTTATCGATTGGATCTATTTTAGGTGTTCCAATCGGTTTATTGGCTACAGTTATACTTCCGGTAGAAACTTCAAGAATTATTGCTCTTATTTTGATTCTATCTTTGGCTTCATTGCAATTATTTAAATTAACACCTGGGACTTTGGGATCTAAAACAGCTTTGTACACTACCGGAATAGTAGCGGGAATTGCGTCAGGTATAGCAGCTGTTGGTGGAATGGTTATCGCTTTGTATGTATTGGCTAGTGAAGAAAATCCAAGGTCAATGCGGGGAGCTATTGTGATGTTTTTGTTCATAGGTTTATTCACATCAATGATTTGGTACATAATTTATGGAATAATGGATATACGCGCAGCTATTAGGGGCGTAGTATTTACACCCATTTTGTTAGTTGGAATTTTTATTGGATTTAAATTGTTTTCACCAATATTACAAAATTTCTACAAACAGTTTTGTTTGATTCTATTAGTTTTTATTAGTGTGATTGGGTTGGTTAGAGTGTTGATTTAATCTTGAAGTAATTCTGATAATGGGATTCTTTCTCGTTTGCGCTGCAATTCGAAATTCCCTAACGTTGTCCATCCAACTACAACTGTATCTATTTTTCCTTTTCGAAATGATGAATTTAATGCTGTTTCAATTAATTTACGATCTTTCTTTGGCGATGGCGCAAAATCAATAATAATTTGTCCCCCCAGCCCACGTAAAGACAATTGATTTGGCAATTCTTTTGCAACTGCTAAATTAGCTTTCAATCCTGCACTTAATGAAAAATCGTTGCCTGTGTTAACATCTACTGCAACAAATGCTGATGTGGGCTCTATTATCATTGAAGCGCCATTTGGTAATTTTGATTTGCTATGCTTTAATTTTTCAATGTGATCCCAAATTCCCATGGTTTCAAAACTATTAATCTCTTTAATGACTTCGTCTGGATCTGGATTTACCCAATCACGCCAAGCTTTCATTTCAGCTGTTGGTGCAGGCATTATTAAAGCGGGATCGCCTGAGGTTTGAGACATAACATTATCAGCTAAATCATACATGGCATTGATATCATCAGATATGGCATCTGCATCAATATCCATTGCTGAAGATCTAATTATTAGACCGTATTCATTTGACCGATTTGTTGAAACTTCATGAACAATTTCGAGTAACCGATCACGCTCTTCGTCATCTTTTATTGATCTAGCAATGTTTAACCCCGGAGCATCTGGTGTAACTATGCAGTATCTGCTTTTAAAAATCAGTTTGTTTACAACAGGTGTTGCCTTGCCTGTCTCTGCATGGGTTGCAACCTGGACAGTCATTTGTGTACCTTGGGGAATTCCTTTAGCATTTCTTAGGAATGCTTTCTGACCACTGCCAATATCTAAAATTATCCCATTTTGGCCCTTCATAGGGAGCGTCGTTCTGCCACGATAAATAGCTTCTGGTTTAGGTAAGTTGTTATCAGCTTCGATAAGTAAGTCATGAATCTGACCATTTACTAATAATGCGGCAGCTGGTTTGCCATTTACTTCGTCTAAAACTACAATTCTTCCTTTTTTCATAATGGCGGGCCTTCAAGTGAAATAGAATATCCTGCACCAACTAATAAATTAGAAGTTTCTGTAAGAGGTAAACCAACTACATTTGAATAACTGCCAGATATAAAAGGGATAAAAGCCGATGCGATTCCCTGAATTGCATAGCCACCTGCTTTTCCTTGCCACTCTTGTGAGCGTATATAAGCTGATATTTCATGATCAGATAAATTTTTCATTTTTACGAATGTAGTTACATTTCGCGACCAAATTTTATCGCCTTTTCTCAGAGATACTGCGGTTGTAACTCGATGGCGTCGCCCGGATAAAAGTGTTAGAAATTCTACTGCTTCGCCTTCTGACTTAGGTTTTCCTAGAATACGAATTCCTGCTGAAACAATAGTGTCTGCAGTTAAAATTAGATCTGACGCGCTAGCATTAATAGCCTTAGATTTTGTTGCAGCCATACGAACTGCATAGGGTTTAGGTCTCTCACCCTTTTGTGGAGTTTCATCTATGTCTGCTGGAATGATTTGATCTACAACAACACCAATTTGTGCCAATAACTCAAGACGTCTTGGTGATGCAGAACCAAGGATTAGCTTCATAAGATTATTTGTAACGGAAATTAATACGACCTTTTGATAGGTCATAAGGTGTCATTTCAACTTGAACTTTGTCACCAGCCAAAACACGAATACGATTTTTGCGCATTTTTCCTGCTGTATGTGCAATGATTTCATGGCCGTTTTCTAGTTCTACCCGAAAAGTTGCATTGGGCAATAGCTCTACAACGACACCATCGAATTCGAGAAGTTCTTCTTTAGCCATGTGGTCTCCGTATGTTGTTAGTTAATGAAATATCAATTGATATTGGGCATATGTGCTAGTTTCTGAAGAATATCAAGTGAAATCACTTAAATTTACCCGTTTTGAACAAGTTTGACGTTTAAAAATCACATTAGTCATACTATGAGTGAGTTATAAATTTTTTTGTAATGGGGTTGAAAAAATCCTGCATTCAAAGCAAGATTTAAATTAACATTGGAGACATTCATGCAAGAACATTTAACCATAGTAGACCATCCATTAGTTAAGCATAAGTTAAGTCACATGCGAGATGAAAATACTTCTAGCAATCATTTTCGACAGTTGATGCGGGAAACAAGTCAATTGCTTGCATATGAAGTTACAAGAAATTTAAAAATGGAAAACAAAACAATTCGCACTCCAATGCAAGAGATGGAGTCTCCTGTAATAGCTGGTAAAAAACTTGCGCTGGTATCTATTTTGAGAGCGGGAAATGGATTGTTAGACGGTGTCCTTGATTTAATTCCTTCTGCTAGGGTAGGTTTTGTTGGGCTTTATCGTGATGAAGAAACATTAAAACCAGTTAAATACTATTTTAAAGTGCCCAGTAACTTAGAGGAAAGACTGGTTATTGCTGTTGATCCAATGTTAGCGACTGGTAACTCATCTGCTGCAGCTATTGATATGCTAAAAGAGGCTGGCGCTAAGAACATCAGATTTTTGTGTTTGTTAGCAACTCCAGAAGGCGTAGCTCTAATGAAAGAACGCCATCCTGATGTGCCTATAGTGACAGCAAGTTTAGATGAGAAATTAAATGATATTGGTTATATTCTTCCAGGACTTGGTGATGCTGGTGATAGGATGTTCGGTACAAAATAAATTCTTATTTAGGTTCCAGTGGGAACCTATTTTTTATTCTTGTGATTAGTTCATTTCTTATATTTCTATATGCGTTTAGTTTTTCATCTCGTGTTTCACCTATTCCAGATGGGTCACTTATTTCCCAAAACTCTACATCAACTGCATTGTTCATTGTAGTTTCGAGTGCAATCTTTTCTGCCATTGGTGATAACGCAACAATTAAATCATAACCATTTAAATCTTCCCCTAATTCTTCCATTTCTTTGAATGATCGGGCTTTATGTTGAATTAATTGGACGCCTACTTCATCACAGACTGCGATAGAGAAACCATCAATTTCCCTATCTGATGCTACTCCTGCAGATTGAACATAAATTTTATTGCCTACATGAATTTTCATAAGGCCTTCTGCCATAGGTGAACGAACTGAATTATGATTACAGCAAAATAAAACAGATGATGGTAAAGTCATAATTATCCCCTGTAATGTAGTGCACAAATTAAGGTAAATAGGCGTCTTGCTGTCATTTTGTCAGTTTCTACTTTACCTTCAAGCCGCTCTCTGAGTTGTTCTGATCCTTCGTCATGGATGCCGCGCCTACCCATGTCGATGGCTTCAATTTTTGAGGGCGGCATTGTTGTTACGGCTTTAAAGTAGCTTTCACAAATAGCAAAATAGTCTTTTATAACTTGTTTTAGTGGTGATAGTGAGAGGATGAACTGTCCAGCGGGTTCATCTTTTTCCGTAGTAACCGTAAATACTAGTCGTCTATCTTGCATCCCTAATAATAACTTATATGGCCCTTTGGGAGCTTGTTCACGTAATAAAATAAATTCATTTTCTTGAAGTAAATCAAATATTGCTACACGTCGTTCTTGTGCAATTTCTGGCGTTGGTTCTGGTAGCGCACTGTCATCTAAAATAATATCTATTAAATATGACATTTAGATATCTTTGCCATTGGAATTTATTTGATTAAGTCTCTCGCGAATAGAAAGACCGTGAGCTTCTAAACTTTCCGATTTGGCTAGTAATTCTGCTGCTGGCCCAATAGCGGCTAATGAAGCTGGGGTCATTTTTGATAAAGTTGTGCGTTTCATAAAATCTAATACAGATAGGCCTGATGAAAACCTTGCAGATCTAGCGGTTGGTAAAACATGATTTGGTCCTCCAATATAATCGCCAATTGCTTCTGGAGTTAAAGACCCGATAAAAATAGCGCCAGCATGGCGAATTTTTTTAGAATATTCTTCTGCATTTTCAACGCAAATTTCTAGGTGTTCAGGAGCTAATTTATCTGAAAGCATAGCTGCTTCATCGAGATCCTTTGTTATAATTACTGCACCATATTTTTTCCAAGATGGCTTAGCTATTTCACGTCTCTTTAATACTTTTAATCGGCTTTCAACACATTCAATAACATTTTCAGCAAATTTTGCATCATCAGTTATTAATATAGATTGTGCATTTTTATCATGCTCTGCTTGGGAAAGTAGATCCACTGCAATCCAATCTGGATTGTTATTTTTATCTGCTATTATTAGAATTTCTGACGGCCCAGCAATCATGTCTATGCCAACATTGCCATAAACACGTCGTTTAGCAGCTGCTACAAAAGCATTTCCAGGGCCTGTTATAGTATCAACTTTTTCTATGGTGTCCGTTCCATACGCCATTGCTCCGATGGCTTGAGCCCCACCAATTCTATATACAGTTTTTACGCCAGATAAACGCGCTGCAAGTAACACAAGCGGGTTACATTTTCCATCTGGAGTTGGAGCGCAAACACACAACCTATCAACACCAGCAACAGAAGCTGGTATTGCATTCATGAGAACTGATGAAGGATAAGAAGCTAGGCCGCCTGGAACGTAAAGACCTGCAGCTTCTACTGGCCCCCATCTCCAACCTAGACCTTCACCGTGTTCTCCAATCCACCAGGCATCTTCAGGAAGTTGACGCTCATGGTAATCGCGAATTCTTTTAGCAGCTAATTCTAATGCTTCACGTTCTTCCGTTGTTACTAGTGCAATGGCTTCATCAATTTCTGTTTCAGAAAAAGCTAAGGTATCTGATGTTAAATTTAATCTATCATATTTTGCAGTTAACTCTATGACTGCACTATCACCATGATTTTTAACGTCATCCAATATCTTTGAAACAATATCATCTACATCCTGATCGGCTTCACGTTTCGTTAAAAGTAAAGAATCAAAATCTTTTATAAAATTTTCGTCAGTTGTGTTTAAAATACTTGGCATTTTATGCTCTTAATTACTTAAATTTATTTCTCTTTATGGCGAATTGGACGGTAATAAGTTTTTATTCTTTGATGCGTTCAATGTTAGCACCAATTGAACGAAATTTGGAAACAACTTTTTCATATCCCCTGTCTAAATGATACACACGAGCTACTCTGGTTTCTCCTTTAGCAGCAAGGCCAGCTAATATTAATGAAACTGAAGCTCTTAGGTCAGTTGCCATTACTGGAGCTCCCCTTAGTTTCTTAACTCCAGTTACTGTGGCAGTACCGCCTTGCACATCAATATTTGCGCCCATTCGAACTAATTCTGGTGCATGCATAAAACGATTTTCAAAAATCGTCTCATTTAATACTGATGTTCCTTCAGCTGTACAAAGTAATGCCATCATCTGAGCTTGCAGGTCTGTTGGAAAACCAGGGAATGGTTCTGTTGTTACATTTACTGCATGAATATTTGCATTTTTTCGGGCAACAATTAAACCACGTGTGGTTTCTGTAATTTGAGCACCAGCTTCTTCTAGTTTTTGACAAAAACTTTCAAGAATTTGCCGCTTGCCGCCTAAAAGTTCTATTTCACCACCAGCTATTAATGGTGCCATCATATATGTGCCTAGTTCAATACGATCAGTCACAACTTTATGAGTTGTGCCATGTAATGTTTCTACGCCCTCAATTATAATTTCTGTTGATCCATCTCCAGAAATATTTGCGCCCATTGATCTTAATAAGACAGCTAAATCTACTATTTCTGGTTCGCGAGCTACATTTTTTAGAATTGTTGTTCCTTTTGCCAATGTTGCTGCCATTAATAGATTTTCTGTAGCTCCAACTGAAGCAAACGGTAGTTCGTAAGTTGTACCCTTTAAGCCTTTGGGAGCTTTTGCATGCACATATCCATCTATTAAATCTAAATTTACACCGAGTGCCTCTAAGCCTTTTAAATGGATGTCCACCGGTCGGGCACCTATAGCACAACCACCCGGTAAAGAAACTGCAGCAATTCCATGCCTTGCAATAATTGGCCCCAAAACCAAAATCGAAGCACGCATCTTTCTTACAATATCATAATGCGCCAAATGATTTGTTATTTCTGGAGTGGTCAAAGTAATACTTTGACCATCGTCTTTCATAGAAATTTTAGTTCCAAGTGATTGAAGAAGTTCATTTGTGGTTTTTATATCTGATAATCGAGGCACGTTTGTTAAAGTTACTGGCTCATCGGTTAATAATGCTGCTGGCATAAGTGTAAGCGCTGCATTTTTAGCACCAGAAATAGGAATTTCTCCTGATACTGGGCCATTGCCCTGTATGATAATGGAATCCATGAGTGATTATCCTTTAGTCTTGCGTGTTACGTGCTCTTTTTTGAGCCTTACGCCTATGCATATTCTGACGCAACTGCTCTTTGAGTCTTTTTTCACGTGCTTCAGCTTTTATAGTAGCTGTCGACTTCTTCTTTTCTGGTGTGTCTTCTTTTTCATTCATAGCTTTATTCTAATGGCTGCTTTGTTTTGCGTCTAGTATGCTACTAGAGATGTGGGAATAAATTTGGAAAAATTTTAAAATCATATGCAATGTTTTTTAAGTTCATCATAGTACGGATATGCCTCTTTGGATAACTTTTTCATTTTATCATATAATTCTGGAATTTCACCTTCTGCTCCAGAAAATTTAGTAGATTTCCATATTGAACCATACCAATGTTTTGCCCATATGCCATCAGATTTATGACCACCACTTGGCCAGTTCAACATTTGTTTTGAAAAGGGTATATTAATTGCCTCACACAATCTTTGGAGTGACTGTTCAGGGTTTTTGCGGATATCATTACTATCTATAACAATTCCCCCCAGTTTTTTATAAAGATTATATTGTTGAACAAAGCCAATATCTGACATTACTGGATCTTCACGCTTGATTGAATAACTTGCAATTACTCGGGCAGGGTGTCTTATAAGAAAAATATTTTTACATTCTTTCGCCCATTCTAATGGAAAGCCTTCAATCATATGTTGGCACATATGTTTCTGGTACCAATAATCTTTATTCTCTGGATTAGGCCCAATGCAATTTTTTGCAACAGTATTTGGATTTTGTTCTTGATTGGATAAAATTTCTTCCTGCATCGGATGTTGAATGCCAGTAGCATTTAAATATGCTGCGTAAAATGGCTCATCACTAATTGCACAATCGTTTCTTGCTCCAAATGAATACATCAATGCCGTTGAGAGGTTTCTTGGCCCCGACCACACAGCTATTCTCATATTGTATCTTCTTTAATTAACTCTTTGTATAATGACCTAATTTGTGTTGCGACAGGCCCTAGTTCACCACTTCCAATTTTTCGCCCATCAATCATTCCAACTGGTGTTTGCGCCCCAAATGTACCAGTTAAAAATGCTTCATCAGCACCGTAGGTGTCCACTAAAGAAAAATTTCGTTCAAAAACTTCAATCCCGTTTGACTTGCAAATATCAATAACTTTTTGTCTAGTAATCCCATTCATGCAATAATCACCTGTAGACGTCCAAACAACACCTTTTCTGACAATGAAAAAATTACATGCGTTTGTTGTATTTACGAAGCCGTTTATATCCAACATAAGAGCTTCATCAGCGCCTGCTTTTTCAGCTGCTATACATGCAATAATACAATTTAATTTTGAGTGTGAATTTAGCTTTGGGTCTTGTGTCATAGGCAACCCACGCATGTGAGGTACTGTTGCCAAATTTATTGGCCTTGGTAATTTTGGTTTTGAGTGTTCTATGATTATTACAAAAGTTGGGCCAGATTGACTTAGGTTTGGGTGTTGAAATGGACGCTTCTTCACTCCTCTTGTAATCATTAATCTTGCATGCGCATTCGATGAAATATCATTAGCATTGCGTGTTTTTTCTAATGCTTGAAAAACTTCTTGTCGGTTCATTTCTATATCAAGATCTATTGCTAAAGAAGCTTCAAATAAGCGATCCAAATGCTCATTTAAAAAAGCCCATTTTCCGTTATATAACCTTAATCCTTCCCAAATGCCGTCACCCAGCATAAAGCCGCTATCATAGACGCTAACAACGGCTTCACTTTTTGGAACAATTTTTCCGTTTACATAAATTAATATGTTGTCATTTCGCGCGTCTTCTGCTGCTTGATGTGTTGAAACATTATTTGCCATTTTTAATCCAGTATTTGTATTCGTATTAGCTTTGCATTCAAAAAGCTATGATAGCAAGGTTTAGAATTTTGAAAAGTTTTCATGAGATTACTCTTGCTTTTGGAAATTAGTCCGATAAAACGCAGAAATATTTAATGCTGCCGTAGCTCAGGGGTAGAGCACTCCCTTGGTAAGGGAGAGGTCGGAAGTTCAAATCTTCTCGGCAGCACCATTCCAAATTTAGTGAATTATTGGATGAAAATTACTTTCCAAGAAGTGTTTAAGATTCAAAGAATCAGTATGAAAATTGATTAATTTTCTGATTTTATTTTATTTAAATCATTTACTATTTTTGATTAAAAGAATTTTAAGTGATTGATTTGAAATCTATATTTTAAAAAAATATATATTACCTTGCGGTAAGATGATTAAACTGTTAGAAAAAATGGAAACGTTTCCACTGGGAGGATGGATTTGCGACAATCTGCTACAATTAAAGATGTTGCGTCACACGCAGGCTGTGGGGTGGGTACTGTTAGCCGTGTTTTAAATCAAAGTGGGCCAACAAGTGCTGGCATGAAAAAGCGTGTTTTGATGGCCGTTAAAGAACTGGGATTCGAATTTAGTGAAGTTGGGCGTTCTTTACAAAGCTCTAAAACACTTACCATAGGTTGTGTTGTACCCTCAGTCGCCAATCCAGTTTATGCAGATGCAGTTCAAGGTGCCCAAGAAACATTTCAATCAGCTGGATATCAAACTTTATTAGTTTGTACAAATTATGATCCTGATATTGAAACTCAGGCTATCCGCACTTTAACTGCAAAGCAGGTTGATGGATTCGTATTAACAGTCAGTGATGCACTTTCAAGTGAAGGTTTAAAATCAATTCAAAAAAGAGAAATCCCACACTGTCTTTTATTTAATTTGGGAACTGATAATGTTAAAAGTTGGGCAGTTGATGATCATTCAGCAGCTCTCAGTGTTGTTAAGGCTTTTATTGAAAAAGGACATCAGAATTTAGGATTTTTAGCATTAAAATTTAAAAGTTCTGACCGTGCTCGAGAGCGCTATCAAGGTTTTGTTGATGGATGTAATCATTTCAGTATTCCAAAGCCAGCTTTGTTGGAAATTGATGAAGATAGTGATGCTTTAACAGGCTTGTTAAAAGAGTTTTTAATCCAAAACCCAAAGCTAACGGGTATTTTTGTCTCGAATGATTTTCTTGCACTTGAGACGATCCGCTGCGCCAGAGATCTCGGCCTTACAGTGCCGGGAGATTTATCTATAATCGGTTTCGATGGAATTAAAGTTGGTACAATGGTTGAACCCACTTTAGCAACTATAGTTACAGACCCTAAAGTGATGGGAAGTGGTGCCGCTAGATCAGTCTTGGCAATTATACAAGGTGTAGAACCACCAGTTCAGCCAGATCCCGAATTAACATTTAGTTTCCGCGCTGGAGGAAGTCTTGCATTTCCAGCAGCTGAAAGAAAGGACGGCGAAAGGGCTGCAACCCTTTCGCCGTCTAATAATCTAACCAAGAAGAACTTTAAAAATCAACAGGAGAGATCAATATGAAGTATAAACTAGCCGCCGCATTTTTGGCAATGACTATCGCCTCACCGGTTTTGGCCGAGGATGCTGTATGTTATAATTGCCCACCTCAATGGGCTGATTGGGCATCCATGCTGGAAGCAATCGATAAAGAAATCGATATTCAAATGCCGCACGATAACAAAAACTCTGGTCAAACACTCAGCCAACTATTGGCTGAAAAAAATAATCCAATTGCAGATGTTGCATATTATGGTGTTACAACTGGAATTAAAGCTGGAAATAAAGGTGTAGCAACTGCTTATAAGCCTACTGGTTTTGATGATATACCTGATGGTTTGAAAGATCCTGATGGAAAATGGTTTGCAATTCATTACGGAACACTAGGATTTTTTGTAAATGTTGATGCGCTCGGAGGTGCTGAAGTGCCTCAGTGTTTTGCTGATTTGAAAAAGCCAGAATATCGTGGAATGGTAGGATACCTTGATCCGTCATCAGCCTTTGTAGGTTATGCTGGAGCTGTCGCTGTAAATATAGCATTTGGTGGCGACTTAGGTAATTTTGATCCTGCAATCAAATATTTCAATGATCTTGGGAAAAATGCACCAATGGTTCCAAAGCAAACTTCCTATGCACGTGTAGTCTCAGGTGAGATTCCAATTTTGTTTGATTATGACTTTAATGCTTATCGTGGTAAGTATGAAGAGGATGGAAATTTTGAATTTGTTCTTCCATGCGAAGGTTCTGTGCGAGTGCCATATGTAATGAGCTTAGTTAATAATGGACCTAATCCTGAACTTGGTAAACGTGTATTAGACTTTATCTTGTCTGATAAGGGTCAAGCAATCTGGACGAATGCTTACCTACAGCCATCACGTCCGGTTGAATTACCTGCAGAAGTAGCAGCAAAATTCCTACCTGCAAGTGATTATGAACGTGCTGTAGCCGTTGATTATGCTGCGATGGAAAAAGCCCAATCTGGGTTTGGAGAACGCTATTTATCTGACGTTAAGTAATTAATCCTCCCAAAGGAGGGGCCGAATTTTTTCGGCCCCATTAAAATATTATGACAAATCGAAATTTCGTACTTTTGTGCCTTACCCCACTCTTTATTTTTTCATTAACATTTCTTGCATTCCCTTTGATGAAACTTTTCCTTGTATCTGGAGAAAGCGATGCTGGCTGGGCAATTTATTTTGATATTCTTAGAAAGCCTAGGTATTTGAATACACTAGTTTTGACAGTACTTGTATCATTAGCTACCACTGCAGCAGCACTTGCCGTTTCTACCACAGCTGGCATGTTCCTAACTCGCAATCGTTTCCGTGGGCGTGGTGTTTTGTTATCTGTTCTGACTCTACCACTTGCATTTCCAGGTGTTGTGATAGGTTTTCTTATCATATTACTTGGTGGGCGACAGGGGCTTGTGAATCAACTCACGCCTGGACATGTAGTCTTTGCTTATTCAGCTATTGGTCTATTTTTAGGATACTTATATTTTTCTATTCCGCGCGTTTTGTTAACAGTAATGGCAGCAGCGGAAAAACTTGATCCAGCACTTGAAGAAGCTGCGCGTACAATGGGGGCTTCACCTTATCGAGTTGTTGTTGATGTTATTCTTCCAGGTTTAATGCCATCTCTAATAGCTTCTGGAGCAATTGCTTTTGCTACTGCTATGGGGGCTTTTGGAACTGCTTTTACTTTAGCGACTAACATCGATGTTATCCCCATGGTAATTTACACAGAATTTACCTTATCAGCTAATATTGCAATGGCATCAGCATTATCAATTGTTTTGGGTTTGATTACTTGGGTTCTTTTGCTGTTTGCTCGAAGTATTTCAGGGTCAACTGTCGCTGCAGGAGGATAAGATGTTTAAATCAAAAACTAAAATATTACAATTGATGGTGACACTTGCAGCTTCTGCATTCCTTCTTGTCCCTACTATCATGTCTGTTTTAGCTGGTGTTACAGTTAATTATTTTAAAGGAATTTCGTCTGGTTTAACGCTAAAATGGGTTTACAAAGTTTGGGAGCTTTATGCCGACAGCATATTTCTTTCGATGTGGCTGGCGGTATGTTGTTTGATTGTAACATTGATAATTGGGTTGCCCGCCGCTTATGGGCTGGCACGTCATCCTGGTAGGTTATCCCGCCTTTTGGAAGAGTTTATCTCTCTTCCACTTGCGGTTCCAGGTCTTGCGCTCGCACTTGCGTTATTACAATTGTATGGCTCTATGAAAGGATTTCGTGCCTCCTGGACATTTATATTGGTTGGTCACGTTCTTTACACACTTCCTTTTATGGTTAGGTCTATTCTTGCTGTTTTAGCGTCCATGGACTTGAAAACTTTAGAAGAAGGTGCTGCTTCTCTAGGGGCATCACCGTGGCAACGTTTCCGAGATATCGTAATACCAAATGCAATGCCTGGAATTTTAGCTGGTGCGCTGACAGTAGTGACACTCTCAATTGGTGAATTTAATTTAACCTGGATGCTCCACACCCCATACCTGAAAACATTACCTGTAGGTCTCGCTGATAGTTACGCTTCAATGCGTCTAGAGATTGCTTCTGCTTATACACTTGTTTTTTTCGTACTAATAGTTCCACTTCTGATGGCCATGCAATGGGCCTCAGCCCGCGCACAAAGGATTTCTCAATGACGCTTCAACTTAACAACACTGCAAAGACCTATCCTGACGGAACAAAGGCACTTCTTCCAACGGAATTATTTGTTGAAAAAGGTGAGATTGTTTCACTGCTTGGGCCATCTGGGTGTGGTAAAACGACCTTACTAAGAATTATTGCAGGCCTTGAAAGTCCTGATAAAGGTAGTGAAATTTGGTTTGATGATGATAACGTTACATTATTGCCGGTAGAGCGCAGACAGGTTGGAATGGTTTTTCAATCATATGCACTTTTCCCAAATATGTCTGTAAGAGCAAATATTGGCTACGGGCTCAAAATGCAAAAATTGTCAAAGGATGAAATCGAAACTCGAGTTACAGAAGTTTTAGAGCTTTGTCAGTTGCAAAAATTCTCAAGTCGATCAATTGATGCTCTTTCAGGTGGGCAACGCCAACGTGTGGCCTTGGCAAGAGCGATTGCACCGCGCCCAAGAATGCTTTTATTGGATGAGCCATTATCAGCACTAGACGCCGCATTGCGTGAAATATTGCGAGATGAATTAGCTATTCTTTTACGTGAGTTTAATATAACAGCGATATTTGTTACGCATGACCAAGATGAAGCAATGGCTATTGCTGATAGAGTTGCAGTGATGTCAGATGGACATATTGTACAAAGTGGTACACCTGAAGAATTATATCGTAATCCAAATTCAGCCTTTGTGGCAGGATTTGTTGGTAATGCCATGCGCCTAGAAGGAAAGAATGATGGAAGTACGCTTCGATTAGTGGGAGGAGAGCTTAAACTGCCAAAAGAAAGTATTGGGAAAAATGCATTTGTTCGTGCTGAAAGTGTTACAATTAATGAGAATGGAACTTTAACAGGCCAAGTTGAGAATGTAACTTTTTTAGGCAATCATTATCGTATTGGCATAAAAGGTATAATGCCAAGCACGCTTACTTCGGAGTATTCTGGCCAAAATGCCCCAAAAATAGGTGAAGTTGTTAAAGTAGCAATAAAAGCAGAGGACATAATGCTCCTGCCAGAAGGTGTTAATCAAGCGTGACTAAAATTATCCAAATATCTGATCCCCATATTGTTCCATTGGGTGAACTAGCTTATGGCCAAGTCGACACAACAATATATTTAAGAAAATGTGTTGAAACAATTAATCGTATTTTACCAGAAATTGGTCCTGTTGATATGGCTTTTGTAGCCGGTGACCTAACTGATTTTGGTACAGCAGAAGAATATAAGCGATTTCGCGATATAATGGCATCACTTAAAATACCATACCGTGCCATTCCCGGAAACCACGATAATGTATCCGAAATGCGGAATAGTTTCTCAGATCAAGACTGGATGCCACCTAGTGGCCCGATAAACTGGGCAGTTGAATTTTCAGATTTGGCTGTAATCGGGTTAGATACCAATGTTTTCAATAAATCACATGGACATCTGACTGCAAATTCTTTGAGTTATTTGAAGAACCTTTTAAAGAAATTTGGTACTAAACCTGTTATTGTTGCGGTTCATCATCCGCCTATTCTTACGGGCATTGAAAAAATGGATATCCAAAATCTTAGGGATAGTGATGATCTTCGATCTATATTGGCAGATTACAAAGGTGAACTAAAACTTGTTTGTGGCCATATACATCGTAATATCGTTGCACAATTTGGCAATGTTATTTGTCAAATAGGGCCGGGAACTTCACATGCTGTAAGTATGGATTTGCGTGAAGGAGCCCCAAACTGCCTTACTAAAGAACCTGGTGCGTTTCTCTTACATGAGATTCGGGGTGGAATTTTGACTCATAGTATTCCAATCGGTCAATTTGATGGGCCATACCTATTTTACCCAGATAAGGTATAATTACCCATATCCATTTAAACTAAACCTTATTGAACCCTATAAGGTGTAATTGTTCTAATATAATTAGTTTTATTTTTTAAATATAATCTTTGTTGATGGATAAACTGTTTAATTAATTGATGGTAAAAATTATACTTGTAAAATTATTTTAAAAAATTCTAATGGCAGATAGTTTACAAATTTTAGGAATTAAAAATGGTTTCGTCCAAAGACTCAGTTGTCATTGTATCTGCTAAACGCTCAGCTATTGGTTCGTTTTGTGGCTCGTTATCTTCATTGCCGGCTCATGAAATTGGGTCAGAGGTCATAAAGGATATAATCAAAAAAACTGCAATAGATGCTTCAGAGATTGATGAAGTTATCCTTGGCCAGGTTTTAACTGCTGGGCAAGGGCAGAACCCTGCTCGTCAAGCTGCTATTAAAGCTGGGGTGCCTGTGGAAAAAACAGCGCTTGGAATTAATCAAGTTTGTGGGGCTGGGCTTCGAGCTGTTGCAATGGGAATGCAGCAGTTGAGTATGGGTGATGCAAATGTGATAATTGCAGGTGGGCAAGAAAGTATGTCATTGTCCCACCACGCTTCTAACATGCGTAACGCTACAAAGATGGGTAATACAGAATTTATTGATACTATGATAAAAGATGGACTTTGGGATGCTTTTCATGGCTATCATATGGGCGTTACTGCTGAAAATGTAGCAAAAAAATTCAATATCTCTAGAGAAGAACAAGATGTATTTGCTGTAAATTCACAAAACAAAGCTGAAAAAGCAAAATCCTTTGGGAATTTCATAGAAGAAATTACTCCAGTCTCTACAATAATAAAAAAATCTGAGATATTTGTGGATGAAGATGAATATATCCGTGACGGTGCAACTCTTGCATCCTTGAATAAATTAAACCCTGCTTTTTCAAAAAATGGTACAGTAACTGCTGGTAACGCTTCAGGATTAAATGATGGTGCAGCAGTTGTACTTATGATGCGAGAAAAAGAAGCTCTTCAAAGAGGCCTAAAACCTATGGCAAGAATTGCTTCATGGGCTACAGCAGGTGTTGCCCCGGAAATAATGGGAACAGGGCCAATTCCTGCTTCTCAAAAGGCACTTCACAAAGCAGGTTGGAAAATAAATGACTTGGATTTGATTGAAGCCAATGAAGCATTTGCTGCTCAGGCTATAGCTGTAAATCAGGAAATGAACTGGGATCCGTCAATTGTAAATGTAAATGGCGGAGCTATTGCACTTGGTCATCCAATTGGTGCATCAGGTTGCAGAATATTAGTAACTTTATTGCATGAAATGCAGCGCTCAAATAAATCAAAAGGTTTAGCTACCCTATGTATTGGTGGTGGAATGGGCATTGCACTTACTGTCGAAAGTTTTAATTAATAAATTAAAGACTACATATATGTCTGACTGCAGCTGCATATCCTTCAATGCCTAATCCAGCAATGACAGCGTCTGCGCGATATGAAACATATGAGTGGTGACGAAATTCTTCGCGTTTATGAACTTGGCTGATATGAATCTCTACAACAGGACCTTCATAGGTATTCAATGCATCTAAAATTGCTATTGAGGTATGGGTGAATGCCCCTGGGTTAATAATAATACCTGCAGTTGTATCACGTGCTTCTTGTATCCAATCAATCAGTTGACCTTCATGATTTGACTGAAGTAATTTTATTTCAAAATTATCTCCACATGCTTGTGAACATGATTTTTCAACATCATCTAATGTTTCACTGCCATAAATTTCTGGTTGGCGTTTGCCCAGAAGATTTAAGTTAGGCCCATTAAGTATGTAAATATTTTTCATTTAATTTCTCAATCAGAATAGCTCAAGATCATACGTTAAAGTAATTCACTTATGCATCGTATACTAATCTTAAGCAAAGTGTGCAAATAATAAAAAAATAACTAGATATGAGTTGCTTACGTATAATTTATGTTTGTTAATTATCCATTATTTTGATTCAATTGGCTATTTTCCAAAGCTAAACTTGTTTTATTTTTGCGCAATTGAGCTGGGCTATATTCAAAAACTTGTTTAAATTTTTGTGAAAAATAATTTAAACTCTCATATCCTGCAGATATCGCAATCTCTATAACAGGCATTGATGTTTGAGTAACTAATGTGTGTGCATGTTCTAATCGCATCTCAGTATAGAAAGTGTTTACTTTTTTTCCTAAGTTTTTTTGAAATAATCTGCTTAATTGACGTTCACCAATATTGCTCAATCTTGCCAATTGTTCACTGCTCAGAGGGTCAGAGATGTGATTTTGCATTAATTCTATGGCACATATAACAGCTGGATGATGTACATTATATTTTTCAACTAGTCCCATTCTTTGAGGATCATTTGCTGCACGTACGCTTGTATAAATAAACCAATCATTAACAGCTTTTGCAAGTTTTCTACCGTGTTGTGATGCAATAAGTGCGCTCATCATATCCATTGGAGCAACGCCCCCCGCACATGTATATCTACCATTATCGATTACATATAATGATCTCTTTAATAAAAATTGTGATGACATTTCTTGTAAAGCTTCAAAATGGTCCCAGTGAACTGTAAAACTATGATTTGTCATAACTCCAGCGCGTGCAAGGAGTGCAGAGCCACCTGATATTCCACCTAGTTGAACGCGTTTTGATGATAACATTTTTATATATTTCAATAGTTTTGGATTTTCATATTTGATGGGGCTTCCAGCTGCGGTTACAAAAACAAGATCAAAATCATATCCACTTTCCTCAATAGACTGACCTTCACTGATAATCCCAACAGAAGAGCTTGCTCTTGTACCTGCAGCAGGAATAAATGTTATCTCAAAAAGAGTTTCTCCTGAAAGATGGTTTGCTGCTCTTAACGGTTCAACTGCAGATGATAATGACATAAGCGAAAAGCCATCAACTAAAATAAAGCCTATTCTTTTGATTTTCTGATCGTGCATGTCTTTGTATTTTTTCCAATGAAATTATTTAATTTCTTACTTTTTAAACTTATGTTTTTTATAATTACAGATATTTAAATAAAACCTTTTTCTTTAAGCTAAAAGTTGCAAATATTATTTCTTCTGCTATTCTCCTTATTAAACAAATATTCCTTTAATGCAAGTTTTGATAGGTGAATGATGAATTTTAGCCAATATCCTGAAGTATTATCTGGTCCACCACAGCCAAGTGCGATTTTACAACCAAATGTATTTTCCATGCCGGCTGGAATGGAACGCTATGTAATCGAAGGATCTGGTGCAATTTTATTGCCAGTATTTGCAGGAGATACCTTCACTATAATAAACGATGAAGGTGGCCAAGTGTGTGAGATACTGGCAGCTGATAAAAAAGGAAAAATTGATTTATCAATATTAAACGAAACTCCAAATAATGATGCCCGAGGCTTAAAACAGTTATTAGATACCAATAATCAAAGTTTGATTGGGCTTAGACTTGGAATGGAAACTCGAAATATTGACCTTGCTTCAGCAAAGGGATTATCAATTTTTGGTAATTCCAGTAAGGCGAAATCCGAAGCTAAGTTTGATGTCAAAAGAGACGCTGTTATAATTATTTCAGCGCCAGGCAATTCTATGGATTTAGAAAAACAAAATACGACTACACCTCTTACAGTTAATTTAAATAGAAGTAGTATTAAAACAATTGAAAAATTTGCACTGCCTGATCCGTTGTCTGATCCTGTGCTTGATCTAAGAATTAAAAGTCAAACAGCGGATAGCTATTTTGTTAAAGCTGGTGACTACATTCAAGTTATTGATGTTGACGGAAGACAATGTACGGATTTTCAATGTTTTTCTGCAAGAAAATTAGATAAGGGTATTGAGCACGCCTTAGATGTAACTACTACTCGATCAATACAGGGGCATAATTATCCTATGCCTGGTTTGCATGGAAAATATTATGATCAAGATTTTCTTCCTTTATTAGAAGTCGTGCAAGATACTTGTGGGCGGCATGATGCATTTGCACTTGCTTGTGCATCGAAATATTATGATGATATTGGATATCCTGGCCATATTAATTGTTCTGATAACTTTAATATGGCCTTAAATAAACACGGTGTAAAAGATCGTGCGGGATGGATGGCAATCAACTTCTTTTTTAATACTGGAATTGATGATCATGGAGTTATGTATTCTGATGAACCATGGTCACGACCGGGTGATTATGTGTTATTAAGAGCATTGACAGATCTAGTATGTGTTTCATCAGCTTGCCCAGATGATACATCACCAGCTAATGGTTGGAACCCAACAGATATACATATCCGTACATATGACGGAAAAGAGAAATTTCAACGCGCAGTGGCAACTCGTGTCACGCCAAATAGTGAGCCAAAAATGACAAAACAAACAGGATTTCATGATAGCTTTTCCAAGCATACACGTAATTTTATTGAATATAATGGATATTGGTTGGCAAATTGTTTTGCGGCGTCTGGACCAGTAGATGAGTACATGGCATGCAGAAATGAATGTGTTGTTTTAGATTTATCTCCCTTGAGGAAATTTGAAATAACTGGACCAGACTCTGAGGCGCTATGCCAGTATATTTTTACAAGAAATATGAAGACTTTAGGCGATGGACATGTAGTTTATACAGCAATGTGTTATGAACATGGTGGAATGATTGACGATGGAACGGTTTTCAGATTAGGCCGCGATAACTTTCGCTGGATCGGTGGGTCTGATTATGGTGGGGAATGGATGAGAGAGCAGGCTGAGAAGCTAGGCTTAAATGTTTTAATTCGCTCCTCTACTGACATGCAGCATAATATAGCAGTTCAAGGTCCCAATAGCAGGGATTTGATGAAGAATATAATTTGGACTGCGCCTCATCAACCACAACTAGAGGATTTAGCATGGTTTCGCTTCACCCCAGCTCGTATAGGCGATGAACATGGAGTGCCAATTGTTGTATCTAGAACTGGCTATACCGGTGAATTGGGTTATGAGATATTTTGCCACCCAAAACATTGTACTGAAGTATTTGATGCAGTGTGGAAGGAGGGTCAAAAATATGGCATCAAACCAATGGGGCTTGAGGCTCTTGATATGGTTCGAATTGAGGCAGGATTAATATTTGCAGATTATGATTTCTCAGACCAAACGGATCCTTTTGAGGCTGGTATAGGTTTTACTGTTCCTTTAAAATCAAAACTAGATGATTTTATAGGACGAGATGCCTTAATACGTAGAAAAGAAACGCCTTCAAAGAAGCTAGTTGGCCTAGATATTGATGCAGCTGTTTGTGTTGACCATGGTGATCCTATATTCATAGGTCGTGCGCAAGTAGGAGAGATAACATCATCCATGAGATCTCCAATTCTCAAAAAGAATATAGCCTTAGCAAGAATTGATGTGACACATACTGATTTAGGTACTGAGCTGGAGATTGGAAAGTTAGATGGGCACCAAAAGCGGTTGAGCGCAAAGATTGTGCCTTTTGCACATTATGATCCAAAGAAAGAGCGACCAAGATCATAAATGTTATTCTTATCTCGTAAATTTGGGTATAAGTTCATGATAATAAGAAATTTATTATTTATAGCATTTGCATTGTTTGTTGCTTCATTAGCAAATGCACAATCTGTAAAACTGACATCTATTCAAATTAGTGAAATCTTGAATGGAAACACTGCCTCAGGAAAATGGGATGGTGAAGTTTATAATCAATATTTCGATGCTGATGGTACTACCACAATTATAAAAGCAGATGGTTTTGAAAACATCGGTAAATGGAAAATAAATCATGAAACTGAAGAATTCTTGAGTAAATTCCCAGGTGATATTGATTGGCAAAGTTTGTATGTAATGGAATACTTAAGTGAGTTCTATTGGGTAAGTAAGACAACACCACCAACAAAGTTTAAAATAAAAATTGGAAAAAAACTTAAATGAAATTATTCGTTTATTGCAGAGGGCTATTCTGTTCATCGCCCTCTGAATTTTGAATTATTTTAATTTTGTAGGTAAACTTCTAAACTATCATCCATTGCATCTTTCCATGGTGTATGATGCTTGGGAGCCATTGTTCCTGTAATCACAGATTTGTAGGCATTATCCCTGAAGGTCATTATGTTTATTTTTTTATGGCCTTTCCATTCCTTAAATGCATTACATGCGCCCTCTACATCAAACGTTGGATAATCAGTTTCTGAAACTAATTCTTTGATGTAGTTACCTTGATACCAGATAGCATCATAATCATCTTGACCGTCATCTTCAGCTTTTACGCGTTTACTTACATCTGCTTCCATATCTGATTTATTTGGGCATGAAATTTTACCCATAATTACATCTCGAGCCCACCAAGCCTGTGCATCAAACATATTAAATGTGAACCATTGATCTTGCATTCCAATATACATGAGTGCTGGATTATGTACGTACGCTACACCTTTATAAAGATCAGCTGTTGCTAACCTATTAGCAGTTTTTAAGCGCAATTCATCAGTTAAGTAAGGGAAATGGTGTTGGTATCCAGTGCAAAGGATTACGGCATCAATTTCTTTTGATGTGCCATCCTTGAAATGTGCAGTTTTTCCTTCCATTCTAGTAAGAAGGGGGACTTCTTCCCAATTTTCTGGCCACTTATGACCCATGGGAGCAGTGCGATGACTGACGGTAATTGTTTTTGCGCCATATTTCCAGCATTGAGACCCAATATCTTCTGCGGAGTAACTTGTGCCTACTATTAGGATATTCTTATCTTCAAACTCCATTGCATCTCTAAAATCATGTGCATGTAAAACGCGACCTGGAAAACTTTCAAAGCCATCAAAATGTGGTACATTTGGAGTGCTAAAATGCCCTGATGCAACTACGACGTTGTCAAATTCTTCTGTATAAATTTTATCATTTGGTAAATCGTGTACTTTTACAGTAAATTTACCGTTGTCAAAAGTAACATCTCTTACGGCAGTACTGAATTTTATCCAGTCACGTACACCTGCTTTGATAACGCGGCCTTGAATATAATCAAACAATACAGCCCTAGGTGGATAAGAAGCAATTTGTTTACCAAAGTGTTCCTCAAAGGAGTAATCAGCAAATTCTAATCCTTCCTTTGGACCATTAGACCATAGGTATCTGTACATCGAACCATGAACGGGCTCACCATATTCATCCAAACCTGTCCGCCATGAATAATTCCATAAACCACCCCAATTGGATTGTTTTTCAAAACATACTACTTCTGGAATCTCTTCGCCATTTTCCTTTGCAGATTGAAATGCACGAAGCTGGGCTAAGCCGGATGGGCCTGCTCCAATTATAGCAACTCTTTTTGTCATTATGATCTCCATTGATAATATTTTTATGTTTGTTTTATATTCACAATGATGAATGAAATAGAGAAAAGCAAGATTGATATTAAAAAAATATTCCTCAGAAGCAATGGCTCCTTTGCGTATTAATATTTGTTTAATGATGTCTATTTATCGTAAAAAAAGCCCTAATAGATATCTCTATTAAGGCTTAAATATTTAGTTTTATATTTATTTAAATATCTAATGTGTTTGCTTTCTCCCAAGATGAGAAATGTGAACAAAAATCATTCCATTCTTGGTGTTTCATTTTCAAATAAGCAGATGAAAACTCATCTCCCATTGCTACCTTTAATTCGGTGTCATCATCATAAGCGCGAAGAGCATCTAACATGTTTAAAGGTAATTTTGGTGCATCAGTTATTTTGTATCCTTCTGCATACATATCAATGTCATGGCGTTTGCCTGGATCAGCTTTTGTTCTTACTCCAGAAAGTCCTGCTGCAATTATAATCGCTTGCAATAAATATGGATTTACTGCTCCATCTGGTAACCTAAGCTCAAATCTGCCAGGGCCAGGGACTCGAACCATATGTGTTCGATTATTGCCTGTCCAAGTAACTGTGTTTGGTGCCCAAGTAGCGCCTGACATAGTTCTAGGTGCATTAATACGTTTATAGCTATTCACAGTTGGATTTGTAATAGCAGCTAAAGCAGATGCGTGTTTCATAATTCCACCTAGGAAATTTTTACCACGCTCTGACAAACCAACTTCTCCAGTTTGTCCTTCACCTTTTCCAGCAAAAACATTTACTTTTGACTCTGCTCCTGGAGCATCCCAAACTGATATATGTGCATGGCAGCCATTACCAGTTAAGCCTTCAATGGGTTTAGGCATAAAAGTTGCTTTATATCCGTGTTTTTCTGCTACGCACTTGGCCATAAATTTGAAAAAACTATGTTTATCTGCTGTCTTTAAGGCGTCATCATAATCCCAGTTCATTTCCCACTGGCCATTAGCATCTTCATGGTCATTTTGGTATGCACCCCAACCCATTTCAAGCATATAGTCAGATATTTCACGGATTACATCTAATCTGCGCATAAATGCTTGTTGATCGTAACAAGGTTTTGCTGCTGTGTCATATTGATCTGATATTTGTTCTCCATTAGGAGTCAAAAGAAAGAATTCTGCTTCTATACCAGTTTTAACATGCATGCCTTCATCGGCCGCTTCTGAAATTAATTTCCGAAGTACATTGCGTGGTGCTTGAGCAACATCTTGCCCTTCCATCACACAATTACCTGGTACCCAAGCAATTGTTTTATCCCAAGGCAAAATAATTGCGGCTTCTGGATCTGGAACAGCAAGCATATCTGGGTGGGCAGGCGTTAAGTCTAACCACGTGGCGAAACCGGCGAAGCCAGCCCCATCTTCTTGCATGTCGGCGATTGCGCGTGCAGGTACTAATTTTGCACGTTGACCACCAAAAAGATCAGTGAACGAAATCATAAAATATTCGATGCCATTATCTTTGGCGAATTTGGTAAGATCTGTTGTCATTGGTTATCTCTATTCTGTTGTCGTTTAATGAAAAAAACATGACCATATATTGATCATGTTTTAAAGTTTAAAAATTACTGCCTGATTTTCCTGGCCACCAGTTTGTGCCAGATAATGGTACTTGTGCCATTGCAGCTGCTTCCATTGTTAATGCAACTAAATCTTCTGGCTCTAAATTATGCATATGGTTTTTACCACATGCTCTGGCAATCGTTTGCGCCTCTAATGTCATCACCTTAAGGTAATTCCTTAGTCGGCGACCACCTTCAATTGGATCAAACCGTTTCATTAGTTCTGGATCTTGTGTTGTTATACCAGCTGGGTCTTTACCCTCATGCCAATCATCATAAGCTCCAGCTGTTGAACCAATCTTATTATATTCTGATTCCCATTTTGGATCATTATCGCCTAAAGCGATTAAAGCAGCTGATCCAATTGCAACCGCATCTGCACCTAGCGCCATTGCCTTTGCGACATCAGCACCAGACCTAATGCCTCCCGATAGAATTAATTGAACTTTTCTATGCATGCCTAAATCCTGTAAAGCTTGAACAGCTGGGCGGATAATAGCTAAAGTTGGCTGACCTACATGTTCAATAAACACATCTTGAGTGGCTGCTGTGCCGCCTTGCATACCATCTAATACAACTGCGTCTGCTCCAGCTTTAACTGCCAAAGTAACATCATAATACGGTCTCGCTCCAGCAACTTTCACATAAATAGGTACTCTCCATCCTGTAATTTCGCGCAATTCAAGAATTTTTATTTCTAAATCATCAGGTCCTGTCCAATCAGGGTGACGACATGCAGAACGTTGATCAATCCCTTTTGGAAGGTTTCGCATTTCTGCTACTCTATCTGAAATTTTCTGTCCTAGGAGCATGCCACCACCACCTGGCTTAGCACCTTGCCCTACAACTATTTCAATAGCGTCTGCTTTTCTTATATCATCAGGGTTCATACCATATCTTGATGGAAGATATTGGTATACCAATTTAGTTGAATGCCCACGTTCTTCTGGCGTCATGCCTCCATCTCCAGTTGTGGTAGATGTCCCAGCAGCTGAAGCTCCACGCCCAAGCGCTTCTTTTGCTGGTCCAGATAAGGCGCCAAATGACATGCCAGCGATGGTTATTGGAATATCTAACTCAATTGGGTTTGAAGCATGTAAGCCTCCAATAGTTACGGAAGTTTCACATTTTTCACGATAACCTTCTAGTGGATACCTAGAAATAGATGCGCCCATAAAAAGTAGATCATCAAAATTTGGTACTTTTCGTTTTGCTCCGCCACCACGAATATCATAAATTCCAGTTGCAGCTGCTCTACGGATATCACTATTTACGTCAGCAGTAAAAGTTGCAGACTGGCGAGGCGTTGTAAATGGAATGCCATTTTCATCATGTGAACTCATTTTAAAATTCCTTAATAAGCTGCCGCATTATCGACATCAAAGTTGTATAAATTACGTGCAGATCCGTATCTTTTAAATTCTTCTGGCTTTGCATCACTATCAGCTTCAGCTAATAATTCTTTTAATATTTCTAAATGCTCTGGACGCATTTCTTTCTCTTCACAATCTGCACCTAAACTTTTAACAGAGCCACGAACGAATAATCTTGCTTCATAACAGCTGTCACCTAATGCATCTCCTGCGTCGCCACACACTACCAAGTTTCCAGATTGCGCCATGAATGCTGACATATGTCCAATATTTCCATGGACAACTATGTTTATGCCTTTCATTGAAATGCCGCACCTAGAAGAAGCATTCCCTTTGATAACAAGTAATCCGCCATGACCAGTTGCGCCGGCATATTGACTTGCGTCACCATCAATTACGATTTTGCCAGACATCATGTTCTCTGCAGTTCCTGGACCAGCTGAACCCAAAACATTTATTGTTGCCTGCTTATTCATTCCACCACAATAATACCCGGTAGAACCTTTTATATTCACTTCAATTGGAGCATCTAAACCAACTGCAATAGCATGAGACCCTTTTGGGTTGATAACTTCCCATGAAGTCTGATTTGTTTCTTTAACCTGCGCATGCAGGGTAGAGTTCAGTTCGCGCAATCCTTGCGCTTCTAAATCGAATGTTTGCATTAGTGTGTCCAAAAATAAACGGTTGCGGGTTCAGGCTCCCATACGCGAGCCTCTTCTATGCCTGGTAGATTTACCAAAGCACGATATTCAGAGCCGAATGCTACATATTGATCTGTTTCGGCCATAACGGCAGGTTTGCAAGCGATTGGATCCCTTACAACACCAAATCCATCTTTTGTTCCAACTAGAAATGTGAAAAAACCATCTAGGTCATCTAGGCTACTCTCCAGTGCTTCACCAAGGGTGCTACCTTGCTGCATTTTGTATGTTAAGTATGCGGCACCTACTTCAGTATCATTTTCAGTTTCAATGTGAACGCCTTCGCGTCGAAGCTTGCGACGAAGTGAATTATGATTCGAAAGTGATCCGTTATGAACTAGACATTGGTCATTTCCAGTAGAGAAGGGGTGCGCCCCCATTGTTGTAACGGCAGATTCTGTTGCCATCCGTGTATGCCCAATACCATGTGTGCCTGACATTTTTGAAACATCGAATCTAGCAGCAACATCTTTTGGCAATCCCACCTCTTTGTAGATTTCTATTGTGTCGCCCGCACTCATTATTCGTACACTTGGACGAACCTCCTTAAGAGCTTTTCGTACTGCCGGGATTGAGGAAGTTTCCACATCCAATACTGCGTGTGTGCTTTTAATTTTTAATGAAACTGGAGTTCCGGTTATGGTACTGATTTCTTTGTCTAAATTTTTAAAATTTTCGTCTGGATTATCAGATTGAATAGTAATTTTTCCACTACTTTTTTCATCGTTTCCATAAATTGCGATACCTGCACTATCTGGTCCACGATCTGTCATTGTTACAAGCATATCACTTAACATCATGCCTAGCTCAGGTTCTAAACTTTTATCTTTTAGGAATAATCCAACTATACCGCACATCTGCTGTGATCCTCTTTTAAACTGAATCAATGTGTAGGCTATATTTTTTCACAAAACAATACCTCATGAAACTTTTTTTCATGAGAGGCAAAAAAATGTGGTAAAAAAAGACATAACGTGTATGTATTGTGTCAGCGTACATATAAAAAGTTGAAATTTTCACTTAAATGGATGCAAAAATAACTGTTTTAATACTTTAGGGAGGAAATAAAGTGGAAGACAAAATTGCAGAGTTGATGGCAAAAGTTGCCGAACTCGAAGCAAGCTCAGGTGTGACTAACACCATGTTTGCTGAAACATATTATTATTTAACAATTCCGTTAATGATTATAATCCATGCCGGTTTTTTAGCTTATGAAATGGGTTCTTCGCGTGCGAAGAATGTTTTATCATCTGGTGTAAAAAATATTTTAGCATTTGCATTCATGATCCCAACTTTTTACTTTTTCGGATGGTGGGTCTATTGGGGTTTCCCAACAGGACTAACATTTAGTGAAGGTGCTATGGGAATTTCTGGATCTGCCTATGCAAGTTCAATTGCTTGGGGTTGGGGTGACTCAGCGCAGTACATGGGACCAAATATAGCGGATAATGCATCAGGTGTATTTTTTGGAGCTTTTGCTATGTTTGCTGCTACGACAGCATCAATTATGTCAGGTGCAGTTATTGAGCGTATACAGACAGTAGGCTTCGTAATTTTGGCTGTTGTTTTGGGTTCGTTCGCTTGGGTAGTTGCGGCTGCTTGGGGTTGGCATGCAGATGGATGGTTAGTAACAAAATTTGGGGTACACGATTTTGGTGCAGCAGGACTGGTACACGCTGTAGCAGGATTTTTTGCCTTGGGTGTATTAATAAATCTAGGCCCACGTATTGGTAAATTTAATGCTGATGGTTCATCTAATCACATTGCTGGTCACAACATGCCATTAACTGTAACAGGCTTGATGCTTATTATTGTAGGATTTTGGGGCTTTTTAATGGCTTGTGTTATCGTGCCAGGTGAAGCTTGGTCATGGTATGGCGATAAGATGTCAACAATTTACGGTACTCCTATTACCTTGTCAGCACTATCATTTAATATTCTAATGGCTGTTGCTGGTGGTATAATTGGTTCATGGATATGGACAAAAGATCCATTCTGGATGATGTCTGGCGCACTAGCTGGGATTATTTCAACTGCTTCTGGGTTAGATATCTATTACCCTGCATTAGCATTCATAATTGCTTTCAGTGCCGGTGTAATATTGCAACCTTGTGCAAATTGGCTTGAACGACGTGGTATAGACGATGCTGTTGGCGCTGTTACAGTTCACGGGACTATCGGTTTATACGGTGTAGTCATGCTAGGTGTTTTCGCGGCAGGTTATCCAGCTCTAGATATAGCAGATGCACCTACGGTAAGTCTGTTTGGTCAAATAGTTGGTGCAGTTGTCTTCTTCCTACTGGGTTTTGTTCCGGGTTATGTGGTTTCATTCATTTTGAAGAAAATGAATATGCTTCGTGTTCCAGAGCATGCTGAAGTGGCAGGGATGGATACAACAAAAGTTCCAGCTCAAGGATATCCTGAAGGTATCGTAGCATCACCTGCTGCGTCTGATTAATTTAATATGAAAGGAGAAAACCATGGGTTTTCCATATGATGAGGCCGCTTGGTCTGTAGTTGACGGTGCAATGTTTATGGGGTGGGGTACGGCAATGCCTGGCGTATACACTTTTATTGCAGCAGCAATTTGCGCATACGTTTTATGGGCAGGGAATAAGTCTGAACATAAACAGTTTAATAAGAAAAAATAACTAAAAGAAATATAATGATCTTAAAGGGCTGCAACTTAGCAGCCCTTTTTGTTTTTTGCCTCTAAGGAATATTTTTTTAATATCAGTCTTGCTTTTTGTCGCGTTTTGAGTCTCTATGTCATTAATCGCAAAAAATTACGTATTTATAAATTTAGGAGAAAAAGATGGCAATAATTTGGAGGCATTCTGCGCTGGCTCAAAGGCACGCCGAAATCGGTGGTGATTTGGAGGATTGGAATGGAATGGGAACTGCGTGGTTTTATGATGACACGTCTGAGCGCGCTCAGGCTGATTATGAGGCTATAAGAACTAAAGCGGGTCTCATGGATGTTTCTGGACTAAAAAAAGTTCATTTAGTTGGTCCAGACGCTGCATATGTAATTGACAGAGTTACCACTAGAAATGTTGACAAAATTGGTGTTGGACGATGTACTTATGCAGCTATTTTAAATGATGATGGCAAATTTATTGATGACTGTGTGATTTATCATTTAAATGTAAATCAATGGATGGTTGTGCATGGTACTGGTACTGGAATGGAGCAACTTACATCAGTGGCAGCGGCAAAAAATTGTGCAGTTTTATTTGATGACGATTTGCATGACATGTCTCTTCAAGGGCCTGTAGCAGTAGATTTCTTGGCAAAGCATATTAAAGGCATACGTGACCTTGCATATTTTGGTGTATTACATACAAAATTATTTGGTAAAAACGTAATGATCTCTCGAACAGGTTATACTGGTGAGCGTGGATATGAGATTTATGTAGCAGCTAAAGATGCAGTTCATGTATGGGATAATATCCTTTCAGATGGAGCTGACATGGGCATTGCTCCAGTACAGTTCTCAACATTAGATCTTTTAAGAACTGAAAGTTATCTTCTATTCTACCCTGGTGATAATTCAGAAACTTATCCATTTGAAGATGAAGTTTGTGGTGACACGCTTTGGGAGCTAGGTCTGGAGTTTGTTGTATCACCTGGTAAAACTGGTTTCATTGGTGCTGAAAATCATTACGCAGCTGCTGGTAAAGAACGATTTAAAATTTATGGAGTTTTACTGGACGGAACTACACCGGCTGATGAAGGTGCTGAATTACACCAAGATGGTAAAAAAGTTGGGGATGTAACTTTTGGTATGTATTCAAATGTAAACAAGCATAATGTTGGAATTGCGCGAATGCCTGTTGCAGCAGCTGTACCTGGAACATCTTTGACCGTTCGTAATAACGATGGAACTGAAATTGCTTGTACAGCTCAAGAAATGCCTTTCTATGATAAAGATAAATCAATTCGTGAAGCAAAAGGTTAATAATGAATTAGGTGCGGATAAATCCGCACCTAACAGATAATATTTGATAAAAATTTGTGAACAAAAAAATATAGTTCTTGTTATTTACTAAGGTATATTAATGAGCATAAATTGTTATAGAAAAGCAGGGACTATAGGATCTGCTAGATAAGAGAGGGGTAAATAAATTACATGTCGACCTTTGTATTTCCAGAGTCCATAAAAAGCCGCCCAACATATGGCAAACTCCAAAATAAATTTGGTAAAGCGTATCTTTTTATTGCAGATGCAGAAGGTGCTGAAGCAATAATTGAATTAGCTTCTAAAGACCCGGCCTTAATGCAAAAAGCACATGTTGTTTATATACCAAAAGATACTGGGGATCAGTTTCTTAAAGATTTGAATAACCTAAATATTAATCAACTTTACATTGGGCCGTCTTATTCAGCGGCACAATCACGTATCATTCAGGCATTTGAGCAGGCTAGCATGGGCTTGCAGGTTTGTTTGAGTGGCACAGAAGGATTAATTGGCCAAGCGCTTCGTGATGCAATGGCCGCTGGAATACCCCATACTTCTATTCAAACTGAACACAGGGGATCAGTAAGTCGAAGAATGCAGTGTGTTCATTGCAAAGGAATAACAGAAGATGTGATTTCTGATCCTTTCGTTTGTTCACATTGTGGGCTTAATCTTTTTGTTCGTGATCATTATTCGCGTCGCTTGGCGGCTTTTCAAGGTGTTTGTATCGATGCTGAAGATCCAGGAAACATCCCAGATTCAGTGGAGCTTTATAAATGAGTGGTGCAGAAAAAATTAATGCTAAAGTTAGTAATATTATAAAATTAAACGATTTAGTTACTAGATTTGAGTTTGAACGAACAGACGGGCAATTATTCCCTACTTTTTCTGGAGGGGCACACACTGTTATTGAACTGAAAGATGGTGATTTGACACGTCGTAACCCATATTCATTAATGTCTGACCCAATGGATCAAGATGGTTACTCTATTTCAGTTAGGCGAGATGATGAAGGCAGGGGTGGCTCATTGTTTTTACACAATAATATAAAAATTGGTGATGATGTTGTCTTAAGCCATCCAGTTAATCTGTTCTCTTTGGATTTGAGAGCTAAGAAACATTTAATGATTGCCGGTGGAATAGGAATTACACCATTTTTAGCTCAAATTAAACAGTTAGACCGAAGCCATGGAAATTGGGAATTGCATTATAGTGTGCGCAATCAATCCTTAGGCACTTATGTAAATGATCTAATGGCTATGCATCCCAATGACGTAAATATTTATTATGATGATGAGAAAAATTTTATTGATATAGTAAATTTATTAGATGGTCAGCCACTGGGAACCCATCTGTATATTTGTGGTCCCAAAGGAATGATAGATTGGGTTGTTAACGAAGCTTCTAAACTTGGCTGGCCAAATGAAACCATACATTATGAAGAATTTTTAGCACCTAAACCAGGCAAGCCGTTTCAAGTTAAGCTTTCTGCCTCAAATAAAGTAGTAAATGTTGGCGAAAATGAAAGCCTTCTTGAGGCAATTGAACGTGAAGGCGTAGACGCCCCTTATTTATGCAGGGGCGGTGCATGTGGGCAATGTGAGACATCTGTAATTGAAGCAGATGGCGAGTTTATTCACAGAGATCATTGGTTGGAAGATGATGATAAATCGTCGGGGAAAAAAATAATGCCATGTGTATCGCGATTTGATGGCAAAACTCTTGTACTAGATAGGTAAGTATCATGACAATTCAGTTTAAAGATGAAACTTTTAGAGACGATTATACATTCAAAAATTCAGAGTGGGCAGTAAAGCGGTTTCCATTTCCTTTTCATGAAGATAGCTACATGTACTCAGTTAATATGGAGCAACACAAAGGTGGACCAGAGGGTTCAATTTATGAAAAAAGATTTGATGTTGATGAACACTACATATCTGAAATGCGTGACCGCTCAGAAGTTCTGAAAGATGACCCACTACGTTGCCAATCATTACCACATATGACACTAGCTGGGTGGGATTTACTTGAATTAATAATGATTTCAAAGTCAGAAGATTACCCAGATCTATTTGAACTGCATAGAAATGGTAATAATTGGCGATGGATAAACAAGCCAATGCAAATTGATCATAGCTTTACTTTTCTAGATGATGCGACGCTTCCCTACGGTCCAATGGAATATATTACCAGACAAACACAGGGTGATTTTGTAATTCTTGATCAAAGGGAAAGTAACCTTTGGATGGATGCTGGAATGGTTACAACGCAGGCTGATTGGTCTTTAGACTTTGATATCGGTATGAATTTCTTTGAATGGCATGCACCAGTGCCCAAGGCTCATGAAATGGGAATTTTCACGAGAGCACTAAAGTTTTTGTTAAATATACAACAAGGTGCACCAGCAAGGCGTTTAAATTGGACAATGACAGTTAATCCATTGTTGGATACAAGCCCTGAAAATTACCATAAATGGGGTGTGCAAAAAGGAACATTAAATCCTGAAAATATTGGTGAAAAACAATATTTACGAGTTGAATTACAAACTTTTTTCCGGCTTCCTAGATCGAATGCATTGGTTTTTCCTATTAGGTGTTATTTAGCATCGTTCGATGACTTGATGACTGTTCCAAAATGGGGTCGCAGATTACACAGGGTAATTCGTGATCTTCCAGAAGAGTTGGCAACATACAAAGGGTTTATAGATAATCGGCCTATGATGTTAGATTACCTATCTCAATATGATGATGGAAAGCCTACGTCAGATGGTATTTGGCCAGATTTACAGACCGAACCAGCTAGGGATTAAGTAACTTGTGGATAAGATATAATCGATAGATATTTTGCAGGTAGTTTCGTTAATTTCCCAGGACCGTGGGGTGCGTCTGCATCGAAAAATAGTGTATCACCAGGTTCAAGTGAGTAAACGTTATCCCCATGACGATAATCAATTTCACCCTCGAGCATATAAATAGTTTCAATTCCGTCATGTTGAAATGTTTCAAATGTATCAGATTCACTTGTGAGAGAAATTAGATATGGCTCAACAATAACACCGCTTGAATTACCACCGATGTGGCCTAATAAATTATACTGATGGCCTGCACGGGTTCCTGCGCGCTCAAGTTCAACTCCCTCACCTGATTTTGTATGCTCAGCTGTTCGAGAGCTTTCATAACCACGAAATAGTGATGTAATGGGTATCATTAGTGCATCAGCAAGTGTTTGAAGGGTATTTAAAGACGCTGATGTGTTCCCGTTTTCAATTTTTGATAACATTCCAATAGATAAACCAGTCGATGCTGCCAAGTCAGCAACAGTCATAGATCTTTGGCGCCGGTGAGATTTAACTTCTCTACCGATTGCAAGTTCAAGTACCTTTTCACGAGGTTCTCTGATTCGATGTGGGTTTTGATCTAGTTTCACAATTTTAGTTTCTTTGTTAATTACTATGCACCCCTATGCTTAAAATTTAGTCAAAAATCTAGTTTTTTTAACACTTTAAGTATATTTAAACATAAAAATGGTTAAAAATATACAAATTTATTCCTTTTATTAAAAAAAGAGCCACTCTCTGGAATATTAATTAACATTTAGCCTTTAATTGTATCAAAACAAGATAAAAATTGTCTTTATTTTATAATCTTTAAAAAAAAATCGCCCCTATCAATAAAAAAACTTGATTGATAGGAAAATTATGGCAGTATAGTCCTACTAAGATTTCTAAGAAATTAATGAATGGCCATAAGCCATCTAAATTTGCGGGTATGCCCGCACTATAACTTGGAGGAATAAATGAAAAAGTTAACTTTAACATTAGCGGCTTCGGCAATGATGGCTATGCCATTCACGGCTTCAGCTAAAGACAGTAGTGACCCTATTGTAATACCAATCCACAACTGGTCATCACAAATTGTAATGAGCCATGCGGTTGGTCAAATTTTCGAATCAATGGGAAATGCAGTAGAGTTTGTGACTACAGACAGCCAAGCAGTATATGAATCAGTTCGTATGGGCGATGTTGCTCTTGAGCTAGAAGTTTGGGAAGGTGCATTTGGTGCTTCATTCCGTGCTGCTCTAGAAAAAGGTGGATTACACGATGTAGGTGATCATAATGCAGTTACTCGCGAAGACTGGTGGTATCCGATGTGGACAAAAGATGCATGTCCAGGATTACCTTCATGGGAAGCGTTAAATGCTTGTGCAGATCTATTTAAAACAGCTGAGACTGGTGACAAAGGCAGATATTTAGATGGCCCAGTTGACTGGTTGAAGCATGGTAAAGAGCGTGTAGATGCATTGGGCATGGACTTTGTCGTTGTTAATGCAGGATCTGCGGCTGCTCTTTGGGCTGAAATTGGTGCTGCTGAGAAAGATAAACGCCCAGTAGTTGTATTTAACTGGACACCAAACTTTGCAGAAGCAGTATGGCCGGGTGAATTTGTTGAATTCCCTGAGTGGGTAGACGGTTGTGATAAAGATCCATCAGTAGGACCTAACCCTAATGCGTTATATGACTGTGGTAACCCTGCTAAAGGATATCTAAAGAAAGCAGCTTGGGACGGCATGAAAGATAAGTGGCCAGATGCGTATTCAACTCTTGAAAAGATTTCATTCACAAATCCTCAAATCGCTGAAATGGCTAAATTTGTAGATATTGATGAGATGGAACCTGAGGAAGCTGCGGCTGAATGGTTAGCAAACAATGAGTCTGTTTGGAAAGCATGGACTAACTAATATTTAACTAGTTAGATTAAAAAGTCTTAACCCTGCTCACAAAAATTGGGCAGGGTTTTATTTAAAGTGAGTAATAAAATATGACAAATTCAAAGCCGGTTATATCTTGTAACAATGTTTGGAAACTTTTTGGGTTTGCACCAGAAAAATATCTCAAAACTTTATCAGAAGACAGAAGCTATGAAGAGATACAAGCAGATGGATATATTGCAGGTGTAAAAGATGTTTCTGTAGACGTCTTTGAAGGTGAAATGCTTGTTATAATGGGCTTGTCTGGATCAGGTAAATCAACTCTTTTGAGATGCATGTCTCGGTTACATGATATTACAGGTGGTACAATAAAAATTGATGATCAAGACATCATGGCACTGGAAGAAAAAGAGCTAATAAATTTACGACGAAATAAAATGGGGATGGTGTTTCAAAGTTTTGGCTTATTGCCTCATAGATCAGTTTTGGAAAATGTAGCTTTTCCATTGGAGATGAGAGGGCAAAGCAAGCATGATCGAAGAGATCGTGCTTTAGAAGTTATAAAATTAGTTGGCTTAGAAGGGCGAGAAGACTACTTCCCACGTGAGCTTTCTGGTGGGCAACAACAACGTGTTGGTATCGCAAGATCTTTGGCTATTGAGCCAGACATTTGGTTTCTTGATGAGCCGTTCTCAGCTTTAGATCCTTTGATACGTAGAGAAATGCAGGACGAATTCTTACGTTTACAAGATATGCTGGGAAAAACTATTATTTTTGTGACACATGATTTTGACGAAGCCCTTAGGCTTGCTGATAGAATAGCTATCATGAAAGATGGTGCGATCGAACAGTGTGATACTCCAGACAAAATTGTTTTAAATCCTGCTACTGATTACGTTGCTAAGTTTACACAAGAAATAGATACTGCACGTGTTGTGCGAGCTAAAACTTTGATGAGAGCAGGAGCAAAAAAATCAATTACTGGTGTTGCTCTATCTGCAAATGCAACTATTCAAGAATTGGCACGAACAATTGTTAATGATGCTCGTAAAGAGTTTCCTATTGAAGATGAAAAAGGAAAAATTATTGGATCAATGAATAGGCAAGAAGCTTTGGATGTATTGTTAGGAGATAAATAATGCAAAGTTTGATATTTGCTAAACAAAAAATACTTAATGATAAATCAATATTATTCAGTCTTTTGAGTTTAAGTATTTTATTAGTCTTAGCAAAAATTATTGGTATTTTACCTGATTTTTTAAACCGTATGCCAGAAGATGTAATACCTAAATATGCAGAAACTTTTGATGAAAAATTCAATAATAATCGAGACTGGATGACATCTATAACTCGGTTCTTTTCTCAGCGCTTAGAATTTCAACTAAAAGTAATGGCGCATTTATTTTATGGAGCAAGGGTTCATTTTTTTAATCCTATAGACTGGGTATCACTAATATTTCCTGCAACTGCATTTGTGTATTTCATTGATGGTCGCAAAATAGCTTCTGTAACTGCAAGCATAATTACCATTTCAGCAATTTTATTTACGTTTTTTATTGGCGATGAAAATCAATTAACACTTATGTGGTTATTCCTTGGATTGTCTGCTGTTGGCTGTATTTACACATTTGTTAAGCATGGCTTTTTATCACCAATGATAATCCTTGGTATCGTAAGTATTTATGCAATAATTTTAAATGGATATAAACTTGGTCCACTTCCATGGTCTTCAATTGCCGCAACTGCTGCAGTAATTGGATATTATTTAGGTGGTTGGCGCTTGGCTCTCCTAGGTGGTGGTACATTTATTTGGACTGCACTCATAGGGCAATGGAAATTGGCAATGGAAACCCTTTCTGTTTTAGTAGTCGCTGCCCCAATTTCATTTATAATTGGATTACTTCTTGGTATTGCTGCATGGAAATTTGCAAAATTTGATAAATTTCTCAGACCTCTACTTTCTGTACTTCAAACATTACCGTTTTTTACCTACTTACTTCCTGCAGTTATCTTTTTTAAGGTAGGGCCTACAGCAGGTGCTATGGCCACTATCATTTATGCAATACCTCCAATGATTTTGATGACCACATTAGGTTTGAAAAAAGTAAGTCCTGAAATAGTTGAAGCTGGTAAAATGGCTGGATGTTCACGTTGGCAGATGCTTAGCAAGGTTTATATTCCTGCTGCGCGCACCGAGCTTTTGGTGGGTTTAAATCAAGTTATTATGCTTTGTTTGGCAATGGTTGTTTTAACCGCATTTATAGGAATGCCTGGGCTAGGAGCAAAGCTTCTAGCGATGATGAATTCTTTTAAATTGGGGCGCTCCTTTGAAATTGGTGTAACAATTGTACTTGTTGCTGTGATGTTAGATCGCCTGTCAAAAGCATGGGTTGTTAAACAACCAGTCCATTTTGAACGTGGGGCTCCATGGTGGGAGCGCCATTTCTTTTTATTAGCTGCTGTTGTGGCATTTTTTGGTTTTTTGTTGTTTAGTATGGAAGTGCAATTTGCTGATCAAATTGGCCGAAAACAACATTTCTCTAAAGGCAAAGAGATTGATGGACTAATCAAAGGGTTCCTTGATATTGATGGAGTGCAGGCTGTAACAGGTTGGTTGCGGTGGTTTTTGATAACAAAGGTTCTCATTCCTTTTCGTGATACTTTATTATGGATTCCTACTAGTTCTTTTATATTATTCATTACTGTATTCTCTCTTTGGTTAGGGGGTAAGAAGCCTGCTATATACGCTTTTCTTTTCTTTTGCTTTGTTGCTTCAACAGGTTGGTGGGATCGTTCTGTAATCACTCTTTATACAGTTATCTCAGCAGTTGTTTTGGCTATGCTCATTGGATTACCAATGGCTATTTGGGCAGCGAGAAGTGATAAATGGTCTCGGCGAATATTATTGTTTTGTGATACAGCTCAGACTTTCCCAAGTTTCATTTATCTGTTACCTGCTATTATGCTTTTTGGGATTAATGACGTTGCTGTAATATTTTCTATTCTAATTTTTACATTGGTTCCTTTGGTTAGATATACTGTTGAAGGTCTTAGAGGTGTACCTCCTGAAATGACCGAAGCAGCAGATATGGCTGGAGCTTCTAGATTTCAAAAATTAATAAATGTTCAGCTTCCACTTGCTTTGCCAACTATGGCTGTTGGATTTAACCAAGCTATTATGTTTGCCTTTTTCATGGTGATTATTGCAGCATTTATTGGGACACAAGACTTAGGTCAAGAACTGCAAAGAACATTGGCTGGTACAGATTTAGGTAAGAATTTTGTGCTAGGTTTATGTGTGTCACTTATGGCGTTAACTTTTGATCAGACCATTATGAGTTGGACTGAAAAGAGGAAAAAAGCCCTAGGCTTAAAATAAAACTTTAATCTTTAAATTGGAATATAGGGTTACAATTATTTATAATATGATCCATAAAATATATCATTTTTGGGTCTTGTAGTTTTTTATGTGGATAGAGACAGCCAATAATTGATGGTATTGGTGGATTGCTTGGTAAAACTTCAATTAACTTACCGTTTTTTATATAATCCTCCATTTCAAAATGTGGTTTATTAATTATTCCATGCCCTAATAATGCCCATTTTGTCAAAACATCGTTGTCATCAGCATCATATTTTCCTGAGACATTTAACTTTTGGGAACCATTATTTGTTTTTACAGTCCAAAAATATTCGGGAGATCTAGGATAACGTAATAATAAACAATTATGTAAGCCATCAATGATATCATCGGGAAAGGATGGAGTGCCCATTCTTGAAAGATATTCAGGAGAGGCGCATAATATTCTTTTGCAATCTGCAATCTTTCTAAGCTTAAGGTTCGAGTCTGGAGGCGTGCCTATGAAAAATGCCATGTCTAATTCTTCTGCTAAAATGTCAACTTTACGATCAGATAGCCGCATTCTAATTTCAGTCCCTGGAAATTTATCAACAAAACTAGGAACCAATGGTGCAATAACTCGACGCCCAAAACCCAAGGGAGTAGTAATTCGTATTACACCTCGTGGTGTGTCTGAGAATTGTGAGATTGCATTTTCTGCATTATCTATTGATGCCAAAACTTTTTTTGCTTCTTTGTAAAACACTCTACCAACACCAGTTGGAGTAAGTGATCTTGTCGTTCTATTGAAAAGCCTAACGCCAAGGTGTTTCTCTAATTCTTTAATTCTTTTACTTGCAACAGCTGGCGTCATTCGCAAATCACGCCCCCCTGAAGTGATACTGCCCAGTTCAATAATTCTAGCGAACACCCTTAAACTGTCAACGTATGCCATTACTATTCCTATATGCTTTATATAATTATATTTCATATATAATCATTTTCAACATATTGTTGAAAGTATTTAAATAATGCAACGCTTTTAAGTAGTAGTCAGCTAGGATATAAACATAATATATAATATAGCATGAGCCTATACGAAGGAATATAAATGCAAATTCGTAATGAAATAAAGTTTATATTAAATAACCGTGATATTACATTGGACGCTTTTGAAGCTGAACAAACTCTTTTGGATTTTCTACGATTAGATCAACAATTAATAGGAACCAAAGAGGGTTGTGCTGAAGGTGATTGTGGTGCCTGTACGGTTTTAGTTGGAAGATTGGTTAACGGTGGGCTGAAATATGAAATCGTAAATGCTTGCATAAGATTTTTAGCCTCGTTGGATGGTTGTCATGTAGTAACGATTGAATATTTATCTGGGTCTAATGGTGATTTGCACCCGGTGCAAAAAGCAATGGTAGAATGCCATGCAAGTCAATGTGGATTTTGCACCCCTGGATTTGTAATGTCATTATACTCATTATGGATGGAAAATTCCAATCCATCAAAACGCGAAGTAGAAATTGCAGTTCAGGGAAATCTCTGCCGTTGTACAGGTTATGAGCCAATAATTAATGCTGCTTTAGCTGTAAATAAGTTTGGGAATCCTATTTCAGATCAATTAATTACAGAACGTGAAAACACAATAAAAAATCTTTCTAAACTACAAGACAATGCAAGAGTGGTAATCCGCGATAGTACTATCAAATCAATTTTACCTGCGAATATTGATGATTTAGCTGATGTCTTAATAGATCAACCCTCTGCAACGATTGTTGCTGGGGCAACTGATGTTGGATTGTGGGTTACGAAATTTTTAAAACCAATATCTCCAGCATTGTTTATTGGTCACCTAACAGATTTAAAGAAAATAGAAGTCAAAGATGATGTATTAATTTTTGGTGCAGGGGTTACTTATACAGAAATTCAAGAATACTTATCTAAGTTCTTTCCATTTTTAGATAACTATTGGGATCGGATAGCCGGATGGCAGGTGAGAAATATGGGAACTATAGGTGGAAATATTGCAAATGGATCACCAATTGGTGATACACCTCCTGTACTAATCGCCTTGAATTCAGAAATTATATTACGCAAAGGCAATCAAACCCGAGTATTGCCTATAGAAAAATTTTTCATTGAATATGGCAAGCAAGATCTTAAAAAATCTGAGTTTATTTTGAGTATTAGAGTGCCTTTACCAAATAAAGATCAACTAAACTCTGCCTATAAAATATCAAAGCGTAGTGAAGATGATATATCTACACTCGCAGTTGGAATTAGTATGGGTGTCGAAAGTGGGAAAATAAAAGATTGTCGAATTGCATTTGGTGGTATGGCTGCGACACCCAAAAGAGCTTTAATGACTGAGAACTCTTTAAAGGGAAAAACATGGTGTAATAAAACGATTTATGAAGCATCAAAAATGCTTGATGAAGATTTTTCACCTCTTTCAGATTGGCGCGCAACAAAAGAATACCGCATAAGTGTTGCGCGTAACCTTTTGCATAGGTTCTTCCTTGAACATGATTTGGATACACTTGAACCAATTCAGATACATTCAATCGTTTGAGGGAATATCTATGGATAATATAAATAAAATATCTGGTGGAATTCATTCAAATCGTATTCATGATAGTGCTACAAAACATGTTACTGGTCAGGCTAAATATACTGATGACATTACAGAACCTGTTGGAACTCTTCATGCCTACCTTGGAGTTTCAGAGGTGGCCCATGCTAATATAAAAAGTATTGATTTATCCCAAGTAGAAGAGTTGCCAGGTGTCATCGGGACAATAACTGCTTCAGATATACCAGGTGTAAACGATATAAGTCCCACAGGACAAAACGATGAGCCCGTTTTTCCAATTGATAAGGTGCAATTTCATGGTCAACCATTATTTGCCGTTATAGCTAAAACGCGAAATATTGCACGCCATGCAGCTAAACTAGCTAATATTGAATATGAAATACTCCCCCATGCATTGAATATTTCTAGCGCTATAGGTGCTGATTATCCACATGTGACAGCACCATTAAAATTAGAGAGGGGAAATATAAGTAAAACTGTTTCTAATGATATGAATCGAATTAAAAACAAAATTACTATCGGTGGTCAGGATCATATGTATCTTGAAGGTCATATTGCATTTGCAATACCTGGAGAGGATGATGAGTTAGTCATTCATTGCTCTACACAACATCCGAGTGAGGCGCAGCATATGGTTGCTCATGTTATGGGTATTCCTAACAATGCTGTCACAGTAAATGTTCGAAGGATGGGTGGTGGTTTTGGCGGCAAAGAAAGCCAAATGAATTTATTTTGTGTAGTTGCTGCAATTGCTGCAAAAAAATGGAATTGCGCAGTCAAACTTCGACCTGATCGAGATCAGGATATGATATCAACTGGAAAGCGACATGATTTTATTATTGATTATGATGTAAGCTTTAACGACGATGGTCTTATTAGTGCAGTTGACAGTATTTTTTCTGCTCGATGCGGATACTCTTCCGATTTATCCGGACCAGTAACTGATCGAGCGCTATTCCATGCTGATAATGCATACTATTACCCAAATGTAAGATTAAAAAGTCGTCCGATGAAAACAAATACAGTATCAAATACTGCATTTAGAGGATTTGGAGGACCCCAAGGTGTTCTTGGAGCTGAAAGAATAATTGAAGAAATAGCATTTGCTACAGGAAAAGACCCATTAGATATTCGTAAATTAAACCTATATGGTGATACTGATAGAAATATAACTCCCTACCATCAGAAAATAAAAGATAACATATTACCAAAGCTTATTGATGAACTGGAAAAAAAATCAAATTATCGTACACGAAGAACGGCAATAAAAAATTTCAATAAAACTTCTAGTGTTATAAAAAAAGGTATTGCACTAACACCAGTGAAGTTTGGAATTTCTTTTACTGCAACATGGTATAATCAAGCTGGTGCATTAATTCACATATACAATGATGGTTCAATTCATTTAAACCACGGTGGAACAGAAATGGGCCAAGGTTTAAATACCAAAATTGCACAAATAGTGGCAGATGCATTTCAAGTAGATTTTGAAAGAATTAAAATTACAAAAACTACAACTGAAAAAGTTCCAAATACCTCTGCAACCGCGGCTTCCTCGGGTACTGATTTAAATGGAATGGCTGCATTAGATGCAGCTGATCAAATCAAAGATAGATTAATAAAATTTGCAGCAGCTCATTGGGGCGTGCAAGAAACTGAAATTAAATTTCTATCTAATATGGTTTATGTTGGAGAAGAAATTGTTCCATTTAATGAATTTATTAAGATGGCTTATATGCAGCGCACTCAATTATCTGCTACAGGATTTTATAAAACCCCTAATATTTATTGGGATAGGGCTGCTGGAAAAGGTAACCCATTTTATTATTATGCATATGGTGCAGCATGTTCTGAAGTTTTAATTGACACTTTAACAGGAGAGTATCGAATAGAAAAAACGGATATTTTGCATGATGTCGGCCGTTCACTAAATCCCATTTTAGATAAGGGGCAAATTGAGGGCGCTTTTATTCAAGGTATGGGATGGTTAACTTCTGAAGAATTGTGGTGGGATAAAGATGGTAAATTGAAAACACATGCACCTTCAACCTATAAAATCCCACTTGCTTCAGATATGCCTCGCGAGTTTAATGTTGAATTGGCAGATTGGTCAGAAAATAGAGAGCTTACTATTAAAAGATCAAAAGCTGTTGGGGAGCCACCATTTATGTTAGGAATTTCAGTTTTGGAAGCCTTATCAATGGCAATATCAAGTATGAATGATTATCAAACATGCCCAAGGCTGGATACTCCTGCTACACCAGAAAGGGTTTTATTAGCTGTAAAAAATATACAGGAGCAGGCAAATAAATGACAAAATATTTTAAAGAATTAGTTAATTTTTTAAATGACAATGAGTTTATTGTTAAAGCTACAATTGTAAAAACTATTGGCTCTTCTCCGCGCAATGAAGATACAGAAATGTTCATAAGTGATTTAGACTCATTTGGCACCATAGGGGGTGGGCAATTAGAGTATTTGGTTATTAATCATTCTAGAAAAATGTTAATCGAAAATGTTAAAAAAGATATTTTAAAAATTCCGCTCGGTCCTGAAATTGGTCAATGTTGTGGTGGTAATGTAGAAGTCTCATTAGTTATAATGTCTAAAAAAAATAAATCTTTAACATTAAATTCTTTTAATGAGAATTATAAAACACTACCTCATGTTTATGTCATGGGCTCAGGACATGTTGGACGTGCATTAGCACTTCAGCTTCAACATTTACCTGTAAAGTGTATTTTGATTGATAGTAGGTCTCATGAGCTTGCAAAATGTGATGCCGATGTTGAAAAAAGATTGAGTGCTATTCCTGAGATTGACATTAAATCATCTCCAGCAGGAAGTGCATATATAATACTTTCTCATGATCATGCGCTTGATTTTATTTTAACTGCTGCTGCACTAGAACGTAATGATGCTAATTATGTTGGCATGATTGGTTCAAAAACAAAAAAAACTAAATTTAAAAGGTGGTATCAATCAAACTATGATAATACTTCTATTGAAGATCTCACGTGTCCTATTGGAAGTGAAAGAAATCATGATAAGCGACCAAGTGTTATTGCTTCATTTGTTACAGCAGAAGTAATTGATTTGCTTACCTCAAATATTAATTTATCAAAAAAATATGATTTGAACTTAAGGATGGTCGTAGGGTAGAGGAAATTCATAGAAATGGCGCAAAAATTTTTATATTTTTGCTCCCATATCATCTACATCTTGTAGTACTATATTTTATTTAAATTAAAATAGTCTGGGTCAATATTTACACCGCGTTTAATAAGATGATCTACACTACCTTTTGCAACTGCATTAATATCACCACGGCAAAGTCCAATATCGGCTAAATCTTTATCAGTTAATTGGTTCAATTCTTTAATTGTTTGACGGTGTTTTTTTCGAGCTTGTAATGATTTATTTAGATTTTCCCAAAAAATTGAAATGCTTTCTGATGATGGAAATAATTGGTTTAAATTCGTTGTAGTTGATGCAAATGCCATTTTAAAATTTCCTTTTATGTTAATAATTCTTCTATTAATTATGAATATTTTCCTTAAAAAACAACAAACACGTTTGCAATTCCGCTATGCAAAAAATGCAAACGTGAACATAGATAAATATAAACAAATTTTTATGCTGTGCCGGTGAACAATTCTAAATTTAATCAATGGAGCAATTAAGGAAATATTTCAGTGTCATATGAAACTTGAGCTAGATATAATCCATGGGGTGGGCAGACTGGGCCACATTGTGATCTATCTTTTGCAATTAGTGCCTCATGTACTCTCTCTGGATCCCAAGAACCTGACCCAACACGCTCTAAAGTACCAATAAAGCTTCTGACTTGATTGTGTAAAAAACTCCGAGCTATGATCGTAAATTCGAATTCTTTACCGTGCTCTAAATTAATTTCTTTTATACTAATTTCTTTCAATGACTTTATAGGACTTTGAGCTTGGCAAATAGAGGAACGAAATGTTGTAAAATCATGCTTCCCTACAAGATACTTTGCGCCTTCCTGCATTAGTTCTAGATCTAAATCATGTTGGATTTGCCAAACCCAACCCACATCTACAATTGCAGGTGCACGTCTACTTAGTAGCCTAAATACATACCGGCGTTCTTTTGCGGAAAATCTTGCATGAAAATCATCTGCAACAATCGAACATTTAGTAATCGAAATAGGTTCAGGTCTTAAATGATAATTTATTGCTTCAGATAAGCGAAAACTGTCCCAAGGTTTATTCAGATCAACATGTGCGATTTGGCCTGTTGCATGAACTCCTGCATCTGTCCGGCCTGCACCTTGTATTTCAGGTTTTTCGGGTGCAATTTTTGAAATTGCTATTTCAATAGTTTGCTGCACAGATGGTACATCACGCTGACGTTGCCAACCGTGATATGGTTTCCCATCGTATTCAACTTTTAGTGCATATCGAGGCATAAATTCTCGATACCCCGTAAATTACTTTTTGCCAAGTTTTATTCTTTTATCTAATTGTAGGATCTTAAATTGTGTACTTTAATTATTTAAAGAAACTAAATGATGTTATGCTAGACCTTTTCTTGCTTGCACATTATAAAACGTTTTATGGAGCTAATATTTAAAATAATTATTCGAATTATTGGCCCGGTGATCTGAAACAAAGATCTGCCGGGAGAAGTCGTTTGAGTATTCGCGCCGAACAAACCCCAACTTTAAATTTTCCATGACTGGAACATGATATGTGTGCTGAAACGCCTGATTACAAAGATACAATAAACTTACCGGTAACCGATTTCCCTATGAGGGCAGGTCTGCCAGGTCGTGAACCTATCTGGTTAGAACGTTGGGCTAAAATAGGTATCTATGAGAAATTAAGAGAGAAAAAAGGGCGTGAGTCATTTGTACTTCATGATGGACCACCTTATGCAAACGGTCATCTTCATATTGGTCATGCTTTAAATAAAATTTTAAAAGACATGGTTGTAAGATCGCAGCAGATGATGGGAAAAGATGCACGATATATACCTGGATGGGATTGCCATGGCTTACCAATTGAATGGAAAATTGAAGAGCAATACCGAAAAAAAGGTAAAAATAAAGATGATGTTCCTGTAGTTGAATTGCGTCAGGAATGTAGGAAATTCGCAGAGGGTTGGGTTGATATTCAAAGAGAGGAGTTCAAAAGATTAGGGATTACGGGTAAATGGGATAACCCATACTTAACGATGAATTTTCATGCAGAAGCAGTAATTGCAGATGAATTCATGAAATTTGCAATGAACGGATCTCTATACCAAGGCTCAAAACCGGTTATGTGGTCCCCGGTTGAAAAGACTGCTTTGGCTGAAGCTGAAATAGAATACCATAATCATAAATCTCATACTATTTGGGTGCCGTTTAATTTTAAATCTGCACCGGAAAAAATAAAAAATGCCCGAGTGGTCATATGGACGACAACTCCATGGACAATACCTTCAAACAAGGCCGTAGCTTTTAACCCAAAAATTTCTTATGGATTATATGAAGTTCTAGAGACTGAAGAAGAAAGTTGGACTGCACCGGGGCAGCAGTATATCTTTGCTGATATTTTGGCAGAAGATACATTAACAAAATCTCGAGTTGTTAAATTTAATCGTATTTCAGATGTATTAGCATCTGATTTAGACAATGCTATCTGTTCACACCCACTTTCAGAGATGGATGAATATTGGTCATATGATGTCCCTATGATTGATGGTGAACATGTTACAGATGAAGCTGGAACGGGTTTTGTTCATACGGCGCCCAGTCATGGTGCCGATGATTATGAATGTTTTGTCAAACGAAATTGGTTAGATAGAATGACACATAACATTGGAGAAGCATCACAGTTTTTAGATCATGTCCCTTTTTTTGCAGGATTAGAAGTATTTGATAGAAAAGGAAAAGAAGGAAAAGCAAATAATGCTGTTATTGCCAAATTAGTTGAGGCTGGTGGGATAATAGCAAGGGGTCGAGTTGAACATAGTTATCCACATTCATGGCGCTCCAAAGCTCCAATTATATTTAGAAATACACCCCAATGGTTTACTTCTATAGACAAAGAAATTGGTGGAAATGATGAGCATGGAAAGACTATACGTCAGCGTGCGCTTACAGAAATTGATAATGTAAAATGGACACCTCAATCTGGTAGGAACCGATTGTTTTCAATGATTGAAGCTCGACCTGATTGGGTAATGTCTCGACAACGTGCCTGGGGAGTTCCTTTAACCTGTTTCACCAAAAAAGATGCTTTACCTACTGATCCAAGTTTTATCTTGAAAGATGCTAAAGTTAATGCCCGCATTGTAGCTGCATTTGAAAACGAAAGTGCTGATTGTTGGTTTGAAGACGGAGCAAAAGAGCGATTTTTAGGTGCAGAATACAATGCTGAAGAATGGGATCAAGTTTTTGATGTTTTGGATGTTTGGTTCGATAGTGGCTCAACACATGCTTTTGTAATGCGAGATCGAGATGATGGAGCGGATGATGGTATCGCAGATTTATACTTAGAAGGTACGGATCAACATAGAGGTTGGTTTCATTCTTCTTTGCTGCAATCTTGTGGAACAAATGGGCGTGCACCTTATAAAGGTGTGCTAACGCATGGTTTTACACTTGATGAAAAAGGCATGAAAATGTCAAAATCTGTAGGTAACACAATTGCTCCAGAACAAGTGATCAAACAATATGGTGCGGATATTCTACGTTTATGGGTTGCTCAAGCTGACTACACTGCAGACTTACGTATTGGTCCAGAAATATTAAAAAATGTTGCTGATAGTTATAGAAGACTTCGCAATACAATGAGGTTTATTCTTGGAAATCTTAATGATTTTAATGAATCTGAAAAAATTGATTACTCTGAGATGCCTGAGCTTGAGCAATGGGTTTTACATCGTCTGGCTGAATTAGATGCTGTTGTTAGAGATGGCTATGCTGCGTATGATTTTCAAGGTGTTTTCAGCCAGGTCTTCCAGTTTGCAACAGTTGACCTATCAAGTTTCTATTTTGATATAAGGAAAGATGTTCTTTATTGTGATGATGTAAATGGTATAAAGCGTAAAGCCGCAAGAACAGTTCTTGATATATTATTTCACCGATTAACAACTTGGTTAGCGCCAATGCTTTGTTTCACTATGGAAGATGTCTGGTTGCAACGTAATCATGAAAATGAATCTTCAATACATCTTGTTGATATACCTGAGACATCGTCTGATTGGTTGAATGGAAAAGTAGCTTCAAAATGGGAAGCTATCCGAAATGTTAGACGTGTTGTGACAGGAGCAATTGAAGTAGAGCGAACAGCAAAGAATATTGGCTCTTCTCTTGAAGCTGCGCCAGAAGTGTATTTCAACTCAAATGTTGATTTAAAGAGCCTATCAGAGACAGTAGATTTCGCAGATATTTGTATTACATCAGATATCAAATTGATTGATGGTAAACCATCGGCTCAAGGCTTTAGGCTTGATGATGTGCCCGATATTGAAGTAATTTTTAAGAAAGCTGATGGTGAAAAGTGTATGCGCTGTTGGAAGATTAACTCACAAGTTGGTAAACAAAAACATGATGGTTGCTGCCAACGGTGTAGTGATGCGTTAGGTTAAAGATATGTCCCTAAGCGTTTTTATTGCTGTATTATTTGCTGCAATACTACACGCATCATGGAACGCTATAATCAAATTTGGTGATGACAAACTTCAAGGTATGGTATTGCTGTCATTAGCTCATGGTATAATTGGGTTTATTCTACTTATATTATTTCCATTACCTAATGCCGAAGCATGGCCATGGTTGATTGCTTCAGTAGGGTTTCACTTATGGTATAAATTATTCTTAACTAGTGCATATGAACAAGGTGATCTCAGCCGTGTTTATCCAATTGCGCGCGGAACTGCACCATTACTAGTTTTAGTTTTGAGTTCTATTTTTATAATAGATGCCATTTCCAATCAGGATATTTTTTCAATTATTGCAATCGGAATAGGGATTTTTATCCTTGGTATTGGTGTATTTAGTAATAAAGAAACAGTTGCGTTGTTACCATTTGCATTGTGTTCGGCAATTGGAACTGCAGGCTATTCTATTACCGATGGCCTTGGTGCAAGAGCATCTGGTGATGTTACAAGTTATATTGGTTGGTTGTTTTTCTTAGATGCAGTTGTATTTATGTTTTATGCTTTTTTTAAAAGAGGTTTGAGTATTATACCAAAAAAAATATCAGTTTGGATTCTGGGATTAATTGCAGGTTCGGCATCAGTTTTAGCCTATTGGATAGCGGTCTGGGCAATGACAATTGCTCCAATAGCATTAGTAGCTGCATTGCGTGAAACGTCGGTATTATTTGCAGTTTTGATAGGCGTTTTATTTTTTAAAGAAAGTATGGGTAAGAGTAAAATTATTGCTTCTTTAATAATTGTATTTGGTATTATTATTACTCGTCTTTAGCTGGAAGAAACTGTTGTACAATCCCAACCGTTAATAAGTAAACTGAAGTTATTGCTAGTGCAGTTGTAATAAGCGGTCCTGCATTAAAGTTTGTCCAGGCAGATACACCAGCAAGTGCAGTCCAAATTATAGCAATTGGTAAACTTATTGATCGCCACCTTTGTGTTCTGACAGGGTGAATGAATTTCAGGGGTGTAAACATTGAAGCAGCGAGTATTATTACTAAAGCTAAAATAATATAGAAATTTGGATGAGTTGCAAAAACAACGACTGCAAACATATTCCAACATCCAGGAAAACCAGAAAAGGAATTATCCTTTGTTTTCATTCTTGTGTCAGCAAAATATAATGCGGAAGTAAATGTGATTATTATTATAGTAACCCAGCCAGTCCATCCATCTAATAAGCCAGACTGAAAGAGCGCATATGCTGGTATAAATACATATGTTAAGTAATCAATTATTAAATCTAACAAGACGCCATCATACTCTGATGCATTATCTTTGACATTATAATGTCTTGCCAATGGTCCATCTATGCCGTCTACAAAAAATGCTATAACTAACCATAAAAACATCATATCCCAGTTGCTTCCAACTGCAGCAAGCATTGCTAGCATTGCAAAAACTGCGCCTGTAGCGGTCAAATAATGAACTAAAAGAGCTTTTACATGTGATGTCATTGGGGCTTAATATAGGAGTTTAAGAAAAACTCAACTACTAGATTTATCATGCTTTAGGGTGTGCTTTTTTATAAACATCCATTAACCGAGTTTGATCAACTGCAGTATATGCTTGAGTGGAAGAGAGAGATGCATGGCCAAGTAACTCTTGTATCACCCTTAAATCTCCACCTGCTTCCAAGAGGTGGGTTGCAAATGAATGGCGCATAGAATGTGGCGTTGCAGTTGATGGCAAGCCTAACTGCATTCTGGTTTGTTCCATTACTTTTCTGATTAAGCGTTGATTTAATGGGCCACCCCTTGCGCCTTTGAATAACCGGTCATTTGGTAAAAAAGAATAGGGGCAGCATTTTAAATAATTTTTAACTGCAGCTTTGGCTACTGGTAAGATTGGTACGATCCTTTCTTTGTTACCCTTACCTATGATTTTCAAAACTTCAGGAAGTGGTGTTTTATCAAATGTAATAGACAGAGCTTCGGATATACGTAATCCACATCCATATAATAATGTTATAACTGCAACGTTTCGCGCATTTATCCATTCATGCTCAGATTGCAGGTCTATCTGTTTAATAAGATCTTTTGCATCTGATTTTTTTACTGGACGTGGAAGTGGTTTCTCAAATTTTGGTGTTCGAGTAGAAAGTACAGCTGTTGTTGAAACACCATATGTTTGACCCATCCAACGATAAAAACTTTTAATTGCTGATAATGCCCTTGCAAGAGAGCGAGGTGACAATCCGGACCTCCTTGCATGTGATATCCATGATCGCATGTCTTTAACGCTAACTTTTGATAAAATAGCTTTTGATGGCATTTTTCCATTATGTTGAGAAAGAAAATGAATAAAGTGTGATACATCATGACGATATGCATCAATAGTTTTTTCAGCCCTTCCACCAACTGCAGAGAGGCTAGACAGCCAATTTTCCATTAAATCTATTCCGCCATTAAGATTGCCCATTAAAAAACCATCGTTGCATAATCTTTTCAAAAATTGACCCATAAAATACAAATAAATCTGTTCCCATGTTTGGTAAGAACTGGTCTGAATTAATTGAACCTAATAAAAGCAATCCTGGTGAATTTCCTTGACCCAAATCTAGTTTCATTAGAGCTTCAGACCTAAGCTTAGGTGCAATATCGTTATAAATATTTGAAGCACCTTTCCTTATTTGGCGCAATGTAACGGGACGTGGATCACTATCTTGCCCCAAGGAAATATAGTGATTAATTTCACCTTCTTGAAGAAAAACTACACTGGGTCCAAATTCTATCTCGAGTTGAGGTATATCGTCTTGGTTAATGGATGGCGCTTCTAAACATAATCTGGCTACATCAATGTTCAAAGAACTAGCCCAATCTGTTTTTAAAAAATGTAAAAATTCAGTAAAAGTTTTAGGCTCTAGAGCATCTAAGATAGCAGAGTGTACTTTAGTTGTTGTTGAAATATTTTTATATGCTGCAGATATGATATTGCTATTTTGCCCTTCAATCTCCTCAACACGACCTTCTAAGCGCTTTAATACTACACTTTTTAAATCTATTACATTTGTTGGAGCATTACTTGAACTTGCAGAAATTAATGCACGCATAACTTCTCTATCGTTTAACAATGCTTCTGGATCTTGTAGTATACGTTTTCGAAAATCACTAATTTGAGTTGTGTCATCCATGTATATTTCTCATTTTGTCTATAAATTCTGAATTTTATTTCATGTATCGGGCTTGTTTATTATAACGTAACCTCATTAATATATAAACAAATATTAACATTTGAGGAAACAAGAGATTGAGTGATCAAATTAAACATAACTCATCTCAAAATTTCTCTGATGGTGAGTTAGTATCAGTATTAACAACTCAGCCTATTGATAGATTTCTTGACTACAAAGCCCCTAAAGAAGGTGTAAATTTGGGTTCTTATGTAGAAGTTCCATTAGGCCCCAGAAAAGTAATTGGTGTTGTTTGGTGCGCAGGAAAGGGTGATTATGATCAAAATAAGATCCGGACAATTTCAAACAGATTAGATGTTCCTGAAATGCGACCTGAAATGATGGAGTTTCTATCACGCGCTGGGCGATATACTCTAACCCCCTTGAATGGGATGCTCAAACTCGCCACGCGTGCACCTGGATTAACTGATCCACCCAGTATGAAAATAGTTTATGCAAAAGGGGATAGAGACGTAGATCGAATGACACCAGCACGTGAAAGAGTCTTAAAAATTCTTAAAGATACTGCTGATATGCAATTTACTGGCAAAGAATTAAAAGAAGCTGCAAACGTTACTATTTCAGTTATAAAAGGTTTGGTTTCTCAAGGAGCTGTTACTGAATTAGAAAGTCCTCGTGACATACCATATGCTGAACTTGATCCATGCCTACCATCCAAGAAACTCACATCTGCCCAAAAGGATGCAGGCGACAGATTACGCAAAAATATACGTATGAATACATACAATACTACCCTTTTACGAGGTATTACAGGTTCAGGAAAAACTGAGGTTTATTTAGAAGCTGTGGCTGAGTGCTTGTTATTAGGCAAGCAGGCATTAATTCTAATTCCAGAGATAGCTCTAACTGTCGAATTCTTAGACAGGCTAAAAAAACGATTTGGCCAGAAACCTGCACAATGGCATTCAGGCGTTACTATGACAGAAAAAAGGCGTTGTTGGCGCATGGTAGCAGAAGCTAAAGCACAAGTAGTCGTTGGTGCGAGATCATCTTTGTATCTCCCATTTAAGAATTTAGGATTGATTGTAGTAGATGAAGAACATGATACATCATATAAACAAGAAGATGGTGTGTTATATTCAGCTCGCGATATGGCTGTTATGAGAGCCTCTATTGAACAAGGTTCAGTGATTTTAGCTTCTGCCACACCTTCTTTGGAAACTTGGGTAAATGCTGATACTGGAAAATATAATCGTGTTGATCTTACAGAAAGATTTGGTGATGCTAGAATCCCTGAAATTTTTACAATAGACATGCGTGATCAGCCAATGGAAAGAAATTCGTGGATTTCTCCCCAATTAAAAGATGAAGTTGAGTTAAGGCTCGAACGTAGTGAGCAATCTTTATTGTTTTTAAACAGAAGGGGATATGCACCTATTACAGTTTGCCGTAAATGTGGAGATCAACTCGGTTGTGAGCAATGTGATGCCCGCATGGTCGAACATAGATTTCATGGGCACCTGATGTGTCACCAATGTGGTGAAACAAAAGAAATGCCAAATACTTGCCCTTCATGTGGAGAAGTTGATTGCTTAACGGCGGTGGGTCCTGGAGTAGAACGATTAGCTGAAGAGGCTCAGGTTAAGTTTCCTAATGCAAAAATCTCTGTATTATCTTCAGACATGCTAATTTCTGCACAAGCATTAAAAGAAAGAATTAAAGGAATTGCATCAGGTGATGCTGATATAATAATTGGCACACAATTGGTTGCAAAGGGCCATAACTTTCCTTTGCTAACTTTGGTTGGTGTGATTGACTCTGACTTAGCGCTTATGGGTGGAGATTTACGAGCAGCAGAACGTACATTTCAATTGATGCGTCAAGTGGCTGGGCGGGCAGGCCGTGCAGATAAAAAAGGAATTGCTTTTTTGCAGACCCACCAACCTGAACATCCTGTAGTTAAAGCAATCTTGAAAGGTGATGAAGAAGAATTTTGGCAATCTGAAGCGCAACAGAGACGTCTTGCAGGTATGCCACCATTTGGCAGGCTAGCTGGAATAATTTTAAAAGGCCCAAATTTAAATAATGTTTTTAATGTAGCAAATCATATGGTTAAAAATGCTCAAACGTTAGACATAATAAATGCCCAAGTTTTTGGGCCTGCTCCAGCGCCTATTGCAAGAGTACGCGGTAATCATCGTGTCCGGATATTAGTAAAAGCATCAAAAGAAACAATGCTTCAAAGCTCTTTGATGAAATGGAGAAACTCATTTAAGATTCCAAAGGATATACAAATTAGTATAGATATTGATCCACAGTCATTTTATTAGCCGTTAAAGACTAGAAATAGCTACTCCAAATATGTAAGAGAAATATAGAAACAGTTAGAGACATCAAAATGACAAATATCATTAAGCCGAAGCCAGGCATTATGGACATAGAATTATATGTTGGTGGTAAATCTCATGCTGTAGGCGTTGAAAATACTGTAAAATTAAGTTCAAATGAAAATCCATTTGGTCCAAGTCCCAAAGCAAAAGACGCATATATAAAACAATCAGACTCTTTAGCGGTTTACCCCTCTTCAGATCACTCTGCGTTAAGGTTAGCGATAGCAGAGAATAACGGATTAAATGCTGAACAAATTATTTGTGGTAATGGATCTGACGAAATAATTACATTTTTGTGTCAGGCTTTTGCAAGTGTTGGGGATGAAGTTTTATTTACAGAACATGGCTTTGGGATGTATCGTATCTGTGCTTTAGGTGTTGGGGCAACTCCTATAGTGGCGCTCGAAAAAGAACGTGTAACAAATGTTGATGCATTAATTGATTGTTGTACTGCAAATACAAAGTTAATTTTTGTTGCAAATCCAAATAATCCTACGGGTACATTTATTCCATTATCAGAAATTGAACGCTTAATAAATGGTGTTCCAGAAAACACAGTAGTAGTTTTAGATGGTGCTTATGCAGAATATATTGAAGGATATGACGGCGGAGCAAAATTGGTTGAAAAATATGAAAATGTTGTAATGACCAGAACTTTTTCTAAAATTTATGGACTTGGTGGTTTGAGGGTTGGTTGGGGTTATGCATCACCAGTCATAATTGATATTTTGTCTCGCTTAAGAGGTCCATTTAATATCAACCGTGCAGCTTTATCAGCGGCTACTGCAGCAGTTAATGATGAGGAATATGTAAAAAATTGTTTGTTGCACAATAGAAATTTGGGTGATTTTTTAATCAATGAAATAAGAAATCTGGGGTTTAAATGCGATGATACATTTGCAAATTTCATACTTCCTCGATTTTCTGATGAAAAACAAGCTGATGCTGTCAATGATACTTTAGAAAAAGATGGATTAATTGTAAGACAAGTAAAGGGGTATAATTTACACAATTGCCTTCGAATAACTATTGGTAAAGAGGCTGACTGTTTTAGAATAATAGCTTCATTGAAAAAGTTTAAAGGAAGCCCATTATGAAGGTTATGTATGATAAAGTAACACTAATTGGATTAGGGTTGATTGCTTCATCTATGGGGCATGCAATGAAAAAAATTGGCTTAGCTAATGAAATAGTAGGATTTTCACAAACAAAAGAAACTCGAGAGATATCATTAGATATTGGATTTGTTGACAGTGTCGCTGAAACAATTGAAGAGGCTGTTGCTGGTGCAGATCTAATCGTATTATCGGTTCCAGTTGGTGCTATGGCTGAAGTTGCAAAGAAAATTGGTCCCAAATTAAAGCTAGGTGCAACGATAACTGATGTCGGTTCGGTTAAAAAATCTGTAATTGATATGGTTAAACCTCATATTCCTGCAGGAGTACATTTTATTCCAGGGCATCCTTTGGCCGGTACTGAACAATCAGGTCCAAAGTCAGGGTTCCCAGAATTATTCAAAAACCGTTGGTGTATTTTGACCCCACTTGAAAACTGTAACGAAGAAGCAAGAAATAAGTTAGAGCAATATTGGGAGGCGCTAGGTGCTAATGTTGAATTTATGGACGCTGAACACCATGATTTAGTGCTTGCTGTAACAAGCCATGCACCTCATTTAATTGCATATACAATGGTTGGTGTTGCTGATGATTTGGGCCGAATAACCGATAAAGAGGTCATCAATTTTTCAGCGGCCGGATTTCGTGACTTTACTAGGATTGCAGCAAGTGATCCAACAATGTGGCGTGATGTATTTTTAAATAATAAAGAAGCAACATTGGAAATACTTGGTCGATTTACAGAGGAACTATTTGATTTACAAAGAGCCATTCGAAGAGGTGATGGTGATCAACTATTTGAATATTTTGATCGAACACGTGCTATTAGGCGAAGTATCATTGATGCTGGCCAAGATACTGAAGCTGCTAATTTTGGTCGAGGAAGTGTTGATGAATGATTTACTTAATAGAAGTTAATCCTAGGCGAGTCTAATATTGGTATTATACCAACGAATATTTTTTTGTTAGAAAACTTTAAAGGTATCTCTAGCTCTTGCTTATCACCAGATATAGCAGCAAATAAGCTAAACAATGTTCTTATAGTATTTTTTGTATTATTATTTAACTCACCATTATTTAATGCTAGATCCAAAATTTGTTCCCAATTAGATGCTCTTAAGGTGACTTTACCATTTGGGTATCCATCTGAATCTAATATAAGATTACCAGAGGCTTTTAATTTAAAACTTCCCCATTCAAGGTTTGTATTATTAATTTTGAGATTAGAAATATTTTTTAATTCGTGCTCAAATGATCTTTGAGTTATAGGTTCATCAAATTTTGCTGATACATCCAATCTGAAAGTCCCAAACTTAATGGGCATTGTTCCAGTAGGATCATATTCTTTCAAATTAAACTTATCAGAAGAAAAGTTTGTCAAATCTAAACCTATGTCATATTCGTTTTCAGTACTATTAGTCTTTCGTAACGCCAAAATTATTTTTTCAGTTGATGCAAACGTGTCTTCGGCAAAATTAATTTGTAAATTTTCGCTTGAAATAGTTGTGCGATTTAACTCTAGTTCTTCTTTTGGATCAAACACTAAAGATCCTCGGAGCTTTTGGGATGTTATTAATAGCTCTTGCCCAGATATTTTTAGTTTTTGTTCTAATGGACCCAAAACAATAAAATGATTAGGTTTATATGATAACTGTAATATTTCAAACTGGTTGGCTGACCATTCCAGCCCAGATTTAGGATTTGATAGTTTTATATTTTTAATGATTGCATCAAATCTATTTGGAAAACCTCTTAATGATAGTGATTTTTGAACAATCCATCCATTTTCTGACTTTTCATTAAACCAATCATTTAATGTTGATTGTCTGATAGATTTGCCAACAAACCAATATGCACTCCATCCTAATGACGCTGCTAAAATGATAATTACTAATGATCTCATTTTTTAACCTTTTCTTTTTGGTCTATGCGCTTCTATATTTAAAGCCAAGTCTAAAGGTAAATGATATGTACGAACAAGATATATGGGTATTTGGATATGGATCACTCATCTGGAAACCTGGATTTGAATTTGCACACCAAGAAATAGGAAGGTTGCAGAATTACAAAAGATCTTTTTGTATTTGGTCGATTCATTATAGAGGCACCCCAGAACATATGGGATTAGTTCTGGCTTTAGATAAGGTTCAGGGTTCAAATTGTGATGGCCTATTATTCAAAATTAAAGCAAAAAATGTAGAAAAAGTTTTAAGTTACTTAAGAAAAAGAGAGTTAATATCTGATGCCTATTTGGAAGTAATAGTCGATGTTAAATTAAACTCAGGTGAAACAGTAAAAGCATATACATATTTGGTTAATCGCAATCATGAACAATATGCTGGTTCTTTAACGATCGATGATCAGGCTTTAATTATAAAATCAGCTAAGGGCACAATAGGTTCAAATACTGAATATTTGTATAATGTAACAAAATGTTTACGAGATTTAGGAATTAAAGATCCTGAGTTAGAAAAACTTTCTTACCAAACACGTAAGTTAAGTGAGTAAATTTACGAAAAGCAACTATATTTTCCTTTGATTGAATTACTCTACTCACAAATGTTGAATATAGACTAAGAATGAAATCATAATAATGGAAATATAAACTCAATTAGTTGTTTCTCAAACTTAACAATTGGAATGAAGCTCTCAACACGTTAGTATTCATATAAAATAATCCAAAAGAGGCTAAATAATGGCGCAAAAAGATTTAGGGTTCCAAAATCAATTTACTCAACCAGTAAATCAGATAATTACTATGCTTTTAATTGTCATTGCTGTTTTTGTTGGGGGCTATTTCCTTTATCCAGCTGTTTCTCCAATTTTTGTTGCATCTCCCTATCTAAATAGTTTCATATTTTTTGTTTTTTTAGGGGGCTTAGTTTCCTGTTTTGGTCAGGTAGTTTCTCTCGTTAAATCAGTAAGCTGGATCGAAGGCTTTGTAATTGATCGTGTTGGTCATGATTTAATAAAACCGCCAGGATTAATGGCCAGTTTGGCTGCTCTTTTATCAGATTCTGGTGCAAGGCATGCATTAACCTCAACTTCGACGCGTTCTATATTAGATAGCTCTGCTACGAGATTAGATGAAGGAAGGGAAATAACTCGTTATATCATAAATTTATTAATTTTTTTGGGATTATTAGGTACATTTTATGGACTTGCTACAACAGTTCCGGCTGTAGTTGATACGATAAGATCACTGGCACCACAAGAAGGCTCAACAGGTTTAGATGTTTTCGCAAAGCTAATGACAGGTCTTGAAGCACAGTTAGGTGGAATGGGCACTGCTTTTGGTTCATCCTTACTTGGATTAGCGGGTTCTTTAGTTATTGGAATATTAGACTTATTTGCAGGACGTGGGCAAAATCGATTTTACCGTGAATTAGAAGAATGGTTGTCATCAATAACCAAAATTACAATTGGTGGTGAAGGTGATGGAAATCTCGCTGGAGCAGGATTATTTCAGCATGCTAATTCTAACATGGAAAATATGACAAGTCTTTTTGCACAAACTGCAGGGCGAATGGATCAACTTGCTGTTTCTATTGAGCATATGGTCCAACACACTGCATCTCTACATGATGTAAACAATCTTGCGTTCCAATCAATTGCTCAAGGGCAGCAAAATTTGGTTGATGCTGTTATGAAAATGCAGGAAGATGGTGATGGAATTCTTGACGCAGAAACACGTATGCGTTTAAGAAATATTGATACCCAGTTATTAAGAATTTTGGAAGAAACAACTGTGGGGCGTCAAGAAACCAACCAAGAATTACGACAAAATATAAATGCCCTTACCGATGCTATAAATAACTTGGCAAAGAGTTAATCAATGGCGTTAAAGAGATCAGGATCCAGATTTGAAGCTAGTATTTGGCCGGGTTTTGTTGATGCTATGACTGCATTACTATTAATATTATTTTTTGTTCTTTCTATCTTTATGATCGTACAATTTACTTTACGTGAGACTATAACAGATCAAGATTTAGAGCTTAATAATCTTTCTTCTCAAATTGAACAGCAAGATTCAGAGCTTAATAATTTGTCTTCTTTGATAAGTAAAAAAGAGACTGAGTTAAACAGTTTATCAACAGAAATTTTGTCAAAAGAAGAAAGATTAAATAAGTTAACTTCAGAAATTTCTCAAAAAGATTTGATGCTTGATAGTTTATCGACTCAAGTAACGGAACAAGATTTAGAATTAAATGATTTATCACTTCAACTTACTGATCTTGCGAGCGCGCTCGGATTAGAAAAAATACGTTCAAATAGTATTGAGGATGATTTGGGTAAAACTAGAGACACACTCAATAAAGCTGAAGATCAAATTTTATTGCATCTTTCAACAATTTCAAAGTTAACAAAAAAATCTGGCACCCAGTCTGAAAAAATTGATACTTATAAAACTCAGATAGAAACTTTACTATCAAACAAACTCGAACTTGAAAATTCTAACTCAGATTTAATGGTAAATAAATCGCAACTTGAACTTCAAATGGCTAAATTATTACTAGATAAATCAAAATTAGAAGAAAAAAATCTAGAAACTATTAATGAAAAAGAAGCTATTGAACTTTTATTAATAAGTGCACGTAATGAAATAAATGAAAAAGAAGAAAATGCACGCTTATCGGCTGCAAAACGAGAAGCACTAGAAGGTTTAATTGCAAAATTACAAAATGAAGGTGAATTACAGGTTGCTGAGATAAGCACAATTACTAAAGCTTTGTCCGTTGCTGAAAAAAACCGTCTTGCAGAAATTTCAGCTGCAGAATTTTTACGAGAAAAGTTAAAAAATGCTGATACAGAACTAACTGCAATGTCGCTTGCTTTAGAAGCGGAGCGAAAAGAAGCTGAGGATACCTTAACTAAACTAGCTGCGGCCAATGCTATTGAAAAATCTCTAACAATTGATCTGAATGAAAGTTTTACTGAGGTGGAGCGACAAGCTGCTTTAATTGCTCAAGCTAATATTTTGCTCAATCAAGAAAAAACACTTTCTTCAAGTGCACAAAGAAAACTTGCTCTTTTAAATACACAAACCTCACAGCTCAGAGATCAATTAAATCAACTACAAGGTTTATTAGATGAATCAAAAGAAGCTGACTCAAAAGCACAAATTCAATTAAAAATGCTTGGAACAAATTTGAATTTAGCATTAGCTAGGGTAGCATCTGAGCAGAGGAAGCTTGCTGCTGAGCAAGAAAAAGTTGCAGCAGAACAAAGAAAAATTGCAGAATTTGAATCTAAAGAAAAATTAAGACTAGCTGATGAGGCAAAAGATTTAAAGAAATTCCGATCTGAATTTTTTGGTAAATTGCGTGAAGTTATGGAAGGTAAAGAAGGTGTACGTATTGTCGGTGACCGTTTTGTATTTTCTTCTGAAGTTTTATTCTCTGTTGGATCAGCCTATTTAGGATCGAGGGGTAAGACAGAAATTAGTAAAGTTGCTGATATAATCAATCAAATAGCCGATGAAATTCCAACTGGTATAGATTGGATTTTGCGTGTTGATGGTCACACTGACCGTATACCTTTTAGTGGTTTTGGGAATGACTATAAAGATAACTGGGAATTAAGCCAAGCAAGAGCTTTATCAGTCGTTCGTTATTTAATGGACGATCTAGATATTCCGGCAAATCGATTGGCCGCAAATGGGTTTGGCGAATTCCAACCAATTGACAATCGAGATACGCCAGAGGCTTATAAGACAAATAGACGAATTGAACTAAAGTTTACAGAAAAGTAGTCATAGCCAAAATATTATTGCTAAAATTAAAATTGTTTATTTTGCAGTAAGCAGTGGTGGTTTCCTTTTTGTAATTTGCCGAGCTTCTGGCGAGATCAACTCTAGATCTAGTTTATCATCTTTTAGATGCACCTTCACTAATCCACCTTTAGAAAGTTTTCCAAATAACAGTTCCTCAGCTAAAGGTTTCTTAAGATGCTCTTGAATTACTCTTGCCAAGGGCCTTGCCCCCATTTTGTCATCATATCCTTTATCAGCCAACCAGCTTGCTGCTTCTGAAGAAAGTTCAAACGTAACATTTCTGTCCATCAATTGCGCTTCTAGTTGTAATACGAATTTATCAACAACTTTAATTATCACTTCTTTAGATAGTGGTGCAAAACTTATCGTTGCATCTAATCTGTTTCTAAACTCTGGAGAAAAAGTTCTCTCTATTGCTGCTGTATCTTCGCCTTCTCTTCTATCACGACCAAAGCCAATAGCTTCTTTTGCTTGCTCCGTGGCGCCAGCGTTTGATGTCATAATTAAGATTACATTTCTAAAATCTGTAGAACGTCCATTGTGATCAGTTAATTTCCCATGATCCATGACTTGAAGTAAAATATTAAATACATCAGGGTGTGCTTTTTCAATTTCATCTAAAAGTAAGACACAATGAGGGTTTTGATCAACACCATCAGTTAATAAACCACCTTGATCGAAACCAACATAACCAGGAGGAGCTCCAATTAGTCGGCTAATTGCATGCTTCTCCATATATTCAGACATATCAAATCTGATTAATTCGACACCTAAAGTGTCAGCTAGTTGTTTTGCTACTTCTGTTTTTCCAACCCCTGTTGGTCCAGCAAATAAATAATTGCCGATTGGTTTTTCAGGTTCTCGTAATCCAGCACGTGCAAGTTTAATTGCCGACGCTAATGCATCAATTGCTGGATCTTGGCCAAATACTACACGTTTTAATGATGCATCTAATTCTCGAAGTAATTCTGCGTCATCACGTGATATATTTTTTGCAGGTATTCTTGCCAGTTTGGCTATCACATCTTCAATTTCTTTTACACCTAGGGATTTTCTTCGTTTTGACGCAACAACTAACCTTTGAGAAGCTCCAGCTTCATCTATAACATCAATTGCTTTATCTGGTAACTTTCTATCATGTATGTATCTTGACGATAATTCTACAGCTGTTTTTATTGCATCCATAGAATATTTTACATCATGATGTTGCTCAAAACGCGATTTGAGTCCTTTTAGGATGTTTATTGTATCTTCAATATTTGGCTCAATTACATCAATTTTTTGAAATCTTCTCGCAAGCGCGCGATCTTTCTCAAAGTGTTGTCTGTATTCTTTATATGTTGTTGAACCCATACAACGTAGCTTTCCACCTTGAAGTGCTGGTTTTAATAGGTTGGAAGCATCCATTGCTCCTCCTGAAGTTGCACCAGCTCCTATAACAGTATGGATTTCATCTATAAATAGTACTGCATCTGGGTGGTCTTCCAGCTCTGTCATCACCGATTTTAAACGTTCTTCAAAGTCACCACGATATTTTGTTCCAGCCAATAAAGAGCCCATGTCTAGTGAATATATTGTAGTTTCAGATAATATCTCTGGTGTTTCACCTGAAATAATTTTTACAGCTAATCCTTCAGCGATAGCGGTCTTTCCAACGCCTGGATCGCCCACTAAAATTGGGTTATTTTTACGTCTTCGGCATAAAATCTGGATGCATCTTTCAACTTCGTGACTACGGCCAATTAATGGATCAATATTACCTTCGCTTGCCTGGTGGTTTAAGTCGACACAATATTTTGCAAGTGCTGTTTCATCAGCATCAGAGATTTCTTCATCTTGATCATTAAATTCTTCTGAACCAGTAACTTCCCTTGGTTCGTTCATCGATGGATCTTTTGCAACACCGTGAGCAATGAAATTTACAGCATCATAGCGCGTCATTTCTTGTTCTTGCAAGAAATAAGCAGCATGACTTTCTCTTTCTGCAAAAATTGCAACAAGAACGTTTGCACCAGTGACTTCTTGTTTACTTGAGCTTTGCACGTGTATTACAGATCTTTGGATTACTCGTTGAAATGCTGTGGTGGGAGTAGCATCTACACCCTCTAGGTTTGTTACTAAACTATCTAATTCATTCTCTAAAAAATGAGTTAATTTAGCTCTTAGTTCATCTAATGACACTGCACATGCCCGCATGACACGACTAGCGTTTGGCTCGTCAATTAATGCTAATAGTAGGTGTTCAAGAGTGGCTAGTTCGTGATTCCGTTGGGTTGCATAAGCTAATGATGCATGGATAGCATTTTCTAAACTACTTGAGAATGTTGGCATTAATATTTACCTTTCAGGCGTGTATTGTATCAATTAGTATTTATGTAGTTCATTTTTTATAGATTTCTCTCTATTTTTAGAATCTTCAAGCCAAAAGTGAATTTTTTCTAAATTTTGTTTAAATATTTTGAAATAAATAAACTATTTTATCTTAAATTAATCAAAAATTATCTTTTAAAATTCGAAGGTACTGAAAAACCTCTTGATCCGTTTTCTGACACATATCTAACCCTAATTTGAATTCTGGCAAAGCCGACCTTAAAAAGGGATTAATTGCGAATTCTAATTCAAGCGATGTTGGTACAGTATATTTATTATCTTTCAACAAATCTTGAATTTCTTTATAATATTCTTTCAAGCGTGTATTTGAAGCATCAACACTTAATGCAAATTTTGCATTTGAATATGAATATTCATGCCCTGAGTACACAAGAGTTTCTTTGGGTAATTTCATAAACAATTTTAATGTGTTCCACATCATTTTATGTGTGCCTTCAAATAGTCGACCACATCCTAACGACATTAAACTATCACCTGTAAAAACTTTTTTACTATCTTTAAAAAAGTAAGAAATATGTCCGATAGTATGGCCAGGAGTATTTAAGATTTCTGCTTGTTGGTTTCCAATTGAAATAATGTCACCAGTTGACACTGAAATATTTAAATTAGGAAGCCTGTGGCTATCACTTTTAGCGCCTATAACATTTGCACCTGTTAACTTCTGTAATTGCTCCACTCCATCTACATGATCTGAATGATGGTGAGTTATTAAAATTGAATTTAATTTCCAACCTAACTCATTAATCATATTTGAAATTGGGTAAGCATCTGGCACATCAATTACAGCGGTATGCCCAGTTTCCTCACATCTAATTAAATAAGCATAGTTATCAATGAGGCAAGGTACTATTATAACAGAAAGAGACATGGTAATATTTCCGTATTATTGTTTATAATTTGAATGATTGCAGAAATTTAAGTCAACTTGAAGTCTAGAATTAAGATAAAAGGTAAATATGCATTTAGATGTAATTGATCTTCGAAAATTTTATTATCGAACCAAGTTAGGGCGTATAGTACAACGTGCTTTAAGAGATAAAGTAGAACGTTTGTTTGGAGATACAAAAGGACAAACGGTTCTTGGGTATGGTTTTGCGGCACCTATGCTCAGACCTTTTTTGAAATCATCAAGGCGTGTCATTTGCTTGATGCCAGGACAGCAAGGAGTTATGCCGTGGCCTGAAGGACAGCTAAATCGATCTGTTTTAACACCAGAAATTAGTTGGCCATTAGCTACTGGCATTGTCGATAAGATGGTTATTTTGCATGGCCTTGAAACAAGTAATAATCAAAATGGTTTATTGGAAGAAATATGGCGTGTATTAGGGCCGGGAGGGCGAGTATTAATTATTGTACCAAACAGATCTGGATTGTGGGCGCGTAGTGAGAAAACGCCATTTGGTTACGGGCAACCATACAGCATAAGTCAATTAGAAACTCAACTTCGCATTCATAAATTTTCAGTTGAACGGCATATGTCAGCAATGTTTTTTCCGCCAAGTCACAAACCATTTTGGTTGCGAGTATCAAAATATTTGGAAGGTGTCGGGTTAAAGGGTGTTATTCCTTTAGCGTCTGGTGTGGTTATAGTTGAAGCTACAAAACAGATATATGCTCGGCCTAAAAGTGGATTGGGAGCGACAGTTAAAAATCCTTTAGGTGGAGTTTTAAGGGGTATAAAAAGTCCTGCTGGGAAACCAATTAAAGGTTATAATCCTCAGCGTAAATCTTGAACTTTTGAAAGTTTCTTTAAACAAAATTCCAAAGGCTTCTTTTTTGGGAGTTGGCAATAAGAAGTACTATCTTTTTTAATTCTAGAATTAATTTTTCCACCAATAATTATCGAAATTAACCTCGATGGATCAGATAAAATATTGATAGCTTTATTATTTAATTCAGAAACAGATACATCAAAACTGGCGTCTATCAATTCCAGATTTATTGAAGCCTTGGGTGGTTGTTCAGGATGCAATTCTAAATAACGTTTCACAAGCCAATTGGGTTTCCGTCGAAGATTTGATATCAATTCATTTATTACAGTATTGTGTGAATTTTTTAACCCTTTTGTTGTATTCAAACCCATTCGTGTATTGTTATGAATATCAAACATTAGACTATAAATTTCATCCCATCTATCTGATCCAACAGTTGCCGATAGTCCTAAGAATGCAAGTTTTTCGCCAATTTGGCTGAAATGTGAACGCGGGTCGTAAGACGCACGCTTTTCTTGTCTTATAATTCTAAACATTTCTGAACCTGCTCCGTAGCCCATGTATTTGTAAAGTGTATTGCTTTCTGCTTGATGTATTAGTGATTCAAAATTTTGTACGGTACCAATAAAAATTAAAGTCTCTGTTGATTTTTTATCTTCTAAATGAATAACTCCGTTCGGAAGTTTATAAGGTGGTTTATTGATTTCATTGTTTAAAATTGCATCATATGCGGGCAAATCTTCAAGCAATACATTTGAGATATTATCAAAATCAAAATCTCTTGCATTAAGAATTATCTGGTTTGGTCTTCGTAAGATTTCTGAGCTGATGTTTTTTTTAGTCAATATTTTGTCATTTCCGGTATAAAGAACGTAATCTACTAATTCATTTTCAAGTATTTCTGGTGTCCGGAGTTGTGTTGAAGAAATGTTTCTGAATGAATGTTTTTTTCGTTTCAGCCATATATCGTTAATTTCGAAATTTTTAAGTATTTCGTTTGTATGCTTTACAGCAGTATGGAAGCTTTCCTTTGGAGACTGCATGGATAAAATCAAATGTTTTGGTGTTGCGTC